>ENA-ORBV01011138-ORBV01011138.1-microbial-mat-metagenome-genome-assembly--contig:-NODE-11138-length-14206-cov-3.743860_pt1 | contig 14206 bp, 8 predicted proteins | sample MGYA00237777_ERZ505514 | MGnify/ENA primary metagenome ERZ505514 (study PRJEB26160, sample SAMN06269048) | microbial mat metagenome | isolation source: Oligotrophic lake microbial mat | place...
TGTCGAATAAACGAGGGTGCCTCCGGGGGCGAGGGCATCGATCGCGTTCTTGAGGATGTCCTTTTGGCGGCTCGACTGGCGTTCGAATTCTTCAGGAGTGAGTCGCCATTTGATTTCGGGATTACGACCGAGGGTGCCAGTTCCAGAGCAGGGAACATCAGCGAGAATACGGTCGAATTGCCTGTTGAAGGGCAGCGGGAAGGCGGCATCGAGGTGAACCAGGGGAATGCCGATCTGTTGCAGCGGCAGGAGTCGCTTGAAGCTGCGATCGCAGGCGATGGGCTTGAGGTTTTCAGTCTTGAGGGCCTGCCAGGTTTTGTTGCCGGGGGCGGCGCAGAGGTCGAGATAAGTGTTGCCGGGTTGCAAGTTGAGGTGGGGGACGATAGAGCGGGCACCGGGGTCCATTCCTTTTTCTGGAGCACGGAGGAAGGCGAGGGCGATGGTGCGGGTGAGGTCGGCTCCGAATTGTTTGACCCATTTTTTGTAGAGCCATTCGGGGAGGCAGAGCTCGATGGTGGGGTCAGGGAAACCGAGGACGCGCTTGTGGACTTTGCGGAGGACAGCATTGACCAGACCGGCGGCAGCGCGTTTGTTGGAGCGTTTGGCAAGTTCGACTGCTTCCATCACGGCGGCATGAGGAGGAATGCGCGCGAGATAGCGCATTTGGTAGAGGCCCATGCGGAGGAGGATGGCGGTGGGTTCATCGACGGTGAGGATCTGGCGGCCAGAGAAGTGTTGGGCGAGCCAGTCGAGCTGGTTCTGATAGCGGAGAACGCCGTAGACGATTTCATGTGCGAGGGCGGCATCGCGGGTTGCGAGGGGCTTGGAGAGCTCGTAGAGCAGGGTGTCGGAATGACCGCCACCATGGACGCGGCGCAGACAATCAAAGGCGGCGCGGCGGGCGGGAGAGATGATTGCCACTAGGTTAGAGGGTAACAGGTTGGCGACAAATGCGACATAAGAGGCATTCCATCCGCTTGATTTTAAAACAGATAATCCGGAGTCGGGTTAGATTCTCTTCTACGGAATTTTCACTATTCGGGGGGAATCGAAGCGGATGGAATACCGGGAGACACACGTGTGGCGTGGTCTCCCGTGGAGGGTAAAGCCTTGGGCAAATTGTCAAAGAACCGGTGGGGCGGCGCGGGCCCTGCCCCGATTGAAGATGGCAGTTAGGGGGAGCGGGTTGGGGCAGGTAGGCGGGAAGAGGTAGGAAGGAAAGGAGAAATAGATTTTGGATTTTCGTGAACGTGGATTTTGGGAGGGCGGCCGACTGACAAGAAGGAAGAAGAAGACAAATCCAACAATGCGCAGCCCATGCGATTGGAAACTTTTGTTAGCAATGTGCCGGAGTGTCCACACCCATGTGAGACGGGGAGAAGCCCCCGTTGCTGCGATTTGCTGTTGAGGTTGCCTTTGCCGTTAATGGCTGCGACCTAATCGCAGGTGGGTTAAGAGTGCATTCGATGACGCGCCTGGTGCTGTGGATCACGGTATTGGTGCATAGATCGCTAGCACAGTATTGGTATGAGATGGCGCGGTTGCCTGCTTGAAGTTGACCCGTCCCTTTGCGTTTTTCGGGAAATCTGGACTCGGACCGAAGGCCAGAGAGATAAGTCACATGGCGATGCAAGCGGGCCTTAAAGTTATTATTATCAATCGCTTATCCACAGATCAGCATAGCTGCGATGAAGAAGTTTATTTTGTCCGGTTGGCGGCTATCTTGGAGAAAACAGTCAACAAAGCCAATAAAATGCACAGGGACGCGTCAGGCTGGTACCAAATCGGTACCAAATCCTAGCCCAGAGGCTGTCATGGAATCGAAGATTTCGCCGGATTCAATAACTTTGTGGATGCAGCGGGCGATCACTCACAGCGGCAATGTCCGGCGTAATTGGGGGATTTTGTCGAAGTGGCGATCCCGGGTGATCAGGGTTAGATCGTGTTGAATGGCAAGCGCTGCGATCCACAGATCGTTATCCGGCACGGGCGTACCGGCGCGTTTTAACTGTACGAACAAGCGGGCGTACTGTTCGGTTGTTTCCCGATCTACATACAGAATTGCTACAGTCTCGCGACTCAGCAGATTCGATAGAAGGGCGGCATTCTGGATTTGACGCGTACCTCCGAGAAAACCCGCCTTCATCTCTGCAAGCACGACGAAGGGAATCCAGACCTCGTCACCCCCACCAAGGAACTCTGCGAGCTTCGCGTCCCCCTGAAAAAGATCGGTCAGCCGGTTGGTGTCAAGCGCAAGCCTCATTGGGCCGCTTCTTTCTTGGCCGTGAGCCAAACCAGCTTTATCACCGGGAATCGCTTCACCACTTCTCAGGGTCGATCTGACGCTGGGAAGCAACTATTTCATCGAAGGCCGGGTCTGGAGTCCATTGTCCAACCAAATCTGAGAAATCAGCTTTGATCGACCGGCCAATCATTGCGCGAGTCAACTCGTCGAGCACCACTCGGTTCAGACTCTGTTTCCGTTGGGCGGCCTTCAAGCGAAGGGCGCAGTCCACCTCTGGCGGAACACCACGGATCGTGTAGTGGACAAGCGACGAATTTGATGGCCGACTCATGCATGCATGATAGCAAATGGTGCATGCATTTTGTATTAGGAGTCAGCCGTCCATGAGGCTGTCGCCGCACGTTTGGCCAAGGTGTCAGTCATCCTGGCGCAGTGATTTGGAATGAGATGGCGGGGGTGTCGGCTTGAAGTTGACCCGTCCCTTTGGGTTTTTCGGGAAATTTGGGCTCGAGAGGGGAGGCAGTTTGGAATCGTAGTTGGCGACGTAAATCTGGGCAAAGGTCATTTTATCAACGAGTTAGCCGTACATAAGCAGCACTGTACTGAAGAAGCTCGCTATGGATGGCTGGCGGTTGGTTCGCAGGAAAACAGCAGAAATGCCAATAAAAAGCACAGTGACGCGTCAGACTGGCGACAAATCCAGGGTGGAAACCGGCGACGTAGATCTCAATTGCACTGCCCAATTTTGAGGATGATAAAGCCCTAGGTTGAGACAATCCATTGTGAGAAGGTGTGGTTAGAAATCAATTCGCGGCGGGTGCTGGCCCGATATTGGGCATGAGACGGCGCGGTTTGTGGCTTGAAGTTGACCTGGCCCTTTGCGTTTTTCGGAAAATTTGGGCCGCAAAGGGGAGAGAGTTTGAAATCTTAGCGAGCGAAGTAACTCTGGGTAAGCGCTTTTTATGAGCGGGTTAGCCGTAGATATGCGGCGCTGGACTGAAGAAAGCGCTATGGATGGTTGGCGGCTGTTTCGCGAAAAACTGGCAAAAATGCCAATGAAATGCATAGGGACGGGTCAGGCTGGTGTCTTTGCGGTGTCTTTGCTATACATTCAAACAGCCTGACCCGTTATAGCCATTTTTTCAGAAATCGATTGAGTGACGGCCTATTGAATGGAGCGCCAATCCCGACCTGCCCGTCAAGCAAGGCGATCAACCCTGAAGCATTTTTCTCGCTCGTTGCGCTATCTACAATAGAGATCTTTATGTTTCGATACCTTTTTCTTTCTGCAGTCCTCTTCCTCCCTGGGTTCGCGCAATCTTCGCTAGGCCCCCGCGAAGGCTGGGCAATCCTTCCGTCCAACCCCAGCCTCACCGCTTCCCCTAGTTGGGGTTGCGTTCCGGGAATCCGCGCCAGCGAAGCGGCGATCAAACTGGCGTCCACAACGGGCTTTATCGGTCAGATCAACTCCAACGGACCCCGGCTGCTTGTGTCGGGCGACTTCAGCATCATCGCCAGATTCTCCAATTCCACGCAGTTTGGCGGTTGGGTAGAACTGGAATCGCAACCCGCAACCAGCCCAACCGTCTTTTGGCGCGGACTCAAGAAAGTCGATTTCGGCGTCATTGGCGGCAGAGCCAGCCTCATCGTGTGGACGGGCGACCAGGATAGCCCCACCATCAACCAGGGCTTCAACCTGGGCGCAACCCCAAATACAAATGTCGATCTCGAACTGGCCCGCGTAGGCAATCAGCTCGTATTGTTTAGTGGCATGCGCGAACTTGGCCGCGTCACAGACCCCGGCGTATTCTCCTCTGGAAGCCTTCACTTTGGCCTCTTGACCGCTGGTGGCAACGAAATCTCACTGAGCCAACTTGCCGTCTCGCAGCCTGCCGGCCTGGACGGCAATGCTATTTTCTCTCCAAGGCCCACTCACAAGGCACCACGTAGCGGAATCGGCTTGCGCGACTTAGCCGCTTCACGAAATTTCCTGATGGGCACTACCTTTAGCGGATCTACCTTAAACAATGAAAGCTCCTACAATGCCATTGGGCGCGAATTTAACGCCGTAACTCCCGGCAATGATTTGAAATGGGAATCCACCGAGCCGGAACGGGGCCGTTTCACTTTTTGCGCCGCCGACCGTTTGTTGGAATACGCCGACGCCGCCGGACAAAAGATGCGCGGACACGTTCTGGTCTGGCATGAGCAGTTACCCGGCTATATGAAAAACGGCACTTGGACTCGCGAGACTCTGCTCGCCGCCATGCGATCGCACATTCTCGCGGTTGCCGGCCGTTATAAAGGTCGCCTCTACGCGTGGGATGTGGCCAACGAAGCTATCGATGACGCCGCCCCGCACGGCCTTCGTTCCACCATCTTTAGCCGCGTAATCGGACCCGACTATCTCGATTTCGCCTTTCGTTACGCCAAAGAAGCCGACCCGGCGGCGAAGCTCTTTTACAACGATTACGGCGGCGAGGGTATGGGCCCTAAATCGCAAGCCGTTTTCAACCTCGTTACCGCGATGAAAGCCCGTGGCGTGCCCATTGACGGAGTTGGCCTCCAATTGCATTATGGTCTTGCCGGTTCGCCCAGCGCAGCGGATGTCGAACAGAATATCCGGCGCCTTGCCCAGGCGGGCTTTGAGGTGCAAATCACGGAATTCGATATCACCGCGCCGCTGCCCGATAGTCCTGCCAAGCAAGCCGAGCAAGCCACCATTTATCGAGGTTTCTATCGCGCCTGCCGCGCTGTCCCGCAATGTACAGCCTTCATCATCTGGGGTGTGGCCGATTCTGACAGTTGGATTCTGACGTTTCGTCCCGGTAACTTCGGCGGCCTGCTTTTTGATAACAATGGGTGGAACAAGCTTGCCTACTACGCACTGCAACAAGAAATGGGGGGCACGCGTGCCCCCGCGCCCTCCATCGCCGGCGGAGGTGTCGTCAACGCCGCCTCCTACTTGTCTACGCCCGCCTTCAGCGAAGGTAGTTTCTTCTCGATCTTCGGTGCCAACCTCGCAGCAAAGGTCGAAGTTTGGGATAACGAATTCCAGGAAGGCCGCGCACCGACGACGCTCGGCGGAGTGCGCGTGCTGGTTGACAACAAGCCCGCCTTCCTGTCCCTTGTTACGCCGGGTCAAATCAATGCAATTGCTCCCGCCGGCACGATAGCGGGATCGAGCAAAGTCGTAGTGGAACTGAATGGCCAGCCCAGCGACTTAGTAATAGCAAATACAGCAGCCACCGCTCCGGCCTTCTTCTTATTCAGCCCCCGTAACAACCGCTATGCCGTCGCCATCAGTGCGGACGGCACGTCACTAATTGCCCCCGCAGACTTATTCGGAGGACCAGTAAGTGGCCGCAGCGTCCGCCCCGCCAAACCCGGCGAATCCGTAATCCTCTACGGATCCGGCTTCGGCCAAACAATGCCGGAAAGCGTGATCGGCCGCATCCCCACCAGCGCGGCAACTCTATCCACGCCCTTCGCCCTCCGCATCGGTACTGTCACTGTAACGCTAGACTACGCCGGCCGTAGCGGCTTCGTGGGCGTTTATCAATTCAATATTCGAATCCCTGATTTGCCGGACGGAGAATATGAATTAGTCGGTGAACTCGACGGAGTGCGCACCAGTTCGGGCCGATTCATTGCGATCCAAAAGTAGCGGCTGCTACCGGCTATGCATGATTTGATAACAGATTTGGTACCAGCCCTGAACCAATAGACTTTTGACGACTTGCTTTACGCGACGTTGAAGACCGATGAGTTGGTGACTGCGTCGTCAGGCTTGGCTTGGCGCTTGCAACGATTACAACCGCAAAGGCGCGCCTCAGATAGAAGCACCTCCTCTCCAACTTGAGGTACCGAATCTAAATATGCACCGGGCAATATAAATGCCCACTTCGAGTGCGGATGGAAGCCTGGTCCTCCCGGCGGATCTTCAAAGCAGCGGAAAGCAAAACCAAACAGCCAAGACTTTAGACATCTGAGCTGTTCCGTCAAGTGGCCAGCCCGGTAAATTTACTCATTCCCATTTTTGTTTCCCACTTGATTTCTACAGGCGAATGGGCATCGAGCACAACCGCCGCGAATACTTGTTGCTGGCGTAGGCGGACACTATTAATGTCGGCTACCAGAGTTGATTCAAGGCTGTTGCCTGTAGGCTTATCGCTAAAATCCAGTGCGGTTGCCAGTGATGCTTCGCACGTTTATGGGACGGTTCAGTTCAGGGACAATCATCGCTGACCGTCGCCGAGTAAGCCAGGGAACTTTCACCACCACTGCCATGGGCAGCAGCAGCTTATGGTCTTTTGCTGCCTGCTCCTGGAAACCGGCTGCGAAGGGTCCTCCTTCATCTCTGATACAGCATCGTGCTCGTTCGGACAAGTTCTTGACACAAACCCTCGCACAGATCCTCACGGGCGCGACTCACGCATACGGCTCCGACTTTGGATTCTGGCTTCAAAGCGAAGTGCGGGACAAGCACTAATCGATGCTTCCGGTACAGGTTGCCCATTCGACAAGACCCGAGGGTAATGGAATGAACGCTCTAGGCTGATGCTATTGCGACGCCTTTGCGCGCGGAAAACGAGGCAGTATGATTAAAGTCTGAATTATTCTGCTGCGCCTCCCGAAGACGAAATCCAACCCACGCGATGGCAGGCGCTTGCCTTCGTGGCCAAGAGCAATTTGTTGCGGTTGCGGCGCGGGCTTCTCGAATTTCGCAATGGACCCAAAGCGTCGCTTGTGAGGAGCGAAGAGGCTGGAGGGCCGCTGATCGCAGAGTCGCGGAGTTTGCTCTATGCTTCAAATGCCGGAGTGGAGTTTGCGTTGCAGGCTGGCAAGGTGCAGAACCTTCGGGTTGCGGCGCGCTACTTGGATGGGAGGGTGTTGCGGTCTGGGGAGCTGTTCAGCTTTTGGGCTCATGTGCCGCGGCCTAGCCTGAGCCGTGGATTTGCCTTGGGCCGGGAACTACGATCCGGGTGTGTGATTCCAAGTGTGGGCGGGGGATTGTGTCAACTCTCGAACGCACTTTTTGGGGTAGCGCTTGACGCAGGATGGGTAATTGTAGAGCGCCATGCGCACACGCGAAGCGTGCCTGGAAGCATAGTAGAGCGCGGGCGGGATGCGACTCTATTTTGGAATTACGTGGACCTTCGATTTCGCCCGAAAGAGGACTGCCGGCTTTCCGTGTACCTGACACAAAGTGAATTGCGGGTCGAGCTTCGATCAATCGAGGCGGCACGGTTTCCGATTGTTTCGTTAGCTCCTGCGGTCGCTTTGAACGAGAGCGGATCTGTGGCTGAGGCGGAGAGTTGCGAGACGTGCGGGGTGAGTTCCTGCTTTCGCCATCCAAGCGCGTCGGGGCTGGTACAGCAAGGATCGACGGCCTGGCTTGTCGATGCCTGGATGCCGGAGCATGACGCTTACATGACCGGGCATAGACAGGCTCCAGATGTGTTGCTGACTCCGCTTGATCGCGGCCGTTGGCGCGTGGGGCCCTATCGTTGGACAGGGAAGGGATTTGCCGATGTGCGATCGGCCCCATTGTTTGTGGTGTGGAGGTCTTTGGTTTCGCGCCGGTTGAGCGCTCAGGGTGCCTCGCGTCAGCGGGAATTGTTGCGGATGGATGCGGCGCTCGCGGCGATCTATGCGCATCGTATTCCAGCGACGGCACTGCATGTGGTGGTGAGCCAGAATCTGCTTCCGCATCTTTGGAGAAGCGGAGCGCTGGCAGGCCGTAGTTTCGATGTGCTGATGACGCGGTTGCCGTTGGTTGAGCTCGAAAGGCAGTTGGACAGGGCAGCCGGGCGTTGGCCTGAGACGCCCACGCTTCGGGATTTTCGCGTCGATTCGGAACTTGTCGTCGCTGAGACGGAGGCGCTTGCCGAGGCGCGGCACTGGATTACGCCACATACGGAGATCGCGAAGCTTGGTGGGGAACGAAGCGTTCTGCTGGAATGGCAGCGGGGGCCGGTGCGGGTGAAGGCACCTGGGAGCCGTTTGGTATTTCCGGCAAGTACTTTGTCGCGGAAAGGTGCGCGGGAATTGCGCGAGGCAGTAGATGGGTTGGGTGTCGCGATATCGTTGTCGGGCGCAGTGATGGAGGATACAGAATTTTGGCGAGGGTGTGATGTGAGGCGGACGGAGGAGGATTGGTTGGCCGAAGCGGCTGTGGTGGTTCTGCCTGCGTGGGTGGAGCACCAGCCGCGACGCTTGCTGGCCGCACTTAGCGCCGGTGTGCCGGTGATTTGTACGCGGGCTTGCGGGCTGCCTCCGCAGAGTAGTTTGACGATTGTGCCCGAGGGGGATTGCGTAGCGCTTAGGGCGGCTATTTCTTCATTTATGCCTGACCGTTTGTCTGGACCATTTACACGGGAGATCTCTCAATGACTTCATTTTTTGCGTTTTGATGGTGATTTTTTTTGGGTGGGCGCGGTTCTTGAGGCCACCCAGGAATGTGCAGGTGCTGAGCAAGGTCGTTCCAGAGGAATTGGGGTCGCGGTAGGGACAATCGGCGCATCCGGTCCATACCATGCCGCGCGCTCTGAATGCGCCATCTCAGCACATGCCACCCTTGGCGATTTACCCGTTCCCGGAATAGCCTAAGTGCCTCTAAGTTACCCGGCACCGCCTGAAGAGCGGAGCGGCAGGCCGGTGAAGTGGATAGTTTCCAAAGAGCCGACTATTCGGCTGGAACCCACCAATCTCACTTCTACGGCCCGGGCGTAATGCGGCCAAGTGAATAAGTTCCGGGTTGCCCACAACACATTCCGATTCAATGTAATTCTTCCTCAATGTACTATTCAATAAGGCTAAGCTTCGATTCCAACTTCACGGAGAAACCCATGCGTATTGCAAAGACTGACATTCCCGCAATGATTGACATTCATGGTGCAGTCGCTCGCCAAGCGACCGAGTTTGGAGATGCGACGGGTTACGGCAAGATGGCTGGAGAGTATTTTTCGATGGCCGCTGGAGTGGACATCGCGCCGCTGCTAAAAGGTCTGGAAGGTGACCTGTGTCAGTCCCCACATTGGGGCTATGTGATTGAGGGCGAGATCACGGTGACCTACGCGGACGGATCGAAAGAAGCCATCCACGGCGGTGATCTTTTCTACTGGCCCCCCGGCCATACGATCGCCGTTGCCCAGAATGCGGAGATCATCCTGTTCAGTCCTCAGCAGGAGCACTGCGCCGTCGTCGAGCATCTACGGAAACAACTGTCGAGCTAGGTGCGAATGACTGCCGACCACACGGGAGTTATCGGGCATTCGGCCTGCCCCGTGGTCGTTTATCAACTCTGTTGAACGAGTCGCGACCTATTTCGGCGCTTGCCAGTTCATCAGCAGCGTAATCGGCGGAGTGGCGGCGTCGTTGAGCTCCAGGTTCACAAGGAAGCGGCCATCGCGCGCCACATCGTAGGGCGGGAGGTTGATGGAACGAGCAAAGTTTGCGGTAAACAGCGCCACGGGCTGACCGGGGGTGATCGACGCTGATTGGGCGCTAATCGCGACCGCCATTAGTTGATTGTCTGGAGCGAGGTAGTTCAGTTCTTTGCCATCGGCTCGCCAGCGCGGGAAAGCGCCTCCGCGCGTCGAAATCTGCCAGACACCGCCCGGCCCCGGAAAGGGCCGCACGTAGATTTCGAAGCGCCCCGATTCATTAGATTGATAGGCAACCCACTTCCCGTCTGGCGAAAACATTCCGAACTGTTCACTGAAGGGCGTGGTCAGAAACGGATAGGGCTTCCCGTTGCCCTCTGGCAGCACCGGGAGCACCATCAGGTCATCTCGATTGAGAGTGCTCCGGTAAAGCAGGAAGCGCCCATCAGGCGACCAACTGTTGGGGAGTTTCCCATCCACCGAGGCCAGCACCAACTGTTCCGGGCCAGACCCATCCGCCGCTTTTACGTACAGGTCGAACGGCCCTCCTCTGTTAGACCCAAACAACACTCGGCGGCCATCGGGTGACCAGATGGGGAATATGTCATCGGAAGTATCGAAGGTGAAGCGGATGGAGTTGGCAGTGTCGGCGAGCCAGATGTCCCGCGAGCCGATTGGTCCACTAGTCACCGCAACGCGCTGGCGGTCGGGCGAAATTTGAGGGAAATTCAGACCTGAAGAATCGGGCGATCCCAGCGTTCCCGCCGGCTCACCCGCGCGATTGAACCAAAGCAGTTGCCGGCTGCCTCCGGCTCCCGTTCGCCAAGCAATGAGACCGGAACGTGAGACTGAGAATGCGCCAGCGCGAAACCTGTCAACGCGAACGGATTGAGCCAGAGTCATTGGGTCGCCGAAGAGTTGGCCCCGCTCGACATCGAAGCTTCTGGCGATTAACGTATTCTGCTGGACAAAAGTGATCCAGCCAGAAACACCGCCGCCGGTTCTGCGGAAAGTCAGGTATTCCCCCGCCGAATCGGCCGCTGAAAGCAGCCGGGGTGCCGCGCCATTCATTTCCAGGTTTCCCAGGTAAATGCCGCTTCCACGACCCATTACATAAAACAGGAAGTGCTTGCCATCCGGCAAAAAGCGCGGATGGCGGTGCGAACTCTGTCCCATGTCCAAATGGGTAACTGGAGTGGCCTGGCCCCCGGCGGCGGGCATACGGAATAGACCATCGGGGCCGTAAGGGCAGAACAAAATCGTTCCTTCTGCGTTCCATGTCCCACCGCGAGCTGCCTGAGCGTCGGCGAGTGCTTGCGGGGCGGAAGCGCCGAGGTCGACGCGCTTCAGTTTGCCTGAAGCGAAGAAACCCAGCGAGCGGCTGTCAGGCGACCAAAACGGAAACTGTGCGTCTTCGGTTCCCGCGAGCGGCTGCCCCGAGGCCGAAGCCAGCGGCCGCACCCAGAGCTGCGAAGCATTCCCGTTGGCGGCGACGTAGGCGATCTGTTGGCCATCCGGAGAAAGTGCAAAATCTCCCGGTGAGGTGCTGGGCGGCGTAACAATGTCGAGGCGAGCCTCGGGTGGCGCGGGGCGCGTCGCGATGTACCAGAGGGCTCCACCCAGCGCGAGAGCCAACACCGCCGCCGCCCCGTACCCGAACCACGACTTTGCACGCTTCGGCGCTAGCGGAGCGATTTCCTCCATCGCCCACAGAAGTTCGATCTTCAGATCGCGCACCGACTGCCAGCGATCGTCGCGATCCTTTTCGAGACACTTCCTCAGCACGCGATCCAGCGCGGCGGGCGCAACCGCCGCAATCGACGGAGCGGGCCGTTCCATAATTCCGGCGATGACGCTGGCGGGGTTGGTGCCGTCAAAGGCTCGCTTGCCGGTGAGCATCTCGTAGAGCACGCAGCCAAAAGCGAAGATGTCGGCACGAGTATCCACGTCGGCCTTCCCCTGCAATTGTTCCGGCGCCATGTAGTAGAGAGTGCCGACGATACTGGTGTCTCCGGTTAGCACCGTCCGCGTCATGTCGCCGTCTTTGTTGGCACCAGGCGCGATCTTCGCGAGGCCGAAGTCCATCACCTTCAGATCGCTTTTAGTGACCATCACGTTGGCGGGCTTTAGATCCCGATGGGTGATCCCCTTGCGGTGGGCGGCGTCCAGGCCGTCGAGGATTTTACAAGCCAGATCGATCGCCTTGGCGACCGGCAGCGGCCCACGCAGTTCCTCGCCTTCCACGAACTCCATCACCAGATAGTTCGGCCCTACATCAAATAGAGTGCAGATATTCGGATGATTCAGCGACGCAACGGCCCGGGCCTCGCGTTCAAAGCGCGGGTCGAAGGCGGTCTTGGAAACCTTGATCGCGACGAACCGGTCCAGGCGCGTATCACGGGCTTTGTAGACCTCACCCATTCCGCCCTCGCCGAGGGGCGAGAGAATCTCATAGGGCCCAAGTCGTTCACCGGGGGAAAGAGTCATAGGATTTGCACAAGCTTAGAGGCCGCCGGAATCAGGCCATCGATTAAGCTGCCCGATCCGCCGGTTCATAATGCAGGCGCATAAGCTGATGCTCGCGGAGTGCTTCCAGTGCGTAGGTCCGCCCCTGATCGTCGATAAACTCGATTTCATACGCGCCAGAGCCAAGACATTCAACCACTGTGCCGACCTGGCCACGTTTCAGGCCCCGGCCGGGAACGGCCTCGGTGAGTGCGACAACGGAAAGCAGTTCCATATCTGGCATTAGTCTACCTCCAATATCACAAAACAAGTAGTCAAACGCGGCGCTTCATCGCCTTTCAAGATGATCCACGCGCTCCGCACCAGCGCCGTTCGGTCGTTCCTGTTGAGTTTCAAGTCCAGTGTGTACCGGTCTCCGAACTCGTCGCTTGTCCCGCGGACCGCGTCCAGCCCGGAGGCGGCGTTCAGCAGTTCCTGGCGTAAGAGTTCCGCGTCCCCCCTGCCCAGTCCCAGCGCAGAACGAAATACTCGCGCCTTGTGCTTACCGCGCGGATGTTCAGCGTCGAGACAGTAGTCGCGCAGCTTTTGCGATATCGACAACGGCGCTTTCGCCTCTGGGTAACCTCACTTAGTTCGGCCCTTTCCAGTTCATCAGCAGCGTAATCGGCGGAGTGGCGGCGTCGTTGAGTTCCATGTTCACGAGAAAGCGGCCATCGCGCGCCACGTCGTATTGCGGGCGGACGCTGGCGCGGACAAAGTTCGCGGTAAACAGAGCTACCGGTTGACCGGGGGTGATCGACGCGCCTTGGGCGCTGATCGCCGCCGCCATCAGCTGATTGCCTGGAGCGAGGTAGTATAGTTCCTTGCCATCGGCCCGCCAGCGCGGGAACCATCCTCCGCGCGCTGAAATCTGCCACACACCGCCCGGCCCCGGAAAGGGCCGCACATAGACCTCGTTCCGCCCCGATTCGTTCGATTGATACGCCACCCACTGCCCGTCCGGTGAAAACACCCCGTTCTGCTCTTTGAAGGGCGAACTCAGAAAGGGGTAGGGCTTCCCGTTGCGCTCCGGCAAGACCGGGAGCACCATCAGGTCGCCTCCGTTGAGGACGCTCCAGTACAGCAGGAAGCGCCCGTCGGGCGACCAACTGATAGGGAATTTTGCATCCGCCGAGGCCAGCAGCACCTGTTCCGGTGACGAACCATCCGCTTCTTTCAGGTACAGGTCGTAGCTCCCTTTTCTGTTGGACCCAAACACCAGGCGGCGGCCATCGGGCGACCAGACCGCAGAAGTGTCATCGGCGGGATCGAAGGTGAACCGGGTGGAGCGGGTACTGTCGGTGAGCCAGATATCCCGCGCGCCAAGCAGTCCGTGATTCACCGCGAGGCGCTGGCCGTCGGGCGAAAGGTCCGGATCAAACAGACCGGAAGCGTCGGGAGCTCCCATCGTTCCGGTGCGCGCACCCGCGCGATTGATCCAGACCAGTTGCCGGCTGGCTGCGGATCCCGTTCGCCACGCAACCAGACCGGAAAGGGAGACCGAGAAGGCGCCAGCTCTATACGCGTCACTGCCCACCGACTGAGCCAGAGTCACCGGGTCGCCGGAGAGTTGGCCCCCGGCGGCATCGAAGCGTCTAGCGATTAACGTATTCTGCTGTAAGAAAGTGAGCCAGCCGGAAACACTGCCGCCCACACTGCCGGAAATCAGGTATTCCCCCGTCGAATCGGCCGCAGTCAGCAGCCGGGACGCGGCACCGTCGATTTCCAGGTTTCCCAAGTAAATGCCGCTCTGACTGCCCTGCACATAAAACAGGAAGTGCTTGCCATCCGGCAGGAAGCGCGGCTGGCGGTGCAAAACCTGTCCCGCGCTCAAACGGGTTACCGGAGTGGGCTGGCCCCCGGTGGCGGGCATACGAAATAGGCCATTGATGGAATTGGCGGAGAACAGAATCGTTCCTTTCGCGTTCCATGTCGCGCCGCGACCACCCTGAACGTCGGCGATTGCTTGCGGCGCGGAACCGCCCAGGTCGATCCGCTTCAGCTTGCCCGCAGCAAAGAAACCCAGCGAGCGGCTGTCGGGCGACCAGAACGGAAGCACTGCGTCTTC
>ENA-ORBV01011139-ORBV01011139.1-microbial-mat-metagenome-genome-assembly--contig:-NODE-11139-length-14206-cov-3.410079_pt1 | contig 14206 bp, 22 predicted proteins | sample MGYA00237777_ERZ505514 | MGnify/ENA primary metagenome ERZ505514 (study PRJEB26160, sample SAMN06269048) | microbial mat metagenome | isolation source: Oligotrophic lake microbial mat | place...
ATATCGATATGGGGCATCTGTATCAGATAGGCGATTTGTGAAAATCGAGGTAAAAAACGTGGTCGAAGCAGGTTCGCAATTTCAGGAAAATGAATAAAGGAGAAAAGACGCCCATCACCAGCGGAACCAGAAGCAAAAAAGGCTTCAGCTAGACGATCGTATGCATCGTAGAGAATTGGAACAGTATCTCCGTCCGGAGTAAAATCAAGCACGCGTTGTGGCTGCTTTTGCAACAACAATAATCGCACTATATGAGGTGGCAAAAGGTCAGCCATTTCACGCGAAGATGAACCCTCACCTTTCGAGGAAGACATTTTCTTGCCTTTGATATGCAAAAATTCGTACGGAATATTGAACGGTGGAATAGTATGAAATACTTCACGTGCAATTGCCTCTGCAACCTGACGAGAACCACCTTTTGTGGAGTGATCCTTACCTCCACCTTCGATATCCACTCCCATAACCTTAAATTTGGCCGCCCATTCTACTTTCCATGGCAATTTTGCATTACCATTAAATGGAGACGTTTTGCCGGTATGTGCGCACCCATTGGTCCATTCGATATCGCCACACGTATATGAAACTTCACTTCCATCAAATCCAGTGATTTTTGTGGTACTTACTTTTCCACACTTTTCACAGACGATCTGAACCGGATTCCAATCTTCCCCACGGACCGAACCAGAAACACGTTCGTATATTTCGCGAATCTTGGCAGCATTGTTCAACGCCAGGGTAATAGCTTCATTATATTTTCCTGATCTATACACATCACTGGAACGATAGAATTCAACCTGATAACCTAATTCACCAATAACACCAATGAATTCTTCAGCATAATATTCTGCGAAGTTTTTGGCTTTACCATCGGGAGATGGAACTGTGCAAAGTGGTTTACCTAAATAGGGTTTATACAATTGTTGATCCAGATAACTAGGAATGCCGTCCATCGGATCGAAATCATTTATTTCAAAAAGATAGGTATGTTTAATACCTTGTTCACGAAGTGCGTCGGATACAATGCCGTGAATAACCACTCCTCGCAGCGAGCCGACATGCACACGCCCTGAAGCGGTCTTTTCATCACGAATAATAAGAGGTTGCCCTGCGGCCACCTTCGCCTTCTTCTGCTCTGCGAAGAAGAATAGCGCTTCACCGACGGCTTCTAGAGCGCGGCCGAGCCGGCGCTGCTTGGCACCGGCGTCCTCACCCGCGATGCCCTCGATCGACGCCACGGCCGCTTTCGGCTCTGCCCAAAGCTTGGTCACGGCGCCGTACTCGCGCGAGGCGACGGCCTCCTTGTTCGACTTCACGTAGGCACGCGCCAAAAGGGCGTGGGCCTGAGCGCGAACGTCGGTCGTGGCCTTGGTGTCGATCAGGCGCATGGACCCCGCCAGTCGCTTCTCGACGTTGAACCAATCCTTCTTTTCGCCGTAGTGAGCGGCGACTGCGAAGGCGATCTGTGCGGTTTGCGCGGGCTTCTTGGCGCCGTAGTATTTGTTGAAGTTGTTGGCGTCCTTGATGGCCTGGTCGTCGTGTCCAATGCCCAGCCGCAGCACCACGGCGTCGCTCAAGGCCTGGTCGGCAAACTCGCCTTTGAACTGAGTCGCCTCGCAGTACCTCTCGAAGAACTCGGAAGCCTTGTCGTAGACCGCGATGGCCTGGTAGTTGCCGCCGATCTCGTAGAGGGCCTTCTTGGCCAGCTCCGAGTCCTGCAGCCCGTAGGTCTTGTTGAGCAGGATCGTTAGGCGTACTTGAATCGCCTTCGCCAGCAGGCGGGAGGCCTGATAGGCCTTGGCCATGTTGTAGACGATTTCACTCGCCTTCTCGCACTGCTTGGGTTTTTCGCCCTTGCTGAGCGGCCCCTCGCAATACGTACGCCACAACTCCAGGTAAGCCTCAGCGCCCTTTTTGTAGGTGTCGACGCTCTCCTTGTAGTTGCCCTTGTCGGATAGAGAATCACCCTTCTCGACCAGCTTCTGCGCCTTCAAACGCAGAATATCGAACTGGATGCGGGTGAGGGTTTCGGGATGGCCGAGCTCCTTTTCCTGGATCTTCATCTGGCTGATCAGCGCCCGGGCGTACAGCGGAATGGTGACAGTGCGTGCGTGGGAGATCCGCCCGCGAATCAGGATTACCCCGCGGTATTCCTCGGTCCGGGTGGCCAGAGAGTCGCGGAGCTGCGCTTCGAGGCGGGTCAGTTCGCTCAGTGCTCCCTGCAGCTCAGGGGCATTCTTGACGCTCGGAATGGTATAGAACGCATCCACGGCCGCCTCATTGTCGACCCGGGAGAGGACGTCCTCCATCGATTGCCGGTCGCGCCGGAGGGTTTCCAGGGTCTGACGCTGCTGGAAGTAACTGCCGTACACCGTCGAGGTGGTCATCTGGAGCCCCGGTGCCACCGGGATGTCTTCCCGCGGCATCGTTACCGTGCTGACCTTGAAGTTTTCCAGCGCGCTTTCGGCCGCATGCATCCGGAGCCGGGCCTGCTCCACCTGTTTGGTGAGTTCCTCCTTGAACAGCGTCAGCCGCTGTTTCTTCTGCTTGCCCGCCTCATCGACGAACCGGGCCACCAGCGCGTTCAACGTCGCCGCGGCGTGGTCGGGGTTGGCGTCGGCAAAGCCCAGGATCAGGAATCGGTCTTCCCGCAGGGCGGTCGAGACCCGGCTGGAGAGTGATCGCGAGGCCTCTCGCGGGGTCAGGACCTCGAACGCGATGGTCCGGCCGGCGTACTCCGGGCCGGGTCGTGGCACCCACAGCAGCCCCAGGTCGCGGCCGATCGAGTCCCCCACCTGCGCGCGCTGGTTCACCATGCGCTGGGTGTGAAACAACTCCAGGCTGCGGCCGTTGTCGCCCACCTTCAACTCATGGCTCTTCATCATCAAGCCAAACGGTTCGCGACTGCTCATACCGCGCAGCAACGTGCCATCAGATCGGTCACACACAAACTCACACCGCACTCAGCTAAACCTACTTGAAGGTGTCGGTGCGCTGCACTCGAGTAATGGGCAGAACTCCCGCTGGGAAGTCCAACAAGTTGTACAGACCCGTGTACCCCGATGCGAATGCGAGGTCCTTGAACGACTAGATAGCACGGCAGATGGAGTGCATTCATTTCAGATGCAGAGCAGCATCAGCGATGAACTTGATTGACGAGCATCAGAAGTGTCCCAACATACTCGATGTGGTACGGCAGGCAGCACACACGGCGGGCACAGCACCACATCCACACCGCTCTTGCGCCATGCGGTGAAGAATTCCTGTCGATACTCGTGTCGCAGCTTCTGCAAGTGCCATAACTGCAGTCCCATTCGCATATTGCACACGAACACATGCACAGCGAGGCAGCCCACTGAGCACACCATCACAGGCTTGACAGAGCACCACAAATGGCAGTACCTCAGTGACAGTTCGCTGTCGCATAGCCCGCAGCAAGGTAGACTCCACGTGCCAACCCATTCGAGAGCTCAAGAACCAAGTTAGAACCCGTTTCACCAGCTTGGGCATGCGAATCTGTACCAATTTGACACAAGGACAATCGCAACGGTTCCAAATCCATCATCAGAATCAGCCTGTGGAGCAAGCAAGTATCCGCAATCGTACCTTGGTGATCAAGCTGCTCACGAAGTCTTCGAATTGTTCATACTCCAATTGCTGCGGCAGCAACAAACCGTTCACGCGAGTCACACAGCAGCTATTAAAACAACCGCCGAGTGTTTGCCAATGGCGGTACCGTACATTTGTGACTGTGTATCCTCCATCAGCCGTCAACAATCCCGACAGCACTTGAATAGCGTCAAAGGGTCGAGGTGGTTCAAAGGGGACACACTCGTGACCCGCAGCTCTTAGCGCATCGATGACTGTTTGCATAGCGCGCGTGTAGCCTGAGATAAGCACAGGCAGTAAGATCATCGAATAAGAGTGCTCGGTTGACAGTAGAAGCAACGCACAGCAGCGAGGGCAAACAAGACGCACTAACCTGGCACAGGATCGAACACCGGGTGGCCTTCGAAGTTGGAATAGTAACCGACCTATGAACCGAAATTTCAGAATACTCAGGCGCTTAAATTGAACAAGGCAAGACTCTCCGCCGCACAAATCTTATGACGATATGGGCACACATACGTGCTTTGTACGCGCTGACGCGACATACCTTGAGCTTGGCGCTACTCTGGTACTCGTTCTCATTGAAGGGCAGCGGCACCACGCTGTGATCCAGCTCCCACATCTTAGGCGTGCACACCGTGCGCATGAACAAGGCTAACGTGCTGCACTGGTTGGCAGGAGCCATTGGTCCAATCTTGTCGGTGTTATCAAACATTGTACGTTGAGAAACAAACCACACCCCATACAACATGCACACACAGAGAGCACACATGCACTCACCACTCCCGGCACAGCTTCTTGTCCAGGCACGGAGCTGCGTCCGCCCAGCTTGCTGACACGGCGATCAGTGGGCTTGAGAGCGCATATGCCGCTGAACGCTGCCGGCAATCGCAAGCTGCCACCAATATCAGTGCCCACACCCAGGAAGGACCCTGCAGGCCCGTGTGCATTCATCCCATCGCAGTGAACGGTGAGGGTTAGTGATGACCAGCACATAGCACGCATCGAATGACAGCTTGCATATGCTTCAGTGTAACAAGGCGCTGTGTACCAAGCGTATACCTCGTTCAGCCAGCAGGCACGCTTCACCGCCGCTGGAACCACCAGGGGTGTAGTCTGGATTCCAGGGATTCAACGTTCGACCGAACACTGCACCATGACCACACACCCACCAGCCGAACCACGTATGCACACACACGCACGCACAGCGACAACCAAACACACTCAGTACACCACCGCCTAATGTCAGGTTCATGACTGCACGGAGGCCACATCAATCGCTGTACCTGGATTCACACACTCGAAGCTCAACAGAGTCTGGGGCACGTTCGTCTTCACAAACGGCAGACCCCCCGCCTCGCGCAGCAGCTTGACTACCACAGAGTCATCCGCAGACGGCTGGCCCACATTGCTATTGTTCACACACGACAGGCTCGGCATAAGTGAACCGAACATACGTTGGGCACATGCTCAAAGACTTACCCTGCGATACCGTTCGAGCAGTCAATGCCCTTTATGCCCACCCCATCCTTGATGCTGATTGGCAGACCGAACAGCGGCAGGCATTCACGCTGGTTACGCACCGGGTGCGATGATACCAGCTCTTCTGCCTCTTGGGCAGCCCGCTCCATGAATTGCTCTGTGCCAACCAGAGCGAGCATCGTCAGCGGCCGCATGGTGCGACACTTTGGTGAACTGACGGCCTCAATGAATGAGCGACCACTAGAGTTGTACCTGATAAGCAGTTGTACTTGCTTTGGGCTTCAAGAGCGCGTTGGCACACCGCTTTCATGACGACTCGAGTGTCAAGATCTGCACGAGACGCATGGATCCTCAGTGAATGCGAATGACATACACAAACAGATCCACAGCAGCAGTGCTGCATGGTCGACTCAATTGCACACGCTCATGACCCAGTCTAGTACAGCAAAGAGTTCACGTACCTCCGGCTTGCAACGATGACACGATCGCCGGGGCATCTCGGTTGACGATGGCGCGGACTTCGCTCTCTGTCAATTGCTTTTGACTGTTCACAAACGCAGCGGACGCTTCGGCTCGTTGCTACATTTCAAAGCCCCAGGTTCAGCGCCATGCATATGCAGCCGATGCAGTTCGATTACGGGTGTGTACCTTCTCGATGAGGCGCGCTTGGGCAAGAGCACTGTTTCTCTTTTCACGTTTGTGTGCTGCCTTTCCAAGAGCTCGCAATACGAGCCAACCAAGACATACGATCAAAGCGACATACAACATGTCTGATGAAACTGTCGTCGCGTATGGTCCTCTTGACTATGCCAAATGACGCAGCACCCTGCCGACGAGGAAGCCCTTCTACAGTATCCCATGTGCAGAGATCGTTCAATGTCGATCGAGCTTTGATGGTCACCGGGGCTGATTATTGAATCCCAAACTACGAGCCTCAGCGTACATATGCTCGTGTGGGGTGAGTGTAGGTGAGATTAGATGTGCGCGTGGATATTACACAGCCCTTCGATACTCTACATCGTGACCACAGAGAAGCCATCAGTGTGGGGGCTCGTGATCCAGTAGTATCACCTGATAGCGAAGTGATCAAGTGCATGAGGCCATCCTAGTCGAAACAGGACTGCATGCAAAGGAAATCGCAAACTGTGCACGATACGATAACAAAGCCTGCTATTGCGGTGGCGTCGGGACAAGAGCGACGAGTGCCGTACGTGCTTGTGTACAGCGTCGTCCTGCGTTCACTTCTGCACATTCTCTGGAATGTGCACTGGTGAGCGGATGTCTGATTCCGTCGTGCAGCCACCTTGGAGAGCGCACGGTTCTGAGGGCACCCAATAATGCAATGCTGGAACAAGCGCCACCGTCACGCAGAAAGACGTAACAGCTTGGAGTGCTCGTGGAAGCGAACTATCGTTGTCTCGATTTCTCCCAACGCTCTTTCGCAGTGAACAAGCTGGGCGGCCGGTCCCTTAAGAACTTCACCCGCCTGCAACCCACAGGAGTACAACTGTAGATGAGAAACACGAGCGGGACTACAAGGGAAAGCAATAGCATCGTACCAGAATACTACAAACGCAATGCTGAAAACTGCACCAAGCCCAAAGCATCCACCAATGATGCCGTAAAACTGGTCCATGTCCAAAACAACTTTAGGCTCGCCTGTGTCACCCCGGATCGCGAGACCAAACCAAATGAGACCATGACATCACCTGCGAATCCGTGAGAAACAAGCGTACTCAGCAGTACGAACCTTCCATATACAGCGGCGGTAACCTCGCCTGTGCTCGGGCCTCTACTTCAACAAAGGCAGACGGTTCCTGACGGTACCACAAGCGAAAGTAATCCAAGTCAACACATTGCTGACAAAAAAAGACGTGAGCAAACTGTATATCACACAAACGTGCCTCATCTTGAACCGCCAGAACAGACACTTGTAGTGCGCACAGAACCAGTACGCAGACAAGCCGCCTGCAATCCATGGCTGTCGGAATGCAACTGCACACGTGCCTAGACCGCTTTTCTAAAGGAGTACTAATCGGCTGCCCCCTCAAGATTAGGGCAGGCTTTCCGTAATTGAACTGGACGGACATCTGTCCTTCACGGTCTGCGTTCAAGTCGGGCAGTTGCATCTTTGTTCGGAGAGACGAAACTCAAGAAGAGATGTAGTGCTAGCTTTCCGAATGCATGTAGGGCCTGAAAATATTGCAACCGACGAGCTGCCGCTGTTCGGAAATACGTGAATAGTCACGATTTGATCAAGACGGGTGCTTTACGGGACAAATTACGGCTACAGTAGGTGCTTACAGAAACAAAACCACGGAACAGAATCCAATCGAAATCACACAACTTTCGAAAAATTTGAATCAGTACAATCAAGGCAGTGAAGCCAGCTCTTGAAGCAATTCGTGCATTCTTGGGGGCCGGACGTGAGAAGCGAAGCACTTGCTGGGCGTTGAAAACCACTCCAGGATCGAGACGTAGCACACGTTGCAGTCTGGCAGAGCCTGGTGCATCGCAGGCTGCCACGCTGCGACATGTTCCCACATAATCCACATTCGTTTTACCATCTGCGCCAATGAAGCCTTTGAAAATCCGCAGTTGACCAGGACAGCCTGCGCACAGAAACACACCGGATTGGTGAGTGCAACGGTGCCGCTGAAAGGAAGAATCAACGCGATTCGATTGTACTTGGTATGGAAGACGAAAACTCCATAGAGAAATAACAGCAGCAGCTGCAGCGATCTTCGATGGAAGCACCGGGATGTAATCGGCATCGAAGGAAGTGAGAAGAACCAGGTACTGCAATATCGGTGCCCGAAAACCAGCATAAATTGCACAAAATTGATCGACACAACAATTAGCTCGTACTTCAGACAGAAGCTGCGCCGAGTGTGCAAACTGTAGAGGTCTCCAGCAGAAAGGCAGCTCAACACACTCATGGAGTAACCGCAGGAAGATCATGGCCGTAGGAGTCGCCGCGTGAACTGCTGAGCCGAGCAGAAAGATATGCTCGCGTAGCTGTTCACACAAGACTGAGGTGAGCTCTGGATTTAAGCATGCAATTTCAAGTTGCTAACGTACGTGACCAGCGGACACCTCAACATTGCGCCTGGCCAGCATCTGACGCAGCTCGTCTTGCGTGGGGCAAACGGACGTTTCGTCCTCAATCAGGCAGGCAACGCTGATACTCACGACTCCAAGCATGAGGAAGTCCGCTTTTGAGCATGTTCCCACCAGCATAGTCAACGCTTGGTCTAGAATTCGAACACTTCGCGCGAAAACTGCATGATGGTCGATTGCCTTGTCAGCGTACTCTTCTCCCAGCAAAATATCGCTGATCGAATTGACGAGATTCAGCCTCGCTGCACTAAGAGAACGCGCGTCGGCTACCGATTTTCCAAGAGATTCGAAGCTGTTGGTCATGGCAAGAGAGACGTGCACCTGATGACAGCAACCAATCGTTGTCAATCACTCTAGTCCACATGGGATCATCATCGTCGCCATTGCGTCTACCTGAGCAGGACACAACATCGCGAAGGTGTCCCAACAGGGGTCGTCGCAATGAAGCTTGGAATGGTCAGGCACCTCCATGAATGCATGCGCAGATGTGCATCGTTGATGTCCAGTTGCAGAAGCCGACGGAGTCGGGGAGCCATCACCTGCGGCCCAGCTGTCGGAGCGACTTGACTCTGCGTCCGGCATGCGACAGTCATCGCTTGGGACAAATTCGGATGAATTTTCATCGAGCACTCTTGCGATTGGGCCCATATTCTGCATCGTTCAGTCTCGTCAGCATCGAATGCGAGAGCGGGATCACCACTGAGCCTAACTTACCTTGCGAGGGGAATAAACTACATCTCCCAGCTGATCATCAAACTCAGAGTCAAACATGCTTCTGCGATCTTCAATCGAACGAGCTGGGGATACCACGGTTGACGAAGACGAGTCTGATAGCATGACAGATGGTTGCGACGTGACGTCATCTTCCAGCGAGCGCTTCAGCTCGATTTGCTCGCACGCTGCTTCAAAGGGAATTCGACACACTCGCTTGACATCAATGCGGTCTTCAATGTTGTTAAGCTTATGGGTTCGTCTGACTCGGTCTGCAAGAAAGGAAAGGAAGATGTTAACTCGTCAGCAGTAGAAACAAACTGCAGAGATGTGGACAAGTACATACTTTCTTTGTCTACATTGATAGGGTGGTTGGTTGCCATGGTTGCTTCGCTGCTTCACGCAACACTCGCGATACTTTCAGTAACAGGAACAAGCTTAGAGTACTACCCCAACGAAGAGCTCCGCCGTTCTGAAGTGCGCCCAAAAAACAGATTTCAGCAACGTTGTATCCTTTGTCTCCTTTGGGAAAACAGATGCCAAGTCAGCTGCGATATGTACTGCTGAGTGCATGAAGAGATTACCTAGTTGAAGCTGCGTTGAACACGTATTGTCAACGCCACGGATATGAGCGCAGGTCGGCGCTACAACGGCTCAAGGATCCGCTCAGCTGTCCGCATATCGAAGTTGTCAAAGTGACTGGATGACAGCTGGGTTAGCATCCCGCCAAAACACCCGGAGTCGTCGGATCTAAATATCTCGCGTGCACCCAACTTGAAAGATCTGATGTGTTCACTGAAGTAGTCTCAAGCATGTATTCAAGTTCATTAACAACGAGATACACTAGCTAACTCAACCACATGTTTTCACTTCTCATGCACGGGCATCCTGGCAACTGGGCAGCTTCGCTAATCGAGATTCCGCATCGTTTGGTGACACGAGTTGTCTCAACAGGCCTCTGCTGTCTGGCAACGGCAACAAGCTGACGTGATGATGGAGAGCGGAGCTGTATCTGCGCTTGACGTCAGCATATGGAGCAACGCGAGGAGGATTGATCACCAATCCTAGCATAATGTCGACGCATGGGATCAGATCCTCGGGAGCATATCCCGAGAAAGCCACAAGCTCCTGTTGCGCAACCCACCCGTGATAAGCTCAATGCAAACAAAATGTTGAAAGCACACAGCCTACCATGACAGGACAACCCGTGGCATACAGGCCGACGATAGCCGCGCAAACAGCCAGATTTGAAGGGAACGCTGGCACCAGACGGTATTCCAGCATAGATAACTCCCCCACATACTGGAGGCGACCACAGCGAGTTAACGACGTTGACGCTCTACACAAAGCAACAATCATATTGCCTCCTTACCTGCGTGTAAGAGCGCGCTAGATGATTTGACCGAAAAATGAGATCAGGGGCCTCCATGAAGAACTGAAGAAACTGAGCTGCACTTGGCGTCAGCACATTGAAATCCAGCGACTTGAGGATACGCATTTCCATCGCAGCAAACTGTTACGTACACAGCAACACTGCATCAGCAAATTGGCGTCTCGAGCACAGGGGAGTGTACGTACCACAGCTGGAGGAATCGGAATTTGAGCATGGAACGCCAAGTCCGTGTAGAAAGGTGCGGAATCTCGATTCTCTTCAGCCTTGAGCGAAAGAACGACGATGACGCCAGCCAAGACATACAACTCCTCCGGGGAGAAAGGTTTGCCGAACTGGAGCGCCTGGTCTAGCAGGCGAACACCTCTCCATTTCGATAGCATGAGGTCTTGTATGTTGTACATGCTTAGCTCATGCAATCCCTCATACAACTCCAGCATCCAGCTGACCAAACTACGTCGAAGGGGGCGACGGAGAAACGGTTGCCGATACATGTAATCATCCATCGGAAATTTGAGCTGCAGGAAGGTCACGAGTTGAAACATGTCAGAAACATAGCGGGGACCTCAAATAAGTTCAAAACAGGCCCCAGCTCACCTCACGCTGTTGAAGGCTCCAGTACGGTACCCAACGGCGAAAAAATGATCGAGCTTTGTTCAGGAAGCCCAGTTCATTGAGAAGATTCAGCCACGCCTTGCATACACCCGCCGCGGTAATTTGGTCGCAGGGAAGAAGATATTGGAATATACCAAAAGCGATATCAGGGTTCACAAGCACTCGGATCTCGTCGCGTGAAACGGCTGGGCGAGCGGAGGTGAAAAAGCACCGTGGAACAACCGGATGCTTGTACTCCATGGACAAGTCTGTCAGCTTTTCCCCGGAACATCCGAATTGAGCCGGTGCAAAGTCAACTTCCATGGCCATCCCATCGCGAGGGCCCGTTTGTGCAGATATCTGCCCAACCGGAGAGCCCCCTGCCGATTCCGGAGATGGAGTCAGCTGGGCGCGTTCGAGCCGAGCACGCGCATCAACATTTTCTTGCGATGTATCATATGGAAGCGCAGCGCGCTTAGTACTTCGGCAGTCTGCGTGAGTAGGTGTTTGAGAGCAGCAATGAGCGCCAATTCAGCCCAAGCGCAGCGACTGAACATGAGCTTACCCTGAGCGTCTGTCAGGCTGGGCTGCAGTTCGTTGCTCCTTTGACGTTTAGCTGCTCTTGGGGAGCTATTGGGGTCCGTGATTGCTGGAGACTTATTGCCTTCGCCCAAATCAGCGCAGCGCACAGCCGCAGCGGGAGCTGGAGAACTGCCACTCATGCCAATCTGAAACAGCAACGGAAACCATTAGCTCCTCAACGTTTACAGAGAATATTTGATGATACTATTGTTGTACCACAGCTGGAAGCTTCAACGATGCCCACCAGATACGTTTCGACTGAAAAATGGTAACGAAACGAGGTGCATTCAGCTGGACGCAATGTTTTATGAGAGGGTCCGTAATGCCGAATAGGAAATCTTGTGCCTCTGAATCGCTAATTTTCCGCTCTGTGGCTGAATAGAAGAAATGATCAATGCTGGACGCTAAGCGATCAACCAATCTCGTCCATGTGATGTTCTTTTGCAGCCATTTCGCTCAGTCACAAGCATTTGTTCAACGTTGTAAGCCAAAACTACTTTTCTACAACTCGTTTGTCCGAAGGTTCGCGATATATCCGTTGTGGTTTCACGTTCACAGAAGTTCTTTCATAAGTTGGTCCCTTTTCTCAGTGGTAGCCTTCGGTGAGCACTTTTGGGAGCGTTTTTTCGGGCGTGAATTTTCGTGGAATATTGAGTCGTAAAGCCATGAGATTGCAAGTGACAACCCAGGCGCACGATAAGTTTGCTACCTTTACCGTGGAAGATGCTTCGACCGGTGAAGTCTTGTTGCCTTTGATTGAGGCAGAGGTAATGCTGGTGGTCCGCCTTGCTCTGTCGCATGTCACTCATATGCGCTTCGGATGGTCAGTTCAAGATGGCTTCCAATAGACAGCGTCTATCTTTCGAAGGCAAACCTCTCGATGTAAAACAGCCTTTATCCGCTGCGGGCATCAAGGTTCGCGCGTTTAGATGGGCGCATTTGGCATTGAGGTCGCTGACACATGTCCTCTCCCTTGATTGCGATCGCAGGACGATGATATGATCGTAGTGACCGATGCAGGTCCCCAAACGTATGACCGGATCTTGATCTGGTGAATTATTATGAATAACCCTTGATCAAGGCATTCTGCGTCACTGCTGTTGTGCTCAGGGGTCAATTAACGTTGGACTTGCTTCCGCGAGAAGCGTTCGCCAGTCCTGCCTTGTTTCAACAAGTCGTGCAGGCGAATCCCCCAGCCTTGCAACAACTCCTTCACGTAAGATCTGTGGTGCCATCCTTCCCATCGATTCATTTTACATGACGTCAAACATATTCCCCGTCACGATGCATGTCGCAGGATGATCCGGACCTTGCGCAGGCCGTGCTGTCTCCCGATACTGCCATGATCACCGCCATCTTCCAAACTCGAAATGCAGAGGCAAATCGCAGACGGCAGGCAGAGCAACAGCAGATGGTGCGCAAACTGTTGACGACTCTTTCTTTCAGCCGCATCCTCCCCTGAATCTTTGATCTCGCTGCGTGCGTATTCGACATCATTTAGGCGCGCATCAATGCCAACCCCTTCGATCCGGACGCCCAAAGACTCATCGAAGAGCAAATCCGCCAACAAGCTATCATGGAGAACTATGCACATGCCTATGAGCACAATCCCGGTGCGTGAGCATACCGTCGTATCTTGCTGTCCCGTCCATCGCATCGCTGATTGTTGTGACATGGTCTTGCAGAATCTTTTGGACGAGTATTGATGCTCTACGTCCCCTGTCGCATCAACAATGCAGAGGTGGTTGCATTTGTGGACAGTGGGGCTCAGTCCACCATCATGTCCGAGTCCTGCGCCAGGCGCTGTGGGATCATGCGCTTGCTGGATACACGGTTCGCCAGCATTGCTAAAGGCGTGGGCACGGCCAAGATCTTGGGCCGCGTGCACGCGGCACACGTGCAAATGGGCAATGCGCACTTTCAGAGCTCGATTTGCATCATGGAGAACTTTGACGTGGACCTGTTGTTCGGTCTCGATCAGCTCAAGCGACACCAAGTACGTCTGTGTGGAATGCTTCTATGTGAGCACATGTCGCTGCGGCACCACTACGAAGCGAATGTTTGAGCGAGAGCTGGATTGTTCATGCGAATGTGCTGCTGATTCACCTGCCCAGGCTGTTATTGATCTGAGAGAGAACTGCCTCCGCATCAGCGAACAAGCGATTCCTTTCCTCTCTGAGAAGGTAATGCGCGACCGGCACTTCCGCTCCCCGTCTGATGAGCTTTGGCTGATTACGCTTGTGTGGCGCAGGATCTACCCGCGCATTATCGGGAACACAACGAGCAGAAAATGGGTGGATCCGGCACTCCCTCCGGAACCTCCAGCAGCAGCGGTAGTAGCAGTGCAGCCCGGGCGCCATCAGCAGCTGGAGCTGCAACCAGTGCAGCAGGGTCATCAGCTGCAGCAACAGTGGGTGCGGGCAGCAGCGCATCGGGCCGATCAGCTCCGCTGACTGCCGCAGGGGCTGCAGCGTTGGCTCGTGCTGCGGGCACCGGGATTGCGGGACCCGGAGCGGCTCCGATGAGTGGAGTGGTGGGAACCAATGCTTCCTCGGTATATATCTTCGTATGCACATTCTGACCTGCACATATGCTGATGTCGTGACAATCCGTGATGCAGTCGTCCGGTTCATCTGGTTCACACTCTGCTGGATCTGTCTCTTATACACATCTCCGAGCCCACGAGACTAAGGCGAATCTCGTATGCCGTCTTCTGCTTGA
>ENA-ORBV01011144-ORBV01011144.1-microbial-mat-metagenome-genome-assembly--contig:-NODE-11144-length-14202-cov-4.114761_pt1 | contig 14202 bp, 17 predicted proteins | sample MGYA00237777_ERZ505514 | MGnify/ENA primary metagenome ERZ505514 (study PRJEB26160, sample SAMN06269048) | microbial mat metagenome | isolation source: Oligotrophic lake microbial mat | place...
GCCTTAGTCTCGTGGGCTCGGAGATGTGTATAAGAGACAGGTATAGCGCGGGTCGATTCGACTATGATTTCTCCGGCGAATTGAATGCTGATCTTTTCGGGTACAGATTCTACACGGGGCGGGCGGGGGTAATCCCAGACAGATTCTTTTACGGACACATTAGAAGGATTCTGCGAGGATATACTCTGATTCATGAAACGCATATCTTTAGCATTTTGGCTCTGCATTGTGGCTGTGGCACAAGTACCGAAAACCTGGGATGAAAAGATGCTAAAGGATTAGGCGACGCCGATTGCGGGGCTGGGTGTAAGGCCAGAGCATTTCAGTGAGAAGGAATACTATGCTTCGCCTGTCGATAACTACCGGACCTATCCGGTTTATGCCGCCGGGCGAGGGCCTGAGGGGTACTTTGACCGATTGAAAGCGATGAAGCCGGAGCGGCTGATCGAGCCGGAGAAATTGAAGACTCGCGCGCAATGGATTGCGGCGGGCAAGCAGGTCTGGGAGGGTTGGGATATTGGAGCGTTTCGGATGTGGGAGCCGAAATTGATTGAGGAATTTCGGGAGGCTAAATCGAAACGGATCGCAAGGGTGAAGCCGTATCCCGATGGGCAGATTCCAGGTGTGCGGTGGATCGTTACAGAGAAGGGCCTTGGGCTTACGGCTGAGAATTGCTCCGGCTGTCATGTGCGGGAACTTAAAAGTGGGGTTTTGCTGAATGGGCCGGGAATGGGGGATTTGCGCGCTTTTGGCATGCAAGGACTGATGGCAGACGCAGCCCAGGTATTTGGAATGTCAACGATGCCCTTGCCTGGGGATGACGACCGGCGAGGGATGTGGCGGAGTTTTGCAGCCCCATGGGTGAAAGGGGATGTGCACGAAGAGTTGCTCACGATGCCGGAGGAGGATTTGGGCAGGCGCTTCTTTTCGTCGATGGGGCCAAACCAGACCCCGAGATGGAGCGGGAGTCCTTACTATCCGACGAAAATTCCAGATTTGATCGCACTCAAAGGGCAAAAGTATATCGACCATTCGGGGACGTTCCGGTACCGGGGGACTGGGGATCTGATGCGATATGCGGCGATGGTAACATTTGCCGATCGTTCGGATTTTGGGCCCCACCAGATGCTTAGCGATGCTCAAAGGAAGGTTCCGTTTCATGCGCCGGATGAGTTGCTCTATGCGCTGGCCTTGTTTGTCGAATCGATGGAGGCCCCGGTGAATCCGAATCTTCTTAGTGAGTTGAGCGAAGGGGGCCGGAAGGTCTTTGCGCGGGAGGGTTGCGCGGGGTGTCATTCCGGGCCGAATTACACGAGCGGGAAGTTGACTTTGGCAACGGGGTTTGTGCCTTCGAAAGAGTTGCTCAAGGAGTATGACGTTTTGCCGGTATCTGTCGGGACGGATTCTGGAGTGGCGCTAAAGACACGCAAAGGGACTGGCATGTACAAGATCCCATCGTTACGGGGAGTTTGGTATCGCGGGCGATACTTGCACGATGGCGCTGTAACTACGCTTGAGGAGATGTTTGATGCAAACCGGCTCCGGCCCGAATTTGTACCGAGCGGCTTTAAGGGGCTAGATAAAAATCGGGCGGTGCCGGGGCACGAGTTTGGATTGAAGCTTAACGAGACGGACCGGAAGGCGTTGCTGGCGTTTCTTCGGACGCTTTAGTGTCTTTGGTTGGCTTCAGGTTAGGGTCAATCTTTTGGAGTTCAGCCATGGCCTTGCGGAGTGCTTCGGCTTTGTCGTTAGGCCAAGCCTGGCCACGATTTTGGTTGTAGGCGACGGAGAATTCCTCCACAGCCTGGACGAGCTTGTTAAAGCGCTCTTCAAAGCGGCGGAGCTGAACTTTTTTCAAGTAAGCGTTGGGGCCGACCTCAGCGGGTTCGGCAACGACAGGAACCTGGGCGCGGTGAATGGCCACAGCGGTTTCTTGTGCACGGGCGGGATCTGTGGGGTATTGAAGCAAGCAGAGCATCAAGGTGAAAGCATGCATGTGTTTGGGCCTCCAATTTGCCTGAAAAGTTGTACTGGACTACAGTGTACTCGCATTTCATTTTGGTTACAATCAGATTTTTATTAGGTTTCGATTTGATTTCTAAGTTGAAAGCCTTAGCTGGTTTTTGCGAAGCATCAATCACGAAAAGACGGATCGATTTTATCCATCAGTCGCACGAGCGCATCGAATTCAGGATTGGGGCGACGGGAGTATCCATCGCCCCCTCTGGTTGAGAGGAAAGCATCGGAGCGTTCGGCACTAAGTTCGCAGATGGACTCGGGTGGGATGTTGAGCTTTGCTCCGGTGGCCTGGGCGGCAAGTTGGACCTGACAGGCACGCTCGAGGCGGAACATGCGGACGAGTGCCTGGGCAACGGTTTCGCCACAGGTGAGCAGACCGTGGTTGCGCAGGATCAGGACGTTGTTATGGCCGAGGTTTTTGCCAAGCCGGGCCCTTTCTTCGGGGTCGATGCTGGGGCCTTCGAAGTCGTGGTAGCTGACTTGGCCGTGGTAGCCCAGGGCGTACATCGAGATGGGCAAAAGGCCGTCGGCCAATGCCGCGATGGCCATGCCGGCAGTGGTGTGAGTGTGGACGATGCACTGAATGTCAGGACGCATCATGTGGATGGCAGAGTGGATGACAAAGCCGGCGGGGTTGATTTCCTGATTCCGGTCGCCAATGATATTGCCTTCGGGGTCGACTTTGACGAGGTTGGAAGCCGTGACTTCGTCGAAGCGGTAGCCGTAGGGATTGATGAGGAAGTGGTGGTCTGGGCCGGGGATGCGGACGGTAGAGTGGGTCCAGATGAGTTCGTGCCAGCCGTAGTGGTGGATGATGCGGTAAGTGGCAGCGAGTTGGGTGCGGAGTTCTCGTTCGATAGGGGACATGGCTTTGATATAGTGACGACTGAAACAAGGAGTTTATAAGAATGTTTGAGGCGAAGTCTCGTCGATTTTTCATGGGAGCGGCTGCGGCTGCTTCCGCTATGCGCGTCATGGGTGCCAATGACAAGGTGAATCTGGCGATTGTGGGCCTGGGCGGACGTGGGAGTGCGCATTTGAATGTGTACAGCCGTCTGGCCGAGGCCAAAGTGGTTGGGCTTTGTGACGTGAATCAGGCTGCGCGTGAGAAGGCGCAGGCGACCCTGACTCGTAATGGCGGTGAGAAGGCTAAAGAGTTTGAAGATATGCGCGAGGCGTTTGCCGATGGGACGGTGGAGGCGGTGTCGATTGCGACCCCGAACCACTGGCATGCGCTGGCAGCGATCTGGGCGATGAAGGCGGGCAAGGATGTGTACGGTGAGAAGCCGGCTTGCTACAACATTCATGAAGGTATGAAGTTGATCGAAGTGTCGCGGGCCACCAAGCGGATGATGCAGGTGGGCTCGCAGCACCGCAGCAATCCTTTCAAGATGAAGGCGATGGAAGCAGTGCAGGGTGGGTTGATTGGCAAGGTTTATGCGGCAAAGGGGCTTTGCTACAAGCGCCGGGCATCGATCGGGAAGAAGCCCGATACGCCGACACCTCCGGGAGTGAACTGGGATTTGTTTCTTGGCCCCGCGCCGATGCGCCCGTTTAACGAGTTACGCTTCCGCTACAACTGGCACTGGTTCTGGGATACGGGCAATGGAGATATCGGTAACCAGGGTGTGCATGAATTAGGCTTGGCGCGTTGGGGTATGGGTGATCCCGAGTATCCAAAGTCTGTCGTCTCTTACGGTGGCAAGTACGCCTATGACGACGATCAGGAAACCCCGAACACGCTTACGTCAAGCTTCGATTTTGGTGGACGTGAAATGAGTTTTGAAGTGCGTGGATTGCTGACGGGGGGCGAGGGTGGCGTGCCGCGCGGACGCGCTCAGGGTGGAGCTGCCGCTGCGCCGACCGCTACTGCGCCGGTGAATGGTGCGCCGCTGAATGTCATGATTGGCAACCTGTTCTATGGCACGGAAGGCTGGGCCGCGATGAGCGATCAGGGCTTCCAGGCGTTTAAGGGCGAGAGTAACGAGATGGTAATGGATCTCAAGCCCGAGCGTGGCCCGAATGGCGATCCGACCGGGTTGCATATGCAGAACTTCCTGGCAGCTTGCAAGAGCCGGAATTACAAGGATCTGAATGACGGGGTGGAGAACTCTGTAATCAGCGCCAATATGTGCCACCTGGCGAATATCAGCTACCGCGTGGGACGTAAGTTGACGCTGGCGGGTGGGCCGAAGTTTGTTGGTGACGCTGAAGCCAACAAGATGATTACGCGGAATTACCGCAAGGGTTACGAAGTCTAGGTCTAAACTCTTAGTTAGTTCATGCCGATGGAGCGGATATGCGTTGCATTCTGCTCCATTTGCTTTTTGTGGGAACTTTGTTGGGGCAGCCAGTGATGGTTGCGTTTGGCAAAGAGGTTTCTCAGACCGATACGGGGTTGATGCTGATGACGGTGATGGAGGGATATGCGGCGGCGCATGGGTTAACCCCGACAGAGGACGAAATGGCGCCGTTAAAGAAAAAACTGGGTGGGGATAGCCCGGCGGCGCGAGCGCTCAATTTTCCGTTCCGGATTTTGTTGAGCCACAAGTTAAACCAGGTGTGGTGGGGACGGCATCAGGGGCGATTGGTGCTTTCCGCTTTTGGGGTACATCTGGCGACCGATGCGATGCTGAAAGAAGTGGTGGAGATGGAGAAGTCGGGAGAGGTGAAGTTTCTCGACGCTGCGGCCAGACAGAAGTTTTTTGAATATTTCGATAAATACGGCGGAGATGGAGTTTTGCGCGGGGATCGGGCTCGGGCGTTGCTGGCGGAAGGATTTCCGAAATAAAAGTTCAAGAAGAAGATGCCGGACACCGATAAGAAGATCATTCAAAATCAAGAACCGGTTTGCCTTGAAGGAACAGGGGGCTGGGCTGGAGCGTGTACCATGGCGTCGTCCATTAACCCGATTCCCGCTGTTAGCGCGGAGAGTCCCAATCGAAGTTTGAGTGAGTTTTCACAGAGTCTGGAGAGGCTGTCTTCCGGGTTGCGGCAGAGTGGTGTGGGAGCAAGGCCGGCGGACTACGCCGATCGCGAAGCCCGCAAGGTGCAGGCGGCGGAGTTATCGAAGAATGTTCGGGATACCAACGATGCGGTGACCGAGGCGCGGACGGCCGATGAGGGTTTGAAGCAGATTGACGGGTTGCTGGCCAAGGCCCGGGGGCTGGTCTTTGGTGGGATTAACGAGCCGGGACGGAAGTTGAAGGATGAGGATCAGGCAGAGTTTTCGCGAGTGTTACAGCGGGTGGATCAGGTGGCACAATCGCTCGTGTTTGGGGGTGGGCCACTGCTTGATGGGAGCGAGAGCTTTGGAGCAGAGGGGAAGCTAGCCAAAACGGATGTAAGCAACTTTGAGGGTTCTATTGGGGCCATTCAAGTGGTGGACCGGGCGATTAGCGAAGTTGGAGATCAGCGCGGGTTGTTGGGGATTTTCCAGAGCAACAAGCTTGCCGAGACGGGGCGGTTGTTGAGAGGTGGATTGGGCGGAATCGTTTCTTCTAACAGTGTGGTGCGTGACAGGACCGTGGCGGTGAATCTGGCGGAGAGTGCAGCGGGAGAATTGCTGCGCGAGCGGGAATCGAGTTTACTTGGAAGCGGGAATGCGGCGGGGCAGATTTTAGCTTCAATCGTGGGGAGGCTCTAGTGACCCAGCTAAATCTGTTGATTCAATTGCTGGATCAGGCGATTGCAGGGATTGAAAGCGGTCAAATGGAAGATTTGCTTGAGGCGCAGTATGCCATTTACGGGGTGGCTCAGGGGGCAGTGCCGGTGAGGAGTGGCGCGGATGAGAAAGTTGTGATGCTTTGCGAGTATTGTCTGGATTGCTTGAGCCACGGCGAGAGGACGGAGGAGTGGGCTGCCGTGCGCGTGTTGACTGAATTGAGACAGGGATTTAGTGCGGCCCTGAGTTGCGGGTTGGAGGCTGCGGAGGTCGTGGAATTGGTGGATGTTACGATTTAAGGTTAGGCGCGTTTGGCTGGCTTCTCGGGGATAAATCGGAGCGACACGACGATGTTGGATTCAGGGATCCATGTCAACCTGACAAAGCTGCCAGGTTTGAAATCTGCGAGGACGATCCGGCGCTTTACCTGCCCTAACTCGGTTTTTTTATCTGCTGAGAGCTGCATTTTAGGATCGATACGCAGTTCATAGATCTTTACCTTTCCGTTCTTTGCCACTTCTTTTACTACTACGACGTTACTGGTGATGTCGACCACGGTTGCGTCGACCGATTTGGTGACAAGAAAGGGACGATCTTCGATGCCAGGTGCTACGGGAGGCGCTGTCGAGCCGCTACCCTGAGCGAGGAGTGTCATCAGAAATAGTGTCGTGACCATGTTGAGCAGTTGCCGGAGCGGATTGTAAAGTTACGCTGAAACGAAAATAAATTGCGATCAGGAGCGGGAGGTGCTCGATCCAGAGCCACCATTCCCGCTCTATTCCATCGATCATGACCAAAGTAGAAAGCGCAACGGCGAAAGAGAAGTAGACAGGAATCATTTCTCCCGCGACGGCAGCGAGAGGAAGACACCACACCAGGTACCAGGGCATGACAGTGGGGCTGAGGACCACGCCGAGGAAGAGCGTCCATGCGGCTTGCTGGGCGGGATCGAACGACTTAGACCGGGCCAGCAGAAGGGCGGCGACTGTTAAGCTGAGCAGCGAAATTGGTCTGGCCGCAGCAGGGCTGAGCCACTTGAGTGCGTAGAAGTAACCTGCGTTGAATTGCCAATTCCCACCGAAGGCGGCAAGTCCGGTCAGGAAATCGGGATAAAAGGGGGCAAAACCGCAGATTATGAGAAGCACAGCCACGAGGGCGCTTCTAAGCCCCGAATGCCGGTAAAGCCATGGCAGGAGAAGTAGCGGACTTAACTTGACCAAGGCGGCGGCTCCGAGCAGCGCGCCTGCACTCCAGAGATGCTTACGGTTGAAGTAAACCAGCAAAACCAGGAGAGCCAAGACCGAATCGAAGTGGGCGCTGGCCGCGCCTGCCTTGAGAACGAGAGGATTCCAGGCGTACAAGATGGCACAGGGCAGGGGCAACAATGCGCTGATGCCAAGATCTGCGGCGATGGCGAGGAGTTTGAAACCCAGAGGGTTTGCCGGCAGGAAATGATTTGGGATTCGGAAGAGAAGTTGAGCGCCTGGAGGATATGTGGTGGGCGTTTGTGGATAGTTGATGTTCGACCGGACGGTAAGCCAGGGCTCGTCTTCGGCTATTCGATCGAGGTCGGAAGCAAAAGGAGCGAAGGAGTATGGATTGAAGCCGCTAGCGGCGACATGCGGGTCCCAAAGGAATCGCCAGACATCGTGATCGAAGAGCAAGAAGCGCTGCCAGGCATTGGGATCGAGCAGGTCTTGCAAGGATGCGTTGTCGCGGAGCCCGGCGGGGAGGAGCGCCAACCGGAACGCGAGCGCGGTAATGAGTACAAATCGCCTGGAGGGAACGGGCCTGAGATTCCAAGCCCAGATTAGGCAGCCGGCCTCGAGAGCGTAAAGGAGTAAGTACAGGCTTACCGAGGCGCGGCTACTGATGAAGTCGGACTGGCCGAGGATGACGCAGGAGATGAAGAAGAAACAAGCGAGAATTTTCAAGTCCGATTGTACTTAAGCCCGCTTGAGGAGTTGGAGCTTTAGATTCCGCCGAGGAATTGTTCGGTTGCCACTTTGCCGTCTACGACGGTGTAGATACCGGCTTCCCTGCCCGTTATGCGCTGGCCGGATTCTTTATTGGTGACATCCATATTGAAAATGACGACGAAGGATTCCGGGTTGACGAAGGGGCCGTCAACGGTCATGGAATGGATCTCGTGAGCATTTTGCCACCATTCGCCTTTGGCGAGGATTGCGGCTTTGCCTTCGGTTTTGCGGGGCATTGGGCCATAGGCCATGGGTTCGAGGCTGGTGGCGTCGTCGGCGTAGAGGGTGGCGATTGCTTCGTGGAATTTGCCTTCTTTGCAGAGGGCAAAGAGTTGGGTTGCGACTTCGTTGGTGGTCATGTTGGGAGAGTATCAAAACTCGATGACTGTGGGATGAAACGGCGGCCGTTAGGGGATTCGTTTGTTGGCTTCGTTGAGACGGAAGCTGAGCATTGAGGCACCTTCGCGTTTGCCGATGACAAGCATGGTGCCGTCGTTGCCGAAGCTGAGGTCGATCTCGGTGATGCGGGTGGGTGAGGTTTCGAGACAGCGGAAGGGCGCTAGATAGTGAGTTAATACTTTGGAATCAGCGCGCTCCGTTCTAAGAGCCTGAAATCGTCTGTATTTTGCTATTGGCACCATCTCATTAACCTGCACGCATAGTTGATAGCCTTCTGAATCCTTGAGGGTGAATGCGTGCTGTGCGAGTGTTTCTCCCTTCTCGAGAATTCGCTTCCTGGACGCAGAGGTCCGGGCCGCCGGAACCACAACCTCGACAAAAGAATCTATGGCAGCTTCACGTACTTCAAAATTCGCCTCTAAGTTTAAATAACGATAGACTATTCGAAAAGGTCCGCTATCTTTGGGAGCTGAAGCAAACCCACCCGGTCGAGAGGAATCGAAGGTCATAGTTTTCACTTCGCCGGGTGAAAAGGTTGTTACTTCATCAGGTCCAAGGGGACTTAAATCTGCTGCTGGAGCTGAAAATGATTGCATAGACTGCATTGGATTGAAGCCCTTGCCGATGAAAAAGACTGAACCAATCCCGACATTGAAGGGATTAATGACGCGAAGGGCCGTCTTCTCAGGATTGCTAAATGTCACAGTTACTCGAATTTCCTCGCCAGGGAAATACGATGCCTTATCGAGGGAGATGAGGCCCAGCAACTTTGTTGAGGCGAGTCGAAGTTCGCGGTGTATCTTCACATTATTATCGGCTCTTGTTTGATCTTCCGCCAGGAGAGCCAAGGAAGCTAATACTACACTTGTAACTATGTTTTTCATTGGGAACACGCTTCATGTACGCATATATTCGTTTTTTGCTCCGCGCTAAACTTTATAGCTGAAGCATTGACATGCAAAAGACTTGGGGTCCAATCCATAATTGAATCAATCTGTTCAAACACTCTGACAATCGTAGCGGGTGTAATTGGATTTGTGGGGCCGGCGAACGGATTGTAAGGTCCAAACGATATCAAATCTATGTTCTCCAAATTGCTTTGCGCAGGACCAGGTGTGACCACGCCATCAAGAGCTCTCCCGCCAAACATGATTACTCCGGCGTGTTCAGGCCAAGACCGAATAGTTGGTTGATTTGGATCAGAATAATATTTGATTTTTAGATATAGCTTTTTAGTGTCTAGAGCATCGTCGGTAAATTGACTCATAGTCAAAAGCGTCATTGGAGCTGGCGGTGCCACATAGCTGCAACTCAGCCCCTTGCCGCAGTTCTGCCGCTCTGGATGATACAATCCGAATTGGTGGCCCGCCTCATGCGCAAAAACAAATGGGTAAATAAAGTCTGGAAAGAACCCCATATTTGTAATATAGAAATCAGCTATCTTGGATGAGTCATAAACTATTGGTTTTCCTGACATAGTGAATCCGTTTGAGTTAGCTGTTAGCGTTGGACTAAAACCTGAGCCAACAGGACCAGACTTGTACACCAAAGCAAACGATTGCCTTGGTGAGTCGTGGGATGAGTTTTTGGCTAATGGATCAACCCAAGGGACGGCTACATCAGTTCTCGAGAGTGAATTGGCTTGGCCTGAATTTACTTCTCGAATCTTGAGATTCGCCCCCTGATTACCTAATATAGAAGCGACATATGCGCTCATGTTAAATGGGTCTGCATCCCAAAAAAAGACGTCTTTGGCCTCTTTCGGGTCTGTCCGAGTCCAAACCACCTCAGTAGCCTGACTGGGCAGCGTTTGAATGTAATGGAATCCGCGATACTCGTCGTGAGCGGTGTAGCCATCTCCGACATGAGGCCCGCCGGGGCCTGGCTCAGAATCATCGTCGGCGTTGGCGATGGGGCCGACTCCAGGAGCCACCGTGGCTGTTGGGGGTCGCTCCCAGGCGTCGGCGATTTCATCGCAATCCTGATCCAAGGGTAGAGTTGCGAACTTAAATTCAGATTGACTTAAGCATGCGGGCTTTGCAACCTCATTGTTGTTCTCATCAACGACTAGATCTGAAGGAACCACTGTGCCGTCACTCAGCACGATTTCCGAATACACGCGCGCTCTTCCGCCAAAGTCTCGCGAGGTAATTTTGACAGTCGCTCCGATAAGGTCTTCTCCAATAGTCTCAACCATGAAGGAGCCGTCGGGTTGGAGCCCGCCGCTCGCCTTGAATTCGGAGAGTTCCTGCGCGCTCCCAAGGCCGTTAGCATTTGGATCGTTGCCAGGGTTGACTTCGTAGTCTGGAGTCGTTTCTGTGCCGTTATTGGATGAGTTTCCAATCAGGTGCGGCTTGTCGAATTCAAGTCTGAAACGAATCCTGCCGGAAATCAGAGCCTCACTATTCAGTGGAGAGCGCCTCAGTATTCTGGAACTGATCGTGGGATAGCAGTGCCCCGTATTCGCCGCTACATCGCATTTAGCGGCAGCATCACTTGCGTCTCTTGGAATAAAGAGTGGATTCACTTGTTCTATTACCATGCGGAAATTATAGTGAATACTGCCGTCGAGAATCAGACCTTCACTTTTAGACTGATCAGAAGTAGAAACGGCTATCACCACTTCAATTTGCATCGGCGTATTCCCCGTAGAAGCTGGGAGGTCCACTACCGTCTCGAATTGTTTCTCATAAAGACAGACTTCACCTGAGCTGTTGACGCTGGGTACACAATCTGGCGTTACCCCAAGAAAATCAATCTCAGAAACTAATTTGTGATTGGCGATTGTTCGAAAAGTCCCTCCATTTACACGCACTTTCAAAGTATAGTATTGCAGGGCTGCCAGGCCCGTGTCGTCCGATAAAGCCAGCCAATACTTGGCAATTGCATGCGTTTGCCCCGCCGGCAGCACGTCGGCAAAGCATCTTTCTTCAGTCTCGGTTTCAAATCCACTCATTCCATTGAAAGACATTGAAATCGAGGGGTCCAAGTAGGCCGGCTGTGAGTCGCAAGTTTGACCAAGCAACAAATTAGAGCCAGAAAAGCTAGATACACAAAGGAGCGCCTTCAGGAATATTGAGCAGAGTTGGGGCGCATGAGAAAGTTTCTGAAATCGTTCCGCAAATGCCATACGGAAAGATTAGGGCACTATCTTTTTTTTTACAATAGAAAAAGTGTTTCTATTTAGTTAATTGATGATCCTAGCGCTGATATAAAGAAACTTGTGGGATCGAATAAGGTGAGCGATCGGAGAAGATATCTTCAAAAAGCGCGAGCGTGGGTTGATGGATGTGTGTATTGGACGCCAGTAAGTGGTTGCTGGTGATGATGTGGTGTGGCGCCCCATGCATGTCGGTGATCATGCCTCCAGCTTCTTCTACCAGTAATCGCCCGGCAGCCATGTCCCAGGGGTTCAGCCCAAATTCCCAGAAGCCCTCGAGGCGGCCCGCAGCCACGTAGGCGAGGTCAATGGCGGCAGAGCCAGTGCGGCGCACTCCGTGCGAGATCATTGCGAGCTGGTAGTAAAAATGAATGTTGACGTTCTGGTGGCGGCGACGGCTGGGGAAGCCGGTCGAGTAAAGCGAATCTTCGATCGCGTTGGCTTTGGAAACATTGAGGCGCTCGCCGTTGAGATATGCGCCGCCTGATTTCTCGGCTGTGAACATCTCGTCGCGGGTGGGGTCATAGACTACGCCAGCGATCATCTCGTTGTCTTTTTCGAGAGCCATCGTGATGTTGTAGATGGGGAAGCCGTGAGCGAAGTTGGTGGTGCCATCGACCGGGTCTACGTACCAGCGGTAGCCGGAATTGGAGTGGGTGTTGTTGCCCTCTTCGGCGACGATGGCGTGGGTGGGGAAGGCTTCGCGTAAGCGGGTCGTAATCAGAATTTCGCTCTGACGGTCTGCCATCGTGACCAGGTCGGATTCGCCCTTGAGCTCAAAGCCGATCTTTTGGCGCTGGAAGCTTTCGACAATGACAGCAGCTTCACGAGCGATTTTCACGGCGGTTTCTACGTAGTGGTTCATTCCTGGACTTTTTCTTCAGCAACGTACTTGATTTCTTCTTTGTAGATGAGCAGACTGGCAGAACCTGGCTGGGCAAGCCGGATTATCTCGGCATCGAAAATCTCGACCGTGCCCTGAAAGGACTTGCCGTTGAGCATCTTCACCTCGACTGGAGTTTTGGCTGCGGCAAGCTTGCGCAGGTAGCCGTCTTCAGCCAGGGTGAGGATCGGCGCTTTGGTTTTAGGTTTGGCTTTGGCCATGTAGAGAGACTAGAGAGTCTCTTCATAGTAGCCAGTGCGCGCGGAGACCCGCAAATCCGGACGGCGGACTTTCACTTCCAATCGATGAAAAGGGTTGCCTTTGACGGACTGGCTCTTGGGGTAGTAAGCGAGGAAATATTGGGTGCGCAGGTCTCGGAGGATCTCGTCGAAAGCCTGGCCGAGCTTCTCGTATGTGGCCGGTTGGAGGACACGGCCGCCGCTGCGCTCTGCGATCAACTGGAGGGCGTTCTCACCGCCCGTGTTGCGGCCCGCATCGTTGGTGATGGGCGTCACGAGGATGGGATAAACAGCGGCCTGGGCGCGTTGGACGGCGATGTTGGCAGCGTTGAACTTCTTGTAGGAGGCAGTGTCGCCACCGTCTGAGACGCAGATGATGACCTTACGGCCTTCACGGCCTTCGAGCTCTTCGCTAGCCAGATAGAGGGCGTCGTAGAGGGATGTGCCGGCACCGGTCTTGATGTCGCGGACGGCGTTTTCGAGGCGCTGGATGCGGCGCGTGAAGCTGGCGATGATGTCGACGTTGTGGTTGAAGGTGATGAGGGCGAGAGTGTCGTCGGGATTGCCTTCTTTGAACAGCGAGCGGGCGAAGCGGAGGGCAGATTCGGTTTCGTACTTGAGGTCTTTGGCGACACTTGCGCTGATGTCGAGCATGACTATGACGTTGAGGGCCTGGGTTGTCGATCGCTCAAAGATCGGGATTTGCTGCTCGACGCCGTTGTCGAAGATCTGAAAGTCTTCTTTGTTGAGGCCGCCGAAGAGTTGGCCGTTTTGGTCTCTTACGCTGGCGAGGATGCGAATCAGTTTGACGTCTACGCGAAGGATCAGGTCTTGGGCGTGCAGGAGAAGGGGCGTTGCTAATAGAGAACGGCGAGTCATTGGGCAGGACAAGATGCGGGCGGGAGGCGCATCCTCTTCACGTTAACAGACGTCGTGTTTCTTCGATTGGTTGCGGGTGCTAGCCAAGCTTGGGAACGGAATCGTCCCATGCACCTTCAACCCAGATTTCGCCGTCGGTGAAGTATTCTTTCTTCCAGACGGGCAGGGTCTTCTTCAGCCGGTTGATGCCTTCGAGCGTGGCATCAAAACTGGGGCGACGGTGGGGAGAGGCAGCGATCACAACGACACTGGCCTCGCCGATTTCCATACGGCCGAGGCGGTGGACCATGGCGAGACGAGAGATTTCGTGGGCTTTCGCAATCTCAGCTACGAGATCGGCGAGGACTTTGATGGCCATCGACTCGTAGCATTCGTAATCGAGATAACGGGTCTGGCGGCCGTTGGAATTATTGCGGACGACGCCTTCGAAAGTGCACAGCGCGCCGTCGATGCCCTGAAGGATTTCCTGACCAAGAGCGTAGGTTGGGATGGGCTCGCGGGTGAGGGCGGCGATGTGGCCTTCGGGGCTTACGACACGATGCGTGTAGATCGTACCGCCGCTAACGGGAGGAAGGAAGGCGATCTCGTCGCCATCTTCAAGTAGTTCTCCAGGCTGGGCGAATTGCTGGTTGCGAGCGAGAGCGATGGAATCAGCGAGGCCTTCGAGTTTGGGGTATCGCGAAGCGTAATAGGCGAAGAGGGATTCGATCGTCGAGCCTTCCGGCATGTCGACGAATTCAGTGGAGGGGTCGGCGAAGTCTTTGAGTAAGCCGAAGAAGAGGACCCGGATTTGCATCTCTAGTAAGCGTAACGCGGCACAGCCTGGATTGCGGTACCGCGTCTTGACTAAAGCGCAGAACGGAGGAGAACTAGCGCTTAAGTGCTTTGAGCCAGGCGAGAGCGGCGAATGCTATGCCGGTCAGCGCGTAGGTGGTTGGCTCTGGGACTTCGTTGCCGCCCGTAGGTGGTGGAGGTGGCGG
>ENA-ORBV01011145-ORBV01011145.1-microbial-mat-metagenome-genome-assembly--contig:-NODE-11145-length-14201-cov-4.029241_pt1 | contig 14201 bp, 13 predicted proteins | sample MGYA00237777_ERZ505514 | MGnify/ENA primary metagenome ERZ505514 (study PRJEB26160, sample SAMN06269048) | microbial mat metagenome | isolation source: Oligotrophic lake microbial mat | place...
GGGCATCGATGGACACCTGCATGTCCGCGATGTGCGCCCGCACTTCCTGCTGGTCGCGCTTGACGCGATCGAAATCAGCCTGCGTCACGCAGCCACCGAGCGCGATGGCCACGCCGCCGCAGAACGCGGCGAGGCGCGTCAGTTGCCAGCGGGAACGAAGTGGGCGCGGCGGTTGCGGCTCCAACACGATTCGGCCTCCTCGTGACAGAGCGGCAGCTCCTCGCCATAGCTGATGGTCGTCATGCGGTCGCGACCGATGCCAAGGGCGACGAGGTAGTTCTTCGCCGCCGCGGCACGCTTCGCGCCCAACGCCAAATTGTACTCGACCGTGCCGCGATCGTCGCAATGCCCCTCGACCTCAACCCTGACCGACGAGTTGTCCTTCAGCCAGTCGGCGTTCTCCTGCAAGGTCTGCCGTGATGTTTCGTCCAGTTCGAACGAGTCGAAATTGAAGAAGATGTCACGCAGCGGCCCCGTGTCACCCCCGGCGCCGCCGGGACCACCGAGCATGTTGTTCTTCGCGAGGTCCAAGCTGCCGCCGGTGCCGCCCGTCGTCGTCCCCAACGACTCTTCACCGTAGCCGGCCCCTGCTTCGCCGCTGTCGAGGCCGCCGTCGGTCTTTTTGCTGGAGCAGCCCGCTCCGAAGGCCAACGCCGCCAACCCCACCACAACCAAGCGCCACGCATGCATCCTTCACCCCTCGCGCTCGCGCATCATCATGGACGCTCGAGCCAACCCGACCACGCTGGAGAGGTATCACTGCCTCCTGCGGTGGTCAATTCTGCTTGATTCGCGCCAGATAGATCCGAGAGGTACAACTTGGCCGCGCCGCCGCGCTTGGAGCTGAACACGAGGTAGCGGCCGTCCGGCGACCACGCAGGGTCCTCGTTACTGCCGACCCCAGTCACCTGACGGGCATCGGAGCCGTCGGTCTTGACCGTGACAATCTGAAACCGACCACCGGAGCGAGTGGCGTAGGCGATTCGGTCACCCTTGGGCGACCACGCCGGCGAGGTATTGTAGTTGCCGGCAGTGCTGACGCGGCGCACGCCTCGTCCGTCGGCGTCCATGACGTAGATCTGCGGCGCCCCGGATCGATCCGAACAAAAGGCGAGTTGTGCGCCGTCGGGCGACCACGTCGCCGACACGTCGACCGCCCAGTGATCGGTGAGGCGGCGCAGGAGCGCACCGTTCGCGTCGAGTACGCCGATCTCCGGATTGCCGTCGTACTCCAACGTCACCGCGATCTCGCGGCCGTCGGGCGACCACCGCCCCCCGAGATTGAGTCCCTTCAGGCTCGACAACCGGGACCAGGCACCGCGCGGCAGGGCGATGGTGAAAAGATCAGGGTTGCCGCCCCGGTACGAGGTCAACAGCAACGAGCGGCCGTCCGGAGCCCATGCCGGAGAGAGGTTCAGCGTGTTCTCGTTCGTCACCCGCCGCGTCCCTTCCCCGTCCGCAGCCATCAGATACAGATCCTTGAAACGGCCGCCGCGGGTGGACAAGAAGGCGATCTGGGAGTCGAACGGCCCGCGCTCTCCGGTGAACGTCGCAATGACCTCGTCCGCGAACCGGTTGGCCATGCGCGCTTCGTCGCCGGTCGTGCCACGGAAGCGTCGACCCGCCAGCTGGCGCCGCTGGCCAACATCGAACAGCCGGACCTCGGCCGTCAACTCACTGCCCTGCCGCTCTGCGGTGCCCTTGATGACCGCCAGTGCGCCAATGACCGACCAGTTGTCGAAATTGATGCTCTCGGCACTCACCCCCGACGTCTGCGAGGGTTCGATGTACGTGTCGCTGGGCAGGACCCGGAACAGCCCCGACAACTCGAGGTCACGGGCCAGGACCCGACCAAAGGTCTCACCGGCGCCGAGGCTGATCTGCTTCAGGGCCGCGACGGCAATCGGATAGCGGGTCACGCCGGGACCGACGATCGTCGAGCGCACCTGCGCCGCCGCCGCACCGCTCAGGCTGGCGACCAGGAAAGGGACTATCAACAGGAACGGGCAACGCCGCATTCAGGGCTCCAGGTCGCTGGGTTGAAACGTCAATTCGATGACCGCAAAGTCTTCGTGCAGGCGTTCGGGGACCGGATCGAGGGGGCTGGCGGCGTGCACGGCACGCTCGGCCGAAGCATCATAGCTCGCATCGCCGCTCGGCTCGATAGTGCGGACGTTGCGAATCTCTCCGTCCGGATTGATGTTGAATCGCACGACGACGCGGAGCGACGGGTCGGCCCCGGCCCAGGCCCACGCCTTCTTGATCCGCTCGAGCATCCGCCCTTGATACAGCACATACTGTAGGTCCGCTTGCTTGCCGCCGGCGCCAAAGCCAGGGCCCGACGAGACGGGGCCTCCGCTCGACGGCGCCGCCTGCCCACTGCCCGCGCCCACCGCGGTCGCGCGGCGCTGCACGGCGGCGGCGATGCGCTGATCAATGGCGTTCGACGTTTCGGCGGGTGCGCCGGGCCCGGCGGCGCGGCGCTGCACGGCGGCGGCAATCGCCTTGTTGCGCTCGGCGGCGAGCTTGGACTCAGCGTCCACTGGGGGCACGGGCGCGGCAGGCTTCGCCGCTGGGGCTGCCTTCGCCACGGCGGGTGGCGCCGGCTTGGAGGCAGGCTTGGGCGGCACTTTCGCTGCCACGAGTGGCGGCGCGGGTGGAACCTGCTTGGTCACGGCCTTCGCCGCGGCGGGTGCGGGTTTCGGCACCGGTGGCTCCTCGACCGGTGCAGCCTTGACCGCCGGCTTGGCCGGCGCTTTCTCGGCCAGTGCGGGCTTCTTGGCGCCTTCGGGAACCGATTCCTTGCGCGGCGGCGCGACAGGAGCCTTGGGCGCTTTCGGCGCGACCTTCACTGCCGCCGGCTCCGGCGGGGGCTTCGGCGGCACAGGCTTGGCAGCGGCCGCAGGCGGTTCGAGCGGTGCAACGGCCTTTGGCTGCTCCGGCGCAGGTGGCGGAACGTTCGACGCTGGTGGGATCGCGACTTGTGCAGAGACGGGAATCTTCGCCACCGTGCCAGCCGCCGCTTTCGGCGCCGGTGGAGGACTCCCTCCGCCGGGCCGCGTATTGACGCCACCCACGACATCCGGAGCAACCAGATCGACCGTATACGACTCGATCCGTGGCGGGACTGTCAGAAAGTAGGCGGGCAGGACGAGGGCTGCGATGATCCCAACGGCGTGCGCCACCGCGGAGAACCCCACGGTCCACACCAGGCCGCGCTCGATCCCGCGTGGCTCGACGATCCCAGGAATGCTCGAGGCCATCCTACGACTTGGGCGGCGCGGTGATCATCCCCAGTCGCTGCACTCCGGCCTCGCGCAGCGATCCAATCACACGCATCACCTCGCCATAGGGGACGGCGGCATCCGCACGCAGGAACACACCTCGATCGGGCTGGTCGCGCAGGACCGCCTGTAGCTTGGCCAGCAGCTCAGGCGGCGTCAACGTCGTGTCGTTGAGGTAGACGCTGCCACCGGCCGTCACGGTGACCACCAACTGGACTTCATCTCCGGTGATCGCCGCGGCACGCACCTGCGGCAGGTTCACGTCGATCCCCTGATGCAGGATCGGCGCCGTGACCATGAAGATCACCAGCAGCACCAGCATGACGTCGACGAGCGGCGTCACGTTGATCTGCGACAGCGCCTCTCCGTTGCGCTCGCTGCTGAACGCCATGGCGTCAGTTGAGGAAATGCCGTTCCGCGATGTTCAGGAATTCGAAGGCGAAGTTCTCCATCTCCGCCGACAGCACCCGGATCTGCCGCGAGAACGAGTTGTACGCCACCACCGCCGGGATGGCGGCGAACAGCCCGGTCGCGGTCGCGATCAGTGCTTCTGCGATGCCCGGCGCCACAGCTTGAATGCTCGACGACTGCGTCGTGCTCAATCCAAGGAAGGCGTTCATGATGCCCCACACGGTTCCGAACAGGCCGATGAACGGCGACGCACTTGCTGTCGTCGCCAGGAAGGTGAGTGCCCGCTCCAGCTGCGTGAGCTGCTGCGTGGCGGCGCGGCGCATGGCGCGCTCGACGTTGGCGACGCCGCCGAGGTCCGTGCTCAACTGCGCCTCCTCGGCCTGCCGCTTGGCGCGCGTCAGCCGCACGAGTTCCTGATAACCGGCACGGAACACCTGCGCCACTGGGCTGTCGCCCATCTCCTGGCTCGCCGCATGCACCGTGGTGAGGTTCTTGGTCTCCCAGAAGCTCTCGATGAAGCGATCAGAGGCCCGACGGGCGCTGCGAATCTGCCGCGCCTTGTGAATGATAACTCCCCAGCTGGCAACCGAGAAGAACACCAGGATGTAGAGGACCCCCTGGACGACCGGTCCCGAACTGGTGAGCAACGTCAGCACATCGTGCCCGCCCACCGGCGGCGCCGCCGCGAGCATCGCCGCTGCCGGCCCGATCACTGACATGTCCCCACCTTCACCAACCACCGCTTGAATGGAACGCTATTATGACGTCGCGAATGAGTCAACGAAAGGAAGGACGGGATTCTTGACTCCCCATGGAGGAAGTGGAAGGGACACCGGTCAACCTTCAGCGCGAGCGGAGGCACCCGGCATGGTGATCAGAGTCGGTATCAATGGCTTCTGGCGTATCGGCCACAACGCCGGCTGGTCAGCGCCCGGACGCCGACCGCACGACGACGGTCTTGTGCCGACCGCCAACGAGGTCCCTATGGCGTTCGCCGCAGATCGAGGAGTGACGACTACCCTTGGCGCTCAGGTCGCCGGTGGCCCGATGATCCCGACCACTGCTTCCCCTGGGCGGGAGAAAGGCTGAACCGATGCGGTCGATTGAACAGATTGAGTTGGACGGCAAGCGTGTCTTCGTCCGCGTCGATTTCAACGTGCCGCTGCGGGGCGGCGTCGTTACCGACTCGACGCGCATCGAGGCGGCTCTGCCGACGATCCGCTACGCCATCGACCATGGGGCGAAGGTCATTGTCGCCTCGCACCTCGGGCGCCCGAAGGGTGCGCCTGACGCCAGGTACGGCATGGGTCCCGTCCGCGACTCCCTGGAGACGGCGCTCGGCCGCTCGGTCAAGCTGGCCCCCGACTGCGTCGGCGCCGAAACCGAAGGGTTGGCGTCCGCCCTGGGGCGCGGCGAGGTATTGCTGCTCGAGAACCTGCGCTTTCACGCCGGTGAAGAGCGGAACGACGAGACCTTCTCACGCGCCCTGGCGGCGCTGGCGGACGTGTACGTCAACGATGCCTTCGGTACCGCCCACCGCGCCCACGCGTCGACGGTCGGCATGACTCGATTCGTGCCTGTCCGCGTGGCCGGGTTTCTGCTGCAGCGCGAGTGCGCGTACCTCGGCAAGGTGCTCGCCGCGCCGGATCGCCCGCTGGTCGCGATCCTCGGCGGGGCCAAGGTGTCGGACAAGATCACGGTCATCCGCGCCCTGTTGAGCCGCGTCGACGGGCTGCTGATCGGCGGCGCCATGGCGTACACGTTCCTGCGCGCCCAGGGCCGCGCCACGGGCACCTCGTTGGTCGAACCGGAGCACGTCCCGCTCGCCTCGGAGTTACTGCAGGGCGCCGCCGAGCGCGGCATCGAACTCGTGCTCCCCAGCGATCACGTGGTGGCGGTCGACGCGACCCCAGGACGCCCGACGTCCGTCGTGAGCGACATCCCCGCTGATCGGATGGGCCTCGATATCGGGCCTCAGACGGTGGCGCGCTTTGCGAACGCTCTCCGCGCTGCCGCCACGATCTTCTGGAACGGTCCACTGGGGATGTTCGAAGTGGCGCCGTTCGACGCCGGGACCGTGGCCATCGCCAACGCCGTCGCGGACAGCAAGGCGGTCAGCATCGTCGGCGGCGGCGACTCGGTCGCCGCGGTCATGCGGTCCGGCCGAGCGGCCGAGATCACGCACATTTCGACTGGCGGCGGCGCCTCCCTGGAGTTCCTCGAAGGGGAACCGCTGCCCGGACTCGTTGCACTCGAGGATTAATGATGTCGACTCGCGTCCCCCTCCTGGCCGGCAACTGGAAGATGTATGGAACGGCGCCCGAGGCTGCGGCATTGGTCGGCGACCTCCTGGCACTGATCGGCGACGTGCCGGATCGCGACATCCTCATCGCACCGCCGTTCACCGCGCTCACGTCGATCGCCGAACGGATTGCCGGATCGCGGCTGCTGCTGGCCGCGCAGAACCTGCACTGGGAGACCCAGGGCGCCTTCACCGGAGAAATTTCAGCCTCCATGCTGGTAGCCGCAGGATGCACGCACGTGATCGTCGGCCACTCCGAACGCCGCCAACTCTTCGGCGACACGGACGCGACGGTTGCACGCAAGACCAGGGCGGCGCTGCAGGGGCGTTTGACGCCCATCGTTTGCGTCGGGGAGACGCTGGCGGAACGCGAGGCGGGCACGACCATGGACGTCGTCCGGCGGCAGCTCACCATCGCTCTTGCGGATCTGTCCCCCGATTCAGTCGCGGCCACCATCATCGCCTACGAACCGGTCTGGGCTATCGGTACCGGACGCGTCGCCACCCCGGAGCAGGCGCAAGAGGTTCACAGCGAGATCCGCGCCCTGATCAGCGCGCTGGCTGGCCCTGCCGTTGCCGCTGGAGTGAGAATCCTCTATGGAGGCAGCGTGAAGCCGGACAACGTTGACGCGCTGCTGCGTCAACCGGATCTGGATGGAGCGCTCGTCGGTGGCGCCAGCTTGAAGGCGACGGACTTCGCCCGTATCGTCCGCTTCACGTCCTGAGACCACGCGACACGAGGCAACACATGCACACCGTCATCACCATCATCCACATCCTGTCCTGCATTTTCCTAATCCTGGTCGTGCTCCTGCAGACCGGCAAGGGAGCCGACATGGGCGCCGTATTCGGCGGCTCGAGTTCCACTGTCTTCGGAAGTTCCGGTGCCGGGAACTTCCTCACAAAGCTGACCACGGCGACGGCAATCCTCTTTATGCTGACGTCGCTCGGACTAACCTATTTCTCTACCCGCAGCAGCACGGCGACCGTCTTCGACGCCGCTCCCGTCTCTGCGCCAGCCGCCGATGCCCCTGCACCCGTGGCACCGGCGCCGGTCGCGCCAGCGCCGGACGCGGCGGCGCCGCTGGCTGAGCCTGCTGCGCGCTAAGAACACCCCGGGCATAGAGAGCCCGACACGCGAGGATGGCGGAACTGGCAGACGCGCTAGGTTGAGGGCCTAGTGGGGTAACACCCGTGGGGGTTCAAATCCCCCTCCTCGCATCTTTCAAACCCGGTGACCCTCCGCACCGGCAAGGCCCAACAGTGGGCCCCACCAAGGCGCTCAGTCCCCCCGGGTCGGTGCACCCTGCAGGCGCCGGAGGCTTCCGTGGCCACCACTGCACAGGGTGCGTAGACCTGGACACCGTGCGCCGTGACGTCCAGTACGGCCCCTCGTAAGCCATCCTTACGACCACCGATCACCCAACACCTGCGTGAGCACGGTAGGCCCTGCGAAGTACCGCTGCCTCTTGACCTAGCCTGTCAGACCATGGTCGGCGTGTGACGGGCACTACCCGCCAGCGGGCATGCGGCGCCCAACGACCCTATTGGCACCCCGCCAAGAGAAAACGGGGCGGATGGCTTTCGCCACCCGCCCCGTGAGGAACCGGAACTCGTCGAGCGCCGTTATGGCAGGACGATGAAGTCGGGGTTGGCCCGGTCGCCCTGGTAGTGCACGTTGAACTCCGCCAGGCTCAGGTCGCCTCCCGTGTGGAGCTCGTGCGCCACCGCCATCAGGCCATTGCCGATCGGGTTGATGCGGCTCTGGCCGGTCAGCGTGCCGGAGACGCCGGCACTGAAGATCGACCGCTCGTTCTGCGTCGTGTCGATGTTCGAGAGCAGCGAGAACTGCTTGCACTGCATCGGCCGGCTGGTCGAGAAGCGCTGCTCGAACTCGTTGTATACCAGATACTGCACCACCGCCGCGCCCGGCACCTGGCGCAGGTAGTCATCACTGCACGGCACCATCTCGAGGATGGTGCTCACCGGGTCGAAGCCTTCCGTCACCGGATCATCCGCTCCGTCGAAGAAGTGGTTGAGGATCAGGTAGTTCGGGCAGCCGTTGTACTCCGCCTCGGGGCCGCCGATGACCAGCGTATTGTCGTCGTTGACCGCACCCTCGATCGCCAGCAGCCCGACCGCGTTGTGCTTGCCAACGGTGAGGTAGTCCTCCTCGTCGTCCTGCACCACCAGCGTCGCCTGACCCGTCAGGACGTTGCGATCGACCGGCACGCCGTCCTGGTCCACCGCGATGCAGCGCAGCGCACCCAGGAACGGATCCTCGGCCACCGGCGGGATGCGGCTGCCGGCGTTGCTGCTGCCACCGATGCCGAAGTTGTTCACCCCGTCGATCGGGAACTTGCCGAACGCCTTGTCCGGCGTCGTCGAGTAGCCCGACATCCCTTCCGAGGCCAGCCAGCCGAGCGGCTGGCGCGGCGTGATCTGGACCCGGAAGTCGGTCTCGTTCCAGCCCGGGATGCAGATGCCGCAGCCCGTCGACGGATTGCAGCACTCCTCGGCCGCGTAACAGACCTCGCCGGTGTTCGAGCAGTGCGGGTTCGCATTCTCGTAGAAGCAGTGCACCCAGACCGGGTCGGTCGAGGTGTTGCTCAACTGGATCACCGTGTCGATCTCGACGCCCGTGGGGAGGATGTCCGCCTGATTGACCCCTGCCGAAATCACGCTCGGCCACGTGAGGATCGCCGCCGCCCGGTCGGAGGTCATGTCAGCCGCCACCGGCCGCACCCCGCAGACCCCGAGCGCCATGGCCAGCCCCATCACCCAACTCGCCCAACGCACCTGTCGCATGATTGTCTCCTTCTCCCTGCTCTTGCGCACGCGTTCGCCGGACACGGCTTACTGCGGCCCAACCTGGTCGAACGGGATCGTGATCAGATCCGGCCCCGACCGCTCGCCTTCGATGTGATAGTTCACGTCTGCCGTCTGGGTGATATTATTGCCCGGGTACACGTGCGCCTCGCTGCCGACCATCATGAAGCCCGAGCGGGTCTGGCTCGACGGCCGCAGGCGCGACTGCGCAAACGTCGTCCCGAGCGTCTGGTAGTCGAACGTGACCTCGTTGATCTCGTCGAGCGCCAGCTCATCCCAACAGGTCACCGTCGCGAACGACGAGAAGGCCTGCTCGAACTCGTTCCAGGTCTCGATGAAGATCGTCACCCTCTCCGGGTTCTGTGTCTCGAAGTTCTGCGTGCAGGGGACGATCGTCCAGGTGGTGTTCACCTCGGCATCGTCATCGATGGCCGGCTCCGGCGCGCCCTGCGCGAAGTGATTGGCGATCCAGAACTGCGGGCAGGCGTCGTACTCCGCCCCGTTCGGGCAGTCCTCGGTCGGCTCGCCGCCCAGGCACAGCACCGGGTCGCCGTCGTTGTTCTCGTTGCCGATGACGCCCAGCGCGTTGTACTTCGCCACGTCCTGGATCGACGAGTCGCAGTCCGTGCCGCCAGGAGTGCAGCTCGTCCCCGGCTCGAGCACGCACTCCTCGGTGATCGGGTTGCAGACGTTGAACGTCGTCGTCGTCGCTTCACCCTTGAGGTGGTTGCCCGACAGCGGCGCGCCCGAGGGATCGACCTCGATGCACTTCAGCTCGCCCGTGAAGTACTCCACCACCGGCGGCACGCGGCCCGGATCGATACCCGCGTCGTTACACGAGTAGTTCGCCGGGTTGTTGCTGCACGGCGCATCGGCGGCGTTCACCAGGCGGCCCTGCGACACCACCCAGTGGGTCGGCTGCTGCTTGGTGAGCCAGATGTCGAAGTCGATCTCGATCCACAACGGTGGATTGATCGGCCCGGCCGGCAGCTCGGGGAAGGTCAACGCGCCGTTCACATAGAAACAGTGCGCGTGCACCATCGAGTTCGAGGTGTTCGTGATCTGGATCACCGTGTCGCGGGTCCCGTCGGAGACCACCTTCGGAAACACCAAGATCGACGCGCTCTTCTCCGTGGTCACCTGCGCCTGCGCGCCGCCAACCACCAGCCCCACCAGCGCCGCCGCCATGAGCCCGATTCGCCCTCGCTGCATATCCATTCGCCTCCTCCTTCTGATCACTGCCACGTGCTCCGCTGCCGGTGTGCCGCGTGCAAAGGGGACGCCCCGCCCCACCGCATCACGGCAAGTAAATGAAATCGCTCTGTGGCCTGCGCCCCTGGAAGTGCAGGTTCTTGGCGCTGCTACTGACCAGCCGCGCCGAGTCCACCATGTCGCAGACCGGGAATTCGTACTCCGCCCCGGCACAGCGGAACTCTTCCGCCAGACCGATCAACGTATTGCCGCCGCGCCCCGCGTTGTCCTCGTCGACGACGCCGCGAATGCGCGTCTGACCGGTCAACGTCCCCGCCACGCCGGCGCTGAAGATCGAGCGCGAATTGTCAGCGGTCTCCATATTGGAGAGCTGAATCTCCTTGAAGCAGTCTACCGTGCGGCTGGTCGAGAAGCGCTGCTCGAACTCGTTGAAGACGAGGAACTGCGCCACCGTCCGCGAGAGGTCCAGATCGCGCCCCTCGTAGTCCTGCGTACACGGCAGCAAGGTCAAATCGGTCGCCACCCGCACCTGGTAATCGGAGGAGACGCAGTCTGCGTCCTCGAAGCAGGTGGTCCCGGAGAGGCTGCAGACCTCGTTCTCACAGGTGTTCTTGCAGTCGGCGTCCATCGCGCAGGCATCACCCGACACCGTGCAGGCGTTGGCGATGCAGCGGTTCGCGCGGCACTCCGCCGTCGAGGCGCACGCCACGCCGGAGATACTGCAGGTGCCCTCGGGCAGGCAGGTGTTCTGCAACACCGGATCAACGGCGCCATCAAAATAGTGATCGAGGATCAAGATGTTGGGACACCCTTCGTACTCTGCCGTCTCGGGCGGTCCGCCAAGCACCAGCGTGTCATCGCGATTGCCCTTGCCGGGAATCGCGGGCAGGCCGATGGCGTTGTAGCCTTCGATCTCGATCTCGGCGGTGGGGCCGGAAGCGAGCTTGCCGATCAGCACGTCACCGATCAGGTCGTTGCGCGCGATCGGCGACAGCGTCTCGTCCACCGCGATGCACTTGAGCTCACCGATGAACGGATCATCGGGCGACAGTGGAATCGCGCCCTCGTTGGTCTGCCCGCCGGGGCCAGTGCGGCCGAGCGGCCCGCCCTCGAGGGGCAGGCACGGGGCCAGGATGCACCGGTTGCCGGCGCCGCACTGCGTGTCGCGCGTACACGAGGCACCGCCGTTCGCACAGACGCCGTCGATCAGGCGGCAGTTGACCGTTTCGCCGCGCGACACCAGCCAGCCGGTCGGCTGCTCGCGGGTCAGGCGGAAGATGAAGTCGGTTGGCTGCCACTGCGGCAGACACCCGCCGATGAACGTCTGGCCGCCGACGATCGCAGAACAGGACAGCTGGTCGGGAAAACAACTCCCGCCCGGGATCGTACAGGTGGGCGTGACGTTGGTGTAGAAGCAGTACACGTTGAGCGGAGTGTCCGATACGTTGCCGATGCGGATCAGGGTGTCGAGCCCGTTCGCGGTATCGACCAGGAGTTTCGGGAACACCAGGATCGCCGCCGGATGGTCCGAGGCGATGTCGGCCGACGCCGGAGCCGTCGCACCAGGCAGCGCGGCGGCGGCCAGCACGACCACAGCGGCCAGCGCGAAGCGCATTCCGTTCGTCAGCCCTGCAACCCTCACGGCCCCTCCGGGAGGAAGATGAGGTCGGTCTTGTCGCGGTTGCCGAGCTCATGCAGGTTGAACGCCACCCGCGCAGACTCGTCGCCGAGGAAATTGTGCTCCTCGACGATGCCGACAAAGCCCGAGTTGGCGGCTTCGGACGGACGCATATGCGTCGCCACGAAGCGCGTCTGTGCCGTCAGGACGTCGAAGATGTTGCTGATGTCGCCGAGCAGGAAGCTGCGCCAACAATCGACCGTGGTGCTGGTCGAAAAGCGCTGCTCGAGTTCATTGTAGGCTAAGAATTGGACGACGATACGCGTCGGTTCCTGGCGTTCGTAATCGGCGCGGCACGGCACGAGCGTGACCTCGGTATCGACCGTCGAGGTGGGGCCGAAGAGGGGATTGTCGGCACCGCCGGCGAAGTGGTTGAGCACGACGCGCTGGCCGCACCCCTGGTACTCGGCGCCGTTCGGACACTCATCGCTGACACCGCCGCCGAGACACAGGACGTTGTCGCCGTCGTTGGTGAAGGGCTCGCCGAGAATGCCGACCGCGTTGTACTTGCTCGCGTCGCCGTCGCTGCTGAGGATCGTCGCCTCACCCTTGAGGTGGTTGCCGCTGATCGGCGCGCCCGACTGGTCCACTTCGATGCAGCGCAGCTCGCCCTGGAACGGAAACCCCGACACGGGCGGCACCCGGCCGGGATCGATGCCCGCCCCGTCGCAATCGTACTCGGGCCCGTTGCGGTCGCAGGGCTCGTCGTTCGGGCTCGTCAACCGGCCTATGCTCGCCGTCCAATGCGTTGGCTGCTGCCTGGTCAGCCAGATGTTGAAATCGACCTCTTGCCACTGCGGCTCACAGCGCCCAGAGCAGGTCCCCGCCAGACAGTCGCCGCTGCCGATGCATATGGGCGTCGCGTCGACGTAGAAGCAATGGGCGTGCACCATCGAGTTCGAGGTATTGCTGATCTGGATAAACGTGTCCCGGCTACCGTCGTACACGACCTTGGGAAAGATGAGGATCGAACTGGAGCGCTCGCTCGTCGACTCGGCGCGCCCGCAACGCGGATCAGCCACCGTGGCGACGAGGACGATTGCCGCGAGGGCCACCGCTTTCGAGCACGCCGCAACGATCCATGGCGCGAACCGGGCGCGCTGTTGGGCTGTAGTCGAGAACACCGCCTCCCCCATCAAGTAGAAACCAATCGTCGCTGGAACCTCTCCCGCGAGTGGCCGGTGTATAGAGAGTTGCCCAAAAAGTGTCAAGGAAAAACACCGCGAGAAATGCGTCATCCTATGGCGTACCGCCAGGTGATAGCGCGCCGGCCACCGCCGTCAGCCACTGCTGATAGCGAGGCTCTTCACCGCGCACCACGCGCGCGTAGGCCGCCTGCAGGGCCTGGGTCACTGGTCCCGGTAGCCCGGACCCAATGCGGCGATCGTCGAGTTCACGCACGGGGGTCACTTCGGCCGCGGTACCGGTGAGGAAGACCTCGTCGGCGATGTAGACTTCGTCGCGGCTGAAGCGCTCCTCGCGGCAGGCGATCGCCTGGTCCTCGAGCATCGTCATAACGCTGTCACGCGTGATCCCCGGCAGCACCGAGGTCAGCGGCGAGGTCTTCACCCGGCCGCGCTTGACGATGAAGATGTTCTCGCCGCTGCACTCCGCGACGAAGCCGTCCGCATCGAGCAGGAGAGCCTCATCGTAGCCCCCCTTGCGCGCCTCGACGCTCGCCAGGATGGAGTTGACGTAGTGTCCCACCGCCTTCGCCTTCGTCATCAACGAGTTGACGGTAAAGCGCTGGAATGACGAGGTTTTCACCCTGATGCCGTTACGGACACCCTCGTCGCCGAGGTACGAGCCCCAGGGCCAGGCGATGATCGCCACGCGCACCGGGTTGGTCACCGCGCTGAGGCCCATTTCGCCATCCCCGAGGAAGACCAGCGGACGCAGGTAGCAGGCGCGAAGCCCGTTGCGGCGGACGGTCTCCAGGCACGCTTCGTTGATATCGGCTGGCGAGTAGGGGATCTCCAGACCCAGGATGTGGGCCGAGGCGAACAGGCGCTCGGTGTGCTCCTGGAGGCGGAACACCCACGATCCGCCGCTCGGCCCCTCGTAGCAACGCAGCCCCTCGAAGACGCCGAGTCCGTAGTGGAGCGTGTGCGTCAGCACATGGACATTGGCCGCCTCCCAGGGGACGAACCGGCCGTCAAGCCAGATGTGCTCGGTGCGTTGCATCGGCCGCGGAGAGCTAACGAAGGGCCGTCACCAAGTCAACGAACGAGGCCCCGAGCAGGACGCCCCGGTGTCTCCGGCATCAGTGCGCCGGGCTGGCAATCGCGCCACAGGTCGATTCCAGCGTCGCTCCGCTGGCCGCCATCCAGGCATCCGACTCCCGCTGCGCCCGCAGCGCCAGTGCCTCGCGGCGCGCGCGCCCCTTCGTCGGCCCCTCGACGGCCGGGAAGAGGCCTGTCTCTTATACACATCTCCGAGCCCACGAGACTAAGGCGAATCTCGTATGCCGTCTTCTGCTTGAAAA
>ENA-ORBV01011147-ORBV01011147.1-microbial-mat-metagenome-genome-assembly--contig:-NODE-11147-length-14200-cov-5.297033_pt1 | contig 14200 bp, 11 predicted proteins | sample MGYA00237777_ERZ505514 | MGnify/ENA primary metagenome ERZ505514 (study PRJEB26160, sample SAMN06269048) | microbial mat metagenome | isolation source: Oligotrophic lake microbial mat | place...
ACAGAATGCCAGGGACGCAGTTGAATCCACAGCATCCGGTGCCACATCAACAGTGCAAATTGCATCATTGTCTGCAGCCCGGATGAAGAAGAAGATGGAAGACCCCATGCTGGATTGGCGAGTTGACCAAAGCATCCAAAAGAGCTCAGTTTTCCAACACACCACAAGAGTTGAGGGAAGCAGCTGCAGTTCTGCAATCGAAGTTTCTGCCACAGGTCGTTTCTGTGCCGTGTGCAATCCTGCGTGTCATGGCACATTCACCCCTCTCCGGGACACTCTGCTGTGGAACGTTGCTGCACTGTGCACCTGTTCCCAACCGGGTTGTCCCGGACGTTTGCCGGTGAACGTTGTTTTCATGGAACGTTTCGCGGAACGAAAATGAGAAGGGTGCAACATGACTCAAGCAATTGTCTGAGAACTCGCACCGCGGCCACACAAAACCTACCAACGTGAGGCAACTGTCGCAACAGGGCGCCCCTGAACACTGCTGCTGCTGGTCTGGTCATGACATGTTGTGTTGACGTTGTCCTCGCGCTGGCCGGCAATGTCTGCCTAGCAACGGTTCCATGACAGTCGTTTTTGATGTTGTCACGCATGCAGAAAATGTGCCAGTGTCATCCGCTTCATCAGTGGCAACAATCAACAATGGTGGCGTGTCCTTCAATCTGTCTGTCATCGACAAGGTTCTGGAATCATTGGATGTTGTTGAAGAGACTGCAGCACGTTGATGAGGCACAAAATCGAGAACGTTGTGAGCCACTGCAAGGATTTTCTCATCCAATTCCATTTCCACGAAGGTGCCGATTGCAGCAACAACTGCAGGATTTTCAACAAGGTTGATGACTTTGAGGATTTCGGAAGAAAGACGGACAAAGTTGAGGACGCAGCAATGACAATCGTCACGGAGGTGTGTTCTGTTGATCAGATCCATCGCAAAGAAATGATGAAGGAAGCTCACAACCCGATCACTAAATCATGGGTCTTCCTGACAACATGCATGCATGCACTGAGTGCAGGAGGCACTGTCGGTCTCACAACACTCAATGTTTTTCTTGTGGCCAAGATTGGTGTCCGCACTGCTCTGGATGGTCGCAAGACAGCACCGGCTTGGAGGTTTGCTTTTCGGAGTCTGAAGGATGCTGGTGCAAACAGGAGGGGAGGAAGAGGAATGCGAGGAGCATTCTCCCGGTCATGCTGGTTTTGATTGCAGCATTGATCGGTGGAGAGACCGGAACCGGAAATTTGCATCTGGTGTGCGAATGCAAAGAAGAGGATGTCACCGTCATGCGGATGTCACACTCGGACATCATTGGACTTGTGTGAAGGTCCAAATCAATTGATTTTTTGCATTGGAGAGAATTCTCCACATGACCTGTGTTCAGCAAGGCACTGCAACGGGCAGTGATGGCATGGGTTTGATTGTCATAGCGCTCACCATGGGTCACCCCATTTGGCGAAATGGTTGCACACCATTTTTTTTTTGATTTGTCCCAGCTTGCACCTGTCACACCTGTCTTGTTTCTGTTGGAAAGGATTTTATCAAAATCATTTTGTGAAACAGTCGCAAGGCGCAGACTGACAATCCTGTTGTCGGAGCGATTTTCGTTTGCATGGTCTGCCTGGAGGCTACCGGGATCCTTTCCATGACACATGGCCCATGCAACTCGGTGTTGATGGCAAACTCTTCCGTGAAGTCTGGCCTGACTGTGACCGTTTCCTTTGTTGTTGCATGAGCCAACACTGGCACAGCTTTTCTTCCAAATCAACAAGCCGGTGTCATGGTTGCACATGGTCGTCAACACAAACACTTCCATGTTGCTTTTTCCGTTGATGAATTGCCTAGCATTTCTTGGTGCAATGCAGATCTTGATCTCGCTGTGGGTTGGTGTAGGTCAGTGACTCACGGGGGAGGCATTTTGTTGGTTAAATTTGATAACCCCATTGGACTCGTTGATGCCAAACTTTTTGCACCACAAGCACGATGGTCTGGATCACAGCACTGCGATGACGATGATTCAGATGAAAATGAAGAGGAGCAGCCGTAAAACAGGATTCGACTAAATTCAACTGCATGTCTTTTTTCGCAATCCGAGGCTTGCCGGCTCTCCACCACTGTTTTTGTGATGTTGCGATGGCAGTCTGAACATTTGCTTCCATTGGAAATGCCGGCTCGTTGAAGCTGCGCCGGCGCGTCCGTTGGACGTCTTTCCGTTCCGAGTTGACATGCTTTCGTGTCACCACAACAACACAATCAACAAACTCAATGCAAAATTCACATAAAACAAGGAAATGACAATGGCCCTCTGACATGACAACCAGCAGACCTACTGCTGTGCTTCTGCTCACTCTGCATCACTCCCTCTGTCTGCCACTGCTGCTGTGATTTGAATCAGCTGGTGTCCCCTCTTTTCGGTCGTGATCGCATGTGAATCGATCGAAGTGTCCTCAACTTGTTGACGTTGGAGATCAACAGCCGCTGCAGTCCCGGAAGACGTGCAGATGTGCGCACAGACGTGCAGACGACTGACATTGTGACATCACAGAACCAGTCTGTTGCTTCAACTTGTGATTCAAAGTTGGGGACTCAAGCCCACCGTTATCGTGACATCACGAAAACACTCTCCAAGCTGGCTGTTGTTGTGACATCATGAACACAGTCTCCAAAGACTCTCCAAGCCGTGCCTGATGTTGTGACATCACGAAAACAGTCTCCAAGCCGCACCTGAATCTGCCAGCCGCACCTGACATCGTGACATCACGAAAACACTCTCAACACCCTCCAAGCTTTTCCTGATGTCGTGACTCCACAATGACACCATGCCGCCTGTGCCTCCCCTGCTAGCCACCCGGAAGTCAACGCGACAGCGCAACAGAAAGACCAAGAAGGCCGAACGCGAAGCCGCCGAGGCTGCCGCGAACAAAGAAGTGGCGGCAGACGAAGCTCCCACGGCCCCTCCAACCAAGCGCGGACAGAAGAACAAGAATCCCATGTCTGAGGCATCAGTCAGGTCCCCTCCATCCAAGGTCTGCCCCATTCATCAGATTGGCGCTGCGCTGAATGCCATTGACGAGCAGGCTCCTGTTGCTCCCCTCAGGCGCTCTGTGCGCTCTCCGCGCCATCTCCGTCATGACCCCAACGAAGGTTTTGCGAACGGTTCCACCCCGGTTTCAAAAACCGCAAAAGGATCGTGTCCTGCAAAACCGGTTGCAACCCCGACTACCCCTTTTGCGAAAGATGCTGTTCCTCCGCCTGCTAGGAAATCTCCGCGCATTGAGAAAAATGCTAGCGATTTGCAAGGTCAACGCAAGTTTTCCAATCATCAAAAGATGTTAGCGCGTCACAAGACAAAGGAATGCAAACACAGAATTGAGCTCAATGGAAGATCTGGAGGCCACACTGCTGCATCAGATGAAGAAGGTCAGTTCTTGAATTTTTGCGTCTCCTGGTTTTTTGTGCTCTCCCCAATGTCTCATGTTGCATGTTTGTGTTGTCGTGACATCACAATGTCATCTGTTTTTGTAACGTCACAATGCCGTCCATTTTGCAATGTCAATGTTTTTGCAATGTCACAAGAGCATCCACTAGACATTGCATTGGCTGACACTGGGTGTGGGAATGGCTTCAAAGAAGCAGGCGATGCTGCCGACAATCAAGCTGATGAACGGGCCAAGGAAGATTCTGGCAACGGTGATCCACCCTCCAATGGTGATTCAGGCAACGGTGATCCACCCGCCAATGACAATTCTGGTAACGGTGATGAAGGTGACCAACGTAAATTACTGCATGCAGTAGACCTACTGTGGGAGAGCTACTAGCTAGTACATTTTTATTTTTTAAGTAAGGTTGCCTAAGAAATTTCATAATGGCATTGATTTGGGACTCCTCGTTGGACGCGCATGCAGCCCCATCATTAAAATAATGATCGCGCCGAAATTCTGTTGATTCGTACATATTCTGCCCGGGTGGAGTGAGACCCCCACGGGAAAACCAATTAACCAGTGGTGGCTGTGCAGGAATGGAGCTATGAATGGTTCATACGTGATTCTTGCATGCTGCAAACGCTGCATGCGCGCATACCTCGAAGCACTTGGGAAAGTTGATTACAGTACTGGAGTCTACGTACGTTGCATCAGTTGCACGAAAGATCCAAGAACCCTCGACTGAAACTAAAACTGTTGACAACTCCTACAGTAATAGCTAGCAGTACACTGTGCTAAACTCCTTGTACAACCTACTCAAGAGTAGCCAGCAGTAATATTCTGTGGATCAATTTGCGCTTAACCTAACCCAAAGCAGCAAAGCAGGATCTCATAAAAAAAGTTCCCTCAAAAACAAACCAAAAATAGAATTTCCTACAAAAATCCCTTTCTGTTGATTCATCATTATTAAACCATGAGTAATCCTGCTTCTCTCAGTGACGGTCCCATGCGCTTTGCTCCCAAAGACGAACGATCTTTGGAAGAACAATTGGCGGCATTAACCCCCGAAGAAAAAGAATGCTTTGACTCCCTCAAACAAAAGTGGGAAGAAAAACACCCCGAAGACAAGTTTTCCGATGAAATGTACTTGCGATTTGCCCGTTGCAGTCCTGGCACCAAGAAATTCAATGAAAAGGCCGCTTGGAAAGTCATGAAGAAATTTGACAAGCACTATTTGGAAGTCAAGGCGGCCGATCTTGAGCAGCAATTGTTGACCAAGACCCTGTTCCCTGTGCCCGGTCTCAAGACGAACGAAGGCCATGACATGTTTTACATGCGTCCCAGTCGTTACAGTCCCAAGGAAATGACGGTCAAGAGCATTATTGATAATTTGGCGTACTGTATGACGACCATGGTGGAAAAAGAAAAGGCTTGTACCGAAGGCATTGGGTTCTTGGCCTACATGAACGACTGGAGTATGCGCAATTTTTCCATGGATTATTGTTACCAATTCATGATGATGTTGCAGGGTCGAGTTCCTGTCCGGGTTCGTCTCTTTCTCATTGTCAATCCTCCTCATTGGTTTGATGTGATTTGGAAGATGATGAAACCCATGTTGGCCGCCGATTTTCGCAAAAAGGTCTTTATCATTTACGAAGACGAATTGATGGAGCATTTGGCCGTGGGAGCGGAAGAATTCTTGCCTGATGAAACCAAAAAAGGCCAGGCCAACACGGATGCCATTGTTCAGGATTTTATTACCTACCGAAAGCATGTCGAGTCCAAGTGAAGTGAATGGTGAATGCATCCCAACATGATTTGGATCAAGAGAATGAAAAGACCAAGATGCACATTACACTATTTTATGGAGGCGGCGCTAGGGACATGCCAAAACTATGCACACATTTTCGTTTCCATTTTTATTTTTAGCAGCGGAGAATTTTATGAGATCTATAAAACGGAAATCTTCTTATTGATAAATATAACTGCCTATGTGATATTCTTTAACCAAACATAGCAGTAGTCAAATATTTAATGATAATTGAAGGCATGCACATGGCCGTAGCTTGTTGCTTTGGTGTGGGCTTTTCGTCTTGCTTGGATTTCCAAAGTCATGATCGACAGCCGTATCCGATCCGAGCAAGGGAGACATGCGCGGCCAGAAATTAAATACAGGCGATGCAATCCTGTTCATGGTGCCTCTTGATCAACTGTTATCGAGCCCATCCTCTCATACTGATGCTCGGTACGACGATGCAATGCTGAGCATGTAGGTTTTGCAGCCTGGCCGTGGCTTGGAATGAGCGAAGCCTGACACCATCTCCTACGACCGATTTCTTTTCTCCCTCCCCCATTATTAAAAAAACTTGATCCTGGGTAATATAGTGTGTGACATTTTCAAACCATAGCGGCGAGTGCAAAGATTTTTTTTAATTTAGTACTCATCCGGTTGCTATGTCTCATGACGACAATATTCATTTGCGGTGTTACTGTTGCGATCCTTGGGTGCAGTCACTTGTTTGAATTGTACCTATGGCAGTGGATTGTCTTTCGCTTTTGCGGCATCTCTTCTCACTGCTCTTGGGATTGGTGAATTTGACGCATCCACGTGTATTGCATTGGCTGGTCTGCCGTCGAGTGGACCTGCCTACCTAGAGGGTTGCTGAAAAAGTGGAAGACTACAAGCGAGCCCCCGCGCTGCACCGCTCCTGGCCGAAACACACGCGTAATTCAAATTATTTGTTCTCATTTGAGTTCTTTTTCAAAGTAATACAGCTCAAAAGTGCTGAGGAAACGAAACATTCCTTCTTCGTATGTGATGGTCTTTTTCAGTTGGAAACCGTGTTTTTTATAAAGACCAATGGCGGCATATTGAACATAGGACGTTGTCAAAAAAAGCATGCCCTTTTTACCACATTCTTGTTCGAGACGCCGTATCAAGCGTTTGGCCAAGCCACGTCCTTGAATTTGTTTGGACACGCTCATTCTTCGTAACTCGTATTTGTGGTCGCCTTTTTTTTCTCCCGCCACGCATCCCACAATATTTCCGTTTTTCGAGTCCACCGCCACCAAGAAACAACCGCCAGGTTGAATATAAACTTCCTGGATCTTACTCAAATCATCTTTGATAGACCCTTGGACGTATCCATAAAAGGCGTGATACGAAATACTGTACAGAATTGCCATCATTCCAAAAATGGTCAGAATGGTGTAGAGCAGGCTTAGTGACACATGTAGAACCAACATGGCGGCAACTGCCGTGACGACGACAAAGACTGGCGACAACACGGATTTCCAAAATAAATTCGGCACCAGTGACATCATTCCAGCTTGAAACAATTTGTGCACTTGATCTTGATCCTCATCTTTATAATGTCGAATTACAATGCCGCCGTCGTCATCGCCGCCTTGGCCCTTTCTTGTGTTGTCCGTACTTTGGCACATCCTGAGGAATACACAGTGCAAAAGTGAAGATGCCGCTTTTTGTTCCAGCTCTCTTTAGAAGCTACCTTCTTTAGCCCCTACAGTAAACAATGGATTCTCTAAATCTGACGAACAGGTAATTACAGTAGGAAGAGAAGATGTCCTGGCTTTTGGTGATCATACATCAATGGGCTGGTATCTTTTGTTTTATTTAGTTGTTTAGTAGCAGCTTGTTTTTCTTGCGTATGATCTCTAGTAGCTACGTACGACGTACCAGTAGCTACTACTCCGAGTAGCTAGCTGCAGTAGCATGCAGGACACCTGCGCAGGTTTGGGCGCGAATTCTTTCGATTCACTTGAATCAACCAATCAAAATTAATGAGCGAGAACACGACTCGAATAAAAGATTTTTTTGACCCTACCCCTATCATTCCCACAACCATAATAAAATAATTGAACATCATTCAATTATTTTCACCACGATGATGAATGAACCCGTCGCGGCTACTGTAGCTAGTTGCGGAGCGTCTTGATTACGCTTTGTTCCAGACGAGCCGAAGACGAGGGCACCAGCACAGTGCCTCTGTTCCCGAAAGATGAGGTTGAAGACAAAATAGACAGCTGGAGGCAGGATAAGGGTCTTTATTATACCCTATCGATCTGTAGTAGAAAATAATGAAACCATTACGATCTACACACACTATAATGAACGTCTTTGATCACCAAAGCCTACCATCATTGGGCGACCTCTTCTCATCACTGCCACAACAGCATCGACCGCCACTTTTGAAACGAACTGAGAATGGTCAACATCGATCAGGATCATCATCTTCTTCCCTGTTGGTGGAAATGGATGGAGAAAAATGCAGATTGTACGGACGTCCTGCAGTATTTTGCGGACATTCCCGACTACCAAACATATCATGAAGATACTGTCTTTGGCGAATATTTCGACTGCAGCTGTACCGGAAACTTTTCAGACGCTTTTGCCATGCACTGCTCACTGCAAGACTACTGTTTTACCAATCCATTATTGTCGTTGGTAAGGCCCAAACCAAAAGTTTGTATCCACGCCAATGTGACGCATTACTTTCAAGCAGCCAAAGGTGATGATTATAATTCTACTGAGAATAATAATGAAACGATTGGTAGTCAAGGCTTGATTCATAGCTCTTTTGGTCTGTACAAGCGCAAGGAATGCATCCAATTTCTCCAAGGAGGTCCGGGCCCAGGAAACTTGTGCGTCGAATCGCCCAGTCCTTGTGAAATTCTCCTCAAGTTAAAGCACGGATATGGCAAAGCACAACGGAACGCCATTTGTCGCAGTTGGGGCAGTTGTAACGCCACCTTTGGCGCTTGTGAGTCGGACGAAACCTTTTCCATCTGCCAGGACCATTTGGAACAAATTTTGAATTATACAAACGAGAATGCCGCCCACATCTGCCCCGATCCACATAAGTATTTAAATGACATGGCTTGTAAGGATGCCGGAAGTAGAGAATGCGACGGCTTTGAAAAAAACGTGCCAGCACAAGGCGGCTTTACTTTGCCCGATTGCAGCAACATCGCGGCGTGTGCTACCGCAGCCTGTCAACCCTGGGTGAGCCGTAGATATGATCCGACTCCCGGCCGAATCATTCCAGTGTATTTGGGCTGCGTCAACAACAACAATCATACACACTACGACTACGATAACAACGTGACAACCAACGCATCACTAGAGGTGGAGGATCAAGTATTCATCGCGGACGACGACGCCTTGTGGGACGCAGCGCGAGACGAAGCCGAAGCTGCCTTGGGAGACTTGTTCTCCAATGCGAGTACCAGTACTGACAATCAAACTGCAATCATCCATGACCAAAATGACATCACCACAGGTCAGCCGCCACCGCTAATCTTGGATGAGGGAGAGCAGAAGGAAGCAACAAGTGCTTTGAAATCTTCTTCTCGCCGCCATACAATGGCCTCTCATAAGAATGGGTGGGTTGTCCTGCCTGCGACAATAGTATTCATGGTAGTCCAGCGAATCTCGACTCATTAATACGCCATCACGACCACAACGTTTGCTTGTGGGACAAGGCAATTAGGGAGAAATGTCAACGTCATTCGCTTGGTGTAGGTTGGATCCAGCATGTGCACATCCCAGAATGCCTTCCAAGAGAGATGTTCCCTTCCCTTTTAGCTCACCTGATGTACCAGTACGGGCTCCATTTTTCTGCGGCACGGGATGTCTTTGACTGGAGATCTTTGCCTGCTGTGACACTGGCTCCTTTTGGAGCCAAAGAGTTCTTGTTGATAGCGAACGTACAAATACAAAAATGCCAGTCCGATTCAGGATGGATGCTCCATGGTGCTACGATCAGTTTGCATCTGACTAGAAATTGTCACAAAGCACCAGCAGGAGGAAGAATGACCGAAGAACGCGTCAGCCAATCGAGTTCTTTTTTGTTGTACATAACCAATAGCTCTATTTTGTAAAAAATTAGGTTATTCTCCCTTCTCTCAAAGACCTCGTGCCCATTCCGGTCGTAAATTGTAGACATCCTCTTCTTCAGGAGCCTCCAAGACACTTGTGACTTGTTGCAATAACTTGTCCTTGTCTCGTCCAAGCCGTCCTTTTAACACCAAATAGTTGGATGCGTGGTCGGATCGAAAGACCGTCTTGTTGGTTTTAATGTCAGTGTGTTGTAAGAGGAGCTGCAACTCCCGCAGAGATTCCCGTGCCGTCAATGGCTCAAACGCAGGTGTTGGCGTTGAGGAGTCAGCAACGTTGTTTGGTGCTGCTTGCCGATTTTTTAGTAATAAGTGCTGTTGATATCCCTCTTCTATCCTATCCAGTCCTCGTGGAAAGGAGGTGGTCAAGACGGACAAGAATTCCGGTTGACTGGCACTGGCCAATTTGGCCGACGCTATCGCGTGTTGTTCCGAATAAAGTTTGCCTCCCAGTCCCAACAAAATCATAATGGATCGTTTGATTCCCGCCTCTTGTAGCTTGGTCAATTGTTCCAAGGATGTGTCGTAGGTTTCTCCCTTTTGAATGGCATTCAAGACGTCATTGTCTCCACTTTCACATCCGACATATACTAGCGACAAACCAGCTTGTTTTAATTCAAGTAAATCTTCGACGGATTTATAGTAAATGTTGCGTGGCAAACAATAACTGGAAATGCGTCGAACGTTAGGAAAATATTCTTGAACGAGTTGTAGAATGCCCAACAATTGTTTGGTCGGTAAGCTTATGGCATCCCCATCGGCCAAAAAAACATCGCGGACTACGTCGCCTCGACCGTTGTTGGCAGAAACCAATTCGAGCTCGGCTTGTATATCTGCCAAGGATTTGGCCCGGAATTGCTTGTCTTGGTACATTTCACAAAAGGAACACTTGTTCCAACTGCATCCAATGGTGACTTGTAAAATAAGTGACCGCCATTCGGCAGGAGGTCGAAAGACGGGTTCCTCATACCTCAATAGGGATGACATACGCAGTGGCGTTGTCCTCCTTCTCACTGTCGCTTGTATTCGTCTAGTGTATCGATTCAAGTCTCGACTGGGGCGGGACACTGGAACCAACGCGTCCACTGCAGGGTACTGACTGACAACGTGAACACCGAGCAGCAAAACTATTATTGGAAAGATCACTTGGAGCATACCAAAAGTCTTCATTCTCACCTTTCTTTTTTGCAAGTGCACAGAGTGGCGGAATAAAAGAGCTACGCCTAATTATGAAGTAGCTAGCTCTCGGTTTGTCAAGGAAGACGGGAAGGATAGCTAGCTAGCTAGCTAGCATAATAGTGCGGTACCAGAAGCAAGCTTTATTTTCAGCACAACAGCGCAAGAAAGGAAAGAAAAGATCGCAGATTGACTCACTGGTGTGAATCAAAGATTCGTAAATTTTTAGTCACGAATCACTAGAGTTAGAGTTGATTTATCTGTACTGAGTGTCGCCTGCGTGCTTCGTTTTGTTCCGTCGTTTTCGCTCAGGTCGAAGCAGCTCGATGGGGATGGATGCGCAACGCACCAACGTTAGACAAAAATGGACCAAGTCGTTTTCCATCTGATGAAATTGGAAGGACAGGTCCAAAGCCAACAAAGAAACGGTCGAACCATTTGCAGTGGAAAACCACAAACGAGACCGACGTTACTTCCGTGGCAAGTCAAAACAAAACTCAATGCAATCCTCAACATCTCACAATTCTCAAAAGCGAGTCTTTATAACTACGTTCGCACAAAAAACAAAAAACTCTCTTCTACTTTTCATTAAAACAAATACAACATCCACCATGCCTCTTATGATTCCCATTGCATTCGTCGCCTTGGATCACGTCATGAAACAACGCAAAAAGGGAGCCCGCTACATGGACGAGAAGGAAATCCATTCTCGCCGCACCCTTTACCTACCACGCTTTAAAAGCGCCAAGGAAGTTTATGCCGTCAAAAGTGTGGTATGGCGACGCTTGATGACTCGCAGGACAAAAGGAAGTCGCAATATCGGTCGACGAGTGTACTTTGACTATGACACCAACACTTTGATTTGGTCTTTGCCTACCGATGTCTTGCCTACCGACGATGACGAAATCCGAGAAGTCGTCTAAACTGGTTCCATCCGTCAACGAAATCTTTGCGAGAAAACAGGCTACACTTCATTTACATATCTTATTCGTATTTGTTCACAAAAGAACGATATCTTATCATTAAAAATCATTGCATAATACATTAAAATAAAACGCAAAAATTAAAAACACCATTTGCCTTTCTTTTTGTAGTCAAAATTACATAGTCGTACTAGTAGCAAATGATTCGTAGAATCGCTTTTCGGCGAAGAAGATCTGCGCAAGGAGTACATTGATGCTGTCGAATACTCTTGCGCAGCTGGAAGACTTACAAACCAATTCGGCACCGATGGATCGAGGTTGGGTCTTTTACTACGTCGCACGCTTCAAGAAGCTGAGCAAGGATTGGCGAGGCACTCATCGAACGCAAAGATACGAATAGAAGCAATAGGTACAACGTCTTCACGTGTTGGTGTAATACGTATAATTCGGCCTTCAAAATAGTAGGAAAATGATTTGCTATAATTTCATTCCGTCATTATTATTGTGAAAATGACTTTGATCTTCTGCGGTCCATCCACCAGGCACCGAGGTCGTAAATTTGGATTCTCCACAAGACTACGACGTAGTCCCACCATGTCTGGATTCGCTCCCATCGGCTCAAGTGCGCTGCTCCCAATTTGTTTTCATAGACGGCTTGAGCTGCCAAACGTCCTGCGACCACCAAGTTGTTGGTGGGTGACCCCAGGGCGTAATCGATATGACGAAGACAGTCGTTCATTTTGAGTAAGAGGACCATTTGTCGCGGCAGCTGATCAATCATGGTGAGAATGTCAATCAAAAACTTTTGTGCATATCCACGAATGACTGCCTTGTCTTGTTGGCTTTTCAAGTTGTCCTTGGATTTGGCGGACAAATCAAAGCTTCCCGTCTTGGAGCGTTCCACCACTTCATCAAAGGGTCGTGCCGTCAAGAGACCCGACAAGAGGGTGTACAATTTGCCATCTACTCCAAGCGATCGACAGGCAATTTGAATATTGGGAATATCGGCCATCATGAGGGCCTTCCATAGTTGAGCATAGGTAATACGAAAGTCGTCGTCCAATTGTTTGTACAGTCCATGATCCACCAACACCATTTGTGGTTTGCCCGTCTTGGGCGATGCTCGCAACAAGACATTGGCGGGGTGAGGGTCGCAATGAACCCAGGCATCTAAAAAGGTTTGAGAATGAAAGACCCGTGCTATCAGTTGAGCCACATCCCGTGGATTAAGGTTGGCCTTTCGAATGGCTTCGACATTGGTGGCACGAAAACCTTCTTCAAATTCCATGCACAAGACGCGACTCGTAGTGTGGGGCCAGAGTACTTTGGGAATGACGACATCATAGTCACTCTTCTTATGACGATTTTGAAGGCAGGCCGCTGCCCGTTCGGCATTTCTGCCTTCGTTTCGAAAATCCAATTCCAGTGGTAATTGTGGTGCGATTTCATCGGCAATCCATCCAAAATTAAAATCTTCCAAAAAGAATTCGAGCGCATGTACCACAGTTGTGAGTGCCAACAAGTCGCCTCGACAGGTTTCCCGCAATCCTTGATGCTGTACTTTAATGGCCAATTTCCGACCCGTTTCTTTGTCATAGGCCACATGGACCTGTGCCAAGGACGCCGAGGCAATGGGTTCGGATTCAAACCCATCAAACAATTCTTCTGGCAAGGCTCCCAAATCTTCTTGCACGACGCGGCAAACCGTGTCGTATTCGGAGGTGGGTGCATCGTCCAACAAGCACGACAAGCCATCAATGTATTCTTGTGGAATTAAATAGTCCATGTTTCCCACGTGTTGGCCAATCTTAATGTACACTCCCGCATTGGTTCGACACAGTCTTACCAATCGTTGTGCCGCATGAGCATGGATTTGACTCATTCGTGATCCACCCACTTGATTTAATTCGTCTTCGGCCTGAACCCAAGCTTCGGCGGCCTCTTTCATGGCTTGTTTTTGTTGTTGCTTGTACACCTCAATGGTCATTTCTCCAGCTGCGAGTATGGCTTCTTTTTCTTGTTTGGTCAGGGACGTGGCATAGGCGATTTGGGCTTGTTCAAAGGCGTTGTGTCGCTGTTTGACTTGGTGTTCCCAATATTGTTGGAGTTCTTTGGCAGACAATTTGGATAAATCGATTTCTTCGCCAGTATTGCTGAACGAACGAGCATCATCCCTTCCACCGGGTGTATAGCGTTGCACCAATTGGATGGCCTTTTGTTGCCACTTGCACATTTCATAGTCCAATACAATCAAGCCGGTGGTTTGCAACAATCTCAGTATACGCAAGAGTGCTTGCAAGGAAGGAATAATCAAGTCGAGTGGAGAGTGCTCTTTGGTTGTAGATCGTTGTTGTAGGGAGGATGGTGATGTGCCCTGCCAGCTATTAAGTAATACGTCGCTGGTTGTTGCGTTACACCATGTTGTTGATTTCTTTGTCGACGCAAGTCCTGCTGCCAAGACAATTACAGATGAAGCTGTTCTTGTTGTACCAGCAGCACCACTACTGTAAGGAAGAGGCCCGTGGGCCCTTGCTGATATCCTAGTTGTTGAATTGACGCTGCTGCTGTTGGCTGTGGCGTGAAGCTGGTGTAGTCGCTTGGGACGACATGACCGACCCAACTGCTTTGTTTGGGAAACAAGTCTAGAGCTGAGCATCATGGTCCGATTCTACCCCTTATTTCTAGTCCCATACTTTATAATCAAACCACGAAGTTCAACTGTTGTTGCTTCGGTAGCTATTATAGTTCAAATCTCTGTCTTCGTC
>ENA-ORBV01011148-ORBV01011148.1-microbial-mat-metagenome-genome-assembly--contig:-NODE-11148-length-14200-cov-4.397366_pt1 | contig 14200 bp, 10 predicted proteins | sample MGYA00237777_ERZ505514 | MGnify/ENA primary metagenome ERZ505514 (study PRJEB26160, sample SAMN06269048) | microbial mat metagenome | isolation source: Oligotrophic lake microbial mat | place...
TTTCGAAGGTTTTTCCACTGACGGCGGGCTGCCACTGGCCGCCGATGAAGCATTCGGTTTGGCGAATCTGCGGACGGGCATGTTTGATGGGGGCAGTCGCGGTGGCCATGAGAGAATCCTCCGTGGGCGAGTTTGGGCGGCGATGGGGCTCCGGGGAATTGTAGGGGAATGCCGGGAAAGGTGGATAGAGCGCGCTCGGTCGTAGTGCCGGAAGGGTGAGCGTTACGTCGCGCGGTTGCGATAGAGCGACGGATCAACGCACGACGTCATTTCCGCGATGCTGGGGCGGCTGCTGAGGAATTCGTAGACTTGCGTGGCGATGGGCTCTGGCGACGCCATGAGTTCGCCGTAATTGACGAACATCGTTGTGAGGTGCGATTGTTTTTCCAGCCAGACGAAGAGGCGTTCCAGGTGGAGTTCGTAGGCTTGCTTCATCTTGTCGGCCGGGGCTGGCGTGCGATCCAAGCGGAGCAGCATTTTTTCCTGGGAGCGGAGCATCTCGTCTAGATCGCGGCGCATGAAGATCACGCGATAGTCTTCGGTTGGCGGGAGGTCGTAGAGCAACTGCGAGACGGCCTTGAGCGCCTTGCCGCGCGCGCTGGGAAGCCAGTCGGCGTTTTGCTTGACTTTTTTGACGTCCTCGAACTCGTAGTAGCCTTTGGGGTTGTCGATGTCGGCGGTGCGGAGGTGGTCGGTCATGATTTCGATGCCGCCGCGGTCGAGCATCTGCATCATGAGCGACGTACCGGAGCGCGGGAGGCCGGAGACGACGATGATTTCTTCGTGCATGATTGTGATTGCGGTTAGATTTGCACGTTCAGCCAAGGTTTGCCGACAAACGCGGCGACCATCGAGACGATGAACCAATAGATCACCCAGGTATCGGCGCCGGTGGGGAAAGATTTTCGAGCGGGGTATTCAATGGCGATCGATTGCACCGCGGAGTCCGCGCCGAACGGCGGTTCCGCGGGATGCACGAGCAAGTCGCCGAGCGCGTGATCGGGGCGCTTCAGACTGGTGCGCATCAACCCGTCGCCGACCATCAGGTCTTTGCTGAACGCCTGGTCGCCGATGCGCAGGTTTAACGTGTGCTGGCCGGCTGCTTTGGCTTTCAGCTTCCAGAATACGGAGTGATCGCTTTGAACGCGCAGCGGGCCGATGACGGGTTCGAAGGCGTCGTTGGCGTCGAGCGAAACGTCGGCGACTTGGGCGTCGTCGCGCAGGCGGACTTCGACGAGGGCTTCCTCGCCGATTTTCAATGGTCGCGCTTGATACCAGAGCGCCAGTTGGCCGAGCACCAGGCAGGCGGGCAGGGCCATCACCAACATCGGAATGATCGCCAGCAGCATCAATTTACCGGCGCCGGCAAAGACGCGCCCCTGGGCGCGCATGGTTACGGCCGGGCTGTCTTTGAAGAGCTTGAGCGCCAGCAGGTTGGCTTTGATGTCGTCGCGGACGCGTTTGATCGCGCCTTGATTCGAGGTGTACTTGAAGGCGTACAACATCACGAGGCCCGTGGCCGAGGCGGCGATTGTTGCCGATAGCCAGCCTGGGAGCCAGGCGGTCGGCGCAAGCACGATGCGCCCGATGGCGTTCGCCAGGGCGTTCAGCCAGATGAGGACTTGAGCCGCGGCTTCCATTACTCGATGTATCCCAAGCCCCGCAGTTGATCGGCGACCTGGCCTTCGGCCTCTTCGACCTTGAGGCGCTGCAGTTCATTTTCGACGGCGTGGGCGACGAATTCTTCCACGTCGGAATAGCCGAGTTTTTCGGCGGCGGATTGGGCGCGATCGTGGAGGGTGGAGTCGAGGTTGATTTTGGGCATTGGGGAAGGGAGAGAGGAAAGGAGGAAAGCAAATTTGAGCGGTTTTAAAAGTGTCGCCCCGTTGGGGCTCTGATTGTTGGTACGGCGCCTAATCCAGGGGTTGGCACCCCTGGCTATTATCGGTCGCCCCTCCGGGGCTAAGTACAATGCACTCCCTTACTCCCTTACTCCCTTACTCCCTTACTCCCTTACTCCTCAAAAGAAACTCTTGCCGTTCATTGTCGTTGGGGTCTGCAATCCGAACTCCGCCAGGATGGATGGGGCTACGTCGATCAGGGAGGGGGCTTTTGAGTTCATGGATTTGTTGGCGAACAGGATGCCGGGGACTTCCAGGGCGTCGGCGCAGTGGTCGGCGCTCCAGGCCTGGTCGTTTCTCAGCAGGATATCTTCGGTCAGGTCGCCGAGGCAGGTGGCCCAACTGGCGCGGCAGCCGCGGGCGTAGCCGACGATCAGGTCGGGGGCGAGGGCCGTCGAATCGCCTTGATAAACTTCATCCGCGCGGTAGACGTTGCGAATCACCGGCTTACCGTCGTAGCCGGTGATTGCCGTCAGGCGCGCGACAAGTTCTTTGAGCAGCGTTTCCTGTTGTTCGCCAGGCTCGACAATGCCGTCGCGTTCGCGCCCCTTGAGATTCAAATAAAGGCCGTTGATGCCGAGGCCGTAGGCGCGGGTTTGCGACCAATCGACGTCCTTCATGATTGACGTGCATTCCGGCGGGCCGAGGTAGCCGGCGTAGCGCAGGAATGAGTTCAAATTGAACTGCCAGCCGAAGTTGGCGAAGCCGTGGTCGCTCATCACGAGCACCGTCGCCTTGCCGCCGTAGCGATCCAGCATGTCGCCGACGACTTGATCGAGCCGTTGATACAAGCGGCGCACATGCTCGTGCCACTTCTTCGCTTCGGTCGTGGAGCGGATGGGGTGGGGATCGTCGGAATCCCACCAGAACATGTGCGATTGCAGGTCGCTGCTGGAAAAGTAAAAGAACAGCAGTCCGTCTTCGTAGTCGTCGACGGCGTAGTCGAAGAGCGCGAGACGTTCTTCCAGCACGTGCGTGGCTTGCTTGAAGAACTCGTCGTCGACGAAGACGCGATTCGACCGGGCTTTGTGATCTTCTTGAAAACCTGCGGTGCCGAACAGGCCGAGCTTATCGGCGATTTCCGGTAGAAACTCGGCCGGTTCGGACATGGCGACGGCCGGCACCGAGGGATCGATGTTGATTGGCGTGACGTAGAGCCGGAAGTTCGGCGCAACTTCTTGCAGCAGGAAGCGGCAGATGCCTGAGGCGTGTTGATCGGGCAGGAATTCCGGTGTTTCGAGGGCAAAGTCGATTTGCGTCCAGGCGCTCCACTGGCCGGCCTTCATGAGGAGCTTCTTGCCTTGAATCTCGACGAGCGCCGCGTTGGCCGCGCGGTCGCGGTGGACGCGAAACGGAATGTTCACCGGCTTCGGCGTTTTGAGAATCGTGTTCGCGGGGCCCATGAGTTCCGCCTGGGCCGTGTCGGACTCGAACTTGAGCTTGAACCGCCAGCCGCCCCCTTCGTCGACGGGCTCCGGCGCGTTGTTGTCGGCGAAGTGTTGGTAGGTTCCATACGAGCCGAGCATGTCGGGCGTGCCCATGCCGGAGATGCAGCGATGGTAACCATACTGCGAAGGACTCGGCGGGTAGTTGGCCGGGAGATCGTAGAAGGTGGAAGGGATTTTTTCCTTGTCGAGGTAATCCCAAAATGGCACGCCCTGCCGACGGAGCAATGTGGCTGACGGTTGATGGTTGAAGGGCCAGAAATCGAGTTGCAGGTTGTAATCGCCGACTTCCCAACCGCCATGGCCGGGGATGGTCTCGGCGGCGGAATAGAACGGCGCACATTGTTCGTGCGGGTGGCGGTGAATGAAATCGAAGATGCCATGCGAGCCCGGCCCGGAGCCGTTGATGAAATTGGCCCAAGCCACGGGACTCTGCGGCGGGATGCTGGTGCCGAGCGGCGAGAACCCGCCGGTTGCGCGGAGCTTGCTCAGGTGCGGCAGCAGTCCCTCGTTCATCATGCTTTCGGTGAGCCGAGGATCCATGCCGTCGATACCGATGACGATGACTTTCTTGCCGATGCTCCGCGACGCGCGCGTGCGGCCAGAAAGCCAGACCGCGCCGCCAAGGCCGGCTGCGCCGAGCGTGGCGGCGACCGCGGAACCGCGCAAGAGTTTGCGGCGATTGAAGCGTGGTTTGTTGGTGGCGGTCATGTTTGTCGTCTGAATTAACGCGTAGTGCGAGAACCGTCAGTTTGTCTGCGCCGCTGTGGCACGGTCGGGAGACCGTGCCACAACTAATGGAAGACCGTGCCACAACTAATTTTCGAGTGTGCGCTCCGGGCGCTGACGCTTCCGGTTCGATGGGATTCGCTTGTTGCAACTACGCGGCTTGCACTTTGGTATCGTTGTTGGTCGATTGCTTCGCGCCTTCTGCTACGGCCAGTAGTTTGCCATCCATGTAATCCGGCGCGGCGACGCCGAACATGTCCAAGATCGTTGGCGCGAGATCGATGAGGCGAGGGTTTTCAGTTTCGATCGCGCGGTTGCAAAACAACACGCCGGGGACCACCGAGGGATCGACGCAATGGTCGCCGCTCCAGGCCTTCGTGTTGTCATGAAACACCTGACGCGTCGTCTTGCCGATCGCGGCTTCCCACGAAACGCGATAGCCGCGGGCATAGCCGACGACCAGGTCCGGGGCATGGTCTTTGTACGGCCCGCGATAGACCTTGGGGGCGATGTAGACGCGTTTGATCGCCGGATCGCCGCGTTCCGTATCCATGAGCTGGTTCAACTTGGCGGCGATTTCGTCGCGGAGTTGTTCCGCTTCTTCGCCGGCGTCGACGATGCCTTGATCGTACCGATCGCGGATATTGATGAAGATGCCGGTCAAGCCGAGCGCGAAGGCTTTCGTTTTGGACCAATCGACGCCGGCCAGATGCTCCGCTCCGCGGCGCGCGTCGTCGACGGTGAGATAGCCCTCTTCTTCGAGCCAGCGGTTCAGGTCGATACCGCGGCGGAAGGTGTTGAAGCCGTGGTCGGAAATGACCATCAGCAGCGTGTCCTTGTCGCGGCATTTCTCGCGGGTCTTGCCGACGACTTCGTCCATTCGCTGGTACAGATCCTCGATCGGCGTTTTCAAGTTGGCCGGCAATTCCTTGGGATGCGCGGGATGCTTGTCGTCCAGGTAACGCCAAAACATATGCTGCATGCGGTCCGTGCCATCAAACACGCAGACGCAGAGGCCGCTCCGCACTTTGTCGAGGGCGTCGAAGAACATTTCTTCGCGCTCGCGGTCGATGTCGATGCACTGTTTTGCGAACAACTCGTCATCCAGCACGTGCTCATTCAGCGCCCAGGTGTCTTCGGCCAGGCCGAGCGTGGCGTACGGGCCTTGCCGCTTGGCGAGGTAGATCGGATACACCGACGGATAGCCGATCGGCATCGCCGGTTTTTCTGGATCAATGTTGATCGGGGTTACGTAGAGTTCGAATTCCGGCGCCGTCGCCAGCAGCACAAACTTGCAGATGCCCTGCACTTTCATGCCGGGCGCAATGCTGAAACTCACTTGCACCCAGTCGGTGTATTCACCCAGGCGCAACTTGTGCTTCTTCCCGCCGATCTTGAGCGTCGCCACGTCGGCGCTTTGCACGCGGACTTCGAACGGCGCCTTGAGCTGCGTGCGCTCGCCTCGAAAGGGATGATCCGGGCCGATCAAGTCCGCGCGCACCTTGTCGCCGATGCGGGTCACGCGATGCACTTCACCGCCGGTCTTTTCCCCTGCGATCGCCGCGCGGGTCGTGTAGTGCGAGAACACGCCCTGCGTGCCGCGGAGATCCGGCACGCACATCGCCGAGAGTTGCACGCCGCGCAGTTTCTCCGGCGGGAAGGTGATCGGCACGCGGAGGATGCAGTTGGTGATGCCATGCGCGCTGAGCACGCTCCAGAACGGTTTGCTCTTCCGCAACAAGCGAATGCTCGCCTTTCCGAGCGGCAGGTTGAAGCGCCCGAGGCGCAACATGCGGCGCGGAGGACGGATTTCCACGGAGCTCATCTTCGGCTCGTACGTCCGCAGGTCGGGCACGAGAAAATCGAAGATGTTGTGCTTACCGGGATTCACGCCGGTTTGGAATGTCGACCAGGCCACCGGCGAAATCGGCGGCAACGTCGAACCCAGTGCATGGAAGCTGCCCTCCTTGGCCAACGCGGCCAGGTGCGGCAATTTGCCGGCGGCGATCAACTTTTCGGTGAGGCCGTGATCGAGCCCGTCGAGTCCCAGCACCACGACGCGTTTGAAGCGGCTCTTGGCCAACGCGCGGCGACCGAACAACAAGCGCCAAATCAACCGCGCGGGCCACGTGACCAGCATCAACAGCGCCGAGCAGACCGCGGCGAAGACCGCCAGGAATGAACCGGCGAGGGCGAAGCCGGCGCCGGGGCCGATGTACGCTAGCGCCGGCGATTGCATCGCCAGCACCAGCAATGCGGCAACGAGCAACAGCCTAACTCTGCTTGGCATCGTCCTGGCCGTCCTTCTTTTCCGCTTCCTTGTCCTTCGCTTGCTCCTTCGCTTTTTCCGCTTCGTCGACGATCTCGACCAGTGTCTTGCCGGGCGTTAAGTCTTTGCCTTGGAAGCCGACGTAGTCCGCGGCGTAGCGATACGCACGGAACACCGCCGTTCCGCCGGGAGGACTGTCGCCGCCTGGAGGACCGCCGCCGCCACCACGGCGATCACCGCGTCCACGACCGTCGCCAGGACCAGCGGCATCACCAGGTCCGCCACCATCCGGGCCGCGACCTCCTCCGGGAGGGCCGAAATTGGGTCCGCCGGCGGGAGGCCCGAAATTGGGGCCGCCTGGGCCGCCCGGCCCGCCGGCCACGCGCGGGCCGCCGCCTGGAGGTCCGAAATTAGGTCCACCGGGCCCACCGGGTCCGCCACCAGGGCCGCCGGGGAAGGGAAAGGGATTCTTCTTTAGCTCGGCGAATTCCTTGCGCTGATCTTCGGTCAGCAGCTCATCCAGCTTGGTTTGCGCGTCGTTCTCGATCGCGGCGAGTTTCTCCTTTTGTTCGTCTGTCAGTTTCAAGCGATCGATCGCGAACGACGGCAGCAGCTTGCCGATTTCCGGGGGGCCAAACATTCCGCCCGGCCCGCCGCCAGGACCGCCGCCGAACGGATTCTCTTTCGTGGGATTGATGAACTTCCAGACGATTTCCTTTTCAGGCGTGACTTCGAACAGCGTGCCGTTCGCGCCGGAACAAATCATCGTGTTGCCGTTGGGCAAGCGGTGCGTGCCTGAAATGAAGCTCGAATAAAAGTCCGTCCGCTTCGGAGCGGCGTAACTCCAGACCGGTTCTTTCGGTCCGAAGGCCTCGCCGGTCGGCCGTTGATAGTTGCCTTTTTCATCGACCGGGGTCACCAGTTCGTCGACGGTAGAAAACTTTTCACCTTCGACTTCGTGCTGATTGTTGAACAACAGCAAATGCCCCTCGCCGGGATGTCCCTTCGGAATCCACTGGGCGTTATGTTGCTTGAAGGAGGTCTGGTTTTCTTTTGTACCTGCGCGGTAGGCGATCGGGTTGCCCCAGCGATAGAGCAAATCGCCCCCCTTGCCGGAACGGCCGCCGGTGTGGCCCTTGGCTTCGTCGGTGGTCGTGCTGTGGTCGATGATCCAGATCTCGCTGAAGGCATGGACGCTAATCACGATCTGGTCGAGCTCGGCGTTGTAATCGATGCCGTTGAAGTGCGTCCAATCGGCGTTGACTTTCGGCGCCTGACCTGCGGCCGGCGCGCCGACGTAGCCGATGCCGGCGAGTTGATTTACGGTGTCGTTATCCTTGAGCGCTTGCGCGAGTCCCTCGCCGAAGTTGACGTCCACTAGTTCGGGATGTTCGGCGACGTTGCCATAGTTGGCTTTCGAAGGATCGCGGTCCTGAATCAGGTGATCCCAGAGGTGCCATTCCCAGACGATCTCGCCGCTTTCCTTGCCGGTCGGCTTAACTTCCATGATGCAGTCCGGCTGGAGCGGCTTGTCGTCCAGATTCTCCGGGGCGCGCCCGGCGGCGATGGCGTCGTCGCGCGATTTTTTCTCCCACACGACCATCAACACGTTGCCGTTGGGAAGTTTGTAGATGTCGTGATGCGGCAATTGGTTTTCGCTGACGAGCTTGTAATCCCAGACGACCTCGCCGTCGAACGTGAACTCTTGAATGCGGCCGGCCTCGCCGGGGCCGTTGCCGAATTTTTGTTCCTCCGGCGCGAGCTTGCCGAAGCGGAGCATGTTGCCGTTTTTCAGGATGTACGAGCTCATCGGCTGGCAGCCGCAGTCCCAGGTGCGGACGACGCGGCCTTCCATATCCAAGAGGAACGTTTTCGTGCCGCCCAACGGGGAGAGGAGCGTATAGCCCAGCAAGGCGCGAGGGTCGTGCAGGTTCAGGCCGAACTTGACCGCGGGCTTCGGCGCCTCCGCAGCCTTCTGCTCCGGCTGAGCGTCAGTTGCTTCCGGCTTGGCGTCGGCCGGCTGTTCTTTGTCGTCTGTCTGGGCGGATGCGGCGTCGGCCGGGCCGTCCGGGGCTTCGGAAGCGTGAGCCGCGCGAAGATTCGTGTGCAGATACAACACGGTCGACGTCAGCGCGACGAGGAAGAACGCGGGCTTCGAAGTGGGGCGCTTCATGGAGCTAAATTCCCGAGACATGTCCTGAACCTTGAGAAAAGGCGGGCAACCATCAAACCCGCTCGTTGCCAGCTAGTTTCGCGGTTGGCCGTGAAGATTGCTAGCTAGCCAGCGCGATTTAATCCGCCAGGCGCGCGAATCCCAGGGAAGGCCCCCAGTGATGACACCATTGGCAACGATTTCGCTGGCCTTCCCTGGGCTTGGACAGGTTTCACCGACCGTTTTCAACCCGTGGACGACCCGTGGACGGCCCTTCAACTGCTCTGGCATGGTTCCCTGAGTTTCTCTAAAATCCCGCCGCAATAGGGTCATCGCGGATTGCCGCGATGCGCGGGCGCCGTCGTCAAGGAGGACGATCGTGAATTCACTCAAAACACTGCTCGGCGCGACGTTACTGGCCGCGCTCGCTTACGGCGTTTACGTCGGAATCACCAAGAAGCCGGGCGCAACGACGCAGGTGGACGCTCCGAGTATCGAGCCGGGCGTGCTCACGAAGCACGATTTACCGCCACTGCCCGTCGAACGGACTGGCGCTGCATTGGCGGGCGACGAAGCGCCGGCCTTTGACGCTGCGCCGCCCTTTGATGCCGGCGTCGCCAACCAAGAAGGCCCGGCGCCAGCTAGCGACAACCGCTATGCCGAACAGAATTTCCCGGACGACGGACCGCCGCCGCCCGTGGTTTCGGAGGCCGCGCCGCCCATGGCCGAAGGCGCTCTCGCAGATCCCTATCCGTCGTCGGCCGATGCGACGTCCGTAGCGGCTGAAACCTCGACCGCGACAGCCGCGAGCGTTCTGGAACAAGAACTCGTGGCGATCGAGCCACTCCTGCAATCCGGGCAATTGGCCGAGGCGCATCTCGCCTTGTCGAAGTTGTACGGCAATCCGTCGTTGACACCGGAAGAAGATTCGCGATTGACCGCATTGTTGAGCCAACTCGCTGGCACGGTGATTTACTCGCGGCAGCATTTGCTTGACGCGCCACATCGTGTCGCGCCGGGCGAGACGCTGGAACAGATCGCCACGGCGTGCAACGTGCCCTGGGAACTGCTCGCTAAGATCAATGGACTCCCCGGCGCCGGGCCATTGGAGCCCGGACAAGAGCTGAAAATCATCAAAGGACCGTTCCACGCCGTGGTGGACCTGCAACAAAAGCAACTCGTGTTGTTTCTTAACGGCGAGCGCTACGCGGGACGGTTCCCCATTGCCGTCGGCGCGGATCACCCGCCGCTGCCGGGCGAACATCACGTCGTACAAAACAAGCTGCTGAATCCTTCCTACTACGCGGAGCGCGTTTACACGCCAGAAGATCCGCAGAATCCGCTGGGGTCACGCAAGATCGAACTGGACCAGCAAGTCAGCATCCACGGCTCGAACGATCCCAGCAGCCTCGACCGCGAAGACCCGCGCGGCTGCATCCGCATGAACCCGCGCGACATCGAGGACGTGTTTGATATCCTGACGATCGGGTCGGAAGTCGCGGTGCGCCGGTAGCGTGGGGCGGAGGAGTAAAGCGCCAGCATCAAATTGCGTGCGTTGAGTCAGCCCCGAAAGGGCGGCAGGTAATCGCCAGGGGTGCCAACGCCTGGAAGGATCTTGAAAAGCAATCGAGCCCCACCGGGGCGACACCTTGAGAGTGTCGCCCCGGTGGGGCTCCGCCGTTTTCCGGTACTCGATACCAGGGGTTGGCACCCCTGGCTATTGTCTGACGCCCCTTTGGGGCTATTACAAGACTCCTTTACTCCTTTACTCCTCTCACCCCTCCCCTTTCGGCGGCTCGATGCCAAAATCCTCGATCGTCAGCAGCGATTGAAACTTGTAGCCGCGGGATTCGAAGGCCGCTCGGCCGCCCTCTAAGCGATCCACGATCGTGATCACGGTGCGGACTTTGAGCCCAAACGCCTCGCAGCGCTCGATCGCCAAGAGCGACGAACCGCCTGTGGTGACGACGTCTTCGACGATCACCACTTCATCGCCGGCCTGCACGGGCCCTTCGATGAACTTGTTGGTGCCGTGCCCTTTGGATTCCTTGCGGACCATGAAGCCTTTGAGCGGCACGCCACGCACGCCGGCCAGCGTGATGACGGCGGCCGTGATCGGATCCGCTCCGATCGACATGCCCCCGACGGCGCGCGGGAGATTGTCTTTCAGCAGATCGAGAATTCCCTCGCCGACCAGCATCGCGCCGGCCGAGTCAAGGGTCACCTGCTTCCCGTCCAGGTAGTACTTGGCTTTCTTGCCGGAGACCAAGGTGAAGTCGCCGAAGCGGAGCGCTTTTTCGCGGAAGACGTCGATGAGAGCTTGGCGGTTGAACATGAGGAAGTAGGTGCAGGAGGTGAAGTAGGCGTAGTAGGTGAAGTCGTTTCTTGGCGCGGCGAGTCTAAGTTGCGCCGTGTGGTCTCTTACAGCAGCGTATCCAATTCATCGACCAAGGCGCCGAAACTGGAAAGCGCGGTATCGACTGGCCCGGGTTGTTCCATGTCGACGCCGGCGTCGCGCAGCAGGTCGAGCGGGTATTTCGAGCAGCCCCCTTTGAGGAAGCCGAGGTAAGCCTGCAATTCCGCCTTGCCGCCGGTGGTCACGCGTTCCGCGAGTGCGATCGCGGCCGACAGACCCGTGGCGTATTTGTACACGTAGAACGCCCGGTAGAAGTGCGGGATCCGCAGGCATTCCAGGTCGAGGCATTCGTCGATGACGAATTCCGGTCCGAAGTAGGCCGTCAGCAACTCACGATAGGCGGAGCGAAGTCGCGCCACGGTTAGCGGTTCGCCGGCTTCCACCAGTTCGTGCGTGATCTTTTCGAACTCCGCGAACATGGTTTGGCGGAAAATCGTGCCGCGGATGTCGTCGATCGCCTTGTTGATCAGGTACGCCCGTTCGCGGCGGTCGTTGGCCTTGGCCAACAAGTGTTTGAGCAGCAGTTGTTCGTTGAAGGTGCTGGCCACTTCGGCGACGAAGATCGTGTAGTCGTAGTATTGAAACGGCTGCGACTTGGCCGAGAAATACGAGTGCATCGAGTGCCCCGCCTCGTGCGCCAGGGTGAACACGTGGTTCAGCACCGCTTCCTGATAGTTCATCAGGATGTACGGTTGCCCGTCGAAGGAGCCGCAACTGAACGCGCCGCTTTGCTTGCCTTGATTCTCGTAGCGATCGCACCAGCCGTCGTTGAGTCCGCGTTCTAGGACGCGGCCATATTCGCTGCCCAACGGCGCGAGGGACGCGATCACCACGTCCACCGCTTGTTGCCAACTGTGTCGGCGTTCGAGTTCGCTGAGAATCGGCACGTAGGTGTCGTAGTGATGAATCTCCTTGAGCTTCATCCGACGACGACGCAATTCGTAGTAGCGATACAGCGACGGCAAATGCGCGCGAACGCTGGAGATCAAGTTATCGTACACGCTGCGCGGGACGCGATCCGGGAAGAGGGCCGCATCGAGCGAGCTCGCATGGCGCCGCGCCTTGGCATAGTAGGCGTCGCGCTGCACCGCACCGGCGTAGGATGCCGCCAGCGTGTTGGCGTGGCTGCTGTAGGCTTCGTAGTACTGGTGAAACGCCGCCTTGCGAATCTTGCGATCCGGCGAGTGCAGGCAGGTGGAAAACGTGGCGTGGCTCAACTCGATCGTTCCGCCGCGCTCGTTCTTGATGCGCCCGAATTTCAAGTCGACGTCGTTGAGCTGCCGGAAAATCCGCCCGGCGGCGTCGGACATTTCCGTCTGCATGGCCAGCAGATTTTCTTCGCTGTCCGACAAGGTATGCGGCTTGTAGCGCAGAATCCGCTCCAACTGCAGCCGATACTCCGTCAGGCACTCCTCGGCGAGATACCGCTTCATCTTCGCTGGCGGGATCGCCATGATCTCCGGACGAATGTAGCTCGCGCGTTGCGCCGCCAAACTTGAAGCGTGCCGCAGACGGCCTTGCATCCGCTGGTAGTTGCTGTCGCCGGCGTCTTCCGCCGTTTTGAGGAACGCGTAGGTTCCCAGGCGTTCTCCGGCCCGCTCGAACTCAGCATCGAACTTCAACAGTTCCGCGAGCTTCTCGGCGTTCACATCCAGCTTGCCGCGAAATTCGTCGTAGCGCGGGATCAGCTTTTCCCATTTCCCAAAGGCCCGTTCCCAAGCCTGGTCGTTTTTGAACAGGCTGTCCAGATTCCAGCAATCGGCCGGATCGACATCGCTGCGTTTCGGTAGTTGCTTTGCAGTGGCCATGCAGTTTCAATCCGTTGTAGGGCGGGCCGACGAAAAACGAGCGGCGCATAACAGCGCTAGCCGCCGTGTCCTGCCAATTCAATCCAGCGACGTTCCGCGTGCGATTGCAGCACCGCGTCGGCCGCCACTTGCGCGTGCCAGCCGTCGTGGAAGCTCGGCACGGCGTCGCGACCTTCGACAATCGCCGAAACAAATTCCCAGACCAGGTCGTATCGAAACACCGTCGCGGGTTGGCCTTGGCTGGGATCTCGCGGGCTGCCGGCCGGTTTGAGGAACTCCGGCGGGACGTCGCGCGGCGCGAGATCATGGCCGGTCTTGCCGACTAAGATGCGATTCGGCTCATGCAGGCGATAGACGGCCGAGCCTTCGGACCCGTTCACTTCGGCCCACTCGTGGCCGAAACCGTTCATGCCGTATCCCTTGGCGAGCGTCGTTCCTTCCCAGACGCCGGTCGCGCCGGACGCGAACTCCGCGATCAGGCTCGACCAATCATCCACGTCGGACGGTTCGCAGGTTTCGCCGGTCGGCGTTTTGGTGCGCGGCGCGAAGCGCGCTACCGCGCCGCACAACCGTGCGAGCGGGCCCATCAGATCGCGGGCGAAATCCAAGCGATGCGTCGTCATGTCGTACAAGTCGCCGGCGCCTGCCAGTCGCTTGTATTGCCGCCAGCCCCAACTGGTCTCCGGCCAATCCAGGAACCGCTGCGAGCGGAAATGCCGCGGCTCGCCGAGCGCTCCGCTGTGCAACAGATGTCGCAAGTATCGCATCGAAGGGGCAAAACGATAGGTGAATGCCGTCATGTGGACGACGCCAGCGCCTTGCGCGACTTCGCACATCCCGCGCACTTCCTCGGCATTCAGCCCGAGCGGCTTCTCGCACATCACATGCTTGCCGGCCCGGAGCGCCGTCATGGCGATCGGCACGTGCGTGAAGTTGGGCGTGGCGATAATCACCGCGTCGACGTCGTCGCGTTGGCAAACGGCGTCCACGTCGGTGCTGGCCGTGGCGACGTGCCATTCCGAGCGGCGGCGTTCGACCAATTCCGCGTTCGTATCCGCCACGGCGACCAACTGGGCGCGGGGATCTAGCCGAATGCCGGGCACGTGGTGATAGTCGCTCACGGCGCCAGCGCCAACGATGGCGATCCGCACGGGCGGCTGGGCGGCACGGGGACTCATAATCGGCTTCCTCAAGGCAAGTGTGGAAGCCGTAAAGCGTACGGGCGAGGATCAGAATCCTCAAGGGTCCGACGGTCGCAACGATACAAGCCCGTCGCGCCAGCGAGGGGGCGAAGGTATCGACAACCGAACGAGATCAAACTCTAAGTTGCTTGATCCCGGAGCTACCGAGAGTTCGATCTCGGTTCGTACGCCGCGTCAATTCTCCCTCGCTGGCGCTACGGGCTAGGCCTTGTCTCAAAACGCGATTTTGACGTCATATCGCAGGTATTGTAAGAGGCAGGCCCATTTGATCATGCCGG
>ENA-ORBV01011149-ORBV01011149.1-microbial-mat-metagenome-genome-assembly--contig:-NODE-11149-length-14198-cov-5.435876_pt1 | contig 14198 bp, 16 predicted proteins | sample MGYA00237777_ERZ505514 | MGnify/ENA primary metagenome ERZ505514 (study PRJEB26160, sample SAMN06269048) | microbial mat metagenome | isolation source: Oligotrophic lake microbial mat | place...
TCTCGTGGGCTCGGAGATGTGTATAAGAGACAGATGTCTTCCCTCTCTTCCGTCTGCAGGTCTGACTCCTCTTCTGCTCTTAGTACACGTTTCTCGTGATCATTGTGCGATTCTTTCCCACCCAAGAGCTTGAATTGCTTTAGAGTAAACTCAGTAGCCTTCTTGTTTTTGGGAAACACGACAAAAGAAGTAGCTGGGACGATATCTTGGTCAATATCCGCCTTGTCAAAGCCTACGGGGTGGTGGCTCGCATGCAAGGCAACGGATTACAACCGTAGTCGTTTGTAAAGACTAGAACCCATCACTAGGGTGGCGCCGTTTGCGATCCCAATAGCCATGCGTGGTAGAGATGCAAAACCCATTTCCCGTACCCATTCATACAGCAAAGGCGGCAATAATTCATCACCATCCAGAGAGGCTGACCAGCAATGCTTCTCTTCGTTGCCAAAGTTCATTGGGCGCCTGCTTGCTGGTTTTGGCTTTGGTCACTAAACTGGACGCAGACGATGCTGTAGGACTAAAATTGCCAAGCCCCGTTGCAAGCATGGGCAGCGACAATGCTGGATTCAGGAAGCTGAAAGAAGTGAAGGCCCGTCTAGTGGCAGTTGTGCAAAACAATCAGCACGTCCCTAATCTCGGGAGCTTCCAGAGCGGGATTGGTGCCATCTTTGGATGAAATGTTCGCGAGATTCTCAGATGGAGGCTGGTGGTCGAAAAAATCGTGAGGTAGCATGTAGTAATGGCAGTCGTTCTTAGCGAAGACAACAACGGAAGTCCATCGGTCCCACGAACCTAAACAGAGTCGAGGATAGGCTAAATGCCCGAGTAAGTCTATCGCTGTTGACCTTCTCGTTGTAAGTAAAAGTTGGTCAAAGGATACAAATCCCGTCCTTCGCAAAACAAGACCACGAGTTAGTTAGTCAGTTGGCGCCAAGATCTCTATCTCTACTAGCTAGCAACGGAGGGTGGTGTTGGGAGCCACTGATTAGGCTGATTTCTTTGATTTTGGTTTATCTCAGCTTCTTTCCGTTTGGCCTTGAATTTGGAAGATTCATTCACCAACTTGGTCCCACAAAAGATTCGAGCTTCGCCCGGCGTTCAAAAGATCTGATCGAGGTCGCGAAAGAATATCTTTTTAGTTTTGTTGCACAATGCCTATATTTGCGACAATCGAAGCTCGTACACAGACCAAACATGTTTATCCACCGAATCTTACTCCTTCCAGCAGTTTATTAGGCCTGAATCCAGGAAGATGATAGGCTAAATAATTTTAAATATTGTCCCACGAGTACCGCTGAAACATTGATGCCAACCGCACTAACACCACACTTTTATTCACCCATCGATCCAGCTGAGCGAGAATCCAATCATTCAGTGAATCCCGAAGAGCGATCTTTCGTTTGGCATATCTTACATTTGGCACGCCACTTTTTCTCATAATTTCTACTTCTCCCTCTTCTTGTTGAGCGATTTGAAATAGATCTTTAAGATGAAGATTGTTGCAACATCTCTTGTTTTGCTTTCGCTCTTGAGCGGGGCCAACGCCCAGTGCGGTCCCGATGGTGGAAGCTTTTCCATCGCTGGCTCTACTACCGTCCTTCCTGTCGCTGAATTGTGGGCCGCGTCCTACATGGAACTGTGCCCTGGTAAGTATCGCGATACATTGATTGCATATGTTTCTTCGTTGAACGAAGAATAATTGTCTCATGAAAACCTTTACGCTTTGTCTCTCGCAGGTGTCGCTGTGGTTGTCGAAGCCGGTGGAAGTAGCGATGGCGCTGGACGAGTGTGTAACAACACCGAAAGGGGAACAGAAGTTGACATTGGAAACATGTCTCGCGAGTGGAAAGACAGCGAGGCCGCCACAACCGATGGATACACTTTCGATTGCGTCGCTGGGAGTGCGAGTCGCCACGCCATCCAAGTCGACGTAAGTAAAAATGATTGTGATCTAACGATGACACAAAGAAAAGCCCCATAAGACTAATACTTCGTCGTTTCAATTTCCGATCGCTCATAGGTTGCCATCGATGGTTTGTCGGTTGTGACACAAGCAGGTGGCGCAGGAGCAGCTTGTATTGAGTCGCTTGGGGGGCTCACCGTGGATCAGCTCCGTTGGATCTTCTCCAGCTATACCGCGGAAGAGTTGGAAGCCTCCGGATGGAGCCCTGATGCATTGGCTAACTCGGATGGTGATGATTCTACTCATCTCTGGAGTGAGATCAGTGCTGACTGTCCTGAAGTGGAGATCAAGATCGCTGGTCCTGATGACCAGAGTGGAACCTATGAGTACATGTCAGAAACCATTTTCGCGGGTCTGGATGATAGCGAAATTTTCGATTCTGCTCGTGGAGAGCCCTACTTTTCCAGTGCAGATGATACTGAGCTTGTTGGGTTCGTCGAGGAGAACGAAGATGCTATTTCCTATTTTGGTTTTGCCTACTACAGTGAAAACACTGCTACTCTCAGTGCGGCTGCCATACAGAATGCTGATGGAGATTTCGTTCTTCCTGATGCGACATCGGTTGGTGACGGAAGGTCAGTATCTTTCCATATTTTGATCGTGCTGTATTTTCTTCGTTGGTCGCTTTTTTCTGATGCCAGTTAGTGTTCTCTCTTCTACTGCAGTTACAATCCTTTGGCTCGTCGTATCTACATGAATGTCCTGGACAATGAGGAAAGTATGATGCACACCTTCCCATTCATCAACTATGGATTAAGCACTGCCGAGGGAGCTGCGGACGTTGCCGAGACTGGATACGTCAATTTGCCTGATGTGGAGAAGATGGAGATGATTGGTCGTCTCCACCATTGTCCTGCTGAATCAATTTTTACTATTGCCGGATCCTCCACTGTCCAACCTGTTGCAGAGCTCTGGGCTGCAGAGTACATGCTCAGATGCCCTAGCACAAATGTGACTGTTGAAGGTGGTGGAAGCAGTGATGGAGCAGGCCGTGTTTGTGGAGAGGAAGAAAGGGGTGAGCCAGTGCAAATTGGCAGTATGAGCCGTGGCTGGAAGGAAGAAGAAGCCACCAGTCAAGATGGCCACACCTACAACTGTGTGGTTGGAGACACCACCAGAAGTGCCATTCAAATTGATGTCAGTAACAAAGTTGGATATCGTTGGGCCATGGGAATTGTATTTCTTTGTTTGCTAATAGCTGTGCCTTCATATGTCATTGCAGGTTGCCATTGATGGGCTCTCTGTTGTTACTCAGAAAGGGGGTGATGGAGATCTCTGCATCCAGGAGCTTGGTGGACTTACTGTGGATCAACTCAGGTGGATCTTCAGTTCCTACACTGAGGCAGAGCTTGAAGCTTCTGGTTGGGATGCCAGTTCTATTGCTAACTCTGATGGTGATGATGCTACCCATCTCTGGAGTGAGCTGAGTGCTGATTGTGCAGAAGCCGAGATCAAGATTGCTGGTCCTGACTCTGAGTCTGGCACTTATGAGTACATGAGTGAGACAATCTTTGCTGACCTTGACAATGGAGAGATCTTTGATGCTGCCCGCCCTGATAAATACTTCAACAGTGCTACTGATGAAGAAATCATGGCCTATCTTGCTGGTGATGCTGATGCCATTGCCTATGTTGGCTTTGCTTACTACAAGTCAAATGAGGAGGCTGTGTCTGCTGCTACCATTCAGAATGAGGAAGGAGAGTTTGTTGCTCCAGACTCCACCACTGTTGGCGATGGCAGTTACAACCCATTGGCCAGGCGCATTTACATGAACCTTCTCACAGCTGAAGACACAATGATGTACACTGGTCATTTTGTTCAATTTGGACTAAGCATGATGGGTGACTCTTTGGTTTCCAACACTGGCTATGTTCCACTTCCACCAGCTGACAAGATGGAGATGACTGCCCGGCTGAACATGTGTCCTCCAGGGGGTGAAATTGCCATTGCAGGCTCATCCACAGTGTACCCTGTGGCTGAGTTGTGGGCTGCCCATTACATGAACATCTGTCCAACAACAAAGAGTAAGAGAACACATGTTTCATTGTAGGCTGGTTTCATTGTTTTAATGCCCTGACCTCCATTCTGTTTTCTAGTTACTGTTGAGGGGGGAGGAAGCAGTGATGGAGCTGGACGTGTTTGTGGAGAGGAAGAGAGAGGTGAACCAGTTGAAATTGGAAACATGAGCCGTGACTGGAAGGAAGAAGAGGTTGAGGCACTTGGTGATGGCCTCATGCAGTGTGTGGTTGGTGACACCACCAGAAGTGCCTACCAAATTGATGTGAGTACATTGGTCAAAGAAAAACCAGTGGAATTGAGCTCTTGGATAATCACTGACATGCTCTCCTTCCATATCAGGTTGCAATTGATGGGCTCTCTGTTGTCACTCAGAAAGGGGGTGCTGTAGATCTCTGTATCCAGGCTCTTGGTGGACTCACTGTGGATCAACTCAGATGGATCTTCAGTTCCTACACTGAGGCAGAGCTTGAAGCTTCTGGTTGGGATGCCAGCTCTGTTGCTAACTCTGATGGTGATGATGCCACCCATCTCTGGAGTGAGCTGAGTGCTGATTGCCCAGAAGCTGAGATCAAGATTGCTGGTCCTGACTCTGAGTCTGGCACTTATGAGTACATGAGTGAGACAATCTTTGCTGACCTTGACAATGGAGAGATCTTTGATGCTGCCCGCCCTGATACATACTTCAACAGTGATGTTGACGAAGCCATTGTTGCTTACCTAGAGGCCAATGCAGACGCCATTGCATGTACGTACTCCCGGCATCTTCAGTGTTTTGGAACATTTACTGGTGATCTAGCATCAACTGACTTCGGTTGCGCGTTCTTTGCTTTTCCAATCATCAGACATGGGCTTCGCCTACTACAGTAGCAACTCCGATGTGGTCACTGCTGCTGCCATTCAAAACGGCGAGGGTGCCTTTGTGGCGCCCGACTCCACTACCGTTGCAGATGGAAGCTACAATCCTTTGGCGAGAAGAATCTTCATGAACTTGCTCAACGACCCTGCTGTTCTTGCTCTTACCGTCCCATTCGTTGAGTTTGGCCTTGGACCTGCAGGAGCCGTGCTAGTCGCGAAGACAGGATACGTTCCAGTCCCAACTCCTGTCATGCCAGCGGCTGTCGCTACTTCCAAGAGTGGAAGTCCTTAAAGATACTGTTCGTGATGAATACAGCATGTGTTAGGGAGTGAACGGGGGTGATGTTTTGTTTTGGTCGAGAAAACGTTTGATCCTTTTCTGTGGCTCCCGCCTATTAGTAGTACCAGTAGATAAGATTGTTCAAGCAAACTTCGTTCAGTGTTGTCAAATCGGTTCGTTTTGTGCCGTGTACGGCCGCAGGGCTCATCGAACATTCTAGCCAGCTGGCTAGCCAGCGTGAGTGCGGCTTTAGTGGGAGGGCCATGTAGCCCACCGCTCGAGGGCAACTCATCTAACGACTGCACCAGTTCGACGTTGTTATGAGCAATCGAAAACTTTGAGCGTTGATCTAAAAGAGCCACAAGGTAACGAATGTCGGACTTCGTTGAGGTGTAGAACAAGGAGCCGCTTTGTTGTTTGGTCCAGCGCAGATATGTTATAAGAAAATTTAGTGTACAGCGTTTTAGCCTATCTTAAGAATAAAAGTGCCCAGCCACCTACTAGCCTTTACCGTTGCTTCTGCCTCGTTTAGTTTTCGCCGCCAAATCCGAAGAACTGGGCCCCAGCGTTAACAAATCCCTGCACTGCCTCCGGCGCGTTGTTCCTCATCATTTTAGCCTGACTGGGAATGAGCTTAGCGGGTGCAAACGTTTCGGCTTCCGCGATTTGCTCCTCGATGACGGGTCTTGCGGCGGGTTCGACCACACAGATCAACTGCTCTTTGAGGTCTGCACTGAGTTGAGTGGTGACCACACTAACAAAGGCCGCAAATTCCAAAGGCACATCGTTCAGTTCGGCAGTGACGGCGGAGTATTGAAAGGCAAGGGATTCGAGAATTTCGGCGTAGTTGATATCCAACGTTCCCGCACAAAGGCTACTTACCCGCCATATCCACCAGTCCGCTGAGGGGAGGTTGCACCGTAATGCCGCCACTGGAAAAGGAAGAACCGTGAGATTAGTAAGCATGGATTGGCTAGCAGATATGGCCATAAAGTTAGACATTCACTTACGCTCCCTCATACTTCTCAATTATTAGACCAGGGGAAAGTTTGGATTCTTACTTCGGCTTCATAGCAGAAGGTATTTGGCAAGAAGGGGATGATTTCAGTGTGACTGATGCAACTGTTGCACCTGGAGATATCAAGTATCGAGATATCAATGGTGACGGGACAATGACTGGGGATGGCCGTACTATCATAGGAAATCCAATACCAGATCTTACTTGGGGTCTTGTCAGTAACCTAAACTGCTAATTATTTCTTTAGAATTTTAGGCATTGATGTAGAAGAGACCGACGTGATTGAAAGGAACTCGAATAGGTACAACAAATGTAAATATGAAATACTAGAATTTGTCTCGACGTTGAGGAATGACGCTTGACTTTAAAAACCGGAGAAAAGACGCAGCCATACAACAAGTTCACATCTCCCTTTGCCCTATGTAGCTTAATAATCCACTTCAGCATGCACGCCTAGTAGGGGATTTATCAAACTCGTGATGGTCACTCACGTGCTTGCGGTGACGCGGAGAGTTATGGAAAGCAGGAGGTGATGCATGACGTGCACGAGGAGATGCAAGTCCCCTCGGCCGATTGGTTCCCTCAACTTCTCCCGCTTTCGCGGCCACGAGACGAGACGCTCCTCCGATGTTATTGAAAAATTTAGGAGGAGTCAGTCGGTAAGGATCAAGATTGATTTCCGCCCGGGGCGAGTTAGTAGGTAGGCGGCTAGTAAATGGTCTGTCACTGGCGGTATGGTTAGAGGGTTCGCCAAATCTACCAGCGTTCGCGTTCTTTTTGGCGGCGGCAGCAAATGCAGACCTCTTTAGGGCAGAGGACTTCTTTTCGTTTTCTTTGGTGTCGTCAGATGCATCCTCTACAAGGTGTTGAAAATGTGAACGATGCTGCGAAGCACCCTGGGCAAGCTGTTGAAAATGTGAACGATGCTGCGAAGTCAAAGTGGAGCCTGCACCACTGAAGTTGTGTACACGACGCGGAGACGATACAGGCGTGACCCGAGCTGGGTCTTCTGGCTCACCGAAACGCAACCTCTCAAGTTCTTGAAATTTCTTCTCGTTACGCATTCTTCCAACTGGGCTCGTCGAGTTGGGGGAGAACTGCTGCTTTGCTTTTTTGAAGGCCGCCAACCCACTACTGTTGGAAGCATTATTCTCGTGCAACACTGAACCCTCGTGATTGCTTGTAGAGATTGATGGGTGGCTTCTGATGTGTTTCATAGTAAATTCTGTCATATCAGGGATCGCTAGCGACGGTGGGCACTTATATCGCTGGCTCTCTTCAAGTTTCTTCTCATACTCGCTCTTTCGGCGGCGCGGGTGCTTGGGGGACACCGAGTAAAAAGACCCTGCATTTACCTCCAGTCCACTGGACTCTGAGCTCACTAGTTTCATTTCATACAAACTAAGCCCAGGGGACCCAATTCCCGTGTACCCAATTACTTGTTTTGGTCTTTCGACGGGAGGTTTCTGGTATTCCAGTTTGACTTGGTTTGGTTTTGTCACGATTTCAGTCTTTGGGGCCTCGTATGAATCCACAGAAGTGTGGCCACTGGGATCTGGCGTATGGGGTGCCTCCAACGAGTTTGGCTGCTGCTGAACTGAACTCTTCATCACTTCAGTGCTAGAAGTCTGACTACCCGAATGCGATGCACTTGTTTTCCGGCGTGACCTCAACCACCGATCACGACTCACACAATCAAGCGGAGATTTACTAGGAGCCTTTGAGGTGTGCCTGGAAATTGCTGGTCCGCTTGCAGTTGGTGCCGAGCTGGACTTTGGGGGAGGGGGGCGAATGGGGGTAGTTGTTTCGCTTGGAATCGATGGCGGGCTCGACTTGGGAGCAGAGGAACGAATGGGGGTAGTATGCCCCTTTTGCCTTGAGGATGACCGGTAATTGTGAGGTGATCGAGGACTTTTTGGAATGGAGATGGCGGCTTGGGGGCTTTTTGGACTGGAGAACTTGTTCTCATGTGCTGAATTTGGAGTCAACGGAGATAGAGGTGTTTCAGATTCTCTGGACGAAGCAAGGGAGCGAGGAGGAGAATTGAATGAACTGCTGTTCCGTCCGAACCCCCTAGAATACGCGCCGGGGGGAGAATGAGGCGGAGAGTGCAACATCATGCCTGTATCGCCATCCGTTGAAACGCTAGTTGCAAGCTTCTCTCGGTACTTTGCAATTGCTTTGCGGTACTTCTCTTTGTAGACATGGGCCTTGCGCGCTCGTCTATTTTCCTCATCCTTTGGATCCTTACGCTTGCCGCTGTTCTCGGGATCATTGAAATATCCTTTCGCCGACACACTTTGGATGTAATGCTCAAATTGAGCGTTCCTGACAATATCTTTCTCCGCATCTAAACGGCAGCGACCATCGGTTTGCTTCAGCCCAGCTAGAACCAATTCATCCAAGGAGAGGGGTCCAGCGTCCGACCCGCTTCCAAGTCCTTTCAATTTAAAAAACCGGTAAAGATTGGAAGGATGCAAGTCGTCGTACTGTAAGTCGTAGGGGCGAAGACTGTTTTCCGAGGGGTTAAGGATCTCTTGGTTAATTTTTGAGATATGAGGAATCATGTGGCAATTGGTAGACCTGCTGACTGTTTCAAAGATATCGTCATCAGTGAGTTTTTTGTTGGACAAGTAGTCTGGCCGGAGAATGCTTCGCGACAAGGCGAAAACGGCCAAGCTGATGAAATCTGCATCCAAATTCTTCTTTCCTTTGAGATTGCTCTCGTCATTGTTGCGACGAAGATCACGTAAGTAGTCCAGACAAAGAAAGACTAGTTGGGTATCACCTGGACCGCCCGTAGGTTTCGTCATGGCGGTCGGCTTCATGGTACACTTAAATTGCTGGAAATTATTCCCGCCAGCTAATAATAGTGTCGAATTTGGTCATTCGGAGATAAATCTGAAATTATATGTTGCTTTTCAAAACGGCGAAGAATTAGTGATGCCAACCTCATTTTTTCGAAACGATAGTTTGCCATCACAAAAAAATCGCCGTTTGATTATCGCGCAGTTCGCTAAAAACTGGAAAAAAGTGAGTGCCACTTGTAAAAAATGAGAGCTCCCCCGGCGAACGATTGGCCACACGAGTTTGCCACGATGCCGATTCATTACTGTATGGGGTTTGGGTTCAATGAATGAATCAACAGGATAACCGTGGTTTGATCGGCTTCAATCGATCAATCAAGACAAGTGAAGGATTGACACTCACATCACAAACTGCATGATAGTACTATAGTACCTGGTAGTACCTGATAGCTGCTAACGTGTTAGCTACAAGTAATAGCTAGTTATACAACATCTACTTTACCAATTATCCTTGAGCATCAATATTATTTTCGTGGACAATTATTAGAAGTCAGGATGACGAAATCCCGTTCAGGATATCATGATGTAAACGTCTTGTTATTGGCAGTATCCCTTCTGGTTACTACTCCATTACAAGGCAACGCCTTCTCCTTGCAATCCCCTCCAACCACTGCTACAAGACTTACTCCAACAAGGATGCCATTCGCGCTTTCAAGGTCCCCAAAATCCACCAAAATTGCCACAATCACGCAAAAAACATCTGAAAAGAGTTTCGTGCCGCTTTGGTCCACTGAGGAGGATGGTGACGCTGGCGCAAGTTCGAAGGATGATAGTGGCAATAAATTGTCTCAGATCAAGAAAAAGCTTGGTTCCTACTTTAAAAGCAGCGAAAAGGATGATGGATTGACATTTCGGCAACGCCTTGCCAAGATGGGATTGGCAACAGTTCTTTCCTACGGCTGGATATCCAACACAAATGCCATGATACTGGTGGCGGCTGCTTGGTATGTCTTTTCGGCAAAGGTAAGTTTTTGATTCAGTCGATTCCTAATGTAGTTGCAGAATTCCTTGCCTTTGATTGAAATTTCGACGCGGAATATACTTGGTCTCACAAAAGAATTTTTCAATCCTCACTGACTTGCTCAATTGCTATTAAAAAAGGCCAAAATGAGCCCTCTTTATCCCGGCCAGTGGAAAAACTTTCTCGGCGTCTATGCAGGCTTTTATGTCATTAGCAACTTTCTGAGGCCCTTTCGGGTTACACTTGCAATAGCCATTGGACCCTATTTTGACCGTCTTGTGAATTGGATCGCGCGAAAGACAAAGTTACCAAAAGCTGGGGCTATTACTGTGACAGTATTAATGGTGAACCTTTGTGGAACGCTTCTATTAATGGTGGGTGGCATATCGTTGGCAAGTCTATTATCCGGGGTGCCCATCTTCCCTCCCAAAGTATAACGCTAGCAAAGAAAAATTTGTGAAAAGCATTCGGCAAGGAATTGAATGCCTAACATTGTACGTTTGCGATGGAAAGAGTGCGCGGTGACAAGTGAATTCTAAAAAACCTGAACAGATCAATCTACACTATTTTGAGAGCCCGCTTAAATGCAGTAAATGCAGCTAAACATCATTATTCTTGGTTCATCAAAGCTTATCTCGCAATGCTTGGACTTTGTCATCCAGATTGTAGAGCATCGACAATGTGGAAGGACTGCCATCAGAATACTCGAATCCGGGGCAATTATCATCTTCCTGGCAATCGACACAACATCGGCATTTGTGGCACCATTGCAATTTTTTCTTGTAAACTATTTCCTTTCGACAATTGATGCACTGGGAATAACTTTCTCCTTCCAGGAAGACCAACTTTCGTTCGCCAAAGTCACAAAGGGTGCAACGTGTTCCAAAAGACACCTCGCCACCATGGCCCAGCCGATCGTTATGGTGCTGGCCTCGCTTGCTTGTATCATGCAACTTTTCAGCCGAATCCTTTGTGCTACTCGGCGTTAGTATATGGTCGTCAACATATGACATCAAAGAGACAAGTATATCGTCTCTGGCATTGTTTAGGAGACTCAGTACGGCATCATTGGGGATCTCCCAAAATGCTGCTTGTCCCAGCAGCTTGTCAAGTTTTTCCCGTGAAGTCAGCACTAAAATTGGCAACGTGTTGTATCTAGCCATCTGAACAAGAGAGGTGAAGCATTCGTGATCCGCTTCGTCAATCACTATCGTAGTAGGAGGGCCTGCCGCTGTCTGGTCGCCAGTAGTAGTGGCGGATGCTTGCCGTATGTGAGAGTCCAGAAAGGGACTGTTCAATTTCGAGACCGTCTTGGGATCCAAGATGAACCAAAGTTCTCCGACTTTAACATGCACGTCATCGCTGCTTCTGGCTGCTTCTACCAACTGCTCGGTAGTAGCATCGTTCGATGCTTGGAGTTTGGTGTTAGCGTCATTTGCCGTGGACATCAGATGCAAGTTTGAAATCAAGCAAAGCCGCTGATGATTGTTGCTTTAATGCCTTCCCCTCTCAACCACATCTCGTGATGAAAATAATAAGCTCTTCACCGCAAAGCTCGAAATGAGCTTCATTCGTATGAATCAAAGACAAATCAGCATGTAAATCTCAAGGCAAACGAGGCATGGTATTGTTTACTGGTACACTAGTGCTACGGACTATGAGCTCAGAAACACGCACTGACCGAAAGCCAAGTCGATTGAGAGGCAGACGACACAGCTATGCTCTCCTACTAGAAAGGCACAACAGAAGAATATAGACTAGCCCCATATAGGTTTATAGTTTATAAACTTTTATATTTGTTATAAAGTATGTGATGAAGATTTTGCTTTCTCTAAAGTTCCGTACCGCTGTCTCAAACCTGCAGTGATGTATATATACGTACATGATATAGAACCCCGATGTTTTTCAATGTGAGGCATTCAAATATAACCCCAGCCTTCCTGAAGCTCATTTCATCCATCCTATTAGTATGTGATGGGCGCCTCTTCGTTCTGATGCGCCATTTCTGATGCAGCCTCTGTATCCGAGTTAAAAGAAAGACATTTCTGTCTCGTTGAGTTTGAGTGCCGTCATCATGTAGGGGATAACCTGCTCTTCAAGCTGACGGATTGGAACTCCAGGACACTCTGATGTCTGACAGCTATTGCACTGACGACATTTGTGGCACCATCCCAGGTCAGGCTTATAGGTGATTTCCTTCTGACACTTGTCGCAATTGGAATAGTAGTCTCCAACGTGGTAGCGCCAGTCAATGTCTCGGTGCCCACAGCTGGAGCAAAAGACACGGCGGGATCCATCATCGCGTCGAAAGTTGTGGTGAGGACCTCCCAAGCAAATGGCAGAAGCTCCCGCCGGCAAGGATGCAGCAGAGGAGCTTGACCTCTGGGCGGCAACGGGTGGTACCACGACCTGGGACGGAACAAATTCAGGTGCCGCAGTGTTGCTTCCTGCCTGATAGAAGTTGGGAGGCGTCGACGACATTGGAGACAACAGCAAACAACGCTCAATGACGCTCAAACACTCGCAGGACGTACGAAAGTCTGTCCTTGCCTTGTCCAAGGCCTCTTCCACTTGAGTACGGATACCCCAAACAGATTCGGCCTGCTGAAGAAGCTGTTCTCGCTTTTCCTTGTTGAAGATGGAAGTAGGAAGTGTTCCAAATCTGGCCAAATGAACGAAGGACGAGAAAGATTCAGCATCGGCATCCTCTATCACCACCGTTACCACAGGCTCATCATCAAGATTGGTGGCTCGACGATGAGGGCTGCTACCTTGCTGCTGAATGGACGGAGAAGACTTTCCGACGGCTACAGCTGTGGTGTCAGCTGCCTTTAATGCGAGCTTTCTATTGAGGAACTCGCTGTTGAGCCTTTTCAAACTCTCATGATCTAGGAGGAAGGAGACGCCTCCAACCTTGATGATGCGTACCTCGGGAGCCGCCTGCTTATTGGCTTCGGCAGCACTGGCATTCGTTGGTGTGTTTTCTTTGTTGACATGCTCTTCATCTTCACTTTCGTTGTCGCTCCTGGGGCCGCTCATGATTACCGGTCAATACTTGATAACTGTGTTTCTTCTGGGTGCGTTTTGCAGTATAAGGAAGGATCAATTGCCTCAGCCAGTCCACTTTATGCCAGAAGTTTGTTGTGAACAATGACATTCGACAACAACAACGATAAGCCAAGCAAGGACCAAAAGATATGAGGAAAAAACTCCCACAAATTACTACGGGTACTTCCGACAAAAAAATGAGACCAAGCAATTCAAAGTTTTTCAGCGAAAGATGCCCCTCTCTCATACGATTCAACCCGCCTTTCCATCTAGTGCAACGGACTTTTTGTCCTGACCGGAAATCAAAATATTTGTCACATTCACATGAAAACCTAAGATGGATTCACTTAGTGATGAAATTTGGATGCAGTGTCACACACAGTAGAGTTTGACGCCTATGCACTCGAAGAGTTGAAGCTTGTTTGGATAATAGAGGCACGACACACTTTGAACCTTGTGACACACATGACACTACTAGTTTTACACTTGGTCATCGGTCGCACTACTACTAGCTAGCTAGCTAGTACGTCGTAGTAGCTACTAGCTAGCTAGCTAGCTAGTTTTATCTTCATGTTCTTCTTTCCTTCTCCAACCATATGATAGCCTCATCCCTAACGGTCCTGTAGGTACAGTAAAATATTGATGACTATCTACTGTGCGTCCAAGCTAATGATCAAGTCTGATTGGTCGCTGGTCAAGGTTATGAGCTCGATCCCTATTCATTCCCTCCCTCAATTTTACTTGCTTCCCGCTTTTTCTCGGTCGGTTTGTTTCTTTTTTTCTGGTTGCCCGTCGTTTCCGCGTTTTGTTAGGGTGGTCACAAGTGGTGTCTTTGACCAACTTTGTCCCTCGTTTTGTTGCTTTCCTTTTGGTGGAGTCTATCTACTCTACACCTGGCTAGTAGTAGCTATCTACCTCTTTATAAAGCTCGTCTTTATCTGGCATAGATAGGCCTAGCTAGCTAGTAGAGCTTTGTGGCTCAACACTACCTTTGCGTTTTCTGATTCATTTGCTTCCAGACCAACCAAAAAGTGCCTTACTTCACTCACTTACTACCATACTTCAACCCTTCATATTTTACATAATCCAAGAAAGCTTGACTCGAGCATCACCATTCCTGTCTCTTATACACATCTCCGAGCCCACGAGACTAAGGCGAATCTCGTATGCCGTCTTCTGCTTGAAAA
>ENA-ORBV01011150-ORBV01011150.1-microbial-mat-metagenome-genome-assembly--contig:-NODE-11150-length-14198-cov-5.148644_pt1 | contig 14198 bp, 8 predicted proteins | sample MGYA00237777_ERZ505514 | MGnify/ENA primary metagenome ERZ505514 (study PRJEB26160, sample SAMN06269048) | microbial mat metagenome | isolation source: Oligotrophic lake microbial mat | place...
TTTCAAGCAGAAGACGGCATACGAGATTCGCCTTAGTCTCGTGGGCTCGGAGATGTGTATAAGAGACAGGTACTGGGATGGTGAATTTGTACTGTGCTGTTCTGCTTTGCTTTGTGCTGATTTTTCTTAGAATTTGTCGTTCTTATTAATTGATGATATTAAAGATGGGTCGAGATCAAAATGAGGTCCAGAAACGTTCTGACTTGTGCCTTTCGAACGTGGCTTTCTTCTGTGTGCCTAGAGTCGATTGTCTTTTGATGAGTATGGTAGAGGATAAAAACTTCCCTGCCCCGACCAATGGCCCGACACCTCTACTAACTGTACTGATGAAAATTAAGGAACTGCTGCCTGGTAGCTAACCAACGGACAGATAGAAATATACAGTATCACCCGTACCCCTCAAGGCCCTCAGAGAAACAAATAATACTGACTAGTCCCGCAGTACAGTAGCAAGTCCTTTGTTTCTTCTGTCCTGTGCCACTACAGCACTAACTAGCCCGAGACTGGCTAGCTAGCGACAATTTAGAGTGACCGCGTCGTTGATGATTTTTGTTTTTGTTTTAGTTCCAAACAAACAAATTGCAGAGCGAGTTACAGTGGGGTTTGGGGTAAGAATCGCGTTGTCGCCCAATTCTTAACTTGCTGTCGTCATGTCCTCTAATAACTTCCTTTCCCGCAACTGTCACTCGTTATTTTTGGATCTTCCTGGTCCACAAAAAAGCGGACGAAGTGCAGACTGAAAACCTCCCCAGATGTTTGGGCTTCATGGTTGGTAAGCAGTGCAGTAGTGATCCATGAAAAAGAGAGATACTAGTCTAGCTAGTAGCCACATTTCAAGCAGCATGGAAGAACATTCTGCAGTACTAAATGAATAAAGGTGCAAACAGCTCAAAGGTAATCACTTCTTGTGACAAATTCTCCTTTCAAGCATGCAGATCCGCAATGCAACAAATGTCTTCAATGTTCAACTTCAAAGTCAAGAAAACATGTGTTCCAACAATGCAACTCCCTTTCTCAATGCCATGTAAGTGACATGCTGGTAGCACAAGAAGGAACAAAAGAATCAAAAGTTTCATAAAAATAACAAAAGCACAAGACAATTTAAAGGTTAGTGACTGTTGTTGTTGTCTTATCAGAAACACGCAAAACATTGTGTTGGCAAAGACAAAGATGTGACAATGTCTAATATTTGAAGACAGTGTTGCTTGGAATAGAATGAAAATAACTGCATCTGTCTAATAGACTTGAAGTGTCACATGGCCAAATCAGTCAATCTGTTCAACAAAGTGGTTGGGTCTCTGGATCGATGGTGTTCAATGATTCTGAGTGAGTTGATGTTGTGAGATTGGGGTGCGCGTGCGTCCTGCAAATGTTTTCAAATCTTGCTCATTGCATGCTAGCTACACTGCTGGTTGAAAAAGCCAAGGCTGTGCTCTTGTCCTGCTCACCACTTAGATTGAATAGTTTTGCCTTCGAGTACTTTTTGTGGCTGTCTGGCAAATGCACCACTGGAGGGACAAACAAACTGAAGGGCCAAGATAGAACCCTTGGGGCTTCCGAGGTCGCACAGTGACCCATTTTTCGATTAATTTTTTACCGCCACTTCAATTCCTTGTTGACAGAGCTGTTGACAGGCCATGTTTTTGACACAACACCCTCATCTATTAAGCAGTTACATTATTCACTAATTTGGTTAAAAGTGACTACAGTATAAGTATTTCTACCTGTAGCAGCGACAGCATTTATCTTTGTGTCTTCCTTGCTCTTTCTTCTTTCTGGTAGATTCCAAAAATCAAACGAGTGATAATTAATAGAAAATAAGGATGATGCTCGCGACAAGAACGTCACAACGGGTGGTTGCCCGAAACCAAATCCGGTCGCCTATGGCTGCTGTATATCGAAATTCCCACAATGCTACAACGAGAAATTTGTGCTCATCAAGGCTTTCATCATCCCGACGGGGTACTAATTTTTCCGTACAAACTGCCGTCCAAGCAAAGAGCAATCCTCTTGGCCGGGTTTCGCGTGTGGCAGTGGCTGCGCCACCCTCTTGGAGTCACCAAAGTATTAGGAACAGTACCACTGCTGCGTCTACTACTTCCGAGTCGGCTGCTGCTGCCAAGCCTGCCGTTGAAGCCGCCGCCAAGGAAGCCGAGCCTGCCCCGATTCGGGATTTCTTTTTGGATAATTTGGGCAAAATCTTCTTGACGGCCATCGCCTGCGTGATTGCCTCCTTGGTCCGATCTTCGTATGGGACATCCAATATGAAAGATGTACGCGAAGCATTAGAAGCTGCCGCGGCTTTGGATCCTTTGGAAATTGATGCCTTGCGTCAAGTCAATACGGAACTAACGCCTGCATTGTTTCGCACCATTGTCCAAGAATTAATGTCTCCCTCCAACCAAAGGAATAAGGACGAGTGGATGTATTTGGATTTTGTCAAGGCTGTTCGGGCCATCCTGTACCGGGAAAAAGGAGATGGATGCACCATTGGTATGGGCTATCTCTTGGATCGTGTCGTGATTACTGTACTGCAACAAAGGCAGCAAAGAGAACAACAAGCGCCGGATAGTGCAGGCAGCGAATCTTCCTTGGGCGGCGAATCTGGATTCTCGTCAGAGATGAAACATAATACCTCCACCATGCCTTTGACATTTTGGCTTGTTGTTCTTTCCTTGGCCATGAATGGTCCAGTGCCGGATAGGATTCGCATCCTGTATGAAATCTTGGAAATGCAACGCAAATCGGCGAATGCGATTAAGAATGATGATGGAAACGTTGTTGATTTTGGTAACAATGAATCCAACACCACCACCACCAACAATAATAATATCGAAGAGCAATCCTCCTCTTCCTCTGTGACACTGTCGGACGTGATTACCATGGTGAAGTATTTGCAAGAAACGGATCAGTTGGTTCCCGATACACAAGTGGTACCCACGGAAACCAAATATCCCACTCAACAATATCGAAGAGGCACACCGGAAGAACTCGTGCAATGGCAAGCGGCAGCCGATGACAGCACGAGCAACAATAGTATTAGCAAGGAAGAATGTTTGGATCTCGACGCCTTTGCAGGAATTTTGAGAACGAAATCGGTGTGTGCGTGGGGAGAGTGTTATCATAAAAAGAAATATGTTCCTTAGCGGCGTTATGTGTCAAACTGTGAACGATGCTTTGGAGTAATTATTTTATATTCGCAGTAAAATACTATCTTTATTTACGGATTTGTGTGTGCGGGTGACATGCACTGACTTACTACCCAAGCTGCAGCTACACAGTCATCGTTGTATATCCGCAGGTCAAGCCCACCCCAGTGCCGGCATGCCTGTAGCATTCCTGCATGTAGGGTGGCCTGTCCATTCCTCTTCAAAGTGTTTAGCCAGCAGTTCGTTGGTCGCGGGGGGTCGCTACAAGTTCTAAAGCAAATATCACTTGTTCTGCTTGTCCTCTACAGTGTCACTCAATTGCCGCAAACACTGTTTCATAATAAGTCAAACCCCAAGAGAGAAGTTGCTGGATGGAGCACATGTGTCCGATTTGAAACATTACACAATGTCAATTGCTTCAAGAGATTGATTGATCTACAAGGATGCACCATTGGATGCCTACAACAAAGATATGCAGCACATGTCTGACAAGTGCTTACACTTGTTCTATGAATTGACAGCTGAGGATCTCTGCAAAGAAGGCTACAATCATTGATCGAGGCCCTTGATTGATTCATTCAGTCACTAAACTCAAAACTTGTATATGGCTCATTTAATGCATCTTAGGGTTAGGACTAATCATAAGCTTACCGAGATCTATCCTCAACTCACCCATCCGTGAGTCACTCACACAACTGATATCAATGAATCAATTGAATCATTCAATGATCTTGCCTGTGGACCTTGGAAAATAAATCGAACCAACTCGATCGTTGACACCTTCCGCGTCATAATTATTATTATCAACAGAGAGGGAAGCAATATAAGTGTTCTACCAAAAGATACAGTGCAGATATGAAACGTTTATGCCAGCCATCCTTGATATTAACAGCTATGGCCTGCCTTCGCTTGCTGCTCATCGGATTAGTGTGGCCTTTCCGAGTAGAAGGGTTTTCCACGACAAGTAATCACCTTGATGTTAGGCACCGTGTCCAACCAGTGCGTCCCCGGCAGCCATGCACACCCACTATCAAATCTACTGCAGCTATAACGCCAACGTCTCTGCTTCTTGCAACAGAAAATTTGGAAGAGGATGACAAGATAATGAGTGAAGCATCAGACGCACCAGATAATGACGATTTGTCTCCACCACTTTCGTCCTTGTCTTCCACCACCTTTAATGATGTCGCGTCTTTGAGAGCTGCCGCTGCTGCTGCTAGTAGCAAAAAGGATAGCGACAAGAAGGGAGAAAAGTTGGATCCCAATTCGTCATCTGCACTCAAATCGGTGGCCTCCAAACGAACTAAAACTTCCAAAAATCCCAATCTACAAAAGACCATCACCAGTTCCAAAAAGAACAATCGCTGGGATTCCTTTGATTACACGCAACACTGGTATCCCGTGGTTTGGGACTGTGATGTATTGCCGAATCATCCCACCAAAGTGACTCTGTTTGATGTGGATTATGTCATTGCCAAAAATTCCCAAACGGGCGAATGGACGGCCTTGGAAGATCAATGTCCCCACAAAGCGGCAGCCTTATCCGAAGGAAGACTAACCTCTTCGGGATACTTTCAATGTGCTTATCACGGATGGTCCTTTGATGGAACAACAGGAGATTGTGTCCAAATTCCACAAGCGGCTGCTGGTGCAACTAGTTTTCCTCCCAATTCCTGTGCCCGTCCCATTCCCATTCGGGAACATCAAACCATGGTTTGGTTGTGGCCAGGACCCATGCGAGCATCTGCCGACGATTACCCAGATCCACCCACGGTTCCCGAAATGGATTTTCCTGGATGGAAAGTGCTTCGAGTCATTCGGGATTTTGATCAGGTCGATTGGCCACTCTTGGCGAGTAATATTATGGATCCGGATCATGGATTGTTTGCCCATGGTGCGTTGCCCTTTGATTGGTATTCTGGCAGCGCAAAGCATCCACTGAAAATCACAGAAGAATCGTTTGATAATGCCGGATGGACCCTGTCGTCACAAGTTCCGGCCGTCGATAAAGTGTTGGCGGTGGATCGAAGCAAACGGCAAGCGATGGGCTTGAAAGTGAAAGAAAAGAAACAAACCGAAGATATCCAAGGCACATCCAGATTCATAGCACCCACGACTACAACACTCTGTCGACGAGATGTCAATGATGAGACTAGCTCTGTGACGGCCTTTTGGGTCACTCCTGTTGGTACAGGCCGATCTCGTTTCATGTCTGCGGCCCTTTTCAAAAGTGGAAAAATTCCTCTCACCATTCCAAGGTGGGTCATGACCATTAATTTGAATCGTTTCTTGGATCAAGATACATTGTTGGTAGCCACGCAACAGCCGCCCTTATTACGAGCCGAAGCAGAAGGTGTGGAAGAACCACGAGCTTCCTTGTATTCGTATGGCAGTGCAACGGATAAGACGGTCCGTCTCATTGACCAATTTTGGGATTCTACCTTGTTCAAAGTACCCAATCGAGCCAAGACCTTGCAAAACTTGTACCGATCCGGACAATTGCAACGCACACCACCCCGCGAAGTTGTTTTGGATCGAAAAGTGCAGCACTTGGATATTTGTCCTGATGCCCAAGGCTTTGTGAAGAAATGTCACATCATTTCTCGTACCAGTCTCGCGATTGCTGCCACATGGGTGGTCAAGGCTCTCTGGGATCGGGTGATTCCCAAACGTACTCGGTGGTTGCCGATATTGTCACTGGCATTGGCATGGATCACGGATCAACTGCGGAACCAATACTATTTTGTCAAGACGGAAGCATCGAGAAACAAGGATTTGAATCAAACTCCCAAAAAGGTGTGGCTCGATCCATAAGGATGATGATGATGAAGGATGACAATCGATGAGTATAAAACAATAGTGACAAAGCCAACGTGAAGGATGCAATGCACGGCACCCAGTGCTGTCAATAATAGGAGGTACAGCAGTGATGCCTGCGTATCTCATTCTAATAAAGCTACTTAACTCCCAATATCTACTACTACCTTCTCCACTAACAAGCTTTTTATCTTTTACAGGACGCTCTGTATATAGCTAGCACCATCTAGCTACTGTAGCTCGTACTGAAGTAGATAGCTAAGGAGTATAGATAGAATGTGTGTAGCTATCTAACTTCTACAGTACCAATACTGGAGTAGCTAGATAGGTGTAAGTATGGATGAGGTCTAGCAAGGTCAAAGGTGCCATCCGTTTTGGAAAAGGTTGCTCACAACATGAAAAGTTAGTTCTTCTTAAGACAGTGACATTTCACGAATATCAGTCTTCGTAAATAAGTTGTGTCCGAATGCCCAAAGGAAGACAGTCAACGCTCGCTTCACCTTGACTTGTTTATCGTGCAATCAACGATCATGCATGAGAAACGAGAAGACATCCATCTGTCATGAGAAGCTACTCCGAGTGCCGGATACCGTCAAATGTATGGATTGTACTGTAGGATAGTGACAGCACGTTCTCGAATGAACGCCAAAAACCACCGTTTGGATCGCCGCCGGAAAAAGAATCAATCAAATGCAGTATCAATGAATGCAATTGCCTTGACCTCCTCCTTGAATTGATCTGGTGTGTTTTGCAGCAGAGCTTGTTTGTATCATCAGCAACAATCAAAAGCCAACAAGGCAATACTACTCTAGCTAGACTAGCTACTAGTAGCTACTAGTAGAGAGACTCGAGCTCGCTACTGCTACTACTAGCTTTGCAAGTTGAGTACTAGTAGAGAAGAAGAAAAGCGGCAATCGAATAGACACTGGAAAAACCAACCATGCTTCATATCAACGAAAGCCCGCGGCAAGGCAGACGACCATCTTTAGTAGCGCTTCCTGCTAGGAGCCGAAACTATCGGTTTGGAGGTGGCGGGGACAACACCACCACCACAGGCATCAGCAGCATGCATAATACTACTACTGCTGCTGCTGCTATTAGTAGTAATAATGACATGGAGATGAGTCCCAAAAGCTCTCCCAAAATCACCAAGAAAAACGACTATTCCTATCTCTATCGCTATGGGTACCACCCAAAGAATTCCAACCATCCTTCATCAACGTCTGCTGCTGCTGCTGCTGCTGCATGCACTCCTTCCTATAATGATTTGTACGGCGACGCAACATCGACGACACAGACTCCTTCCTATAATGACTTGTATGGTGACACAACGACAACGGCTCCTACTCCTTCCTATAGTGACTTGTATGGGGACGACGACGATGACGACACCAACAGTGACAAAGGCCACAGCACCGATTCAACCACCGCCCAACAACACCAACAACAACCAGCAACGCCGTGGGCACCACAGAAATTCCCCATGAGAGCTCAACCGCGCAGCCGTAGATTGTCCTGCAATTACCAACCCATGGCAGTGCCATCCCCACCGCCACCGCCACCGCCACCCACAGGGTACATGACCATGACCATGATGATGGATTCCAACCACACGACTACGGATGATGATGACGAAGAGGAGGAAGAGGAGGAGGAGGAAGAAGATGACGATAATTCTCCACCCATGTCCCCAGAACGAAAGGCTCGCAAACAACGAGTTCGTCCTGGTTCTTCCTCTTCTTCCTCATATCAGTACAACAATACTATACAGCATTACAGTGGCTACAACAGTGGTGGCAGTGGTTCATCTTCCAACAACACTCATCCCAACAGCAGCAGCAGCAACAACAATAATAATCATAGAAGAGGCGGTGCTTGTCATTCCGATTTGCTCAAAAGTGCCGTCTTGGCCACACTAGAGTCGGAATATGATTCCGATCAAGACTGCGACGACCGATTGTTGTTGGAAGTCTCCAAGAAACGTAGCATGATGATGACCAGTGCGGGGATCAGTATCAATCCAGCCCATCGCATCAATCATAACGACACGCACAATCATCATCATTCGAATCATCATGATAACATGATGATGGATGACAATAGTCACGATTCCAACAATGGTCGATCCTCTCGAAAACGAGCACGGCAACATTGGGATTCAACTTTGATGACTTCCACAAATACAACAACGCGAGCTGTACATCATCATCATCATCATCATCATGTCCACTTTCAAAATGATAGTCATGGTGACGACTATCATGATCCTCCTCATCCGTGGACTACTACTACCATGACGACGACAGCAACAACAACCCCATTTGCTAACCAATACCACCAACACACCTATAACGACAACAACAACAACAACAACAACATCCACAATCATAACCACTACAACAATCTGGATGAGTGTCTTTCAGGAGCCATGGATAATGTTTTCATTTCGGGTGCTGCTAGAGCCAATACTACTGCTACGACTACTGCTACTGCTACGACTACGGCGACGACATCCACCAATATTACTACTACGGGTCCCACTGTCACTCCGCCACTCCTGCAAGCACAGAGTGGTGATGCGAGTAGTATCACGTCGCATGGTAGCGACATGACGACTCCGGTGGCGAATACCTCGTATGTCGCGGCGACGGATGCCGCGGCCGGTAGTCATCATCATCATCATGTCACCTTTCCTTCCGATACCATCCGGCATGTCGCACGACGAACGAGCAAAGAATTGGATTGTGGCATGGTGGCATCGCCACGATCCAGTCTGAAAGGATAAGAAAATATATATACAAAAATAGAGGAGTAGGGACAGACAGTTTTATGGACAACGGCATCCATGAATTGGATGTGCTTGAAAATAGGTTTGGTGGTTGTATGCCATATATACGGCACCACAAATCGCCTCCCCCCACCTTTTTGTGACTGCTGTTTTATTATGTATTATTAATTTTGCAAACATCAATATTTATAGCCTGCAACGACACAGGAACGTTGCGGACGAGACATAATGTAATTCGTTATGAAGACTCTATGTATGTATGTATCCTCGGAAGCCCTGTCAATACTATACAACTACTAATCAGTCAGTAATAGTATGTATTTCCACAGTCAATTCGATCGTAGCTGTGGCGGTTTGTCCTTGTGATTCGATGGATATTACTCATCGTTTCTCGCCACGCCATGGAGAGAGACCACGAACGTAACAACTGCACTGTAGCTGCCTCATTCCTTTTGGCATTGCCGTATGCTGTATCCATTTGAAGGAGATCATTTCAGCAAGGCCCTGTTGATGAGGCAGGCAGGCAACACATGCCATTGTTCTTCAAAAAGTAAAATTATGATTATCCGTCTTGAAACAGCGTTTGGTATTCCAGCATCAATCGATAGGCGTAACACCGCATATCTTCGTCGCGGAGATGATTGGTCGCCATTTCCCTAGCATGTAGTGCAATTCGTTCGGCGGTCGTTGGGTTCTCATGTGCCCAGGCAATTTTGTCCACAAGGTCACTCAAATTGTAATTGACGGGGATGTAATCTCGGAAGGGCCTGAGCCGTTCGGAAAACCATTCTCGAAAGCGTGTTGATTTGAAGGTCACAGATCCATATTGCAACTGTATCGGGAAGCGTTGGGTAAAGGCTGAGCAGCGAGCGTCGACGAGGAAAGAAAATAAACGAACGTGAGTGTGTCTGTCAATCAACAGCATCACCAGTCAAAAGCAGTAGAATACTTCGTTTGAAAATACTTACCATTCCCGTCAATATCAAGAATATATTTATATTCTTTGGATTCTTTCTCTTCTATTTTGGGTGCAAACCTTGTTCCAGGAGGGAGCGTTTGGCCAGATTGATTTTGAACCACATGCACAAAGGCGAAATCTGCCATGACTTCGGGGGCCTTCGGTGCAAGTGAATGAACTTGGGTGCCCCCATACTGTTTCATGAGCTGAAAGCGCGGTGCCGTTCCCCATCCATAACCTGTGGTGGACCCTCTCCACAGAATAGCATTGCGACGTGCCGAAAAGGCTGGCCCGGGGGGTACAATGTAATAGCTGTCGAAGACACTAAAATGATAAGGTACCAGCAAGGAACGGGATTCGTAGGAATCAGGATAATCTTCATGGAATGCGCTATACTTTGGCGTGGTAGTTGTTGAGTGTTTATCTGTCGTAGGCTGCTCCAAAAATGACGACGATCCATGGTCAGTGGTAGGGGGCATTTGATCATCTGTAATGTAACCCATCTTGCAGACCGAAAATATTGGTAAGGAACTGTTTGTCGTTTTGGTTGGGTGATCGTGAGCATCAAAGAAAAAGACACTCTTGAGAGGAGGATAGTGGGCTTTCAAGGGTTTCAAAAGCCATCGTAACTTTTTTTCCATCCTTCGCCGATGATGTGAATGGGCGAGGCCGTCCTCCACAACTGTCAAAGTATAATTTTCAACACCAAGCACAAGGTAATTGCTTGTCAAGTTTCTGCCGGATGGAATGATGTCTGCATATTGAAACAGGCGACCTGTTCTGTTGATTTGATCACGATAGGTCTGTAGGTCCTCGTCAATGGCATTGTAATAATCTTTTTCGTTGCAGTTGGAAAACTTGGCAAACCGAAGCCAGGATTGCAACGACGAAGGAGCTGATCGCCCAAAACGTTGCTTGTAATCGGCTTGAAAATCATGCCACTCCGACTCTTCCAAAGATTGCAAATGGTAAAGCAAAGCGTGGTCAATACCAATGCGATAGCGGTATCCCACAATTCTCCATATAAGAAATGCAATGGCTACACATGCAAATAACAGTTTCCTTGTTGAAAGGACACTATTGGATTTTTTCCCTCGTCTTCGAAGGGAAGGCTTCATGGTTGTTGTCAATAGATAAAACCTGGTTCAAATTGTGACTGATGAGGCTTTTCAATCTTAGTAAACAGATGCCTGTTGTTGATAGGTTACGAGCAGGATGCAGGGAGCAAGTTGTTCCGTGATGAAGGTTGTTCCAGCGTCGGTGGATCAAGACGGGTTGTCGTTCCTTTCTTCTTTACAGTATGCTAAGGTCGTCGGGTCGTCAAGGATCCGACCAATTCTTTAAGCACTTCGGAAGAAGCAATGCTTGAACGATGGAGTGACCGGTACGTGTTGGAACGGCACAGTCGGTTGCAATGGAGCAATGGAACGTCGATGGAATGACCGTCTGTATCGAGTTCCGGCAGGAGCGTTGTCGTTCCGGCTGGATCGATTAATTCTTTTTGACACAGGTGGGATGATAGCCGATCGATTCTTTAAGCCCTTTGAAAAGAACGATGAGTTGTGGCACCGTGTTGTAGGAGCACAGTCGATCTTGAGAGGGAGTAGGAAAGAACCGGTGCAGCGCTTTGGCACCGTAAAAATCTTTTCTTATTGGTGCGAACGTGGGTGAAAGCCGATCAATTCTTTAAGCCCTCGGAAGAACGATCGATCTTTGAGAGGGAATCCGAAAGACCGGTGCAGCCACCATCTCCTCTCGATTTCGTTTTATTCAACAAGATCATCTGGAAAGGGACATCCTTTTCGACAACATTGATGTATATCTTTAGTTTCCAGATCGAGGCGTCTACTAGCCAGTCGGACACAACAATAACTATAATTACAAGGATCGGATTATGATAATAGCAACCATGAGCACTAACTTACACAGCAGGAGTGAGAGTTCCACGTAATTTGAAATTTTTGCGTCGAGAGGTTTGCTCGTCGGTTGTGATTTCAGACAGAATAAAGACGCACATTGGCTCTTAATAATCTGTGTTAATAATTACGGAAGATAAGTTCATTTCTCTGACGGATAGACTCTAGCTAGCTAGCTAGAGTGAAGTCTGCTCCATGATCATGAAGGATAGCTGCCGATCGATAGCTGGCCATATACTGTAGTAGCTAGCTATAGCTGATTTTTACAAAACAGGTAAAAGCCACTTGCTAGTAGCAAGCTAGTAGTAAAATTCATTTACTCATCAAACAAATTTATTCAACTGCATGCGTGCGTTTGCCAAGAAGCTACAGTACTGTAACTAGAAATGGCCACAGGATCAGTAACTCTCAATCCAAGTTTGGTCGCAATTTGCAGTAAACGCATACCAGAGATCTATTTCGCAATTTGTATTCTTGGTAGACAAGCTGCACCTGAGGGTTGGCGGCAGAAAAATCTCGTCCGCAATATATCCACAATCTCTTCTTTGCACAATAGGAAACAAAGGGTTCAACTCAGAATATGCCAAAGTATGACTACAAACATTTGCACCAGAAAATGGCACAGCAACAAATTGTGCTTCACATAAAAAGATTTAATTTGAAGAGACCAACAGATTATTTTAATACAAGGCCACATCAATAGAGACAATTATTACTAAGCTCCTAATTATGGATAATTTGCTTCTTTCCTCTTCGTCAGGAAATAGACAGCAAAACAATCACCCTTTCTTGCCGCCTAAAAAAAAATTCAAGGCACCCATGACATTTGAATACCGCCATCCTCCTTGATACTTGTTTCTTCTTCATAAGAAAATTCCACCACAGCCACAGAATGACCTGCAGCACAACATACAACTTGCCATGAAGCAGCTGTTTATTTCTCAGTTCCGAAGGCGGCAGTGATCTCGGAGTAAAGCACAAGGACCATAGCAGCACCAACGGTACGGAGAGCATTGGCACCTGCACCCTTGAAGAGGGCGGCAGTTCCTTCGTTGGCCATGATCTTTTTGAAGCAATCAGCAGTTCCGGCGTAGACCCATTGGTCCTTGGGCTTTTCAGACTGCATCTGCAGACGACGACGGACGGTGTCCATTGGGTATGATGCATAACCGGCGGCAATGGCAGAAAACTGCGCGCAGCCGAACTTGGATGCCGCACGAAAGACGTTGTTTTCAGACTTCTGCCAAGGGTTGTATCCGGAGAGAGTATCGAAGAGACCGAAGTAGACTCCACGGTAAGGGATGATACCCGCAACGGAGACACCAATACCGTTGTAAAGACCACCAATACCAGAGGACTTGACAGTCTTGACAAGACAGTCAGCTAAACCATTGAACTGTTGCTTTCCAGCTCCGACATCAGAGGCAAGACGAGTACGAGCGTAATCCAAGGGGTACACAATCATGAGGGATCCGGCTCCAGCAAGACCTCCAGAAGCCATGTTGATGGCGAAGAATTTTCCGAATTCGGTTTTCTTATCAGCCCTTGGGAACATATCCTTGATTCCATCCTTGAAGGCAAAGTTAAATGCCTGGGTAGGGAAATAACGGATGATGTTTGTCAAGTTTCCACGCCAGAAGGCCTTAATTCCTTGTTCCTTGGAAACACGGACGAAGCAGTCCACAATACCGGTGTAACGGGCGACTTCACCGCTAATAATCTTGGGGTTAGCATCCTGGGTTTGGATGAGGAGCTTCACACGCTCAATGGGTGCTGTGCATGTCTTGGCGACAGCACCGGAAACACCTCCAGCCATAAAGTTAAGCAAAAAATCAGACATATTGAGATATTAATTAAATAGACCTGGGAAAGTGCTGTTGGTTACAGTGAAGTGAAAGGGGAAAACCAAGGGTAGAAAATTATGAAATGAGAAAATTTGTAAACATCAAGTGAAAGCACAGCCAATGCCAATGCCGTACGACGCTACACAAAACGGTGCGGTGGATTCGAAGGGTCATTTCAGCGATGAGAAATTTGGGATTCGGAGAAATTGCGACAAGGCCTGTGGTCAGCAATGCGCCTCGAAAAATCGCAGCTAACCATGCGTGTTATTAGACTGCGTTTTGTTTGCAGCTACACGCTGCAGCTCTGGTCAAAAAATTAAACCAAAACCGGCAGGTCATTGGGGACATTTCAGCCACTTCCATAGATTAAAACGGAAGCAACGCTTCAAGGCATTTTCCTCTCCAAGAAAGCTTTATGGAAATCGAGGTGAAATACCTTGGCCCCCCAGCCGCCATTTCTCTCAAGGCACATTGCGGCAGAAATTCAAAGCTCCGTTCCGCCATGGTTCATCCCAACCGCACATAGCAAAAGCAGCCTTACCTTCAAAAGGAACAACTCGAGAGGTTGATGAGAAAATAAGATAAAGACAAATACACGAAGGAAGCGATACGAACACTCGTTGTTAGCACCACAGAATTGTTTTTTACTAACTCCAGTAAGTGGTTTACACACAACCGTGCATACGGTAATAGGTAAGCCTGCCGAATTGCGCCACAAGTGCGTGG
>ENA-ORBV01011151-ORBV01011151.1-microbial-mat-metagenome-genome-assembly--contig:-NODE-11151-length-14197-cov-4.697025_pt1 | contig 14197 bp, 12 predicted proteins | sample MGYA00237777_ERZ505514 | MGnify/ENA primary metagenome ERZ505514 (study PRJEB26160, sample SAMN06269048) | microbial mat metagenome | isolation source: Oligotrophic lake microbial mat | place...
TCGCCTCGCGTTGTGGAGTATTTCGTAAGCCGCTAAAGGCGGCGACGCAACGCCAGCCAGGGGCTTCAGCCGGCGAAGTTCCTGAGCAGATACAGTGCCCCAACGGGGTATGCCTCGCTCGACGTTGGCCGGGCTCGCTACGCAGATGGTTTTGAAACCACTCCTTAGTTAGCTTAGCGCAGTTGCTGCTTCACCGCCGCCAGCAGGGCGTCGGCCTTGGGGCGGAAGAACGGGAAGGTCACGTCGCGCCAGCGTTCTTGGCCCTGTTGGTCGATCAGCACCACTTGTCGACGGGTGCCGTACCACGCCTTGGCACCGTAGGCCTTGCAGCAGGTGTTGTCCGGATCGGACAGCAGCGGGAAGGGGAAGCGGTGGTTGGTGGCGAACTTCCCGTGCCGTTCATGGCTCGATGGATTGATGCCCACCACCTGCACGCCGGCAGCGGTGAAGTCGGCCCAGCGGTCGCGGTACTCGCACAATTGCGCGGTGCACACCGGGGTTTCATCACCTGGGTAGAACACCAGCAGCAGCGGTCCCTTGGCCCACAACGATGAAAGCGTCACCGCCTGGTTGGCGGCGTCGCGCAGCGTGCAGTCGGGGGCCTGGGTGCTCATGGCTTGGGTCCTTCGACGGGTTTGGCGGGTTCAACGGCTGGCGCGGTCGTCGCCGGCACAGCGAGCGGTGCCGCAGTGGTCGTGGTGGTCGTCGTGGCGCTCGGCGTGGTGATGGTGGTCGTGGTGGTTTCGGTGGCTGCCGGCGGATTGCGGTAGGCATCCCACGTCGCCTGCAACCACCCACGGCTGAACCACAGCACCACCAGGATGACGATCACCACCACCGTCAGGATCGTGAGATTCTTGCGCCGTTGTTTTTCCTTCTCGTCCGAGAACGGATCGCCCAGCAAGCGTTTGGCTCCCGGCGGCAGTTCCTTCGCATCAGTCAGGTACGTGCCGAGTGGGATGTTGATCTTCACCCGGCCATTGATGGCCCAGCCGGTGCCTTCAAGGATCGGGCCGAGGGTGCGTTGACGCAGCTTGAGCCAGGCGATCAGCATCGAGGGACCAGAGATCAAAAAGACCATGCCAATGATGCCCAGCGGCATCCACCAGCCGAGGCCGACGAAACCGGCGAGCGCGCCGCCGACCATGGTGCTGATCGCACCAAGACCGACGCCGAGGGCAGCCACCGTACCGACCTCGAACTTGGGTTTTTCCGCCGGGGGTTTGCCGGCCGCTGCGGTGTCCACGGTCGTGGCAGCCACGCCCTGCAATTTGCTGGTGGCGGCGTCATCGGCAGTGGCGGCGCGTTTGGCCACCTGCTCCTCGATGAAGCGCACGAACTTTTTGTAGGGCGACCAGAACGCCTGGCGCACGCTGATGGGATTGTCGACGATCTTGGTGATGGTCGCATCCCAGTCGCGGCCTTGGCGGTCGTAGAACAGACCGTTGCGACCCGCCATCAGGTAGTCGCCGTCACCCTGAGTGAAGCAGGCGGCGATGGTCATCTTTTCGCCGGTGGAACGCGAACAGGCGCAGTAGGCGATGTAGATTTTTCCCAGGGAGCCGAGCGGGATATGCGAGGCGGCGTCCTCGACGCGCACGCACAGCGTGCAGGAACGTTGGTCGAGGTAGAGCGTCCCGGCCTGAAAGATCGATTCCTTGGTCAGGTCGTAGAAGTCGGAAAAATTCACGAAGTTGCGCAGCAGCACACCCAGGTCGCGGTAGTTGCGCACCAGTTTTTCGACATCGCCGAAGCCGGACACTTGCGCATTCACCGCCAGGTCCTTGGCGATGAGCGCATTCACCGCCGCCTGGTCGTTGGCGGCGACGATGGCGTGCACGCGGTCGGCGCCGAGCTTCTCTACCGCCGCGCCCTTCTTTGATGACAGCCACAGTTCGTAGGGGGCGAAACGGGCGCAGAGATCGCTCCACTCCGCATCGCTGATGCTCTTCTTGTCCGCGCCCAGCAACGGCATGACCACGCCCCGATGGAACAGCGCGACGCGATCGCTCCATGCGGGATTTACGGCATCGCCCAGGCCGATGGCCTTGTGGGGTTCGATGCGTTGCAGCGGCAGGTTGACTACTTCCGCGGTGTCGATCGACAGGTCCTTGGCCGCGAAGGCGAGGTAATCCTGTTCCGCGCGGTTTAGGGCATTCGCTGCGCGGTGGTCGTAGGCCGCCAGCCGGCAGCGCGAGAAATAGTCGATGATCTTGCTCTTCACCGCGGCGAAGGCGGCATAGGCGGTGGGCGTGTCCGCGCCCAGGATCTGCGTAGAGATAGTGGCTTTGAACCACCCGGACAGCGCGCCGCAATCGGCGAAGAATGCGTTGGCCTTCGCCTGATCGATGCCGGGTTTGCCGCTGCGGTCGGTCACCGCGCCCTGCACCGCGATGATGTCGTGGATGGTCTGCTTGACCGTCGGCGTCTCAGCGGCTTCCGGGATGACGATGCCGTCGCCGTTAAAGGTGGTGTCGACGAACAGCCTCACCGTGTCGCTGATATCGGCGACGGTGATGGTGGTGATGGTCGGCTTGCCCAGGTTGATCAGCACCTGCTTGGCCGAGGCCAGCAACGCCTTGCCCGCGTCGGTGCTGTCGTTGATCGCCGCCAGCGGCAGGCCGTTGATGCCCTTCTTCAGCTCTGACGGATCCTTTAGCAGCGCGCAGGTCCACTCCACCGCGGTGATGACCTCCGGCGCACGGACACGACCGTCCTTATCGGTGTCGATCAGGTCGAGCGTGCGCAGATCGAATTGCAGACCCTTCACCGGACAGGTCAGCGCCACCCACAGCTTCTGGTCGAGCTGCCGCAGGTTGCGGAAGTCGTCCGCCTTCTCCAACAGGACCTGGTCAAGGCCACCGGCGCGGAAGAAGGTCCAGGTATGTGGGGTGGGCATCGGGATCTCGAAAAGACGGTTGGAAGGAAGGGCGGTTTTCTAGGCTCGTCCCAGGGCCGCACCAGGGGTCAGGTGGGTGCGTGGTCGTGGTACGTGGACCCTGCATTGCGCAAGGATGCGCCCTGCACCACCCGTCAGTTTGCAATCTTGAAGTGCTCGCCCGCATGGGACACTGCGCGGAGTTCCACTAACAGAATCCACCACATCACATGAGGTTTCCCATGTCCAAGCTCACTCTCACCATCGCCCTTGGCATGCTCGCGGTCGGCGGCCTGACTGTTGTCGGGTGCGGCAATGGCCAGGATCGCAGCGCCAAAACCGCCAGTTCGTCAGCGATGATTTCGGTCGACGTCACGACGGCGAAGCAGAATCTTGATCAGGTGGTCATGGGGCTGAAGAACCTGCGTGACGCCAGTGACAGCGCTGACCTCAAGAAACTCTACGACGCGGTGGAGGATCCCACGGATGAACTCCAGGACTCCTTGGCGGATGTCGCCGCCAGCAGCGAGAAGGCGGTTGCCGCCGGTAAAGCGCAGAACGAACAATGGTACAAGGACGCCGCCACCTTCACGGATGCGGGTCTGCGCACGGCAAGCAGCAAACGGCAAGGCGATCTGCGTATCGCAGTTGATGAACTCGCCGCCAGCACCGCGTCACTGAGAAACGTGAGCGATCCGTACATCGCCCACGTGCAGCAGACGCTGAAAGCGGTCGATCTCGATCTGAGTCAACAGGGCGTTGCCGTGATCAGGCCGACCGTCGTCAAGCTGGTGGACGATGAAGCCAAGCTGCGCGACGCGCTCACTGATGTCTCAAGCAAGGGCAAGGCGCTCAACACCGTTATAAATCCATAACCGTCGCAGGTCGGTCTGGATGCTTGCGCGCATCCAGACCGATCATGACGTGCGAGTCTAGAGTCCCACCGCAGCACGAGCGCGATCCGTCACGGCGCGAGCTTGTGCTCGGGCAGCACTGGCGCCCTGCTTCAGCACCTGCGCGATATACCCAGGATCGGCCATCAACGCGCCGCGTTTCGCCCGCGCCGGGCCGAAATGGTCGAGCAGCAATTCGAACAGCGCCTGTTTTGCGTGGCCGTAACCGAAGCCTTCGGCGCCGGGATCGCGGTAGCGGTTCGCCAACGCCAGTGTCCGCGGATCGTCCTTACCGGCGATGGCGCGGAAAATCTGGAAGGTGTTGCAGGTATCCGGATCCTTGACGTCGTTCACGCCCTTCGAGTCGGACTTGATCGACATGATGCGTTTGCGCAGGCCCTTCTCATCTTGGAAGGGATCGATGGTGTTGCCGTAACTCTTGGACATTTTTTCGCCGTCGATGCCGGGCAGCAGGGCGGCTTCGGCGGCTAGACGATACGCGGGGAGCTTGAAGACTGGTTTGTCGGCAGGGGCTTTGAATTCTTCATTGAAACGTGCCGCCATGTCGCGCGCCAGTTCCAGGTGCTGCACCTGATCGCGGCCGACCGGCACGACATCCGCATCGACCGCCAAGATGTCCGCCGCCTGTAAAATCGGATAGGTGAACAAGCCGACGTTGGCACTGATGCCCTTCGCCAACTTGTCTTTGTAGCTCACCGCTTTTTCCATCCACGACATCGGCGTGACACACGACAGCAGCCACGCCAGCTCGGTGACCTCGGGCACGTCCTGCTGCACATAGATCGCAGTCTTTGCCGGATCTAAACCGAACGCCAGGTAGTCGACCACGATCTGGTGGATGTTGGCCTTGAGCACCGCCGGATCACGCGTCGAGGTCAGCGCGTGGTACGACGCGACAAATACGAACATCTCGTTGCCGGCGTTCTGCAGGTCAAGGAACTGGCGGATGGCGCCAGCGTAGTTGCCGAGGTGAAGCTGGCCGGACGGCTGGATGCCGGAAAGAACGCGGGGCATTTAGCGGAGTTCCCGGTAGGCGGTGTAAAGCAGGAACATCACCATCAGGATGAGGAAGATCGGCAAGTTGCCTGGGCTCATGACCATGTAGGCCCCGACCGCGACAAAAGCGGTGACGAAGCTGAGGCCGAGGGTGAAACGTCTGGCAGTGTGTTCGCGGCCAATCATCCGGCTGATGGACAACGCCATCTGTCCGCCATCGAGCGGAAAAATCGGCAAGCTGTTGAAGATCCCGAGCCACAAATTCCACCTCCAGAACCAACTGAGCAGAAAGCGCAGAGTCTCATCGCTGGGCATGCCGTTGCTGAGGAACACCCAGGTAACCCACGCCACCAGCAAGTTGGTCGCCGGACCGGCGGCGCTGATGAGCAGTTCATGCTTGGGGTGGCGTTCACCCGTGTACGAGCACAGGCCACCGAGCCCGGTGATGGTGATCGACACGCCGCGCATGCCCACCGCCATCGCCACCAGGGCATGGCCGAGTTCGTGCAGCAGAACGGTGAGGACCAGCGCGATCACCACCAACAGGATCTGGTCCATGCTCATGCTCTGGCCGACCACCAGGAAGACGAAAATCACTATGAAGATCGCATCGAAGGCGGCGTAGATCGGCACCTTGCCGATGTGCCCGAGATAGAATCTGTTAGTTGGATCCATGGTGGCCGGGAGCATGGGACTCCATCGCCCTGCGCAATCGCAGGCAGCGGCATCCTCGGCGCGTGTTCTGGCCCACCCGAGGGACATCAGACCACGAACAGGAGACGCGGAGGCGCGGAGGTTAGAAGAGGTGGGAGTGACTTCTGAGCGTAATTTTCGGCTCATCCGATCTCCGCGCCTCCGCGTCTCCTGTTCGATTTTCTGCATGTGCTTGAACCATCTCGACGCCACACGCAACCCTGCGCCCGCCGACTCGCGACTGGCGGCAGACCACGCGTCAGGCTACCTTCACACCATGCGCTGCCTGCCGGTTGGTGACATCAGTCCAGGGATGATCCTTGCCCGTCCGGCGCGGGCGCTTGATGGCTCGTTGATCTATAAGCCGGGCATGGTGCTGGAGGCGAAGCAGCTTGGTTGGCTGAAACAGGCCGGCCTGCACGAACTGTGGGTGGTGCGCGCTGGCGAAGCGGTGCCGGATCCGACGGTGCCGGAATACCTCGACCGTTATGGCCCGGACTTCGCCGCCAAGCTTCAGGGCGTGTACAGTAAATCGCTGGTCAACCGCACGATGCAGGGCCTTTTTTTGGCCGCACTCGCACACGCCACTGACTGCTACCGCAAGTACCGCCTCGACGAACGGGAGGAGGAATGAGCGCGGTGGTTCCCGGCGAAGCCGCCATCCTCGCCAAGCTGGCCAACGTTCGCGGTCTGCCGGCGCTGCCGATGGTGGTCAACACCTTGTCGCGTCGCATCGGTGATCAGACCGTCAGTGCCGGCGAGATCGCGCGCCTGCTGTCGCATGACCAGGGGCTCACCGCGCGGGTGCTGCGTCTGGCCAACAGCGCGTTCTATTCGCCGAAAGAACCGGTGCGCACGCCGGAACAGGCGGTTGTTCTGCTCGGCTTCAGCACCGTGCGCGCGATCATCCTTAAGGCGTCGATCTTTTCTGCCTACGACATGGAACGTGCGCGCCCGTTCTGGTTGCACGCGCTCGGAACTGCCTGTGCCGCGCGCACGGTCGCGCGACGGTCGGGTATCGGCGGCGCCGACGATGCCTTCGTCATGGGCCTGTTGCACGACCTGGGGAAACTCGCACTCGATGAGTTCCTGCCCGACATCTATCGCCCGGTCCGTGCTGCAGTCGAACGCGATGGAGGCCTGATCCGCGACGCGGAGATGCGTATGCTCGGTTGCGACCACGCCGCGGTCGGACGGTTCCTGTGTGAACACTGGTCGTTGCCGCCGGCCTACCGTGATGCCATCGCTGGCCATCACGACCTGTCGTTGGCCAGCGAAGCACACCGACCGTTAGCCGCCTGCGTCCACGTGGCCGACCTCATCGCGCGTGGCCTGATGATCGGCAGCGGCGGCGACAACGCGATGCCGCTGCTCGATCCCGAGGCGCTGCGTCTGCTCAACCTGCGCGAAGAACATTTCGCCAGCCTGTTCGCCGCCACCGAGGAGGACCTCGGCCGTGCTGAGGTGTTCTTCACCATCATCAATGGCTGAGCCATGGCGGCGCACCCGGCACGTACGTGGTTGATCGTCACCGGTGTGGTGTTGTTGGTGGTACAGGCTGCGCTGGTGGTGTGCTGGTGGAAGCTGCCCGCGTGGGCTCCGGAATGGGTCATCGCACACTCGCCATGGCCGGAGCCGGCGCTGCGGGCCCTCCGACAAGGCCAGGGTCTTGGTCGGGAGATGAGGGAGATGAGTAGTCGGCTGCTCGCATTTGGTCCATCGATAGGGCCTGAACTCCTGCGGCAGTATGGCAAGGGCGATGCCATCAATCGACGGATGATGTTGTATCTGGCGATCGAACTTGCGGGTAGCGACGGCGTGCGAGCGGAAGGAGGTCCACCGCCGCCGCACTTCACCGTGGACGATATTGCTGTGCTGCGCGAAGAATTGTTTGAGCTTGCGCGCTTGGCCTTTGCTGAGGGATCTTTGGATTTCGGCGAGAGCGCCTCCTTTCTCGCGGTACTCCTGAAGGACCGCCGGCTGACTCCGATGATGTGCAGAATCCTACGCGGACAGTCCACCCCGATTGAACCCGAGGTGGCGAATATCGTCGCTGCGTTGGGTATGCTGAGAGATCCGTTGGCCGTCACGACGCTCATTCCACTGCTGCCAATCCGTCATCGTAGTCATCCCGATGTCGAGCGAGCACTCGATTGGTGCCAGGATGATTCCACTTTCCCCCTGGTCATGGCAGCCCTCCGGCATGAACACCCAGTGGTTCGCACCTGGGCAGCACATCAGCTCCAGCGTTATGTGGCGACTAGTGCGACTGGGGCGACTGGGGCGACAGGCCCAGCGCGGCAGGTCGTGGTGTTGTCGCGCCAGGTAATCGCTGGCACGACGGTGATGGAGATCAGTCAACAGGATGGTGATCTCTTCGCCCAACTAGTGCAACTCCAGGCGTTGGGCTCGATTCTCTTCCGACCTGCAGGTTCCTATCTTCGAGCTTTGACCGCACATGCAGATAACCGGGTGCGTGGTGTGTCGATCATCGCCCTTGGTGAGTTGGGTGATGCTGCGGAGTTCTCTGTGTTGTTCGAGTTGTTGGGCGACGACGACGAGGACGTTGCACGCAAGGCACGCATCGCACTCGGTATGCTGCCGCTGACCGCGGTCCAGCAGCGCGAGGTCGATGCGATGTGGAATAGGTTGACGGAAGAACCTGAACCAGCGGAACCGCCTACTTCACCGGCTTCGCCACCAATTCCGTAAGCGGCTTCCTGATCGCCTCCGCCCAGCGCTTGTACCCTTCTCCCGACAGATGCAGGAAGTCCGGCATCACGTCTTTGCTCAGACTGCCATCGGCTTCGGCGAAGACCGTGCCGATGTCGAGGTAATGCACCGCCTTGCCATCGTCGAGCTTGGCGATGCTGCTGTTGACCTCACTGATCTTACCGCGAATCGGCGCGTCGGGTTTGGCGTCGCGTGGAAAGATGCTCAGCAGCAGCACGTGCGACTGCGGCAGTTTCTCTCGCAGCGAAGCGACCACCGCGGTCACACCGCGCACGACATCCGCGGGTTGATCACCGTTCAAACCGAAATTATTGGTGCCGATCATCAGCACGATGACCTTGGGCTTCAGGCCGTCGACTTCGCCATTGGCCAGACGCCACAACACGTTCTGCGTGGTGTCGCCGCCGATGCCGATGTTCACTGCCTTTCCTGGGGCGTATTCCTTCGTCCACACCTCTTTGCCGGCACCGCCCCAGCCTTCGGTGATCGAATCGCCGACGAACAGCAGATCACCACCACCGCCCTTGATCACCTCCAGATGTTTGACGTGGCGTTCATTCCACGACTTCACCGACATCCAGTTGTAATCTTTGCTGCGCGGGAACGGCTGGGCTGCGTCTTCGCCGCCGGTGAGCGGGAGCAGGCAGGTAATGGCGAGCAGCAGGGCGAGCAGAGAGCGGGACATGGAACCTCCAGATAACCGTACGCTGTCCCGCAGTGCCGTGCCGGGCAATGCCGTCGCAGCGTTCCGTGTCGGTGGTCGTCCACACACGCGGGTGGGAGTGAGCCGGCAGTGAGGTAGGGTGGCGTGCCTGCGGGCGGTTGCTCTACTGCCGGTGTGCCTGATGAACGCCCGCTTTCCGTCTCCGCGCTGACGCGCCGGATCACGCTCACCTTGGAGGACTTCGGTCCGCTGCTGGTGCAGGGCGAGTTGTCGCAGGTGAAGGTTGCGCCGAGCGGGCATCTGTACGCCACGCTCAAGGATCAGGAGGCCGTCATCAGCTTGGTGATGTGGCGCTCCGCGGTGGTGCGTCAGAGCGCATTGCCGAAAGAAGGCGAGCAGGTGATTGTCCGTGGTTCGTTGTCGGTTTATGGCCCACGTGGGCAGTACCAGTTGACCGCGACGCGCATCAGCCCGGTCGGCATCGGCGATCTCGCTGCACGTTTTGCTGCGCTCAAAGTAAAGTTGGAAGCGGAAGGCCTGTTTGCGGAGGAACGCAAACGTCCGCTGCCATTGCTGCCGCGTGCGGTTGGACTCGCGACTGCCAGCGGCAGCGCCGCGTTGGCCGACCTGCTGCATTCACTGCGTACACGTTTTCCCGCCATGCCCATCGTGGTCGCGCCGTGTATCGTCCAAGGTGCGCAAGCGGTGCCGACCATCGTCGCGGCGCTCCGCCGGCTCGACGCCCATCCCGAGGTCGACGTCATCATCGTCGGTCGCGGCGGCGGCAGCATCGAGGACCTGTGGGCCTTCAATGAGGAAGCCGTGGTGCGCGCCATCGCCGCGTGCAAAAAACCGGTGGTCAGCGCGGTCGGCCACGAAACCGACACCACGCTTGCTGACTTCGTCGCCGACGTGCGCGCCAAGACGCCGACGGCGGCGGGAGAACTGGTGGTGCCGGTGCAGGCAGAGCTGCACAGCGCGCTCGCGGAGTACCGACTACATCTGGATCGGGCGATGGATATGTTGCTCGACGACGCGCGTGAACGCCTGCGATCCCTCGGTAAACACCGCGCGTTGGCGACCCCGGCGCATCAGGTGGCACTCAGACGGCAACGCCTTGATGAGTTGCGGCAACGCCTGGATGACGGTGTCACCGGTTTATTGCAGACGCGTGCCGCCGACGTGCGTTTGCTCGGTGCGCGTCTGGAACACGCTAGTCCTGCGCGACGGATCACCGCCGCACACGAGGCGCTCTCTCAGCAACGTCGGCACCTGGCGTCCGCCGCTGGCCATCACCTGGCGCAGATGCACGAGCGTTTCGTCGGCCTCGCCGCACGTCTGGAGGCGTTGTCCCCGCTCGCGGTCATCGCCCGTGGGTACAGCGTGGTGCGCGATGCGAACGGTCGGTTGGTCCGTCGAACGGATCAGATCACCGATGGTGAGGTGATCGAAGCCCGCATGCCCGATGGCTGGTTGCGTGCGCAGGTCATCGGTCGCCGCGCCCAACGCCTGGGCGAAGCAGAAACACCGTACCACGCATGACCCGGGAGCGCCGAGCACCATGACCACGCCGATCCGCAATCAGCACCCGCTCATGGATTACCGCCGCTTCGGCAAGACCGGGCGCATGCTCTCGGTCATCACGTTGGGCGGCATGCGCTACCTGCACGGTTGGGACGCACCACGCGATCAGATCCCGGCGGACATGCGCGAACAGTGTGCGCGCATGGTGACACTCGCGTTTGATGCCGGCATCAACCACATCGAAACCGCGCACGGCTACGGCAAGAGCGAGGTCTGTTACGGCCAGGTGTTGAATGACGACCTCAAGATCCCACGCAACCGTTATCACCTGATGACCAAGGGCGCGCCGCAGACCGCGAGCGAGGCTCGGCGTTTGGTCGAGGAACAACTCAAAGCACTGAAGACCGATCGCATCGACCTTTACGGCTGGCATGGCATCAACAACGCGGACATCTGCCGCGTGGCGTTGGCCAAGGGCGGTCCGGTCGAAGAGCTGCACAAGATGGCGCGTGAGGGCATCATCGGCGATGTCGGCTTCAGCACGCACGCGCCGCTCGACGTGATCTGCGAAGCGATAGGCTCTGGCCTCTTCAGCTTCGTCAACCTGCACTTTTACTACTTCCTGCAACGCAACGCCGCCGCGGTGGCGCTGGCCGCCGCGCGCGACATGGGCGTGTTCATCATCTCGCCGAACGACAAGGGCGGACAGCTCTTCAATCCGTCACCCGCGCTGCGACAACTCACCGCTCCGCTGACGCCGATCCAATGGAACGCGCGTTGGTGTTTGCGGACGCCGCACGTGCAGACCTTATCGTTCGGACTGACCGAACCGTCCCATGTCGCCGAAATGCTCGGCGTCTGCCCCGCGACCACGCCGCTATCGGCGCGTGATGTAGCGATCACCGCCCGCATGGATGCACGCACCGCGCTCGATCCGGTCGGTGCCTACGAAGGCTGGGAACTGCTGAATGATCCCAGCGGCATCAACATCCCCGAGGTCCTGCGTTACCGCCGCATGTGGCAGTGTTGGGATCAAGAATCCTTCGGGCGTTACCGCTACAACATGTTCGAAGCGAAGGGGCATTGGTTCCCTGGGACGTACGCTACCGACGACGCGATCGCCAAACTGGATCGCGCGAAATGGCCAGCGGGTATCGATGTCGCGGCGTTGCTGCGCGAAGCGCATCAGCGGTTCCATCGCGCGAAGTGAGTGAAGCGGTTTGCTCTGCCTGGGAGCGCCGACTTTAGCCGGCCGGTGGGATCACGGTGATATGGTCCACGGGTGACGACGGCGGATTGCCCCTGGCCGAGCTGTTGCTCGGTGCTTTCGGGTCACTTCCCGATGAGCCCCAAATCAAACCCCAGGTCCGTGCTCGCGTCGCCCTTTTGGTGAATCTCCACCGCCAGAACGTTGTCGCCTGCGAGCAGATCGGCGGGGTTCAGGGCGATGTCGATGAAACGTTGTTCATCGTCGTTACCGACGACCGTGCGTGCCTCGCTGGCGTAGGCGATGGTGCCGGGTTCCATGTTGGAGCGCGCGACCTCGCGGCCGTTGAGGTAGAGCACCGCGCCATCGTCGCGCATCAGCGAGAGGTTGAGCGCGGTGAATCGCTGGTTGGCCGGCACGCTGAAACGCAGGCGGAAATAAGCGGTGCGGTGACGCTTCTGGAGGTTGCCACCGAAATCGACCGTCGTGCGGATCCACGGATCGCCGTAGCCCAGCGGTGCCGGACCACGTTTCCAGGTTGAGTCGACGAACGTCGACGTGCGCCAGGCGCTACCGAGATCCGTGCCGCCATCGTGGTAGCGCCACTCGGAACCACGCCGGATGAGATCGACCGGCCCAGTGGGTGACGGCGGCGGTGTCACGGCGACTGGAGCAGGCGCAGGTGCAGGCGCAGGAGCAGGTGTGACCGCAGGTGCAGCGGTGGTTGGAGCGGTGGTTGGAGCGGGCAGAGGAACGTTCGGCTTTTTGTCCGCTCCGCCGCGCATCGCCATCACGGTCACCACCGCCGCGATCAACGCCGCAATGCCGGCGGCGATGATCAGCAGCATCATGGAGGGATTCGCCTTGGCCGCACCGGCCGTGCTGCGTACGTGCCTGGGTGTTCCGGCGGATTTTCCAGCACTGCTGTTGGCCGCGAGCGCGGGCGCCACCGCGGCTGCCCGGCTGCCCTGCCCGGTGGCGCGTTTACGTTCGATCGCCTCGGTCACGGCGGCAGCGACAGGCGTGACCTTGCCGAGGCGTACCGCGGTTGGCGGCAGCGCCACGGTCTTGGCGGTCTTCACCTGCGGCGCGATGGTCCCCCGCGTGTTCTCCGCCTTGGCGGCTGCGGCAGCCGCGGCAGCACGTACCTGCACGGTCGGCACGGTGTCATTGGAACTGCCACGGCGACGGAGGAGATTTTCCAGCACCTGACGCATTAGTCGCGGCGTCGGATAACGTTCGTCCGGTGCCTTGGCCATGGCGCGCATGATCACCGCCACCACGCCGTCGGAGAGATCGGGCCGCAGCGTGCGCGGATCCGGCACCGGTTCGGTCAGCATCTTTGCCACCACCGCCCAGATGGTGTCGGCCTTGTAGGGCGATGAACCGGTGACCAGGCAGTAGAGCGTCGCGCCGAGCGAGAAGATGTCCGAGCGGATGTCGAGGTCTTTGGCGCCCTGCGCCTGTTCCGGCGACATGTACGCTGGCGTGCCGATGGTCGCGCCGGTGACGGTCAGGTCGCCGCCCGTGCCGACCGCACGGGCCAAGCCGAAGTCGGCGAGCTTGGCCGAGCCGTCGCCCGTCAGCAGGATATTCTCCGGCTTAATGTCGCGGTGCACCAGGCCGCCCTCGTAGATCGCCTGGAGTCCGGCGCAGCAATCGGCGATCAACTCCAACGCCCGGTGTTCACCCAGGATGCCGCCGCTGGCGTGTAGCAAATCCTTGGCGCTGCCGCCGGTGACCAGTTCCTGGACCAGGTAGAGTTTGCCGTTGTCGCGCCCAACGTCGTAGATTGCCACGGTGTTGGCATGGGTGACCGAGGCCGCGGTACGTGCTTCGCGCAGGAAGCGTTCGCCGCATTCCACGTCCTCTTGCATCGCCGGGGACATGACCTTGAGCGCTACATGCCGTCCGAGCGAGATCTGCTCCGCACGGTAAACCGTGCCCATCCCGCCACCGCCGAGTTTGGCGATGATGCGACAGCCTCCGATAACGTCGCCGGCGTTGAGCATGGACTGGCGCAGTGTGTGGTGCATGGCGGTGGATCAATGTGGTTCCCCGCATCGGAGTTGGTGGGCGGAGGGGCTGTCCGCCGGGAGCGCGGCCGCCCTCGGCCGCTTTCCGTATCGCCATCGCCTACGATCAATGGTGATCTGGGGTCGGTCTTCGAATGAGCAGGCATGCGGCCGAGGGCGGCCACGCTCCCGGCGGTGTGTCGTCCACCACCCACTCCCAAGGACCTCGCAGTTCGACCGGTAATTCCCGGACGATAACATCGACGGTGATGAATGCCGCGACCGCCGAATTCGACGCCACCATGGCCTTCGCCACGCCCGACATCGCGGCCGGGCGCATCCGGCCGTTGTTCGTCCTGCGCCATCCCAAGACCGGCATGTGGTACTTGCTGCCGTCGATCACCGTGCCAACCACCGCTGCTGAGGAGATGATCACCTTGGGCGAAGTGGCCAGGAATGACGAGCCCCTGCGCGGGCTCGCTGGCCTGCATGCCGGTCAGGCGGCACGCCGTTCCTCGGCAGCGGATCCGTGGCGCGGAGTGACGTTGTCGCAGCCGTTGTCGGCAATCAGGA
>ENA-ORBV01011152-ORBV01011152.1-microbial-mat-metagenome-genome-assembly--contig:-NODE-11152-length-14196-cov-10.955167_pt1 | contig 14196 bp, 16 predicted proteins | sample MGYA00237777_ERZ505514 | MGnify/ENA primary metagenome ERZ505514 (study PRJEB26160, sample SAMN06269048) | microbial mat metagenome | isolation source: Oligotrophic lake microbial mat | place...
CCAATATATAGGCGGTTGTCGGTGCTGGTGATCCACTGGCAGAATTGCTCCCACACGCTGGCGCTTTCGCGTCTTTGGATTGTGGTTGTCATTTTTGTTTTATCTCTTTATGAATAAAAATGTAATGTGCAAACTTATTTGCTCATAGAGTATATCAAATTGTTAAGCAATATCAACGAATACTAACTCTGTAAACATTAAGAAAATATTACGAAGATTATTCATAAATCCAAGGCGAGACAGTAGGTTGCCAGTCAGAGATCTCTTCAGGCTTAAACCACAGGTCAATTTCGCGTTCGGCGGTATCGATCGCATCGGAGCCATGAATGATGTTACGTCCCACATCCACACCAAAATCGCCGCGAATTGTGCCGTTATCAGCATTAAGTGGATTGGTGGCCCCGATAATCTTGCGTGCTGTAGCGACAACGCCTTTGCCTTCCCATACCATGGCGACCACAGGGCTAGAGGTAATAAAATTCACCAAGCCAGGGAAAAATGGTCTTTCTTGATGTTCGCTGTAATGTTTTTCGGCGAGTTCGCGGCTGACCTGCACCATTTTGAGTCCGACCAAGCGATAGCCTTTTGATTCAAACCGTCCGATGATTTCGCTGACTAAACCACGTTGTACGCCATCGGGCTTGATCGCTAAGAATGTCCGTTCCATAATTACGCTTTTACTTTACAAATCTACTTACTAGATAATTTTGCCCTAATAGCGATCGAACCTTACTACGATTTTTGGGCGGAGTTTTTGAGGCGACGCTGCTGAAACCAAGATTGAATTAATTCTTGGCATTCAGATTCACGGATGCCTGCGATCACTATGAGTTTGTGAAAAGAGGCGGGACTATCGGGTAGATTTAACACGGTGCGAATGGCTCCAGTTTTGGGATCATCAGCACCATATATTAATGTCTTGATTCTGGCTTGGACGATTGCACCCGCACACATGGGGCAAGGTTCTAACGTGACATAAAGACGACAGCCTGTTAAATGCCAATCTTTGCTCGCTTTAGTCGCCGCCCGAATTGCCACGATCTCGGCATGGGCCGTGGGGTCGAGATCGCGTTCTTTGCGATTTTCTCCGACACCTAAAATCCGATCATCGGCACTGACAATCACCGCCCCGACTGGAATTTCCCCTTGTTCGCCAGCTTGGACTGCTAGTTCGATCGATCGATCCATCCAAGCTTTGTGTCGATCGAACAGAATTTCGTTAGACATGGTTAAGCGTCGTGGTTGCATGACAAAATTATGCACTTCAATCTCAAAATAGCCCTAACATTGATTAATCTTCACCTTTTCGCCATTCTTTAACAATGACTCAGACATCTGCACCTCAGCCTTGGAGCCAACGGTTTGAAACTGCCCTGCATCCTGCGATCGCGATCTTCAATGCCAGCATCGGTTTCGACATTAACCTGATCGAGTACGACATCACGGGTTCGCAAGCTCATGTGCGGATGTTAGCAAAAGTCGGCATCATCAGCGATGCTGAGGGCGAGGCTCTGGTGCAGGGTTTAGAGCAAATTCGCCAAGAATATCGATCGGGATCTTTCAACCCAGGACTGGATGCCGAGGATGTGCATTTTGCCGTAGAACGCCGTCTCACAGAATTGCTGGGCGATACGGGGAAGAAAGTCCACACCGCTCGATCGAGGAACGATCAAGTCGCAACCGATGTGAGGTTATATCTGCGTGACCAGATCCGTCAAATTCAAGCTGACTTGAGGAAATGGCAGCAATCGATCGCCACCAAAGCCGAACAAAACATCAACACGCTGATTCCTGGCTACACGCACCTGCAACGCGCTCAACCTGTGAGCTTGGCACATCATTTGCTGGCATATTTTGAGATGGCGCAACGGGATTGGCAACGCCTCGACGAAATCTATAATCGCGTCAACATCTGTCCACTTGGCTCAGGCGCATTGGCTGGAACGCCTCACCCGATCGATCGACATTACACCGCAGAATTATTAAACTTTGCTTCGGCGGGTAGAAATAGTCTGGATGGTGTGTCTGACCGTGACTTCGCCGTAGAATTTCTCTGTGCTGCCAGTTTGATCGTGATGCATCTCAGCCGCTTGTCGGAAGAGGTGATTCTATGGTCATCGCAGGAATTTAGCTTCGTGAGTTTGAGCGATCGAATCAGTACTGGTTCTAGCATCATGCCCCAAAAGAAAAATCCTGATGTGCCCGAACTCGTGCGCGGTAAAACAGGGCGAGTTTTTGGACATTTGCAAGCGATGCTGACCATCCTCAAAGGCTTGCCTCTGGCTTACAACAAGGATATGCAAGAGGATAAAGAATGCCTGTTTGATGCCGTTGCCACCGTGAGGGCTTGTCTAGAAGCAATGACGATTTTGCTCGATGAAGGGATTGAGTTTAAACGCGATCGATTGGCTGAAGCTGTAGCCGAGGATTTTTCTAATGCCACCGATGTGGCTGATTACCTCGCAGCCAAAAATGTGCCATTCCGTGAAGCCTATAACTTGGTGGGCAAGTTGGTGAAAACCTGCGTGAGTGAAGGAATTTTGCTCAAGGATTTATCGATCGAACGCTGGCAAGAGTTTCACCCACTGTTTGAGACTGATATTTTTGCCGCGATCGAACCAACCCAAGTAGTGAATGTCCGCAATAGCTATGGTGGCACAGGCTTTGAGCAAGTTAAGCAACAACTCGCCGCCGTCAAGCAAATCTTGCAGGAGTAAATAATCTACGGCAATCTGCCATCTATAAAACCACAAAAAAAATCGCGGCGCATGGAAACCTTGGTAACCATACACCGCTAACTATTGTTCAATGAAACAATTGAGACGCGTATATACGTTGCCATGAATGTTGAACCCTTTTCATCGGCTAAATAGCTTAAACATGCCCTAACTTAAACACGCAATTAATTTTTTGGGCGATGCAGACAAGCTAGGATATTAACGATCTATCTTCACCAAAACCATGTCTAGTGTTGCCGTTAAAAATCCACCCTTGCTGGGAAAATCTCAGGCAGAATTAGCAGATTGGGTGGAAGCCAACGGACAACCGCGCTATCGAGGTAAGCAACTGCATGATTGGTTGTATCAAAAGGGCGCAAAGAGTTTAGAAGAAATTACCGTATTTCCAAAATCTTGGCGGCAGGACATGGCAGATACTCTGGTGGGTCGATCGACGATTCACCACCGCGTCGAAACCCCAGATGGGACGGTGAAGTATCTATTGCAACTAGCTGACGGCGCGATCGTCGAAACTGTAGGCATTCCCACCAGCAAAAGACTGACCGTATGTGTCTCATCTCAAGTGGGATGTCCGATGGCGTGTGATTTTTGCGCTACGGGTAAGGGCGGCTTCGATCGAAACTTGGATAAGCATGAAATCATCGATCAGGTGTTGACCGTTCAACAAGACATGCAACGCCGCGTCAGTCACCTAGTTTTTATGGGAATGGGAGAACCATTATTAAACTTAGAGAATTTAGTGGGAGCGGTGAAAGTTCTCAATCAAGATGTGGGAATTGGACAACGCCAATTTACGATTTCTACAGTTGGAGTGCCAAATCAAATCCTGCGTTTAGCTGATTATCACTTACAATGCACCCTAGCGGTAAGCCTCCACGCTCCCACCCAAGATGTGCGTCAACAACTCGTCCCCTCTGCGAGTAAATATTCGATCGATGCCATATTGAATGATTGCCGTGAATACATCAACATCACAGGGCGGCGGGTTAGCTTTGAATACACATTACTCGCAGGCGTAAATGACTCTACCCAACAGGCGACCCAGTTAGCCCAGCTCTTGCGCGGGTTTCAGAGCCATGTCAATTTGATTCCCTACAATCCAATTCGGGATGCTGACTATCAACGTCCGACATCGAGAGCGATCCAGCTTTTTGCCCAGACTCTTACAGATGCGAATATCTCTGTCACCGTGCGCCGTACCAGAGGCTTAGAGGCAGATGCCGCCTGTGGTCAATTACGGGTTGATGTTCGCGATCGAAACTCTCCTATTGCTGTTTAAAATTGGGGAACCTCACCCCTAGCCCCTCTCCTTAAGAGAAGAGGGAGACAAAAACTCTCGAAGCTGTTCTTAACATCATGTCTCAAACTAATCAAGCAACTTTATTTGCGCTTTCTCTATTCCCTTATCTCGCATTTCTGTGGTTTCTCACAAAATCCAAGCTGATGCCAAAACTCGCGCTCTATGGGTTTTACGGCACGTTGGTATTTGTGGCGGTGACGATTCCAGTTGGCATTTATGCTCTGCGGGTTTACGGCACTTCTCTGGCAAATGTCGATGTCTTGCATGGTGGCGCAGAATCATTCTTAACTCTGGCAAATATTCTGGTTGTGTTGGGGTTTAAATCGGCAATCGATCGATTAAAAGCCGAAAAGAACGAACATCCCTAAGATCGCAAGATCTTAAGACAAGTCATATCAGCCTAGCCTAATGGCAAAAGTTCACGAATGCTTTCAACGATTGTCTTAACTAGATCGAGCAGTTTTGCGGCTTTTCCAGCAATTCCTAATAGAGCATTAAAAAGAGTTTCGATCATTCACTCCGATGATAAACGAATCTTTCGAGAAATTTAGAGTGATATTCTTTCTCTTCCATACGATCTTTAGAGATCTTAGCTTGATAAGCTTGATCGAAGTCGGCATGAATTTCACCTTTGGGCGCATCGGGAGCTACTTCAAACTTCACAAGTCGATCGACATTACCAACTTCTTCCACCACTTTCATGCGAATGTCATATTCACCGTATCGATCGAGCATTTGCTGAAGGGCGGAGTCAAAGGCTTGAGGATCGATCCCGTTTTTAAACAGAAAATCCAGACTGTGGGTAAAGTTGGTGACGAGATTGGCAAAATCTCCTGCGGCAAACTTACCACTAGCAGGCTTTCGTTCCTGACGTTGACTGTCGATGTAAATGTAATCGCAAATTACGTTATCAAATTTAGTATAGGGATTGATACCCCAGTTGGCGATGCAGGCTCCTGTGAGGTTTGCACTCGAAAAATCGGTTGCTTGGGCTTTTGCTTTGGTCAAGTTGGCATTTGTGAGGTTAGCTCCACGCAAATCTGCTCCATTAAGATAAGCTTCCTCTAGATCGGCATCCACTAGATCTGCACCAATAAGATAACCGCGCTCGAAGTTGAGATTCGCGAACTTCTGTCCTCTTCCTTGCCGATTTACAAAGAAATTTTGGGTAGCCTCATCTTTTAATGGATTTGAGAATTTGCATCGATCGAAATTCGCATTCGTCCAGTCAACATAATCGCAATTTGCATCAGAGAAATCTGCATTAGCGATCGTAGCACGGCTAAATTTAGCCCCAGTAAGATTCGCATTGCTATAGTCGGTGCCAATTGCATTCTTAAACTCTCGAATCGCAGAACAAAACTGCGTATAAGCGATATAAAATATCAACACAGACGACAAACTTAACATTGTGCCCGTCAGCCAATCTCCGCTCAGGAATGCTCTGTACGCAAACGCACCCGCAAACGCACCCGCAAATGCAAACGCACCCGCAAATGCAAACGAAATCGCAAACGCAAACGAAATCGCACCCGCAAACGCAAACGAAATCGCACCCGCACCCGCAAACGCACCCGCAAATGCAAACGCACCCGTAAACGCATCCGCAAACGCAAACGCACCCGCATCCACAACCGCAAGCGCAACCGCAAATGCAAACGCACCCGAAACCGCAACCGAAACCGCAAATGCAAATGCAAACGCACCCGTAAACGCATCCGCAAACGCACCCGAAACCAAAATCAAATCTTGCATGCGGCTCTTGCCAGTTGTTATGCCAGTGAAATCAGCCCCGACAAGTTGGGCTTTTGTGAAATTACAGCCGCGCAGATCGGCTCCTGTAAAGTTGGCTTCATTCAGGGCTTGCCCTTTAAAAGAGCGATTGCGGAGATCTTGGTTGGTAAAGTCTTTTGGGTTCTGGTCTGACATATCGTTTACTTTTAAGAGCGGCATGTTTAGCGTCTAGACTTAGAATATAGGCAAACTCGACGTAATGCTTGGAGAAATTAGCAATAAAAATTGGCAACGAAACTTGAAGCCGATGTTTGATTTATCCCCCATCAAACCCATGAAAAAAACAGAAATTATAGAAGCATTACAAAATATGACTTCCAGCGAACAGCTAGAAATCATCGAAATTGCCAGCCAACTTTTGCGACAAAATTTTCTTCCCAACGCATCCAATCAAAACATCTATGAGGCAAACCTCGCTTTCCGTCACTCACTTTCCTTAGAAACTGTTGCCCAGAATCATTCTTAACTCTGGCAAATATTTTGGTTGTGTTGGGGTTTAAATCGGCAATCGATCGATTAAAAGCCGAAAAGAACGAACATCCTTAAAGGTTTAAATCGGTAAGTGATAATTAATGGTTGAATTGAAGAAGTCGCTATTTTTTCTCTTGTGGTGGTTCATTATATGAGAAGCCTGTTTTGTGTTTCAACCGCATCAATTCACGATCGATAGAATCTACTTTCTTTTGAGGATTAGGTTCTTCGACATTCTGTTTTTTGGGGATAGGATTGGTGATGAGATAGTGCCACTGAAATAGATAGAGTATGACAATAATCCAGATAGCCGAAGCCAATTCAACGAATGCCTTTACATTGCTAGTGGCATCGTTTGGGAAAAAGGGAAAGGTAATGATCACTGTAATCACAACGCTGAGAATCAGAACAACAAACGAGGTTAGGGATTCTTTGATACTGTTTGGGGCTGGAATATTCTTACTGTATCCATCTCGCTTTTTACCCAGTATCCAGCTATGAAGGTAAGCGTAGGCGATAAACGGGATCGTAAACCCAATGAGAGTCAATGATGTGAACAAACCCCAGTTACGAGAACCATAAGAAATGATTGCTCCATATGTGCCAAAAAATCTGAGACTACCACCTACAACAGCAGTAATTCCCATCAATACAAGCATTCTCAACCAGCTAATCGGGTATGGTATCCATTTGGGCATGACTTCACCTAGACAAGTACATTTTTCATCGGCTTTCTCATTACAAAGACTGTCTGAGTCTATCAAGTTCTGGATCGGAGTCAGGGGAGTCAGGACAAAACTCTATGCTTATACGAATTTTCCCCTTTTGCCATTGCCCCTTGTTGACTTGCATAACCTCGCAGTCTGCACCATCACTAAACCAATTTTCCCTACCATCACTAGCCCCAGTGTAGTTAATTAAATGTTCCATTAATTGCTCTACCTTGAATGTAGTGTCATCTACTATCAGCGCAGTTCTTTTAGCCATTGATACAACGTCATTAGCCTGTAACGGTTCAAATTTATTCATGATGCCTCAGCGATCGCTACTAACCGATCCGACACTGCACGTTCAATTTTCACTAATTCTTTAAAAGGCATATGCTTTATTTGGTTAAGAATTTCAGACAATTCCAAGCCTCTTGATGTCTTTGCAGGCTTACCTTCAACAACACAGACAAGATCTTCAACACTTAAGCCTAAGATATCTGCGATACGAAGAAGGCTTTTCACGTCTGGCATATAAACGCCATTTTCCCATGAGCCAACGGCTGTATGACTAACCCCCAATAAATCAGCAAACGCTGATTTGTTCATACCTGTACGCGCTTGCTTTATGAGCGTTGCAAGCCTTTCTCTGGACTCTAAATTCATATGTTCATTTTGAAAGCCAAGCTGCAATTATGCTAACACTACTTTCATGTTTGCTTGCTTTCAATACTTGCATGTTTACTTGCTTTAATGTACGTTGATTGAACAAGCTGTTGCTTACACGCCATCGTAAAATTGCCAACGAAACTTGAAGCCGATGTTTGATTTATCCCATCCCATCAAACCCATGCAAAAAACAGAAATTATAGAAGCATTACAAAATATGACTTCCAGCGAACAGCTAGAAATCATCGAAATTGCCAGCCAACTTTTGCGACAAAATTTTCTTCCCAACGCATCCAATCAAAACATCTATGAGGCAAACCTCGCTTTCCGCCACTCACTTTCCTTAGAAACTCTTGCCCAGAATCAATCCACTCCGATCGTTAACGATCTCAGAATGTTGGCAAGTTCAGCATGGGCAGATGAACCGATTGATGAATTTACCAAGTGGATAACCGCGCAAAGACCAGAAGGTAAGACATCCTGCAAATGACCCGAACCCGCCACGACCTATTTGCCAAACAACATCTCGAAGCACTTTTAGAACCAGCTGGCACCGTCACCAGCAGTCGCAAAATTGCCAGCGAAACTCGTGAAGTCGATGTTTGGTTTATCCCTAACCCCGATGCTAAAGAAATCCTAGAGTCCCTGGGCATTTTGGGGCAAATGGCAGAGCAAAGCTGCATCATCGAACCATTTCGCAATGCCGTGCAGACTCAAGAAAGCCTCAACTGTCTGGGCAAATCGATCGACCTCACCGAAGAACTACGACGGCAAGCCAAACGCAATAAGCAAAAACTGCTCGAAACAGCCATACCTCGGCTCTGGATTTTGAGTCCAACCATCTCAGACCAAGTGATTCAAAGCTTTGGAGCCAAAAAAAGTAAAGACTGGACTACGGGATTTTATCTGTTTCCCCCAGCATTCCGTACAGGCTTGGTCGCCATCCATCAGCTTCCAGTCAACCCCCAAACCCTATGGTTACGGCTCATGGGGCGAGATCGGGTGCAACGCCAAGCGATCGACGAACTACTAGCCCTACCAGAGCGCAATCCGATCAAGCAGCGAACCGTAGAACATTTGGCAATATTGCAAATCAGCTTAGGAACAGTGCAAAATATAAGTGAAGACGAGAGGGAATTGGCAATGAACTTAACTCCTGTGTACGAAGAATGGCGACTCAAAACCCTGCAAGAGGGCAGGCAAGAAGGTAAGCGAGAAGGTAAGCGAGAAGGCAGACAAGAGGGTGAATTAGCTCTGGTGCTACGTTTACTAACCAGACGCTTTGGCTCGATCGACGATCGACTCAAAATTCAAATTGAGCAGTTGCCTACCACTTTGCTTGAAGACTTGGGTGAAGCTCTGCTTGATTTTTCGAGTTCTGAGGACTTAGAAAATTGGCTTCGATCGAAATAGTGTAACTTTGCGATTCGCACATACTTATCTGTATAGGCAAACTTGATGCAAATCATCGTAACTATTGATTAGACGCAGACCTTTACAGGTAATAGACTAGAGGATATCAGGAATATTAAACCAGCTTTAACTCAGCCACTTTAACTAAGCCAATACGGAGGCGACATCATGGTAGCTCTTGTACCTGCTCTCAAACCAGATATTGCACCTAAGCCTAGACTAACGATGCAGATCGATCGAATCGCTGCCGATACTACAACAATTCGATCGCTCGATTGGGATAGAGACAGATTTGATATTGAGTTTGGCTTGCAGAATGGCACGACCTACAATTCCTACATCATTCGCGGCGAGAAAGTCGCACTGGTCGATACCTCTCATGCTAAATTTCGCCAGCTTTATCTCGATACACTCAAAGCCGAAATCGATCCCGCCACGATCGACTATCTAGTAATCAGTCATACCGAGCCAGACCATAGTGGCTTAGTCAAAGAAGTATTGGCACTGGCTCCGCACGCAGTTGTGGTCGGCACTAAAGTCGCGATTCAGTTTTTAGAAGACCTGATCCATCAACCATTTGAACGTCAAGTCGTCAAAAATGGCGACCAGATCGACTTGGGTAACGGACATATTTTGCAGTTTGTCAACGCGCCCAACCTGCACTGGCCAGACACGATGATGACGTTTGACCTCAAGACTTCAGTTCTATTTACCTGCGATATCTTTGGGATGCACTTCTGTGACGATCGAACTTATGATGAAGATTTAAAGTCGATCGCGCCTGACTATCGGTTCTACTACGATTGTTTGATGGCTCCCAATGCCCGCTCCGTACTATCAGCGATGAAGCGGATGGATGAGTTACCCGAAATCGGCACTGTGGCTACGGGGCACGGGCCGCTGTTGCGTTTCAACATTGTCGAATTGACTGAAAACTATCGCACTTGGAGTCAAGAGCAGACCAAAGGTGAAACGATCGCATCGGTATTTTATGTATCGGATTATGGCTATAGCGATCGACTATCGCAATCGATCGCCAGAGGCATCACCAAAACTGGGATTGGCGTAGAAATGATGGATTTACGATCGGCTGACATGCAAGAACTACGCGAACTAGTCGAACGATCGACAGGACTGGTAATTGCCACTCCACCTGCTTCGTTACCAAATGCTCAGGTCGCAATCAGTACAGTTTTGGCAGCCGCAAAAGGTAAGCAGTCGATCGGGATTTTTGAATCCTATGGTGGCGACGATCAGTCGGTCGATATGTTGGCAAATAAGTTCAGAGATTTAGGACTAACCGCAGGATTTCCCCCTATTCGGGTCAAAGAGACTCCTTCTGAAATGCTCTATCAACTTTGCGAGGAGTCTGGCACTGACTTGGGACAGTTGTTGGCACGAAAGCAAAATATCAAGCAAATGAAGTCGATCGATGGCGAACTTGACAAGGCGATGGGGCGGTTAGCGGGTGGACTTTACATCATCACTGCCAAAAAAGGTGAACTCAAAAGTGCGATGTTGGCTTCTTGGGTGATGCAAGCAAGTTTCAAGCCTTTAGGTTTAACGATCGCTGTTGCCAAAGATCGGGCGATCGAATCCTTTATGCATGTTGGCGATCGTTTCGTCCTCAATGTTTTAGAGGAAGGTAACTACTCGAAACTGATGCAGCACTTTCTCAAACGATTTGCGCCTGGAGCCGATCGATTTGCGGGTGTAAAAACTCAACCTGCGAGTAATGGCTCTCCCATTTTGGTCGATGCTCTCTCATTTATGGAATGTCAGGTAGTCAGTCGGATGGAAGCCAGCGATCACTGGATTGTTTATGCCCTAGCCGAGAATGGGCGTGTTTCTAAACCCGATACTCTCACTGCCACCCACCATCGCAAAGTCGGCAATCACTATTAGGAATTTGAGTTATGCTCGTTCCTGTCCGAGGCTTTTTCCAAGCTAAACTTGTAAATCCCTTTACCATCAGGACGTTCAAAGGTGACTTGACTGCCATTGTCCTGCCCCTGTATTTGCAGCAGTTCTCGACAATCATTGGCAAGTTTGAGATCTCGTTGCTCGTCATTAGCCTTGTCCGTAGAAGTTTGGGGAATTTCGTTGCCACGCTTGCTTTCTGAGCTAGTCTCCTTCCCTAGTTTACTCAAACCATCAAACATCGATAGAGCTAAAGCTTGAATTCGGGCTGCATAATTAACTTGATTTTGCTCTTGAGCAACAATACTAGCTACCCGTTGAGCCTCATCAGTACCTGAATCGGGATTACTGCTTGGTGCGTGGGACAAATCCCATTCTTCATCGAATATGTCATCTTTGTCTTCCATCATAAAATCCGTCAAATTAATTGGATAATTCTCTCGTTCAGAGATCGCTAAAATGTTGACGACATGAATATCGACAAGCTGATTAAAAGCAGTAATAAACAGGGCGACATCAACATCAGGATTAGCGGTAATCATCGTATTTTCCTAGCGTGCTAGCTGTGGTTTAACAGGCTCTACTTTCAATCTGGGCAATTTGTCAGCCGCCGATGCGGGTTGACTCATGCGCTGAAAGATATGCTTAAAACTAGCCAAATCTTCTGGAGTCATTGACTGAGAAGTAATTTGTCCTTGATCAGTACGCAGGATGTTTTCGCCCATATCATTAGCGATCTCAATATCGCCATCTTGATTTCTTCTCAAGGTGTAATTTTCACTTTGAAAAGTTTCTTTCCCTGTCTGACTGAGGAAATTATCGACAACGACAACACCTCTAGAACCAGCAGGAGATAAATCGCCCATCTTGGAGATCGTGGTGGGATAACCCTGATTTTGGGTCAGATCAGCCAGATCGATATTGGTGGTCTGAAAAGCAGTTTGAGTAAAGTCGATTTGCTGGTCGAGCGTGGTGCGGTCAGCACTAAAAACCGCACGATTGTTTGCCAACTCAAATTTAGCAATCTCACGACCACCTAGATCGGCGATCGCATAGATGTTGTCTTGGTTCTGAATCCTATAGGCTTCCGCTTCATATTTGCCATCGACACCCAACTTGGTAACTAAAGCCACTGAGACAGCCGCCATCACCTGTTGTCTAAAATCATCAAACAATAAAGGATTAGAATGCCCCAACTCATCGAGATCGCTTTGACCATCACCATCCGTATCGATACTGCGAGGGTTTAACCCCATGCGAATCTCATCAACATCCTTGATACCATCACCATCTGTATCTCGACTGAGCGCGGCTGATTGCTCTTGTTTAGTAGTGATTTCTCGCGACTCAACATCGATGTAGCTCTTTTTAGCCAAAATTGGCATCGGTGGCTGTGATGATTGCGGCAGTGGATAGGGATTATTACCAGATAAAGGCGATGGCTTAATTGGCGAGATTGGTAACATCGCAAAATCAGGTTCATCTTTGTCGCGGGGATTGCCGATGACAATACTGACATCTTGATTAGGCTCGTTTGGACGATCTGGAACGGCTTGGTATCTAGCCCACCAATCATCCATGATGTCCTGATCCCATTGCTGGGATACCTTGTCCCACTCTTGATCGCTAAAACCAGAGGGTTGCGAATCAGGCTGTTGTATGCCATCTTCTTGCTTTTGCTGCTCGCCTTCCTTTTTGGCTAGCAACAAACTCAGTAACGCCGCTAAAGCCTCAATTGTTGTTTGGGCGATCGCCAGTTGTTGGGAATTTGATTGTGAAGCTTCAGATGATTGAATAAAAACCATGATTTACCTCTATAAACCTTCAGCCCAAGCTGGAACCGTGGATTTGGGTGTTGCAGGAGCATCTTTAGCGGGTAAAGGGAAATTATCTAAAAAATAATCCTTGCGAGCCAAAATCGCCGCGTCGGTAATTGGGATTTGATGTCCCTCCTCTGCTAGTTCCACTTTTAGAGCCTCCCATCTCGATTTACTGTTTTCGGCTCTGTCCGCATCAACTTTGGGGATTTTAATATTGCAACGACGGGGGACATTGGCTTCTTTCTTAGAGCTATAGCCTGGAGAAATGAGGATGCAATTACCTTGCGGTAACTTGAGGAAATCCTCTGGTGCAAATAGTTTCCGCGTTCGTTCCTGATCCGATGTACTGGTACTAGTCTTACCGCCTCCTGAGCTGCGCGACTTCGATTTGTATTTCAGATGCTCGTCACCGAGATAATCAGAGAAAATCTTGGCAGATTCAGGTTCGAGGGGATTGAAAATTGCTTTGGTAGCACAACCACCGAAAATCGCCCTAGATACTTCTTTGCCGTAGGTTTCTTCCAATTGGACAAGGTTTTGAAAACCGAGCATACAGGAAAGTCCATCTTCGCGGTGAACGTTCAGCCATTGCACGAGGCTAGGTAGATAAAGCGTTGGTAACTCATCGATCGCCACAAGGAGAGGGTCTTCGCGTTTGTTCGTGACATTGCGGGTGACGATCATATGCAGGACAGTTGCCAAAAGCGGTGCAACCACATCCTGTTTTTCGCGTTTCATGCCGATTACCAGCAAATGCTTGCCCTTTAATTCCATCGGAATCGTGGTCTTGCCACAGAATACGCTGAGAATATCGGGCGACATGAACCGACTGAAGAGAATACTCGCAGTCGAGATCACGGAGGCAACTGTCTTCTCAGAGTCAGCCATCGAAATCAACTGTCCAAAACTAGTTTCTACCCAAGTCGGTAAATTTGCATTTTGGACTCGTGCTGGGAGATTATTCCCTCCCAATGCTTTAGCACAGAAGATGATATCGGGATAAGGCGTTGTTTTTGCCAGTAGCAGGACGGCTTGAATCAGTTGATCGCCACTATTGGTAAAGAAAGGATCTTCATTGCCTTTGCCACCTGATTTGAAGTTACGGTTGAGGACGATCGCCACCTGTCTTGTCATATCCACATCAGCAGCATCGCGGATGAAATCAAGGGGATTGCAGATCCCACTTTCGGGAAAACTAGGCGCAAATATACTAACTTTGTATCCCGCATCCGCCGCAATTCCCGCAATGCGGGAGGACTGCTCGGCATATTTGTAGTCGTAGAGGATAATCGGAAATCCTTGATCGATGGCGCTGCGGATGGCAGGATCGTAATGTTTTTGTTACTACTCAGGTCAAAAAGAAC
>ENA-ORBV01011153-ORBV01011153.1-microbial-mat-metagenome-genome-assembly--contig:-NODE-11153-length-14196-cov-5.848714_pt1 | contig 14196 bp, 12 predicted proteins | sample MGYA00237777_ERZ505514 | MGnify/ENA primary metagenome ERZ505514 (study PRJEB26160, sample SAMN06269048) | microbial mat metagenome | isolation source: Oligotrophic lake microbial mat | place...
TTTTTTCAAGCAGAAGACGGCATACGAGATTCGCCTTAGTCTCGTGGGCTCGGAGATGTGTATAAGAGACAGGCAACCTACCACCTCGGTCTGGATCTGGGCTGGCATAGTTTTAGTGGAAAGAATTTGAGTCGCACCGAGAGTGTGTGCACCTTTTTTAGTCGTCACCCCTAGACTAATTGGCCAGCCGTGCGTCCAAGTCAATCAACTACCTACATGCAGTGACAAGAGCGTTGAAACATAGTCTTGAAACAATGAATCATGATGTTGAGGCGGAGGCACAGCATGCAAGTCAGTTATCACCAGGTACGAAATTGAGTTCATTCATTCGATGTGCGGTTGAGCATGCAAGAGATCATTATTATTGCATGTGTGCATAGAATATACTAGTACACAGTATAGTTTTTATTAGTACAATCATGTCTTGCAAAGAATGAGCACGCACCTGTCATTTTGCAAAACGTTGCTATTGGTAGCTTTCATTCTTTGGACTTGCTGTCGTCAAGATGGATTTGCTTTCGCATCATCATCGTCGTCCTTTGTGCACTGCTTTGTTGGAAGAAAACGGCAGCTACGAGTAGCGTCTACTTCTGAATGGAACAAGAAGGGGGCCGTCGCACGAAATATTCGAAGCAACACTAGAAGAAGAAAAGGATGGCTTGCTCAAATCGATGAAGAAGCTTTCTATGAAGAAGAAAGCAAGAAATGGGACACATGGGATGAGGATTTTTATGATGATGATGAAGTCAATGCTGACACTGGCACCAGCAACAACAATAATGATAGCAGCCGACAACAACAGGAAAGGGAAGATCAACTGCTGTTGGACTTTTCCATCGATAGGTTTCTCCGTGGTGAATATGATGGGCAATTTGCCGACGATGCACCGGCACCAACACCTCAAATGACACCTCAGATGACCGTCGAAGCGGCCCTAACATCGTTGCGGCACTTGGACGACCCAGAGCCATCCCATGGAGCAGCAGTGCTACTTCGATTTTGTGTCCCGTTGAGCCGCGGTGGACGATGGGGCGATTCCTCTAATAAACAGATTGAAGAAGGTAGCGCAGCTGCTTGGAAAGAAGTCATGAGAGGTAAATACAAATATTTGTTCAGTCTACAAATTTGAAATTTAGATGATGAAACATTAACATTTTGATTCATAAACAATTTTTCAGGCTCCCTCTCTGCTACCATGCTCGCGCGACGTCTTCGTGCGTCTTCCTTTTCGTGTTTGTTGGATTGGGATAGTTTGGATGTCACCGAGGGCGCATATTCGATTCAAAGAGACGATGGAATTATGATTGGTGTTCCAAGCAGTGTGGCGTATGTCAATGCAGCGCTTCATTTTAGAGAACGACAGGGAAATGTTGAGCCTATCCTAGTTGCAATTTTTTTACGAAAAATAAATAGTGTATGGCTCATTGATTCGGCCTGTTTGAGTCGGAAAGGGCTCTTTGTAGAAAACGAAAACAGTGGAAATGACAGTTAAGGGAGATAATTTGCTCCATCCAGCGAGAAGCTAAAAGATAGACTACTTGGGTCCATATATTAAAATTGGTTACTGGCTCAAGCTTTGCTGACATTTTTAGCTGGTATCGTTCGTTTTACAGAAACCACGGTGCACCTGGAAACGGTGTCAATGCCAACAGCGCAGCACCTAATGCAACCACCCAAGCCCCAAAGCGATAATCATCCACTGGTGTCACGTCATCTCGAACCGGTACTTCGGTCCGTCGTTGCAGAAACACAATAAGAAGTCCCCAGGTAAAAGCTATCCCCGATGCGCCAGATATTGAATACGACAACATCAAGAGCAAGGTGAAAGCCGATGAAATCCCTCCAAAGCGTGGCCCGAACAAGGTGGTGATTATTCGACCACCATCCAAACGGAAGACAGGCAGCAGATTCAAGGCGGACGAGATTAGCCCCGCAAAGCCTGACAGGAAGAGAGGATGAATTGGTATTGGCTGTGCCAGTGGTAGCATCATGAGTTTGGGGGCCAAACCAGACACGACGAGGCTTGTCAAAAGGCTGCACTTGAAGAAACCTACAGGGACTACGGGAAAGCCGGAGAGCGCTGCTTCTGTGGCGTGGGTTGTCATGTAAAGACCAACAGACATCATGAACAGGGAGATTGTCATACCCGCCACTGGTCCACTAAACGCCAGGTCAAATAAGGCGCTGCGGTTTTTCGGAAAAGACAGCAGGGGCGTTATGCATCCGAACGTTCCAACTTGGGGGCTGGGGATGGGTGTCGGGCGGCCTAGCTTAATGTTCCGCACTTTTGCGACCAGGAAGTGAGCAGCTTCATGAAAGACTTGTACTGATAAAATACCGAGGCAAAGCGGTATACAAGAGAGCAGCACAGAAATGTCTCTTTGGGTCACGACGGATTGAAAAAATGCCGGGTTCAGAGCGTAGCACGAAACCGAAAAAGAAAAAGTCGTCAAGACTGTTAAGGCAGAGGATATCCGCTATTGACATGCAGGCATTTGGAATAAGATGATGTGAAAGAATATGGATTTGAGATAAGCTTGTCAAAATTGCAACGCTAGAACGAGCAGTGCTGGTTCTTTCTTCTTACCTTTGCGATGGGCAATGTAGTTGTTTTTTCTAACACACTTTCCGTAGGTTCAACTTTTCTGGATATTGCCAGAATGACAGGAAGTGGTTGCGGCGTGCGATTATCTCTTCCTGCGCTCCATTCAGGGTCCTCCATCATGAACAATTGGATTCGATCTGCAAGACCCTCCTTTGCTTGGAGTTTTTGTTGAATTTCTTCAAAGACCACTGCAGTATGATTGTATCGGCCATTACCACTCTTGCCAGCTCGTCCTGTCGCTGCCCCCCGACTGCCATCGACGAGCCCCGCTGGGATTCGAATATTCCCCCGAAATATGGCGGCAGATGGTATGGCCTCAGAGGATGTGCAAAAGAAACGAGTTCCCATCAGTACTGTTTCTTTGATTTCCGTCACATCTTCTTTGCGAAGGGTCGCTCTCGACGAGGCTAGTAAGGGGAGGAGTGCCGACGGAACCCACAGCGGAACCGATGCTATGCGCTCGACCACACGAGAAATATTGACCTCAAGACTATTGCGATCTGATGGTGATGATAATGACGACGAGTCATCTTGTTCTTGTTTCGAAGAAGAAATTCCCAACGTTTGACGAGCGTATTCTTGAATCTCATCCGCAAGCATCCCTGGTGTTGTTGTGGCTCTCCGGTTGACGGTCGAATTCGAACTGGAGGGCGACATCTTGGCTGCATTCACCACAGCATTCACATTGGCTGCAATGATGCGCTTCAATTCTTCTTCGTCGGCTCGGATAAGCTCCTTTCGACGACTTTTCAGCGCAGGTGAAACTCTCCCTGTCCATCTCGTATTGATGTCGTTCGATGAGGACGATTCAGTTTTTTCATTAATATTTTGATCTTCTTCCTGAGCGACAGAACTTTCGGGTTCATCTGTTGTTGTCGTTGTTGTTTCTGTCGTCTTCGCTTTTAAGGACGTCATTTTGTCATTATATTCATCGTCAAGCAACGAAGCAGCATTGATCAACATGGATATCCATCCATCGATCATGAGCCACTCTGTATCATTGGCAGCCACGTATGCGTTCCGCGTGTCGGCAATTTGAAAATTGGGATTCATGCTAGTCACAGTCGTTGTACTGGTGTTCACAGATGGTCGGCTCACAGCTGCTTGACTAGGTGTCATAATGGTAGGCCGATCTTGTACTCGAAATTGTCGTTCTTGCAATCGTTCTAATACCATAATGACTTGGTCCGGAGACCACCGGTCGTTGCGAAATCGATCGGCGATTTTCTTTTCCAGTGCCCTGGATTTTGTTGAGTTTGTGGGTACAATTCCCGTGTCATGAAAGAGCTGGTCCACCAGTTGGTCTGAGTCTCGTATGCGTTGCGAGCGATGGCTCGATCTGGATTCCAACAAGCTTTGTTCTTCAGCTTGTGCTTCTGCCCGGAGCCGCCTGGCGCGCGCACGAAGCTCTTCTACTTCAGAGAGGACCTTTTCTCGATCCGGAATTTCATTTTTATTGTTGTCATCCATTGTAATGGTAGAAGTATTGGTTTCATTATTGACTGATGCAGAAGGATTGTCGCTGCTTTTTGCGTTCTGGCCATTGCGATTATTGTCGGCATTCTTCTGGCTTGCTGCTGCTAGAGAAGCAGTGCTATTTTTGGCGGAACCGTAGACCAAGTCGTCCTTGCTCAACCACAATTTAGACCGCCCTCGTGCTACTATTAGGAGTTGATGATTGTGGTGGTTGCGTAAGCTTAGGCGGCCGAAGCCAGCATTATTTCCAACGGGTCTTGCGTAGGTGCAGTCTGCTCTTCTGTCACTGACAAAACTTGAACGAGCTTGATGGAAGGCACCACTAAAACTCCACAATCCCTGACAGAGCAACGATAGAATACAGCATTGCATCATGACGGCTTCCAACCGAAAACTGCGAGTGAAAGTGGTCATCTTCTTGGTCGTCATTTTCGTGATTTTGCGTCTCGTTCAGGGTCTCTTTTTTCCTTCGCTTTGACACTCCTTGTATGTACAAATGTAGTAAATTAGCTAATCCTATTCAAGATACATAGATGACTGTTACAAGATACCTGGCCTGCAGAAAAAAGTTTTATTTTCTGTACATGACTGTGTCCATAGTGCATCCATGTTGTACCGGCACATGCATGGTCGCAATACTAGTACTGCAGTACGCCTGTACCATAACCATACAGTAAGTAGCCATTTAGTTGATGAAGCTGTTGATGATGAGATCCAGTCGTCACTGTGTGCATGTTTCCGAGGCACTGAGCGAACCAGGCTTGATGACGTCGATGAAAATAAGGAGAGGGATGTTCAAACTTTCAAATCATAGTTAAGACGCACACTTGCCTAAGTGTTTGAAGAACATGGAAGTTTTTGTCAACGTTCACTTTTTCTCTCGTCTTTCACTTTTTCCGACCATTCGCCTTATGACGATGATGGATTGATTTTGATGGATCATTCATTGACGTGCTCTGACTCGTGTGCCATTCTTTTTCAATAGACCACTACTAACGGGTTGAACCATAAGGGATCGATTTTTCCCGGACCTGCAAGCTACGAATTGATTACTATAGACACGAAAACAAGTCCACGGTCGGTGCTGTCTGCTGTCGTGTCTCAAGCGTTAGTTCTCCGTGTGCATCTCGCACCAAGACCGTTCATTGAGTGTGTGTCGATACTCAAGCTCTGTCGGAATCAGCGTTTAGTACCCCGAAAAAAGTTAGCGTGGGACTGATCGGTTGGCGAAAGATTAGACGGAATCGTAGTCTAGGAACGACCGAACGTGATCTACTGTACTAGTACGGCACGCTACCTGGTACGTACCAAGATTACGAAAGTCTTGTCTTTGAACACAACGCACCTCATCGTCACGTGAATTACCGTAGAAGACGCAAAGAAGAAGCGTTCTCACCTCTGACTCGTTTGCTTTGTCGTTTTTGCGAAAGGCATTTCGTTCGAGAGAAAAAAGAAACTTCGACCATGAACGAAGTCACTCCTCAGAAAAGTAGTAGCGCAAGCCATCGTGCTCCGACAAAGGAGGAAATGAATGCAGTTTTTGCGTTGTGTCGGTCCAACCACTGGTCGTCGTGTTTGCAATGCTTGAAAAACAATCCAGCAATCGGAACGACGACAATGATAATGGTGCGTTGAACAATAATCGAGTCACTCGATCGCAAAGAATGAATCTTATGATGAAAGTGTCGAAGCCCTCACCACGTATGGACCTTCGTTTTCTCTTTGCTGTTGTTCTCTTTTTCACCACAAAGGACAATCACATTACAACGACAGTTTGTCACCAAGCTATTACGAGTAAGGGAGATGTCCAGCAACGAGCAGCGTGTATTTTGCAAATTCTTTCAACGACACCCGAAGCCGCAAAGATCCGCAACGGGTATGGAAGTACTTGCCTACACGTCATAAGTCAACGCAACACAAAGATTGACAGCAAGACGAAGGAAAAACTAATCATAGCTCTCATTCGAGCCTATCCAGGTGCTTTGATGGAAGCTGGCGGCGTGGGAAAGCGAACTCCTTTGCACATCATCTTCACAGATTATGTCTCACCCAGGCTCACTCAACTCATGATCGAGAACGGAAAGAAAGCAACATTCATGAAGGACAAGAACAATTGGCTTCCGATCCATGTTGCATGCTCGCGTCACGTCTCTCCAGAGAAATTAAGATTCTTGATCGATGCCAACCCGGATTCGATCTATGCCACCACAAGCAGTGGCGACACAGTTCTGGGCCTAGCGCAGTCGACGGCAACTCGGTACGTGATTGGTCGTGAAGGGATTACGATGCCTCATACGTCTTTTAATAAAATGACTGCGGTCCGGTGTTGATATGACACCATGGATTCGGATTGCCACAATCTAACACGAATTTTTCGCAAGGCCTTGACGAACAACTATCTACATGGTGGTATTGTACAGGACTCATCCGAATTTCCGGCTGATTGAAAGTTTGAAAGAAGCGCTACAGAATTCTTCGGGCGGCTATGGTGGAAGAGCTGTTGCCCTCGATGCTGCTTCCATTGTTCCGGCGCGAGTAAGTTCAAACGACACGGCCGATTCAGATGGATCAAATACGACACCGGCAACGAAAAAGACGAGAAAGAGAAAGCCTGCCGCTCAAGGAAAGCGTGCTGCTACGAGACGCGTCAAGACAGAACCAATGGATAGTACCCCAGCTGCCGCTGCGACCATCATGAATCCTGCCACAGCAGTCAACATGGAAACCCCTGATGCCGCCGATCTCTTACTTCAGTTTGCCCGCGGTAGTGGCGGGAACGGCAATGATAATCTTCCCTCTCCAACCAAATTTGAAGTTCCCTCGCACACCCAGTTTGCCGAGGTTTGAGAAAGAGGAATGCGAAGGGTCAAATCATCACAGTCATAGGTATACACCTGCAAAGTATGGTCTTTTCGTGGCATATTATTAGAAGGGGCGGGGAAAATACAATAAAGAGATACATGGGATATGGTTTCCTATTAGCTTTTTTCAAGCAACTGCTCAACTTCTTTTCGAGCTGGAGGCCTAACGAAAAAGAAATGAAACAGCAGAGCAATAATCTATATTAGAAAACAACATATGGACACATTTATGCTTAGCAATATAGAGGTGCTTGGGTAGCAAACTTACGGTCCACAAGGCTGCACCATTTTCTCCAAGAACTCTAACCTCAGGCGGTAAACATTTTCATTAGTTGCAACAGCGTAGTAAGACAATTGATCGTAATGGCCAACATGACTGGCGTATGTATCCCTGTGCTGGTTGGTTAGAAATTCACTGCAATAACAGAACAATGGAAATCAACGAATCAATCGATCGAATAGAATGTGTGAGCTGTGACGTCGAGAATGAGCTTCTTCCTAGGACAGCATCCTTTTGGAGTGAAACTTTGAGTGGCGTTCCTGTGCGGGAGTTCAACAACAATAATCCTACACTTCCGACACATCCCACACACTCTTGTTAGCGGTTTTAGCGCAACAACTATTTCCACGTACTATTTGCTCATGTCAGCGTGCCCTAAAAGTCATTCGTGAGCATTTTTTAACTGATGTTAGTGATGCACGGTTTAGAATCAATCATAATGCATTTGATATGCGGGTTGCTCGTACCTGTTCCGACATATCTTTGTTTCAGTTGCTCGTTAGACTCTGCTCCACCACCTGGATGACTCATTGTGAACTAAAAGTTGATGGATGTATCGGGAGAGTCAGTGTTAGACAGGATGGCGCTGCCTTCCTTTGTTTGTGCCCGAACTGAAAAGAGATCGGTTGCTGCTATCAGTATGCTGCATGTATGTTGTCCTTCCTGTTGCTTGCTGCTTGTTGGTCTTCGGTTGAGCTTTACTTCAGCCACCCGGGCAAAGAGCAAAAAAAATTTAAAATTAATTTTGCATGGATGTCAATCAATTAACAGAAACAATTACAGCACTAGTTAAGTACTCCAGCCTGAGCTTTGCCACTATGAATACACAGAATTGTCAACAAGCTACTGTAATAAACTGCAGAGCATTTGGCATGAAAAATATTTTATTAGATGACATAGTTTGAGATCAAACATCTTCAGCTCCATTTAGACAATTTGCATGTTCATTCTCGACTCCTGGCAACATCATGGTCCGAGACATTGAACAATGTTCATTGAGACAATGGCACACATTAGACATTCATTTAGCTGCTGAAATTTGAACCTGGTAGCTCATTGCCATAAAAGGTGTGCCAAAGATGTTCTGCCAGCAGTTGTCAAATGATTGCAAACCCATGGGCAAAGAATTCAGTTCTGCATTGCACCCTAAGAGTGGCTGATGTCAAAGACATTAGCAAGATGGCATCTTTGACATGGAAAACATCATTGACTTCTGTGCTTCACAAGACTGGTCATTTTAATCCAGTCCCTGTAGGTGCAGCACTTCAAGGTGTGGGGCCAGAGGAATCTAGACTACCATGGCAAAGGCTTCCAAGAGCGCTCAAATAGGCTGAAAGAATTGCGGAGCTACCAAAGAAGCGACTTACCTCTGCAACTTCCAAGAACAAGTCCCTCTTCACATCAGGGGGCTGTTTAGCATGCTTTGAAAATCTGCCTTCATTGATCATGTTGCTGTGCATGGGCATGGATCAGGAACAAGGAGACTGTCTATAAAAAAGATTACACCATTCAATAGCAACAAAGCAAATGGTAGTGGAGAGTCACAAACAAGTCTCTTTTGATCATCAACCCACTCTGGAGTTTCCACTCACCATCCTGTGGAGGGTTAACATCACAAGACTCCGGATACTTATCCTCCTTTTGTAATGACATTTCACCCAACTCCAACCATGTCGTTTAGTAAGTCTGTTGCTTCTGGGCAGAGCATGCTAGCAGAGTCTCAAGGCCACTCACTCCAGTCTGTGGAAAGGGCGAACTTGAGCTGACGACCTAGTTTAGAGTGAAGTAAAATAGACATCTGTTTTTTATCGAGCCGCAGAGGGCACTTGGATCTAATCATGCAATTAATTTACAAATTGATATGATGCATGACATCGTAGTCTATCTCTCCACCAGGGATGCTGGCGTGACCTTGCTGTTGGGCAATGCAAGTCGGCACTCGAAAAAGGCTATCAGTGGCTCTGTACCTCAGACAAACGATCATGCCAGCTACTAGTAGGAGAGTGCAGTCAATGCATTCACCTGAAAGTAAGCCTTTTTTTTAACCTGCTAGCTCACTTCCTCGTTTGATTGCACTGCAGTGTCACATGCACTTTTGTAACCCACTCAGGAGAGGAGCATTTCCTTCCAACAGTTCGCTCGACCAAACGAATCATCTGGTTAAGATCCAAGCCTCTCGTGGCTCCACCTAAATGGCAATCCGTTGCGACCGCGGTGAAGTCAGCCCGGGTACGCAAAAAGCAAATATCTGGATTGACTTGGACGGCTAGAAGAGGAACAAATGGTGAGCAAGGGAAGAACCAGCACCGAGTCGACACCAATCATCACAATTCAAACATGATTCAGCACAATCCACACACGATTACTTCCATAAGCTTACCAATTCCCAGCTCCCGTATTGCAGGCATGACGGTACCATTTAAGAACTTTTCCGAATGCACTTCAAAACATCAAACGAGCAGACATCACGGGATGTTAGTATCGCGACGACCCGAGGGAAATTCGTACAGACAGCTGATAGTAAATGAGCACGCCGAAAACTCACTGGCCCAGCCGGGTTCGCATGTATCAACATATTTTTCTATGAAGTCAAAGCGCTTCGTAGCCCAGATTTCAATAGCCTCGTAGGGTCCATAGATCATGCGGTCGTTAATTGGCATCGCTCCAAACGGTGCCAACATTGCCTGACTATTCTGAGAATCGTACTCATCCCGTTCTGTCTGATAGATGTCTATGGGTGTTAGGTATAAGACATCCGATCTAAACATTCCTACCCTGGTGTACTGAACACCCCGTTTGGCTGCTGAAGCTTCCATTAAGGACCAAGCGGCACTGATACTGTGCCATTGTCTCACCTTGAATATGTATAGGTTATTATTGTCGCCGGGCAGAAAAGTGGAGTTTGATTAGAGAAGATTGACGAGGAAGAAGAGCAAAACCCTCCAGAGCTGTTCTTACAATGTTGTCCAGCGATGAAGGATACTTGTAACTCTTTGCTCTCCATGGAAAATAGCGGTACATCCCATCATCCCCCTTTGCAGTCCTGTAATTTTGGATTTGCTTATGTCTTGATCCCCAAAAGGTTGCTTCTGTGTCTGATGTAAATTCTACAACAGGTTCGTGGTTGTGAACTTTTCGGGCTGTAGATATTGAGGTGGCCAACACTTCATCTTTCAGCAGCATTATTTCCATAGGATCCATTGTCCCTCCTTTATTAGCTCTCCCTTCTGGTTCTTCTGTACGATTATAGTAATGAACGAAATAGTCACAGTTGTAACGTGCGTTCGTCGTGATCAAATTCTGTTGCAGGGACGGTAGTACCATGCCTTTGAAGGATCGCGGCAAACCGAAGAACACAATTGCGCATCGCTCATTGCTGGTGTACTGTGGCATGAATGCATTTATAGGAGTAGGACTCTTCGGTTCCAAAATACCAACCCCATCCAGCAGAAATGAAGCCTTTTCTGGTCCCATGGTGTCAACAAAGCCCTGTACCCAAGAGCAAATTTCATCATTGAATGCTGCATCGACCTTTCTATGTTTGCTATATTGCTGTTGTAAGATTTTAATTTGGTGAAACATCGATCGATGCAACAGCATGCCAAATTATTGGTGACCAAATAATTAGCAATGTTTCTCATATAGTAATGTATCAGCCAAACAAGTGAGCGTGCTGCAACGTCTCCTCGCCAACTCAAAAAATGACCTACCTGTCGACCTCGCCGAAATTTTAAATCCATGGCACGAGCGTCATCCCTATACTCGTATTGTGACAAAGAACCCAGATAGTGATTGATAATGAGAGGCGATTCGGAACTTTCTACGCGTAACTTTTGATGGGAACAAAGACTCTTGATGGGCCGATGGATGCTATCCACGCCCCCCTCCGACAGTTCTCGCCATGGAACTTGGGATACATCAATCAAAACCTTCGATTCCCGGTTGGCCCAATATTGCTCTGGATGGGCATGTTTGCGCCATCGCAGGGTTGAAAAATGATTGGTGTGGTTTATAATTTGGGAAGGCAGCTTGTTCAAGTAAGGAGGCGACGGTCCTTCCTCTGCACTCTCGACCGCCCCAAAACGTATCCTCGGAATCTGAATACAAGGAGATTTGCTCCAACTGGATTCCGGTCGTTGCAATTCTGCTTTTAGCAGTGATCTGATTGAGGCGGGCTCTTCTATCCGTGTTGCCAATGGATTTTCAATCTTTCTTTTTTCGTGTTGTCCTACATTGATTTGATTCGCCATTTTCGTGTTGATTCTTAAATATTCGTCCGTGTCCGTCATGAGGGTCCACGTTCGTTGTTCCTCTTTGAGTTTCTTCATACACTTGGAATAAAAAATACGTTGACGTGCTCGATGCCGTACCAAAGTTTCTGTAAGATTTCCAGGTTGATTGCGGACAATGCCTTCCGCTTCGATTCGTTCTGTTACTGTCATGTAATCATGGTCTTGCCATTCCAAAATTGTCATTGTATCCCGCCATCTGTCGAGAACATGCGATGGAGATGTTTGTGATCGGGGATCTACGGCTACTACCAAATATCGAAGAGGCAGGGTGTGGTAATGATAAGCCAACCATTCAATCAACCAATGGTTGTCGTCCATTACTAATAAGCAGGCTGAAAACGTGTCTTCGTCTTGAATTGTAACATGGCCGTTTGGCCTTGTTTTTCCAACGCGTGGGGCAGCGAACGATTTTGGATTATGGGAAGCAAAAATATCCTGCGACGAGGGATGTGCCACAAGAAGCCAAGTGTTCATGGTAGTGGCAATAGCGAGGAACAGAAAAAGCTGCACAACTTTCGTGGTGGTGCTCGACATGGTATAGCTTGTTTGGAAGTGTGCCAGCAATTTCAGGCTCGTTGCAGGTGCATGAGCAGCGGATTGACGCATGGTTTCGGGGCGACTCGTCGTCGGCGTTCCAAAAGAAAGTAAAGGCGACGAAGGGAGACAGAGACACACTGCTGTGCTGATGGTGTTATAGAGGATGGTACGGGTACCAAGGTACCTGTTAGTGGTCGTATATAGCCAGTCAAGTGGCGGATACTAGTAGTTCGCCGATTGTTTTTGTGGTGTAGGTTCACTCTAATAGCTACTCTACTAGTTAGTAGCTAGTACTCCAGAAGTAGGTTAATTATTGACAACCCTGGTTAAAAAGTGTGATATTTCAAAAGTAAAAATGCACGTTATTTTGACGTAAAAAATACCGTTGTTTCCAATCAGGTTTTCCGGGTCAGTCTTGACAACTCGGGAGTGACAAAATTTAGCCTTAACCCTGCCATTTTTCTTTTATCCATATTTTTTCTCAAAGAAACGGATGGCTGTAGCCATCACCATTCTCAACAATAAAACTCGATGAATTATTATTATTGATGAATCAATGAATTGATGTATTGTTCCACCAGCTATAGTAGCTATAGCTGCCAACATGTCAGCTGCCAATACTGGCGGGGGCGCCTTTGTTCCCGATTATGAGGATGATCCTGTAGATTTTTTGGTTTCCTTTCCTGATATAAAAGCTAGAACTACCGAAGCTTTGTACGCGTCAAGAGCATCCAATGAGAATCCATCCACAAAAGCATCGTCTGCTGCTGCTTCCTCGGCACGGTCGCCATGGGCAGTCGACAAGTCTCCCAAGGGCTCCGTGGATGAACCGATACAGCCTCTCGTCGATTTGATCAATCACCATCCCTCCTTTTCGACATTGTCATCCTGTTCGGGACGTATTGCTCTTTTTCAGCCATGGGAACCGACATCGTCTTCGTCATCATTATTGCCTACGAATGAGGTACCTATTACTCAAGTCAATGACGCCGATTCATTTCTTCGTGAAGCTGGTGATAATCAGGAAGAACCTTCCGAGCAAAAGAATTCCAAAAGTACTCCAGGAAGTGGCAAAGGCCGCGGTGGGTGGTTGTTAGTGAGCCATGAAAAAATTGAGTACTCGGAACTCTTGAGTATCTTTGACAAACATGTTGAAAGCGGCGATTCCCAAACAGAACCTCGTGCAGTAGACACGTCCACTTCTATTCTGGAAAGCAGTACGAATGAACTAAAAATGGAGACGCTCATGTTCAAAGTGGAGCCCATGTTGCTGCACGTGGCTGTCGCAACGGTGGACCGAGGGCGCCAACTCTTGGGCTTGGCATTGGCACTTGGCTTTCGGGAATCGGGATTGGTCCTGCCCAGTAAGAACAACAATCGTGTCACGGTTGCGATTCGGGGAATGAGCTTAGCACTCACTGTACCATTGGCTTTTGATGGACCCTTGTGTCCATCTCGGGAATATCTCCGAGCTCTAGTGGATCAAGCCAATCATCGCATGGAATTGAATCAATCCAAATTGCAACGGTTGTATCATAGTGTCAGAGAAAGTTTGTTTCGCACAGCACCCATAAACTCTGACAATTTAGGGCTTTATTGTCAGATACTTCCGAGTCTGAATATCTGGGGGCATGCTGCCGTGGTCCTTCCTTGCGCAACCCCCAATACATCATCCACTGATGATGAGTCGACAGGGCAAAGTAAGGATGCGACTATTTTGGTATTTGGCGGTTACGGCGAAGGTCCTGATACTCCTGGCTCGTCAACCGAAAATAATTCCAAGCAGTGCCGACGGCTAGGAGAAGTCTATAGTCTCCAGAGACGAAGTGGGCGCTGGCGTGATTGCTGGGAGAGAATACAACAGCCAATAGACATTTCAGGGTTAAATGACAATGTATTGCGGCTGAAGTCGATTGGGGTCGATGTTCGAGTTGCTCAATTTACTCCTCGTGAAGGTGTGTCAGCATTTGCGTTCGACGACTGTATTCCGAAACTTGCTATCGGGAAAGAAGGTATGGGGGGTATTGTGGGAATCTGGGGCGGTCGCAAGGGGCCGAATGCGCCGTTGAACGAATTTCTTCTCTTTCAACATTCAAAATTAGACGACGGTGGCGGTGACAGTAACAACAGTGGCTTTTACATGCC
>ENA-ORBV01011154-ORBV01011154.1-microbial-mat-metagenome-genome-assembly--contig:-NODE-11154-length-14193-cov-5.586993_pt1 | contig 14193 bp, 10 predicted proteins | sample MGYA00237777_ERZ505514 | MGnify/ENA primary metagenome ERZ505514 (study PRJEB26160, sample SAMN06269048) | microbial mat metagenome | isolation source: Oligotrophic lake microbial mat | place...
GTCATTCTTTGATGTTTAGAAATTGTTGACTTCATGCAGCTCCACATCGTGAATTGCGCTTCTTTACCACTAGCTAGCCAGCTAGTTAGCTAGTAGCATTTGAAGGCCGAAAAATGATTGACTCAGCAGCTCGTCACCATAAAAATTTACCACTTCAGTAATCAAGGATTTGCGTAAGAAGTTATACACGATAACAGGTCAATAGAGAAAATAACGCCGATGCCAAAACTAGCATTCCTCTTCTTTCTCTTTTCCAATTTTTGGATTGGGATCCATGCATTGATTGTTTCCCCAGCAGCAAGTCAAGATGTCCCGACAAATGTTTTTGATAATGTAAATCCAAGTCAAGCAGCAGGGCAAGAAAAAAGTTCAACGGCCAGAATTCGATCGACTCGTCGAGACGACTTGGAACCAGTGGCCGATCTTCTTTCCTCGGCCATTACAGGAAACAATGCCGACACTACCAATTGGAAAGCCAGAATGGAACGACTGAGAGTCAAATCATCCTTACAAAATACATTGCATCATCGAATCCAAGCCCTTGAAGAAGGCAAAAAACATTTATCTCAATCCATCGGGACGACTAATGGCGAAGGAATTTCGTTACAAATCATGAAGGATCCCAATCATTTGCGGTATTTGTGGTCCCAAGAATCCTTTCGAAAGCGCATTCAACAAGCGGCAGAAGTTTCTACCGAACCTCATCCTTGGGGAAATCATGATTTTGAACTCGCCCCACGCAACCCAAACTGGTTGCGACATGAAATGATTACAGCACAAGATGTGGAAAGTGGAGAAATTATTGGATTTTGCGAAATTGCCATGCTTTTGTGTCCACCGCCGACAGTGGCATCTGCTGAGGATAACTACAATAACAACATGGATTTTACAGATGGTGATAATTATTACAACAACAATCATGCATTTGACTGTTGCTCTGTCGACTGTGCTCCGACCATTGCCAATCTGGTGGTCGCCAAACATTACCGACGAAGAGGCATTGCCAAAGGCCTTGTCAAGAGTGCCGAACGCATTGTGGCACGGAAATGGCAGTGTGACGAATTGGGCTTGTATGTCGAAAAAGAAAATTCCCGAGCCATGGATTTATACCACAGAACAGGATACGATGTCAAGGCAGTCAGTGGGAGTAAGTGGTACATGTCCAAGGCACTGGATTAAAACAAAAGAATGGGCAGGCGTGAAGAAGCCATGGCGATGGATGCCTACTGCAAACTAGCTAATAATAAAGTCGGTACACAGAGCTCGTTGGCCAAAGGACTCTTTATTACTGATAATTAAGAGCGACTGAGACTGGGTCGCATAAAACCCGACCACTCCTACAACGACCTATTCTCCTACAACGACCTATTTGCAATCGCACTCCGAGTCTTTCGCCCTTGTCATTCGTTCATTTCCATACCTCAATGCGTTCTTTTTATAGCAAGGGAATGGAAATGCTCAGGTATCCATCACTAAATCCGCCTGTAATTTTCTTGTGTCTCTAAAAATCCAACACACTGCCAATCATGCGTCCGCCTAATTCCTGCAACTCTGCTTCGATGCGACAATCCGCGTCATCTGCTGGGTAATAATCGGCGTCGTAATCCGTATCCGCTGCAAAAGGATTTTCTTTCACCACATGGCATCGACGACTGTTTGCAGGGGACACAATTGGACTTTCGCTGCTAGCACAGCCAAGCACGCCACCTCCATTCGACCAAGAGAAAGGCGATACCTGAGGACTTGTCAAATTCGGGGACCCAAACGATGGTGTGACTGGGACCAGCGATGGAACGGTGTTGTTCGCAGTAGAAATAGAGGTGCGGATAGGCGTGTACAAATCAGATGGTGCCGGCGAGTTGTGGACGTTGTTGTGGACAGGTGCCACCACCGAAGGACCCGAAAAGCCCGGGGGGGCAGATAGACCAGGAGGGGCTCGTACGGCACGCTGCGGTGTCGCAAAGTTGGTGTTGCTGCTGCTAGCCGATGGTGAACGCGGGGAGACTTCGTTGCTCGACATCCAGAACCCAGCACTACCACCAGTGGGAGCAGGAAGGAACGAAAAATTAGAATTGTCGTTGCTGTTGGCCAATTCTCCATCCATTCTGCTGTAGGGGGCGACGAATGTGTTGGTCTGGTAACTCATGGCAGGATACATAGTGTTTGTTGCTGAAGGTGCATCGCGGGCAACAGGAAGAGCCGGGAGCGACCAACCGGATGCACCAACTTCGCAAGAGAACAGTGATTGGGTGTACGGGGACGCAGGCGGGATTCCGATCAAGTTGTTATTGTTGCTTTGCATTTGCTTTGAAGATGCAGGCGTCGACAAGACGTTAGAATTGATCCTTGGTGATACCGACATATCCGCTGTGTTTGTGGTTCTAGGCACAGGTGATTCAGTTCGCGCAGCAGGCTTCTGATTCTTAGGGGATGATTTTTGAGGGCGTCCACTCTTACCGCGACCGGCACGGGGATTCGTATGGCTGTTGCTCATACGTCCCTTACCGCCGCGGGGATTTTTTGGTTTAGTGTTGGCCCTGTTGTTAAAACCTCCCTCGGATTGATTATCTGGTGTAGTTGCTGTTGTCTGCGGATCGTGCGTCGTTCGAGTTACGGATCGAGGTGGCTGGTTCACAACTGCGTTCGTCTTGGGCGATGGTTTCTGTCCGCGGTTCAGTTTGTTGGTCTTGGCTGCTACACGAGGGTTGCTAGAATGACTAATGGTGCTGGTGTCGTTGTTGGTGGTGGTGCTGTTACTGCTGCGGTTGTTTGGTTGAAGCGCAGTGAGACCAGACCTGACAGAAATTGAACCACAAGAGATATCATCCGGCAGAGTAGTATCGACTGTAAACACCGATGGCACGGTTGAAGCTCGATCATTTGTTTCTTCGGAGCTGACAACTGATTCCAATGCTGACGGCGACGTTGTGATACTAGCACCTTCTTCTTCATGAGACACAAAACTCGAAACAGCGGACACTTGAGAATCCACGCGAGGTCGGGATGGTTGCTCCTTTTCGTGATGGATGCCGAGCTCGTGCACCATGAAATCCGTATCAGGAGCTGATAAACCGGAGCTACCTTCGCTTGCCGTTGCTCCGCCACAAGCACCGTCCGACGAGATTTCTTCCACGATTGGCAATCGCGGACCGGCAGTCGATCCGCCAGCGACGTTCGTCGTGGCTCCTTTTATCCTACCCCCGCCTCTGCCTCCTTTCGTGTGATGATGGCCTTTTCTTCTCCTGCGTTTCTTGTCAGCAGAGGATGAACTGCCTTTACGTTTATAGGCACTGTCCGAACCAGTACCAGTACCACCGCAGCAATTCGACAAAAATGCTTTGTGCATGACAATGGCCAGTATCAGCACAAGAGTGACCGATGCGGATGCTGACACTGTTCCCACGACGCCATAATCTCGTATCATAGTGTCCCAACACGTCGTGGATGTCTGAAAAAGCGAGATCATGGTGTCACTGCGTTATTTTGTTCAGAATGAACAACAAGGAATGGAAATGGTTTGTGGAAGAGGCGATGAAAGGTGCAAGAAAAATTTGGAATTGTTTAAAACAATAAGCACGAAAGAACGGAGAGAGCAAAACGGAGATTGGGTGAGACATGGAGTAAATCAAAGCGAATCCAAAACATGAGACTTTCATGCACCAATCCTTCCTCCCGCTGAATGACTGCTCGAGACGTGGATGACCACCAACTCCGTTGATTGATCAATCAATCAATCAATCAATCATTGAGGCAATCAATCACGGCCCACAGGAAACAAAAGAGAAACGAACAAATAATGAACGTACCGTATTGTCCGTAGCATAATCCAAGTCATTCCATCCGGGTGGACTACGAGAGCTACAACGGTCAAGATGGCCAAAGCCACCAAGGCTGGCGGTGGCCATGACTCTACTTGACTACTGCTACTGCTGGCAGCGGATACTATGGAGGATGGTACACTCTTTCCAGCGAGCAGCCCTTGTATCGCTTCTAGTATGCGGTACTCGTCCTCTCCTGCTGCGCTTGGGGACGACGCAGTAGATGTGGATTCGTTACTGGCGCTACTACTGCCCCCTGTAATCCATTGGAACAAAAGAGACAGACAATGACCCAAAAAGAGGGATTTCAATAAGCCCAACACTCCAAAGGTGGAACGTTGAAACCAGAGAAAGACCACAGAACAAGACGCGATGAGATCCCACAGGGAAGAGAGTTCTTCGTCTTCTTCCTCCTCTGGTTCTTTGTGATGGTTCTCATCATTGTTGTTCACTGCTGTCTTGTTGCTATTTTTGCTGTTGTTGGTGCTGTTGGTTTTGGAGGCTGCTGCTAAATGCTTGGAAAAGACGCTTTCTTCTTCGTCGTTGAGCTGCGCTACTGCGTCCTTCTTGTTGTTGCTGCCACTAGTAGCGGCGACAACTTCCGCTTGAATGGGTGGTACATGCGTGCTAGTAGCCGTCGCCATTTTGCTTGCTTGCCTTGCCTGCGGAACTACAGTACTGTCTGTACCTTTCCGTGTTGCGCTACACAAGCACGCAACAAAGATCAAATGAATGAGGAAGGATCTTGTAGGATGACCCCTCGTCACCAAAACTTCACAAAAAGAAAATGAACGCGATTGCCTTTGCTTTCAAGCAGGAACAAGCGTTCTCGTTGCTTGTTGTGTATATATAAGCTATAAATAGCCGTGACAGGACTGTTTACCTTTTCTACACTCCCTATTAGCTAGCTAGCAACAGCTTTGCTGGGCTACTAGCTACTAGAGTAGTAATGGTATTGGTATACCGCCTTACTCAATGAAATGATGAGCAGTAGTAAAAGGGAATGCCGTCTTTTGTTTTGAAGCCTTGATTTATCGATAGCGATGGGTGATGGTGGTTGTTGCATGCATACTCAACTGGTACTAACTGGTACTGGTACCAGTACTACAGTACTGTAGCTAGCTAGCTAGCGATTAGTGCTAGCTAGAGTAGTACCTGGTACTGGTTGGCACCAGTACTGGAGCTCTAGCTAGCTAGCTAGGTCTAGTTCGTAGTACAAGTGCCGGGTCGCCTGTTTTTTTACGGATGAAAGAAAGAGGAAGAAGGGTAAGGTCATGCCTTTCGAGAAAGTGCCCATGTCAGAATAGGAAGCCTTTGCTTCAAAGACGGACGACGGTCGTACAATTACGAATGGTATCCAAAGATCGCAATCGAAAATGCCACCATCCAAATGGGACAGCTGTGCGAACCAAGTTTTACTTGCATGCAGCATTGGAAATGCCGGGCGCCAGCGGCGAAAAGCAACAATTAGAGCCTCTGAGAGCAACATATAGTCCATCTCTGATACTAATAGAGTCGCCAAGGCTAGCCCAAGGACTCTTGTCCTTGCCTTTCCCTCTTCCAAGACCCCCACCTCTTCCACAATTCAGTATGTTGAATCGACGAGCACCTCGAAGTGGTGGCGACGCCTTCGAATCGGCTCCCAACAGTAGCAATATGGAAAAGAAAAACGATGCACTACTACTCCCGCCTCCCAAAACCATTCCCGACTCCAAAATTCCTATTTTGCCCAAAAAGAAACGACGACGTCGTAAGGTTCCAGGAGCAAGAGGTTCTTCTGGTGGAACCGCATGGCGAGCTTGGATCCCCTTGTGTTTTGTGGTGGTCTATGTGCTCATTGTATTGGCCAGTTTGACACTGTTGATCAAGTATATGTGGAAACGAAATGAAACCAAGCAACAACAATCCGCAATCGAAATAGCAACAACCATAAATGGATTGACGGTAGGATCCAACGACAAGATGGAGGACATGAAAAATGATCCGTCCATTCTGCCCTATCCCAAAATTATTCGACCGACCGACAACAATATTAACAAGTACCCCCAACTGAGTCCCGATGCCTTGAAAATGTGCACCAATGCCCTTTGGCATACTCTGGAAACCACCACCATTGTGTTGCCCGACAAGGAAACCTTTATTCATACCGGTGACATTGATGATTTGTGGCTTCGCGATTCGGCAGCCCAAATCCATCCCCTGTTGGTACCACTCTTTGGTCCCAATCGGAACCATTCCCTCATTCAATTGGATCCCAAATTGGATCGCATTGTTTCGGGATTGATTCGACGCACTTCCACCTATATTCGACATGATCCCTATGCCAATGCCTTTCGCATCGATGATAGTTATGTCTTTAGTGAAGCACAGAAAAAAATGGGACGACACGATTTGATTTCCACGTGGAATTATGAATTGGATTCCTTTTGTTTTTGGATCCGCATGGTGTATTTTTATTGGAAACAATCCCCCAATGGCAATCGTCCCAACAGTGTGGTGCGATTGCAAAAAGTACAAGACGCGGCCATGCTTATGGTTGATGTATGGAGGGCCGAACAAAAGCATGAATTGGAAGATGGATCTGCTGTTCCCAAAGGACCCTTGTTGGATTGTAAAAACTGTGGCAAACCCTATCGATATCCTGGTCTACCACGAAATGGGAAAGGGTCGCCTACCAATGCTTCGTCCGGACTGACTTGGACAGGATTTCGACCCAGCGATGATGAATGTCAATATGGATATCTGGTACCGGCCAATATGTTTGCCGTGGTGGCTTTGGACTACGTGGAGGAATTGGCAAAGGGCATTTGGAAAAATACCGAGTTGGCCTCCAAAGCCACGACACTCAAAAAGGAAATACAACAAGGCATTGAAGACCACGCCATTGTCAATCATCCAAAACACGGAAAGATGTATGCCTACGAAGTCGACGGCCTTGGGAATAGCTTGTTGATGGACGATGCCAATATTCCATCACTTTTGAGTATTCCCTATTTGGGATACAAATACTTTGACCCAGAAATTTATGCCAACACGAAAAAGTTTATTTTTAGTGAAGACAATCCATACTATCAACATGGAGACAATCCCTTGACCGGACCCGTCGAAGGCTATGGGAGTCCCCACATGGAGAAAGCGATTCGACGCAACATTTGGCCCATGTCTCTTGCCATGCGAGGCTTGACGAGGTAAGCTCTACTACGTGCGCTCCTTGTTTTGTGCGCAATTCCAACATCTTGCAATAGTGACACCTGCTAATGCGCGAGGTATCTGCTTTCCTTTTGCAACTACTTTGGCACTTTCAAGTGACAACGTGGAAGAAAAGGTTCACTTAGTGGAGACGTTGGTAAAGGCTTCGGCGGGAACATTGTGGATGCACGAAAGCTTCGATGTAAACAACCCGAGAAAATTTACGCGTTCGTAAGTTCTACTACCTCCTTGTAACTTTATGATTTTGTGTGTTTTAGAGTTGCTTCTAACAACATTTGCTGGTGGTTTGTGGAAAAACAATTTGCTTTCGCTTTTGATAGTTGGTTCTGTTGGGCAGACTCTCTTTTTGCAGAGCTTGTTCTCTCCATCACCGATAAATGTCCAGATCCTGCTCACAAATACAGGGTCATGGAATGGCGGGATACAAATCTTGTACCTGGCGGTGCTTTTGCAGAAGATTGAGTCATTTGAGCCAACTTTTAATCCCTAAACAACGACCTTGCAAATCACCTTCAGCGATAAAACGCACTCAAGAGTTGGAAATCAGTCGGGCTGCGACGAAAGGTAAGCATGTACAGTAACAATTCAAGTTCCGAGCCGGTACGTGGAGCCGAGCGGTGCGAGAGAATTTATAAGGAATGAATAGCTCCATCATAATGCAGCGGTCAAGCTCCGCTGGAATTCCCCGTTCCATTCATCCAATGTTAATGCTTCAGAGGTCAAACGGGTACCAAGCAAATGGAATGTACATGTCCTTTCTTTCTTAGAGAACTCAGGCTACTGTGACATCTATAATTGTTTATTTTCTTTTTCTCTAGTTTGCGGCCGTTTGGGAATTTTCCAATCCAGCTTCGTCTTCTGTTTCTGTGAAGACACAGTTTTCCACATTCTGCTTATAGACGTATGAGGAAGTCATACATTTGAATAAAAAATATTTGAGCTATCCGTTTATTCAGCATTGTTTCGTCGTTTCCAGGACCTCTGCCTTGAACCGACTTCACTCCTACAGCTGTAGAATGAAAAGCAGAATGACAGGAGTTGGCCCTATTAATCACAAGAGTTCTGTCACGCATTCCCAAGTGCAGTGCTCAGCTCTTCAAAAGGAATTCGTAAAACTGAGCATAGGAGTCAAATATGGAATGGAGAATACTTCCCCTGCTCCAGCTCTGAGATACGATCCACTGTCGTAGTCTCCCACCCACGCAAGACCAGCTCGAGGCCGCAAGTAACTTTTCAATAAGTAACTCTAACCTGCAAAATGGTTGCGCTTTTCACATCCATGGGCCACCTTCCATCCTGTAATGATACTGACTAGCCGGACCACTAGTGCTACAAAGGGTATTCAAAAATTAATAGTAAACCCCCAGATCGTGCCATGATCTCCATGGTCCTGTTCAGGAAGGAGGTCAGCTCCTGGAACCGGAGTAAATCGATCAGCTACAGTGCTGAGTGCGGCTTGCAACTAACCTTCTGGTACAATACTAAAGTACATGACCGTGCGTGTCCCTAGCCTAACTGGCACAGGGCCGGCAAGAACTAGAAAACGAAACGACGGAGAAGGGTCACAAAATTTTGGGCCAAGAGAAGCTTTTTTGGTGTTGAAAACAAATCTCTAAATGTCAACCAAACCTCATCTGCGGCTAATGTTGTTCATTCTTCGACTACCATTTTCAAATACATGATATGATTATAATATTGGTTTAACGATGGGAAGTCCAAGCCTACCCTTACACCACAGTGGCCTGGCCAGTGCATACTCCATGACAGCGTCTGCAAGATTGATTCATTGATGGATGCACGACAAGCCAACTCTACCCAACGCCTTTTACACACCTAAAACTGCCTGTCTGACTGACTTACAACTTGTGGTAGTTGAGCTGAGCAATTTCCTTGTCACGCGCCTCAATTTTCAAGACATCTTCCCAGATTTCACACTTGAAGGGTGTCAATTGCATATTGGGCGCATAATCTCCCAAAATTTTGCCCTTGAAACTAAGATCGGAAGCACGCTTCAATCGTCGTTGACGTGCTTCTCGAACGGAGGCATCCGCCAATTCCAAGGCTTCGCCAATCTGGGGTTTGGAACTATTCAAGAGATCTTCATATCTCAATCCTGTCATCACAGTCAGTGAAGGAGCAACATGGTAGTTGGTCAGTGGTTTGGTACAATACAAAGTAAGAAAGCGCGGACAACGACAGCTAGCTAACTAACAGGCACCGGTTTCCTTTCAAGTCATAAAAACGTGTAGTCGCCGAAGAGGCCAACAGCATTTGTCTTCCCTAATGGATCTGTTTGCTCCATCGGCCTTTCGACAGTTCCCAACCCAAAAACTCGTCGCCACCACGTACACTTTGTACCAGCTCCTACGGTGTGTGGAAGATCGGCGAAACACTTGACTACCAACTAATAACATTAGACTGAATGAAAGTGTATTGGCAACGTACCCATTTTGTTGAGCTCCTTGGCTACCACTCGTTGATAGAGCGGAGCGACAACTCGCATAACCGAATGATAGACACCTTGCAGCGACATGGTGGACAGTGGGTGTTAGTTACTATGGATAAATAGCGATAGCGATGACTACGGTAGATAACACCTTGAAATAACAAGCGGCAACAAGAAACCAGAGAGAGGGTCTTGTGTGTTGCTGACGCGTCATCCACTCCAAAACGGATGAAGGCCAGACGCACAGGTTTGTCCAATGAATTTTCCCGTTGTTTTTTCGCCGTTGTTCCAACCCATGGTTGACTTTTATCTTTCTTCATTTAAAAAATTGAATTTAGATGCTAGCTAGCGAGTAGTGGCCAAGCTACGTTCCAGCTACTAATAGAGTAGCTAGCTATAGCACCTTCACACCTCTGCTGGGTCTGAGGAAAAGGAGGCTGTTCTTGAAGCCTCTGTTTGTTTGCTCGCTAACCTTTACTAGCAAGTTGGACGACCGACTACAGTATCAAGTAAGGGAAGAAAGATACCATTCATTGTTGATTCGTGTCAAAACTTTCTATACTGCGACAAACTAAGTATACAAAGATAAACGAAGAAGAAGAAGAATGGCAACGCCCGGATTACCTCCACCGCCCAGTGGCCAAGTGCTCTCGTTGATTTCGGCCCTTTCCAATGCCTCCAACCATGATTTGCACGTACAAGCCATTCGCGCTCGAGATGATGCCCTATCCTCTTCTCCTGAATCCTACAGCAATCTTTGTGTGCAGCTAGGATATTTGTTGGTGGGCAGTGATCAACCCAGTCAACTGTTGTCGAGAATTGATCCTGCACAGTTGGAACAATGGAAGCAAACGGACATGACCAGTGCTTTGCAATTGCAACAAGATGAAAGTTTATGGACTCCCTTTGGACAAATGGCCGGATTGGTATTGAAAAATGCCCTCTTGCATCCTCCCATTCTGGCCGATGGAAGGCCTCTGTCGTTGTTGCCGTCGCAAGCCAATGACGTGAAAGCAACGTTGCTCATGTGTTTGGCTTGTCAACATGCCGAGCTTCGGGCCGTGGCCTCGACCGTAATTGCGACTTGCAGTGTCAGTGCCGATGGACTCCAGCCAATGCTGCATATTCAATCCTGGCCCGAATTGGTTCCGACATTGGTCCACAATCTACAACAACAACAGCAAACACAACAACAAGCACAAACAGCTCTTATCGTCGAAGGTTCCATGACCACCATTCGGAAAATGATGGAAGATGGACCCCATGAACTAAGTCCCGATCATTTGGATGCCTTGGTACCACTTTTGCTACGATTCTTGGCGTGCCCTTCGGAACGCCTCAAAGTATCGGCACTCCAATCGCTGGTGGCTTGCCATACCGATGACATGATGCCATCGGCGTTGGTCATGCATTTTGCGGATTACTTGGCGGGCATTAGTGCCTTGGCTACGGATCCTTCCTTGTTGGTACGAAAATGGGTGTGTCGTTCGATTGTGACCTTGTTGGAATTGCGAACCGAGTACGTGCAAGAGCACCTGGCGGCCATTTGTCAATTCATGTTACAGCAAACCGCCTATGATCCCAACCATGCGCAACAACAACAACAGACGACGGCCAGTGCAGTCGCATTGGAGGCTTGTGAATTTTGGTTGACCTTTGCCAATCTGGATGAAGAAGCCGTTACCGCCAACATGGTCGAAACCGTAGGAGCCTTGTTGCCACAACTCGTTCCAACTCTCTTGCGAAATATGGTGTACTTGTCGGAACAACGCATTGAATTGCAAGCACAAAATGAATTGGATCAGCAAGATCTAACAGCTACCGTTGCCTCCGGAATGAAACCTGTCTTTCACAAGGCACGCAACAAACATGGAGGAGGAGGCACTGGTGGTGGTGGGGCATCTGGAGCTAGTGGTGGCGACCACGACAGTGACGATGATGGGGACGACGAGGACGAGGATGACGATTTCGACGACGATGATGAGGGCAACCAGTGGACACTTCGAAAGTGTGCGGCTGCCAGCTTGGATTCCTTATCGAATTTGTACGGGGCTGCCGCCATCTTGCCACCTCTCTTGCCAGCATTGGAACAGGGCCTATCGAGTTCGGATCCATGGGTCCAAGAAGCTTCTATTTTGGCACTGGGTGCCATTGCCGATGGATGCCGTGATGAGATGAATGCTCACATGGCACAGCTACACCCCTACTTGATGAACCACCTGGCATCTCCGGAGGGTCCGCGACATTTGCCTCAGGTTAAAAGCATAGCAGCGTGGACCATTGGACGTTATGCTGCGTGGGCTGTGGAGCAGGTTCAGACGGGGATGCAGGGGCATTTGCTAGCTCAAATGACAGAAGTCTTCGTGGAACGGCTCAAAGACCGCAATCGAAAGGTACAAATTGCGTGCGTGTCAGCCTTTGGCGTAGTTATGGAGACGGCTGGTGATCTCATGGCGCCATACTTGGAGCCAGTGTTCCAAGCGTTAATGGCTGCTCTGGCTCGGTATCAAGGTAGAAGTCTTGTCATTCTTTTTGATACGGTTGGCATCATGGCTGATTTTGTCGGACCTGCCATTGCAGAAGGTCATCTCCCAGGAATTTTGGTGCCACCACTGTTGCAAATGTGGGACGGCTTGGCCAAGAATGATCCGACAGATAGAACGTTGCTCCCACTTATGGAAAGCATTGCTAGTATTGCCATGACGAGTGGCATGAACTACCAGCCTTACGCCTTGGAAACTTTCAACAATGCCATGGGCATGATAGAATCGGTCACGCTTTTGTTGGTCACGGCGGGGGAACGGATCGAGAACGACGAAGATGCCGACCCAATCGTTTGTGCGACAGATGCCTTGGATGGTCTTGCAGAAGGATTAGGTGGAAACTTTGCGGCGCTGGTATTCAGTAGCGATCGATATGGCCCCCAGTTTCCGTCCATGTTGCATACGCTTTGCAAACACGAAATTCCGGGTGTCCGCATGAGCGCGCTGGCCTTGTTGGGAGATTTGGCTCGAAATGCACCGTCCGTGATTGAATCCGCCCTTCCTCAGCTCTTGCCAGAGGCCATCGCTAACGCCGACCCGATTCACCACTCGGTCTGCAACAATGCCGTGTGGGCGGTAGGAGAGATTTGTGTTCGCTGCGGGGACAATCCAGCTCCCTTGGAGCCCTTTGCTGCTTCGTTTCTACAAAAGCTTATTGCGTTGCTCATGGGAAACGGCGTCGTGATGGGATCGGGCGGTCGTGGTGTCAACATTCCGGGTTTGGCCGAAAACGCCGCGGCCGCCGCAGGACGTCTCGCGAATGTCAACCCCAATTTCGTTGCCCCGGACTTGCCAAGATTCCTATTGGGGTGGTGCGACGGCATGGCCAAGATATCGGATCCAACGGAACGACGAGATGCCTTTGAAGGTTTCGTCAAGGCCATATACGCCAATCCCCAATGTATACAAAGCGCGGCTGCAAATGTGTCGGATGCCATTGCATCCATATTATTTGCTCTTGTTTCTTGGCACATGCCTCCACAAGAGGATACGGATTATGACCACATTACCGATTTGTTGCATGGGGATTATGCATTTCAGCCTTTTCCGCACAACGAGGCCGAACTGGGGAACAAATTAGTGCAGCTTGTGAGGGAAATCAAGACCAGTGTTGGCGACGAGGAATGGACAAAAGTACATGGTAAAGTGCCTGTGAATGTGAGACGACTATTGCGTGAAAGCGTATCAGCTGTAGGAGATAGATTTCACGTGAAATAAAAACTAAAAATTGAAAGTAAGAATGAAGTCTCTATATTCCATCTTCCAAAGACCCGCTGTTCCCGACGCGGCTGAATTGCAGTCAATGCGTTTTATGCGTGGAGCTGCTACTGTACCTAGATAGGTCTAGCTGTAGCTGTAGCTGTAGCTGTAGCTAGGTCCAGCTATCTTTCTAATATGTCTACTAGCTAGTTAAGGAATATCTAGCTAGTACGTGATACTACTTGACTAGCTAGCTAGCTAGCTATCTACTAGACTACCGATAGCTAGCCAGTCAACTGCCAGTTTTTGTGCTGGATGCGAGGCACAGCCTTGTGAAACACTGTGCGATCCTTTCTGTCTTTCACCACAATCAACCGACTTCGCAAAGCACGAAAGGACACGCAACAGGAAACAGGGGGCGGGGCGATCTACCATTGCTTTTGATTATCTAGCTAGTATCGGGATCAGAGAAAGGAACACCAATTGAATTGACAGTTGTCATTTCCCGATCAATCCGACCAATAGAGGTAAACCAGTCTACGCGGTCGAAGAAAGATCGGTCAATCGGAGCAGACAAATTGAGGGACGAATCGAAAAGACAAGGAAAGATCGACAACGCAAGTTCTGTTCGATTCGACTTCCAATTCACTTCAGTCCCCTCCAACAATTAATCATCCATCAAAGACAAACCAAACCAGCATTTAATTCATTCAGCTGAGAAATTTCGATATCTCTTCTTACTACAAAACAACAATTAAACGAAAATATGAATACCTCAACATTTTGCAAGCCCATGATGATGGATATGATGAGTTCACATGAAATGGCACACCATGGTGTGGGCCAAATGCCCATGGTAGGAAGAGGTGATATGAGTATGGGAATGATCATGTAAGCTTACACCATTCTGTCGAGGAAGTCTAGCTAGAATTTGGTTGCGCTCGAATGCAGAACTAACGTACGTCTTCCTTCAAAA
>ENA-ORBV01011155-ORBV01011155.1-microbial-mat-metagenome-genome-assembly--contig:-NODE-11155-length-14192-cov-4.010556_pt1 | contig 14192 bp, 9 predicted proteins | sample MGYA00237777_ERZ505514 | MGnify/ENA primary metagenome ERZ505514 (study PRJEB26160, sample SAMN06269048) | microbial mat metagenome | isolation source: Oligotrophic lake microbial mat | place...
ATCTTCGACGCGAAGATCCCCATCGGCGGCGGGAGCGATCACATGCAGAAGATCGGCAGCCTGCGCTCGATCAATCCTTACAACCCGTGGCTGGCGATGTGGACGACGATCACCCGCCGCTGCCGCTACCTCGACGCGCCGCTGCATCCCGAGAGCGCACTCACCCGCGAGGAAGCGATCCGGCTCTACACGATCAACAATGCCCGCGTGCTCTTCCTCGAAAAGGAAACCGGCTCGCTCGAAGTGGGTAAGCGCGCGGACTTCATCGTGCTCGACCGCGACGTGCTCACCTGCCCGATCGACGAGCTCAAGGACACGCAGGTCCGCGAGACGTGGCTCGATGGCAAGGTGGTGTGGTTTGCCGACGCCGTGCGATAGTCCGCGCCCACGGAATCCCGCAAGAAGTTCCGCAACCCGCGGGTTGTTTCACCGTTCACCCCTCTCCCATGAATCGCTTGCTTCGTTTTCTCCCCGTTCTCGCCATCGCGGCACTGCTCACAGCGCAGCTTTCGGCCGCCGATTCCCCCGCGCCGGCGACGCCGAAACCGGCCACGCCCGCGCCTCCTGTCGGCCCTGCGCCGACGCTCGCCGATGTGCCCTACGGCCCGCACGAGCGGCAGGTGCTGGATTTCTACAAAGCCAAATCCACCAAGCCGACGCCGCTGCTCTTCTTCATCCACGGCGGCGGCTGGGTGAGTGGCGATAAGAAGAACCCGGGTAGCCTCAAGTCCTGCCTCGCCGCTGGCATCTCAGTCGTGTCGATCAACTATCGCTACTCGTGGCAGGCGCAGATCGCGGGCGTCGTGCCGCCGGTCGATGCGCCAGTGAAGGACGCCGCGCGGGCGCTGCAGTTCGTGCGGAGCAAGGCGAAGGAGTGGAACATCGACAAGGCCCGTATCGGCGCGAGCGGCGCCTCGGCGGGCGCATGTTCGTCGCTCTGGCTGGCCTATCACCATGACCTCGCCGACCCAAAGAGCAGCGACCCGATTGCCCGCGAATCCACGCGCCTGTGGTGCGCGGCAGTGAATGGCGCGCAGACTTCTCTCGACCCGAAGCAGCTCAAGGAGTGGACACCCAATAGCCGCTACGGCGGTCACGCGTTCGGCTTCATGGACCCGAACGACATCAGGACGCGCGACACGCGCTTCGCGGAGTTCCTCGCGCATCGCGATGAGCTGCTGCCGCTCATCCAGGAATACTCGCCCTACGAGCTGGTCACGAAGGACGACCCCGGTGTCTATCTCTACTACTCCGCCGCGCCCGGCATCGGGCTGGAGCAGAAGGACCCGACGCACACTTCGAACTACGGCGTGAAGCTGCAGGAGCACTGCCGAGCGATCGGCATCCCGTGCGAGCTCGTCTATCCCGGCGCGCCCGACGTGAAGCACGCGAGCATCGATACCTACCTTATCGAGACGCTGAAAAAATAGCGCCCCATACCGCGTCTCTTTCGTTTGCTCGCACTCACCCTGGTCCTGCCTCTGCTCGCAGCCTCCGCACTCGCCGAGGACGCCCCGGCGCCCGCCACGCTCCTCGGCGGCGACTCCGGCGGGCCGACGGGCGAAAAGGCCGGCGCGCTGGAGTTCCGCGCATTGCAGAACGCGAAGACGTGCTGATTCTCTCCTCCCACCTTTCCCATGAAACTCCATCGCTGCGCCGCGCTCTTCGTTACGCTCACCCTCCTCCCGCTCGCCAGCCGCGCGGCGGAAAAGCCGAACGTCATCTTCATCCTCGCCGATGACCTCGGCTGGCGCGATCTCGCGTGCTTCGGCAGCACTTTCTATGAGACGCCCAATCTCGACAGACTCGCCACCCGCGGCGTCCGACTCACCAATGCCTACGCCGCGAGCCCGCTCTGCTCGCCGACGCGCGCGAGCATTCTCACCGGGCAATATCCCGCGCGCATCGGCATCACCGCGCCGGCCTGCCATGTGCCTGCGATCCAGCTCACCAAGCGGCTCACGCCCGGCAACGCCAACACCAAGGTCCTCAACGCCGACAGCCTCACGCGGCTAAAGCCCGAATACTTCACGCTCGCCGAGGCGCTGAAGGGCGCGGGCTACGCGACTGCGCACTTCGGCAAGTGGCACCTCGGGCACAATCTCGCGGCGAATCCCGGCGACCACTACGAGCCGAAGGATCAGGGCTTCGACTTCGACTTCCCGCACACGCCCGCAGCCGCAGGGCCGGGCGGCGGTTACCTCGCGCCGTGGACGAAGTTCATCAAGGACCCGACGATCGTCGGGAAGCCCGGTGAACACATCGAGGATCGCATGTCGGAGGTCGCGGCGACTTACATCCGCGAGCACAAGGACCAGCCCTTCTACATGAACTACTGGGCCTACTCCGTGCATTCGCCGTGGAACGCACGGCAGGATTACATCGACCATTTCAAGACCAAGGCCGACCCCGCCAACCCGCAGCACAATCCGCTCTACGCTGCGATGGTCCGCAGCCTCGACGACGCCATCGGCCGCGTGCTCAAGGCCGTGGACGACGCCGGCATCGCTGATCGCACGATCATCGTCTTCTCCAGCGACAATGGCGGCTGGGCGTATCCGCCGAAGGCCACGACGCCGACCGGGTTCGAGGACATCCCGGCGACGAGCAATCTCCCGCTGCGCAGCGGCAAGGCCTCGCTCTACGAAGGCGGCACGCGCGAGCCGGGGATCGTCGTCTGGCCGGGGAAAACCAAACCCGGCACGACCCGCGACGCGCTTTTCCAGACCACCGATTTCTTCCCCACGCTGCTCGCCATGTGCGGGCTGAAACCGCCCGCCGACGTGAAGCTCGATGGCTTCGACCAGAGCCCGATGCTCGCCGGGGGCGCTGCCGCGCGCGACCGCGTCTTCTGCCACTTCCCGCACGGCAGCGACAAACAGGCGGAAGCGATCCCCGGCTTCAAGCCCGGCACCTATGTGCGCCGGGGCGATTGGAAACTGATCCGCTTCTTTGGCGACAATGACGACGACAGCGACCGCCTCGAGCTCTTCGATCTCAAATCCGATCTCGGCGAAACGAAGAATGTCGCGGCGGAAAATCCCGCGATTGCGCGCGAACTGAACGAACTCATCACCGCGTTCCTCCGCGATACCGACGCCGTCGTTCCCGTACGAAACCCGAGCTACGGCAAAGTCGCCACGACGCCCGCCGATCCGCTCCAGGGCTGGAAAGCGCGGGGCTGCGCTGCGACGGTGAAGGACGGCGTAATCACGGTGACCGGACAAAACAACGCGCCGTTCCTCGGTTTCGGCGTCGGCCAGGAAAAAGGCCCGGCGGTGTTCAAGCTGCGCGCCCGGAGTGCCGCCGGCGGTGCGGGAAAGATCGAGTGGATTCCCTCCGGCAAAGCGACGGCGCCCGGCGACCTGAATTCGGTGCCCTTCACCCTGCCCGGCGGCGACTGGAGCGACGTGACGGTCGAAGTCCCCGCGACCGGACCGCTCGGCATCGTCCGCATTTATCTCCCGGCGCAGAAGCAGCCAGTGGAGATCGATTGGCTCGAACTCAGCGCCAGTGGAAAACTGCGCCGCTGGAACTTCTAACCCCTCACCCTCATGCGCCTTCGCTTTTCACTCCTCGCCCTGCTCATCTGCGCCTCGTTCGCCTCACTCGCACGCGCCGCCGACAAGCCCAACATTCTCTTCATCCTCGCCGACGACCTCGGCTACGGCGACCTCGGCTGCTACGGCCAGCAACTCATCGCCACGCCGAATATCGATCGCCTCGCGGCGGAAGGGATGCGCTTCACGCAATTCTACGCGGGCGCGCCGGTGTGTGCGCCTTCGCGCGCCGTGCTCATGACCGGCCGGCACGTCGGTCATGTTTCGGTGCGCGGCAATGCCGGCGGAAAGATCGGCGACCTCTCGGCCGCCGGCCCACAGACGATCAAGCCGCACGAAACGACCGTCGCCGAGCTGCTGAAGAAAGTCGGCTACACCACCGCGCTCATCGGCAAGTGGGGCCTCGGCGAACTCGGCTCCGGCAGCGAACCCACGCGGCGCGGCTTTGATTACTTCTTCGGCTACCTCAATCAGCACCACGCGCACAATTACTACCCCTCATTCCTCATCCGCAACGACTCGCCCATCGGCCTGAAAAACGAAGTCCCCGGCGAAGGCGTCTTCGGCCAGGGCCACGCCACGAAGAAAGTGGAATACTCGCCCGATCTCTTTGCCGACGACGCCTCACGGTGGATCGAGGCTAACAAAAGTGGCCCCTTCTTCCTCTACCTCGCGCTCACCCTCCCGCACGCGAACAACGAAGCCAACCGCGACCTCAAAAACGGCGCTGAAGTCCCCGACCTCGGCCCGTATGCCGCGAAAGATTGGACCGAGCCTAACAAAGGCCAGGCCGCCATGGTTGCGCGCCTCGACCGCGATGTCGGCCGCATCCTCGACCTGCTCAAGAAGCTCGGCCTCGACGACAAGACGCTCGTCATCTTTACCTCCGACAACGGCCCGCACCGCGAGAGCAGCAACGATCCCGCCTTCTTCAATGCCAGCGGCGGGCTGCGCGGCCTCAAGCGCGACCTCTACGAAGGCGGCATCCGCGTCCCCTTCCTCGCCCGCTGGCCGGGGCAAATCGCGCCCGGCATCACCTCCCCGCACGTCGGCTACTTCGGCGACGTGATGAGCACGCTCGCCGAACTCACCGGCGCGTCGCCGCCCGCCGATCTCGACAGCCTCAGCTTCGCCCCCGCCCTGCGCGGCCAGCCGCAGCCGAAGCACGACGAGCTGTATTGGGAATTCCACGAGGGCGGGACTAAACAGGCTCTGCTCCTCGATCAGCGGTGGAAAGGCGTGCGCCTGCGCCCCAGCGCGCCGCTGGAGGTCTACGACCTCACCACCGATCCCGGCGAAACGCGCAACCTTGCCGAGGCCGAGCCCGAGATCGCTCGCCGCATCGAGACGCGCCTCGCCCTCGCCCGCAGCGAGAACCCTGACTGGCCGATCCGCCCCGGCGGCGCGGGCAAAAAGAACGCGCCCCAGCGGTAGCTGCCTGCCCTCGAAAGATGAACCGCGGAGGTGGCAGGAATGGGGCCGGGGTTTCTCCCTAATTTCAAGTTGCCCGGCTGATTGATCCCGCTACATCCACTGCTCCCGCGTAGCGGAAAACCACCGCGCCCATTTTCCACTCATGAAGTTCCACACTCCGCGCCTCACTGCCGCTCTCCTCGCTGTCTCTACGCTCACCGTCTCCGCCGCCTCGTGGTGGGAGGAGATGGATTACGGGCGCTTCCTCGCGGCGAGTTTTACCGACAACGTGCCGTTCAAGGGCACGGATCACAACGGCAAGGAGAAGCAGTTCGACGGGCGCACGCCGCTCGATGGCGCGACGCGGATCGCGGCGAACAAAGGCATCGCGGTGAAGCTCGGCGCGGACGGCCAGGCGGGATTCATCTTCGACACGGAGCTGCTCCGCGCGACGGGCGCGTGGACGGGCGGCTGGCTGAAGCTGCGGGGGGTGGTCTTCGACGGCGCCCACGGCCCGAACCCGAGCGCGCCCAAGGATGCGGCGGTCTTTTTCGGCACGGCGGCGAATACGCCGGGCTGGAGCAAGAGCGGTGAATTCAAGGACCCGCGGGCGCTGCCCAAGGGCCAGCGGAAGAGCGAGGTGAAGCCGGGCGAGCCTTATTATTCCGGCGTGCCGCTCGGCCCGCTGCCGCAGGACTGGGCGAAGTATCAGGGACTTTACGTGAGCGGGGATCGTGTGGTTTTCGCCTACACAGTGGGCGCGGCGAAGCTGCTGGAGTCGCCGGACATCGAGACGGTGGATGGTGCGACGGTGATCTCGCGGACTTTCAATGTGCTCGCGCCGGGCGCAGCTTCGAGCCTGCTCGTGGCGGATGCGCCGGAGGGCACGACGCCGGAGCTAAAGGATGACGCGGTGGTGATCGCGAGCGACGCGGCGCTGCCAGAGGAGCGCACGATCTTCCGCGTGCTCGGCGCGCCGGAGGGGGCGAAGTTCGTCGTGAACGGCACGCGCGTGGCGCTGCATCTGCCGGCGTTTGCGGCGGGGCAGAAGTTCAAGGTCGTGTCCGCCCGCGGCCCGGTGGCCGCGCTGGACAAGGTGGGCGCGGCAACGAAGGCGGCGGCGCGCACCGCCGATCTCGAACCGCTAACCAAAGGCGGCGCTCCGCGCTGGAAGGAGACGGTGAAGACGCAGGGCACGCTCGGTACGCCGGATGGCCCGTTCCCGTACGTGGTGGACAATCTCGTGGTGCCGCTGGACAACCCCTATAAGTCGAAGCTGCGCATCGCGGGCGTCGATTTTTTCAAGGACGGGCGCATCGCTTTCAGCACTTGGAGCGGCGACGTGTGGGTGGGTCAGGGCATCGATGCGAAGCTGGAAAACATCGTGTGGCGCCGGTATGCGACGGGCCTCTTCCACGCGCTCGGGCTGAAGATCGTGGACGACAGGGTGTACGCGCTCGGCCGCGACCAGATCACGCGCCTGCATGACGTGAACAACGACGGCGAGGCGGACTTCTACGAAAACTTCAACAACGACGTGCAGGTCACGCCGGGCTTCCACGAGTTCACCTTCGGCCTCGAGACCGATCCCGAGGGCAATTTCTACTTCGCCAAAGGCGGGCCGGTGAATCCGGGTGGCCGCGGCTGGGGTCCGCTCGGCGAGCACAATGGCGGTTTGTTCAAGGTGTCGAAGGATGGGAAGAAATTTGAGGTCTTCGCGACTGGCCTGCGCGCGCCGAATGGCATCGGCGTGGGCCCGAACGGCGAGATCAGCACGGGCGACAATCAAGGCACATGGGTGCCGACGGAATACATCCACATCGTGAAGCAGGGCGAGTGCGTGTCGGTGCCCGATCTCTCGCACCAGACGCCGGTGCCGACGACCTTCCCGCCGCATCTCTGCTGGATTCCTTACGAGTGGTGCAACTCGAACGGCGGCCAGGTGTGGGTGACGAGCGACCAGTGGGGCCCGCTCAAGGGCAGCCTGCTCTACCTCTCCTACGGCAAGTCAGCGCTCTTCGCGGTGCTGCAGGAAAAGGTGGGCGAAGTGCACCAGGGCGGCGTCGTGAAATTCCCGCTGAAGTTTGAGAGCGGGCTGGCGCGCGCCCGTTTCAGCCCGATCGATGGACAGCTCTACGTCGCCGGCTTGAAAGGCTGGCAGACGAATGCCGCGAAGGACGGCGCGATTCATCGCGTGCGTTACACCGGCCAGCCGCTGACGATCCAAAACGAACTGCATGTGACCGACAAGGGCATCACCATCGGCTTCACCGGCGAGGTCGATACCGCGAGCGCGAGCGACGCCGCGAACTACGCGATCCAGCAATACAACTACACGTGGACCTCGGCCTACGGCTCCGCCAAATACAAGGTCAGCAACCCGGCCGAGAAAGGGAAGGACACGGTCGAGATCAAGAGCGTGACCGTGGCGCCGGACAAGAAGTCGGTCTTCCTCGAAGTGCCGGGACTGCAGCCGGTGATGCAGGTCGAGATCAAGATGAACCTCAAGGCCGCGGACGGCTCGGCCCTGCCCGGCGAGGTGGCGCACACGATCAACGTGGTGCCGCCCGCCGCCCAGCCCGGAAAGACCTACACGTCCAAACGATAAGCGCGGCAGCGGAGTTCCGGGGAGCGCACTCGTCTCGAGTGCTGGTCGCGGCGTCCCGCCGCGACGAACTTCCAACAAGTTCCGACCACAGAACAGCCCCGCTCATTGCCGCCTCGGCCCGGAACGAAAATTCGTTTCGGCCGGACGCCGAAACCAGCACTCGAGACGAGTGCGCTCCCCAATCCGCCGCATTGCCGCCCGTGCCAAACCTGGCGCACAATCCCGTCTTGCGATGAAAAAAGCCCTGCTCCCACTGCTCACGCCCCTCGTCCTCGGCACCGCGCTGCTTCAGCCGCTGCCAGCGCAGGAACTCCAAGCCCCACCGCTCGCCAAGGCTGCGCCGGAGAAGAAGCAGGGATTGAAGGTGACCTTCACCGCCGCTGGAAAGACCGACACCCGCGCTGCCCGGCTCGTCGCGCTCTTCGTGCCGGAGGGGCAACCCGCGAGTCCGTTTCTGCCCGCGGGACCATTCTCCGCGAAGTGGGAAGCGGAGATCGTTTCGGAACTGCGCGCGGAATATACCTTCGCCGTCGAGACCAGCGGCGTGGTCACGGCGACGCTGAACGACGCGCCGCTGCTCGACAGCCGCCTGCGCATCGTGCCCCAGCCCGTGCAATTGCAGAAAGGCGCGAACAAATTGGTCGTGGAATTTCAAAGCCCACCAAAGGGCGACGCGGCGGTGCGGCTGCTGTGGTCGTCGAAGGAATTCCCGCGCGAGGTCGTGCCGCCGACGGTCTTCCTAAACGATGTGAGCGCGGCGGACCTGCGCACCGGCGAGCGGCTCCGGGAGGGGCGCCTGCTCTTTGCGCAGCATCGCTGCGTGGCGTGTCACGATGCCGGGACGCTGCTGCCTGCGAAAGGCGCAGGCCTGCCCGAGCTGGCGCAGGACGCGCCGACTTTCGACGCGGTCGGGGAGAAGTATCGGGAGCGCTGGCTCGCGGCGTGGATCAATGATCCGCACGCCATCCGGCCGCAGACGCTGATGCCGCGGATCTTTGCCGGCGAGGGTGACAAGATCGATCAACGCGCCGCGGATCTCGCCGCGTACTTCGCGAGCACGGCGGCGCCGAAGGAAGCGAAACCTTTCGACGACGAGCTGACCGCGAAAGGCGGCGCGCAGTTTGCGAATCTCGGCTGCATCGCCTGCCACACCAAGCCCGACGCCGACGGCCAGGACGCGCACAGCCGCGTACCCCTCGCGCACGTGAAAGCGAAGTGGCATCCGGCGGCGCTCGTCGAATTCCTCCAGGAGCCGGCGAAAAATTACGCGTGGATTCGCATGCCGCACTTTCGCCTAAACGGGGAGGAAGCGAACCAACTCGCCGCGTATCTGCTCGGCACGGCGACGCGGGAATTCCCCGCCGAGCCGAAAGGCGACGCCACGCGCGGCGCACAACTGCTGGCCACCTCCAACTGCCTGAACTGCCACGCCGGGGTGCCGCCCATGACCACACCCGCCCTCGCCGCGACGCTCGCGAGCGGCTGGAGCAAAGGCTGTCTCGCGCCCACCGCCGGAGCGCGCGGCAAGGCGCCCGACTTTCACTTCACGCCCGAACAGCGGAGCGCGCTCGTGGCTTTTGCCGCGCAAGGTTTCGCGTCGCTCAAGCAGGACCCGCCCGCCGAATTTGCCGAACGGCAGATCCGGAACCTGCGCTGCACCGCGTGCCACAGCGCCGACGGACAGCCGAGCATCTGGTCGCAGCTCGAGGAGGAAGTGATCGCGCTGCAAAGCGGCGCGCCGCTCGAGGAAGGCGAAGGCCAACCGATGCACACGACGGCGCTGCCGATGCTCACGTGGTTCGGGGAAAAACTGCGGCCGGATTATCTCGCGACATTCATCGCAGGCCACGCCAAGGACAAACCGCGCCCGTGGATCGTGAGCCGCATGCCGGGCTTCGCGTCCTACGCGGAGCCGCTGGCCAAGGGACTCGCGCACGCTCACGGATTGAGCGCGACGATCCCGGCGGAAGCCGCGCCCGATGCGGAGAAAGTGAAGACCGGCGAAACGCTGATCGGCGAGAACGGCGGCTTCAATTGCCTGCAATGCCACACGCTCGCGGACCGCGCCGCGACGGCTGTCTTCGAGGCGCCGGGGCCGAATCTCGCACTCACGCCGGTCCGTCTGCGGAAGGAATATTTTCACCACTGGGTGCTCGCGCCGACGCGCCTCGACGCGGAAACGAAGATGCCGAAATTTGCGGACGAAACCGGCAAGACACCGCTCACGGATTTCTACGACGGACGCGCGAGCGAGCAGTTCGACGCCATCTGGCAATACCTGCAAACGCTGCGGAAGTGAACGGCGGCGCGCGGCGAGCGCCCGTTTTTGCCCCAGTGCCACCCTCGACAAAAGGTGTGAATTGGCATTGCCGAGTAAATTGCGAGGAGTCATGGTCGCGACATGCCCACCAAAAAAGCCCCTACCCGCAAAGTGAATCCCGCGTTGATGAAACCGGTGCAGCCCGATGAGGTGCTGTCCGCTGTCATCGGTTCCAAGCCTGTCTCGCGTGGCGAGCTGACCAAGAAACTTTGGGATTACATCAAGAAGAACAAACTTCAGGACGAGAAGAAGCGGACCATGATCAATGCCGATGATCTCCTGAAAGTGGTCTTCAACGGCAAGAAGACCGTGTCGATGTTCGAGATGACGAAGCTCGTCTCCGGACACATCGTCAAAGAAGCGAAGTAGTAAATTGTTCGTTCGCGGCCCCGCGACGCGTTGCTGGATTTTCGTCCGCAGCGCGTCGCGGCCCGCGGCGAAATCAGGACTCGCCATCCATGGACGGAAAGCGGTGCTCGGCTCGTCTGACCAGCCGAGCTGAAGGATGAACTGAAACGCCTAGGGTTCTCGCGGGCGTTTCGATTTTCGCTACACTGGCCGCGCGCTGCTCGCGCCGCGGTTTCTACTGGCTCCGGCTCGGTAGCACTCCCCCGACGGGATGGCACGGCCCCTGCGTTCTCATGAGGGAGAATGAACGCCACACCCGCTCCCCTCTCCCCCGCTCTCTCCCCGTCCTGGCCCGGTCTTTTCCGCAAGGTCGTGATTCTCGCGGCGCTCGCCGCCAGTGGGCTGGCTGGTCCGGCGGAAGCCGCCAATCCTTGGGACACGAGCCCGCTCGGCTCGTTCGCCCGGCACGAACAATTCTCCCGCGAACTGGCGCAGCGACGCCAGGGCCCCGCGCCCGTGATTCGCAGGGCGCCCGACGCACCGGCCACCCGCAGCGCGCCGGTATCGTTTGCCGTTCACGATGGGCGCGTCGCCCCGGTGATGGTCCGGGCGAGCCAGATCGCCGACCGGGATGCGCTTTCCCGCTCCACTCTCAAGTGCTGGCGCTTCGTGAAAACCGCGCTGCTGAAAGCCGGCAGCGTCGAGAGCTACCCGCAAACAGTTTATGCCAAGGAAGCGGGACGCGAGCTCGTGCAAAACTACGGCTTTGTGAAGCTGGCGGTCCGCAATCCGTCGCGCGCCCCCGTCGGTTCGGTCCTGGTTTATGGCGGACGCGGTGCCGGCCACGTGGAGTTGAGGACCACCACCGGTTACGTCAGCGACTACCGCTCGCGCCGCCCGGCGGGACTGCCCTTCATCGGAGCATTTGCAAAGGTCGCGGCCCGGACCGCGCAAGCGACCAGCGACTTCACGCCGAGGTCTTGAGCGGGTTCTCGTCCGAGAGGTGATGCTTTCGGGATGATTTCTCCGCCGCGTGAAACTTCCCGTTGCGGATCGGGTTGAGGAAAAGCATCTCGCTCGTCACCATGCCCTCCATGAACCGCCCCGCCCTCATCTTCCTCCTGCTCATCGCCGCCTGCACCAACGCGTGGGCCAAACCCAACGTCGTCATCTTCCTCGCCGACGATGCCGGCTGGGGCGACTACGGCTTCTCCGGCAACCAACAGGTTCGCACGCCGCACATTGACTCCATCGCAAAAGGCGGCGTGTCGCTCGATCGCTTCTACGTCTGCCCGGTGTGCTCGCCGACCCGCGCGGAATTTCTCACCGGACGCTATCATCCGCGGGGCGGCGTGCGCGGCGTCTCGACCGGGCAGGAGCGGCTGAACCTCGACGAGAAGACGCTCGCCGATGCCTTCAAGGCCGCGGGCTACGCGACCGGCGCGTTTGGCAAATGGCACAACGGCAGCCAGTGGCCGTATCACCCCATGGCCCGCGGATTCGACGAATACTTCGGCCACACCTCGGGACACTGGGGGGAATACTTCGACGCACCGCTGGAGGAAAACGGGCGCATGATCCGCACGCAGGGTTACATCGTGGATGTCTGCACGGATCGCGCGCTCGGCTTCATCGAGAAGAACAAGGAGAAGCCGTTTGTTTGTTACGTGCCGTTCACGACCCCGCACTCGCCGTGGGCCGCGCCGCAGCAGGATTGGCAGCGGTTCAAGGACAAGCCGATCACGCAGCCCGCGACTGATCCGAGCAAGGAAGTCGCCGACGAAACGCGCTGCGCGCTGGCGATGATGGAGAATCAGGATGCGAATGTGGGCCGGGTGCTGGCCAAGCTCCGCGAGCATCAACTCGAGGACAACACCATCGTCCTCTACTTCTCTGACAACGGCCCGAATGCGATGCGCTGGACCGGCGGCATGAAGGGTAAAAAAGGCACGACCGATGAAGGCGGCGTGCGCTCGGTGTGCTATCTGCGCTGGCCGGCGAAGCTGCCCGCCGGGCACACCGTCACGCAAATCGCGGGCGCGATCGATCTGCTGCCCACGCTCACCAAACTGGCGGGCATACCGCGAGTCGGCGACAAACCGCTCGATGGCCGCGACCTCACGCCACTCCTCACCAGGCAAAAGACGGATTGGCCCGAGCGCATGATTTTCTCCACTTGGGGACCGAACGTCAGCGTCCGCACGCCCACGCACCGCCTCGACAATGCGGGGCAGCTTTTCGACATGCTCGCCGATCCCGGCCAGACCGCGCCGATCAATGCCGCACAGCCCGAACTCGCCACCCGGCTCACCGCTGCGGTGCAGGCGTGGCGCGAGGAAATGTTTGGCGCGACCACCGCCGCAAAACCAAAAGGAAAACGCGGCGGTAACGCCGTGGACCCGCGCCCGATCCCGGTCGGCTACCGCGAGTTTCCGATCACCATGCTCCCCGCGCGGGATGGCGAACCGCGCGGCGGCGTGCAGCGCAGCAGCAAAGCGCCGAACTGCTCGTACTTCGTGAACTGGACGAGCAAGGACGACAGCATGGTCTGGCTGCTCGAGGTCCACACCGCAGGGCGCTACGAAGTGACCCTCGACTACACCTGCCCGCTCCCCGATGCGGGGGCGACCGTCGAGCTTTCATTCAACGAAGCCCACCTGGCCGGCAAAGTCGCGCCCGGCTGGGATCCGCCGCTTTACACGAATCAGGACACGCTCCCCCGCCCCGACGGCGAGTCGCAGATGAAGGAATTCCGCACCTTGAAACTAGGCGAAATCACGCTCCCCGCCGGACAAGCACCGCTCTCCTTGCGCGCGCTGGAGATTCCCGGGAAGTCCGTGATGGACGTGCGCCGCGTGACGCTGACCCTGCTCGACTGACGCCCACACCAGGGAGCGAGCGAAGCGTAGTTTTCAAAAGTGGGTTGGGAGGGATTCGAACCCTCAACCAACGCCTTAAAAAGGCGTCGTCTTACACTAAGGAACTGACCTACTGCCATTAAACTCCCACTTGAAGCGTCATGAAAACGCCGTCCTCTCGGAAAGAGCAGCAATGGCCCTACATCCGCTTTTCCAAACCCGAAAAGGCTTGGCTGGTCGATGCGCGAACAAAGGCAGGCGGATCGCGGAAGTTCTTCCCGAAGAAAGGCCACGCCGAAACCTACGCGCAGCAATGCCGGGTCCAACGCGAAGGCCACGGCACTGGCGGCTTTGCCAATGCAGAAATTGCCGAGTTCGGTAAGACGGTTCACGACGCCATCTCGTTTTACCTCGCGCACCTGCGCCAACAAAAGCGGTCGGTGCCGCTCGCCGAGGCGATAACCGAACTTGTCGAGCTGCAACGGCGCGGCGGCAAGCCCCCTCGCTACTGCCACGATGTCGAATTACGCCTCGGACTCTTTAAGCGCGACTTCCCCGCCACCACGATCGTCAGCTTCACGGCCAAGGAGTTCGACGCCTAGCTCACGGGCCTGCCGATATTTTGTTGCAACTCCCCCCTCGCCCTTTTTGAAGGCTGGAAATCCGCGAGCGAGCCTCAGTGCGGTCAATTTTTCCTGCACCTGTTCAAGTACCGCCGCGTCACGGGTTTTTTCGAGATCAACGGAAATTTGGAGCGTCTCCCGAGAAAGATTCCCAAAATTGCTCAGGGCGGGAACAACGCGACGGACGAACGTCCTGGAGCCGGCAACCTCTGGTGACCACAGTGCTCGGAGAATAGCCCGCTGAAGGTGATCCAGCGTAGCCCACGGAGCACGACACCATGGGTCATCCGTTAAGGAACCGCTGATCAAAGAGCATTATAGGACGAAGTCATCTGATGCTGGGTAATTTCTGCGAGAGGTTTTTTGACGGCGCTCAAGTGCAGGAAGTAATACCAAATTGGTGAAATGATCAGACACCTGCCCAGCCCGGAGGGCTGAAGGAAATTAGCTCCGGGTGAAACC
>ENA-ORBV01011156-ORBV01011156.1-microbial-mat-metagenome-genome-assembly--contig:-NODE-11156-length-14191-cov-5.141916_pt1 | contig 14191 bp, 13 predicted proteins | sample MGYA00237777_ERZ505514 | MGnify/ENA primary metagenome ERZ505514 (study PRJEB26160, sample SAMN06269048) | microbial mat metagenome | isolation source: Oligotrophic lake microbial mat | place...
CATTCATTCGGTCCTTGGTTAAGACAACAGCCAGAGGCGAGAGCACATCAATACAGCATATCTGCTTGATCGTTATTGTAACATTTAATAATAGATATATGCCACCATGGACGCAAAGATGCCAAATAAACGCCAAGCGCTGCTTTCTCCCAAGCTTGCCTTTCTCCTAGTGAGTTTGGCACTCGGTCAGCTGGGAGATGGCCTCAATATATTTCAAGGAATCTATCTTGTTGGAATGGGCTGGAACGAGGGGAGTGTGGGTGTGGCATTGAGTCTGATGGGCCTCACAGCTCTGGTGGTTCAGCCCTGGGCCGGTGACTGGGTCGATAAGACGACGGTCGATCGTCGCATCTTCTTGGCGGTAGCCAGTCTCGCCACGGCGCTTTCGGCATCCAGCATCTTACTAGTTCGAGGAGGAAATAAAGACCATCCGTTGATCTTTACTACGAAAATCGTGGAGGGAGTGACGGCCTCCTTTCTCGGGCCCTGTCTAGCAGCGCTCACTCTGGCTACTTTTGGTCCACTTCATTTTGATGCCGTCATGGCATCCAACATTTTGTGGGGGCACATTGGGTCGGTTGCGGCGGCCGTCTTGGCAGGTTTCGTATCGTATGTGATGTATCCACAAATCAAGAGCTGCTTTCTCGTGATAGGAGCATCCGCGCTTATTGCAATCTTTTTTGTCCAATACTTGCCTCAAGGCGACCCGCTTATGGGGCGTGGATTCGCAGGTAAGGTGGCGATGGACGAAGAAGGCCACATGGAGGTGCTGGAAACCGACGACGAGTCAACTGTAGCCCTCACAGCTCACACTAATGACGGCGAGACTCCAGAGGCCGCATCCTACATGGAAGTCTTTGCCGACATTAGATGCGTGATCCTGTGCCTAACAGGTTTCTTCTTTCAGTGAGTTTCAATAAATCTCTATTGCATGTTTACACTGTGGTTGTGTTCACCCATTTTTGCTGTTGCTCGTCTCTTCTGTAGCTTTGCCAACGCGAATGTGCTGCTTGTCCTCGGTGAAATGATGGGACATGGGGATGAGGAGAACGAGGGCCAATCTCGAAAAGCTATTCCTCTTGTCGCAGGTAATTTCAAGTGGTTCCTACGCACTCGTATTCCCTTGCAGATTGTGTTTGACTGGTTAGGATTGTTCCTTATTTTTCTATTTACTCATCAATACTTCACACACTTTGTAGGAGCCATTGTGATTGCACAGGCCACAATGGCAGTGGCCACATATGTCGGTGACAAGCTAACGATCAGCGGCGTTGGTCGGAAACCTCTGTTTCTAGCCGCCCTCGCTTCTCTGCCCGTGCGATGCGCACTGATCATATATCTTCGACACGCTGGGGACTCTTGGTTATTGAGCACACAAATTCTGGACGGAGTCGGCGGTGGTCTGATGGGCCTGGTACAGCCCTATTTGGTGGCGGATATTACCTTTGGGACGGGCCGTTTCAATGTTCTGAGTAAGTGTAGTGTAGTGCAGTGTCGTTTTGCATCTTTGCATCGTGAAAATACTTGTCTTTTTCTTTCTTCTAACACAATGCTTGATTTTTACTGTACGCAGTGGGCGTGACGGCGTCATTCTTTGGTCTCGGAGCCACGCTTTCCAACTTTTTGGGTCAAATGGTGGTAGAAAAGTTTGACCATGTAACTAGTTTGATGGCGTCATTTGTGATTTCCCTCGTTCCGGTTCTTCTCTTTCTATTCATGCCCGAAACTCTCGGCGTGCGGACCAATGCCCATCATCATTCACAGCCGCATGCTTCTCCGGCCGGCAGTTTGTATGGTTCCACCGACTGAGCCGTAAACACAATGGCCTTTAGTACATGCATAGATACAAATAAACACTGCTATAATATCATATGACGCGTTGTAGCGTTCATTTTTTGCAGCTTGCGAGAAAGAGAAACAAATAACTATCTATGATAGACTAGAACAAGAGACTGTAGTAGATCAGCAGCCTTGTTCAGATCGCGGTAGATAGATAATCGCAAACGTCGAAATGTTTAAATTGCATTAGCTACAAGCCACTGACTACACTTGATCAATAATAATGAGTATTGTCTGTAAGTCTGTTGTTGTTTGTTGTCTGTCCTTCCATCAGGAAGATTCCGTCTTTCCCAGATGAGTCCAATCCCCAACCCAAATCAATGAAACGATTCAGCCGAAACGGAAGCACACAGTATCGTATCTTCTCGGCTCATCTTTTGAATGGGATATCAACAGTACCACCAGCTACTAGCTAGCTAGTACCAGTACTACCTGGTACTAGCTAGTAGTACTAGTACTTCTCCAAGATGGATGGGTGACGAAGCCATCAGTGGCCATTGATTGCTTTCATTGCTTTGCAAATCAAAGCAAGCAAGCTATTCCATAGCTAGCTACCAGAAAACAGAGCACAGAGGAAAAGGAAAGTAGATGACTTTACTTTCACAAGTGAAAACCGAGAACAAGCTATTCATTTTATCGAATTACATCTGTAGACTCACGATCCATGCGTGTCAGTACTGGCTGCAGATTCAAGATTCAAGGTGCCTCACGTGGAGCTGTGCATTTTTGGATCGGATTTCTGCTAATATGTAGCAATATTTGCAGTAAAAAGGCCAGTGCTACCAAGCATCTCTCTTTTGGTTTGGGGTCAAGGGTGGATCCGCGCAACATAAGGAGTGGTAGTGGTGATAGTGAGAATGATATTGTATCCACCATAAATAACCTCCTTTTTGTTGACGACGCCGACGAGCTAGAGCAACCACAACCACAAGAATCTACTAGCAGTGATAGCGATGACAATGTCTGGTTGTCGTCGTTGGGAGGAGGCATCTCGGACGAAGATGTCGAAGAACTGGTGCAACAAGTCATGCGCGACCCCAGCATTAATATCATGGCTATTCCGGATGCCTTGGAAGCACATATTTATCGATCTACAATTAAGGTTGTTTTGGATGTGATTTATGAATTGTTGGGAAAATTGCATGGTGCCAAATTGGGGGCTACCGAACATGAAATTCAACTCAAACGTTGCAGCTTGAATCCAACTTTGGATGCCAGGAGGAATACTATTCGTCATCAATATCAAAAAACGGATTTTGATACCACGGATATCAAAGAGGATGTCTTGGAAGAAGTCGCCGAGGGATTGCTTTCCAATCGCAACATTAATCAACGATTTTTACCAGATGTCATTGAAAAACGGTTGTACATTAATTGTCTGACGCTCATTTTTCGATTGCTGGAAATGCTGGCCGATTCCATCAAGATCACCGTTTGTGGGCACGATCTTCGCTTGAGTATTACCCAAACAACCTCCACCACCACGACTAATAATACCCTTTTGGAAACAGCCACAATACGCATGGCGGACATTGATGCTTCCAAACTGTATGAAATTGCCGCACGGGCCGGTTTGAATAATACCCGTCGACGAGGATGGTGGTGGTTCTCCCGCAAAAAACTAGAGTTCCTGCAAACCCTGCATGCCTCTCTCATTGCTTTGCTGTTGTCGATATTGGATGATTTGATGCACAAAACGTGCATTGAATTGTTTTCGGATCGCATGGTATTGGATATCGTGCCCTCGTCGTCATCCATATCCTCAACAGAACATGATGGATACGAATGTGCCGGATCAGTCTACCATTTCAACACCATCCACAAGAAGGGATCACAAGAGAAAATCCGCCACCACGTGGCGAAAGCCCTTTATTGCTGGAATAGGCGTTGGAGTAGCCTGTGCTTTGAAAATTGACAACAACAACATACGTGTCGTATTGGAAGAAGCCAAGGAATATGCCAGGCAGCAACTACAACGAATACAAAGAAGGAAACCTTGAAACTCGTTCCTCAATCCACCCCCTTGATGCGACAAGCGGCCAAACCTTTTCCAAAACGCTCAAAGCTAACTGGAGTTGACAAAAAGTCAAGGAATGAAAGGGCCTCGCTTACCAGTAGAGAGATCAAACGACGAAAGCGAATGTACAGTACGACGAGAGCATCGCGATGCAACAACCCTGACACTGTGTTTGATTTTGAGGATCAACGACCTACAAGCCACATCTGTCTTCTCTTACACTCCACAATGGACCAGCATGGCATGGCGTGGTTCTACTTTGCTAGTAACTATAACGAATTATGCGTTATTGTTGCTTTGTCCCATACCCGTCCCCCATTTTGCATCCAAAAATTACTTTCGTTGTTTCAATTTTTTTCTTTTAGGCCACGCTTTTCGCTCATTCGCCGTTCCTCTAAAACCTCCTCTCTTCCCCATTTTCCAAGAAACGTGGTATATTTTCCATGCAAGTTTCCATGGAGTACTTGTCTCGGCCAATTATTCCAGTGCCTCTCTGCCCTCTAAATTCCATTGAAGTGGAGGAAAAATGAGTTCTGGCGGTTCTGGGAAACAAGGTCGGCGATGGATAGGGCGCTCCCGCCCAACAAATTAATATTCGAAAAATGCGAGTCACTCGGAGACACATAAAGCTCCAGGGGGTTCCCTGTAAGCAATTCTACTTCCACGCAGCTGGGGATTGGATTTCCCTTTCCGCCGCACAACATCTCCATCGCGTCAGGACAGACAAAAGAGAAAGGGGAACCAGTGTCCACAAGAAAAAAAATATTGACGAAAGGCAAAGGGTTCTTGGGACTGGATGGAAGATTGCGGTTGCTCATACGTCGGCATGGTAAGTTCATCAGAAAGCGCTTATTGTTGCCAACAATGCTTCCGTGGATTTTTTGGCTTTTGTAGCTTTCTCGCTCCTCGTCCTCCCCCAAGTGCGAAAGATATTCAACTTGAAAACGACTGGATAGGTCGTGGACCAAATATTTTGCAGTGATATCTTGAAAGAGGACGTCATATTTGTCAGGTGTAAGATAAGCGGCATCGTCCACAACTAGCGATTCTTCGCTCGACTTCGAGTTTGGAGAGGCACCAGTCTTGCTGCCCTCTGTGGTCGCTGTCCGAATTTGTTGGATATCAATGTCAACATGAGCAGAGTCATCTTTCACGACTTCGTTCTTCAAAGCAAGAGGAGTGTGGGGGTGATTCATGTTCAATTCGTAGCAAAAGGAGACTGTGGAAACGAAAAGGTTACCAACAACAGCGGTTCACGATAATGAAAGGAATTGATTGTGTTTCGTTCGGCTACAAGTTCTACGGTAGTACTGTATCACTAGCTAGCCAGTCAGCTACTACGAGTAGCTACGTCGTACTGCTCTGTGCCCTCCAACGGTCGATCAAGCAAGACTGCTCAAAACGTTAAATAAAATCGAAAATTCAGTAAGTATTCTTGCGCGCGTGCAGTTTTTGGTAGACTTGTGGTCAAAACCTTGATTTTACAGCACTTTTAGCCTTTTGCCAATGTAAGCAGCAGTCTTGATAGCTGAACTTCATCAAGCGCCAACTTGGGGTTGATCGTACCATTGACCATTGCTGAGTTGAAAGGCGACACAGTCGGTATACAAAACTAAGCAGCAACAATTTTCTATGTCAAAAGATTGGAAAATGATTAGATTGAATTTGACGTGAACTAACTCAACTTCCTTTTTTAATTGGAAGAAAAATTGAAATGGAAAACTGAAATATTATACTACTGCACATGGGATTTATTCTTTTTCTCTAAACCAGTTTGTAGTTGGGTCCATTCGATTATGCAACCAACCCTCCAGAAGGTTCGTTGATGTGGTCCTGAAGATGCACAGCGGCAGCAACCATCAGCGCGACGGATACTGCTACGCCCAAGAGCAGGGCTGATGATAATTGTTGTTTGGGTTGTTGTCTCGTTACTTTTTTTCCGTGTCGTGTTCCATGTTCTTCCCATAACGCCAAGGCTTCGTCCCATGTGGGTATGGTGTCGGAATAATATCCATAAACCTTGGTACCACCCGGACGACTCATGCTATCGGCAGCGTTCATGGCCTGTAGATGCGCACCGCTGATCAAATACCGCAACATGCTTTTCTTGTCTTTCCATACCGTCAAGGTATGCTGGACATAACCGCGAGCTGTTGTTTGCGACGATACATTACCCTCGGCCGCATCCGCCTGCATTTTGCTAGGAGCGGCATGCCTGGCAAACAAGGGAAAATAAAAGATACTTTTCACTTCGAGGCCCGTGACAGACACGTAATATTGTTTCTTCTCGTTTTCAGTAGTAGCATTCGACATGGTGGCTTTCAAGATCTTGTTTCGCTATGTGATGTTTTGTGGAATCTACTAGCTAGTGTTGGTTTCGTTTTGGAAGGAAAAATTATGCCCACACAAAATGAACATAATCGTGTGAGTCACGGCCTTCTTGAAGGTTCCATCGCCTTCCAGTTGCTTCAAAAGCGTTTTATTAAATCGCGGCAAGCCAACGAATGAATACTGTAGTAGAAGACACAGGGAGCAAAGACGCACATGTTTTGCAATTTTAATCGTGTCTTTGATGTCGTAATCATGTCGTAGTGACAATAGTCATGTCGTATCATTAATTGTTTTTATGCTGCATAAATTTCTTGCGTTAAATAAATTTATGCGCATAAATTTATTTAACAATAGAAATTTATGCAGCATAAAAATAATAATGGTTCGGTAATCATTACGACATTAAATGATTCACTACGACATTGGGTACGACTAAAACGGGACTGATGTTTAAACGTGACTTATCAAGCATTGACACGACCCAGGTGTATTCTGTAGTGTTTTGGCAACCACACTCAACTGTCTTTAAAAACTCTCTAGCTAGAGTCAGAGGCGCTATCTAGCTACTAGCTACTAGCTAGCTAGCACAGTAGCTACTTTCGATCTCCGGTTGGCAACTTCTCGATACACTACTACTCTAGCTAGCTAGGTACTGTGCTGGAATAGCAGATAGACTAGCTAGCTAACTTCTCAAGATAGATAGATAGCTGTCATCGGAAGAAAGCACGAGACCTTCAAGCGCACTACACGACGTATACAGACGAGGAGCTACTGACCCTATTATTAGGTAGATATTGGCATCGGAAGAGCCTACTACAAAGTACAACGTTGTCGGAAGGTTAAGCACTAGACTACTCGCACTACAAATTTCACAAGTCCAAGGACAACATCAACTTTCCATAGAAAGAAGACTGTGCTAAGCAGTATATTGGCTAGTAGTGCTGTAGGAACGACCAACGTCTGGCTTCAACTTTCTGCATTTGATTGATGAAGCAGCCATGGCCGTAGCACACATGCCCCATTCCCAACCATTAGCCTCTTCCTCTGCTACTAATCATGATGATGACGTGATGAGAGATATTCTGCAAGAATTGGATCGTGAACGAGAAAAAAGAGCTGAATTGGAGTCCAAGCTGAAAACGCTGGAAAGAGAAATGGCCCTGAGGGCCGACGAAATGGTGATTTCCAGGAGACACTATATTGCTTTGCAAGAGGAACTGAAAGGATATCGCAAGCTTGTCGATGTCATGACAGCCGAGAGGCCCGCCCTTGCAGCGGCGGTCCAGGCGAATATGCGACAAAGAATTATGCAAAAGCAACAACAAGTCTGGTCCACTACTACTGTGATTCCTCCCAGCAGCTTGCAAGTCCCATCTCTTCCTCTCCATGTCATTCGATTGTTGGAAATAGTGCCCTGGGATGAGAGGGCGAAGGAATATGCGTTTAAAAAAGAAGAAATCTACGAGTGGCAATTTTATTCCTCCAAGCAAAAGGTATGGCTCAAAGAACTCCGACAATGTCCCAAAATGTTCAAAGAATTACCAACAGAAGAACCCAAGCCAGGTGTAAATGCAGATGGAAGTAGTCCACAAAAAGGCAAGATGTTGTTCCCTCTTTTGGCGGGTTTGGAGTCGGCGGTAGCTGCTCCGCCATCACAGAGCTCTGTTTTAACCAATGCAACCATCACCAAGAAATACAATCTGCAAAAAGGCTACCCTCTTCCCGAAAATGGAGGAATGTGGGAATGGGTCGGGGGGTGGCGAGTGGAGAAACAAGTCATGCTCAACCTGGACCATTCCAAAGGCGTCGCTTCGAGCAAATCACGGTCACCTCCTCGGGTAGACTGCGATGGTGAAGGCTGGTCGTATGCTATGGAGCCGGCTTTTTTTCTCCTCCATACGCACGAAACATGTTTTGATAATCCTGGTACCACCATCCAAGGGAATAAGCAGGATACAGTTCTTCGACCGGTCCGTCGAAGAAAATGGACACGACAACGTGCTCTGGTGGATTATCCACATGCGTCCGAAAGTTCCCGATGTTTTCTGCGCCTCATGGCCCAACACAGGTATGCTACCTTGACGGCCAACAAAATGAGCGAGCAACTGGTCCAAACCAAAGTGGCATTAACGGAAATGGAATCGACACAGATGCAGTGTAAAGATGAGTTGACAACCCATGTACGAGAATTAAAATTACTATTGGGGGCCGAGAATAAGCTACCCATGATGCGGAGTGGAGACTTGAGAACCGCCGTCCGAGCTGCAACAGCTGCCGCCGACCGAATGCAACAGGAGATTCTCAAATTGATGGATGAGTCGGGCGGATACAAATTAAAAAACTCTCCCTACTGACACTCCAGACACCATCTTCCCGTTCATAATTAATTTAAAGCACTTAGAGTTATTCAGTATTAGAAGAGGCTATCTATCTATCTAGCTAGCTAGCTATCTAGCTAGCTAGCTAGATCGTCCAAGAATGAATAATCGCTGACAGATTACGGGTACGAGGAGATTGTTGGTTCAAGGTTCCAACAATCAATTACGACAAAATTATTCTACAAAACGCAGTTGCGCCAAAATGTTGCTCACAGCGCGGATGGTGATCACAAGACAACGGACTGGAAATTACGGACACGATACAGGCAACCTTTTTTATATATACTACATTTGTTGTTGTTTTTGAAGCACAAAACAACTGTGACGATCGCCACGATACAAGCAACATTCTTAAATTAATACCATGCTGGTTTTTAAAACACCAAAAAACAAATGATCATTATCATCATCATCACCACCGGGCTCCCCTTTTTTCCACCATGATACCAAGTGCAACACCTGCCACGGCGGTCAATACGGGAAGAGCCCACGAAGGTGCAGCGCTTCCCATGCTACCTTCGCCTTTTTGCACATAACGTTCATACTCCATCATGGCCGCTTTCTTGGCACCACGGACCCCCAAATCTTCCACCTTGACGGCAAACAAGGGTACCTTTTCCAAGAGGGGCGAGACACGACCCTTGTGCAAATACGACGTCATGAAATCACTAGTGTCACCACGAATAAATTGCATATTCTTGGGGGTCAAACCTCCCGTGACAAACAAACCACCGGTCGGAATAAATTTAATGGCCGCAGATCCAACTTCACACCCATAGGCATTCATCATGATTTGAAGGGCTTGGCATCCCAACGAGTTGGCGTCGGCATGGGCTTGTTCGGCGACCACCCGTCCTTGTTCATCTCCGGCCTGTAAAAAATCGGCATGCATTTTGGGATCGACGCGATCGGGAAATTTCTGGGCCAAAAATTCATAGACATTGGCGAGTCCTTTTCCGGATACGACCCGCTCCACACTGATACGATGTTTGGATTCAAACTTGTGCGACAAAAATTGGAATAATTCCACTTCCAAATCATTGCGGGGAGCATATTCGACATGACCTCCTTCGCTGGGGAAGCAACCATACTCGCCACTGTTATTAGTAGGAGTCAAATAACATTCTCCCAATCCCGTTCCAGCACCGACACAAATTTTAGGGCCTTCGGCGCCGACCCACGTTTTGGGACCGTGCAAGTGTTCCACTTCACTTGCCTTCAACGTCAAACAGCCATATCCTTGGGCGACAAAATCATTAATGAGACGACACACCTTGACGCGTTTCAAATAAGGGTCCGTCGTATTGGCCGCAAGGGCATTTCCATCGACGAGCATATTGCCCAAATTGGTCATGCGAACGCCATTGGCCGTTACCAATCCGGCCGTGGCCAAACAACCAATAATGTCACAGTCTTCCAGTGGCACTAATTTGTTGCACGACGCCCAACAATGCTTCAAAAAGGGAATCACGATAAACTTTTCAAAGGCTTTATCGTCACCATGAGTACTATCCGGAAGGTGTTCGGCATTGCGAAAGTACTTGACGACCAAGGGTTCTTCCTTGCGGACGTCGTACAAGGACATGCGCGAATTGGTGCCTCCAATGTCGCCGGTTAACAAGTAAAAGGTTTTGGGTGTTGTCGTCATGGTTTGATTGTTCAATTTCTTAGTGTTGCTTGAGAGATAGTTTGGAACTGCTTGCTACGGTAGTAACAGAGCTGTGTTGTTGATCTATGGTGCGGATTTAAAAGTAAATAATGATGTCTACTTCCTTGTTGTTGGGTCGGAGACGATTGTGCTGTTTCATCCGTAACGTCAAAGCGATGGCGAAAATGCGAGAACGAAGGATCCAAAATCAATGATTCTCAACTGCAGAAACAAAAAAGCAAAAAAAGCAAAATGCATCCAGAGGGATTTGAACCATCGCACCTCGACGGACAGAGGATCTTAGTAACAAAAAAGCAAAATGCAAAACAGCAAAATGCATCCAGAGGGATTTGAACCCTCGCGCCCTAAACGGACAGTAGATCTTAAGTCCAACGCCTTAGACCACTCGGCCATGAATGCTAGTGTGAAACAGCTAAGTAAGGCAGATTTACAGGTACATAGACCCTGTAGACAAGATTTCACACCTGGCACTGACAGTTCTGCTGGTGCGTGCACAGACTCACAGCAGCAATGCCCACGCCATGCAGCATGGGTTGCAGCTTCTTTTAAAAGCAATTGACAAGACGGGAAGATGACAGAGTGTCTGGTGCTTGATCAGCTGTCAGACAAGAGCACAAGACGACAGCAGATCTCAAGTCCAACGCCTTGGACCACTCGGTCATGAATGCTGGTGTGAAACAGCTTCTTAAGGCAGATTTGCAGGCACAAATGCCTTGTTGACAAGATTTCACACCTGACACTGACAGTTCTGCTGGTGCGGACACATTCACAGCAGCAACGGGCACGCCATGCAGCATGAGTTGCAGCCAAAAGCTGTCTCTAAGATTCTTTTGAAAGCAATTGACAAGACGGAAAGATGACAGAGCGTCTGGTGCTCAACCGGCTGTTGGACAAGAGCACAAGGCAGTGAGCGCAGCGGAGTCACAGCGAGCATTGGACTCGTTGCATGTGGCCATTGCCGAGGCTGTCAACGCAACACCGAATGACAAGCCGCTGCTTGATGGCAGTTTTTCTTCACACCGCACAAGACGAATGATTCATCAGAGGCGGCGACGAAGACCAGGGCACCGCACACAAAGAGCAGGTTTTTTCGAGTGATGAGGATGGCAATGAAAGTCGACAGGGAAGAAAGTCGAATCATTCGCAGAACTCTTGCACTGGTGAAATGCGGTGATTTCCAGCTATCTTTGCATGCATCGACCGCGGCTTTCCTAGACAAGAACACTCCTTTTCGGACCCTGCTTTGCTGCACAAGTTGATCGATTGCATCAACAAAATCCATGCAAATTGTCTCCGGGAAAGTGTGGAGTCTGAATCTGGGCTGATTGCTGCCATGGCGGATGGGGGAAATCACAAACTGGTGTGCCATGCCCACGATGCAGACAAGCAGTTGCTCTTGCATTGAGCAACAGAATTTGCATTTGTTAGGCTGAAGTGGGACGAGATGCCCCTCGCATTGGCACAAATGCTGGTCAAACTCTGTCCACAAGCAGTGCAAACTGTGGATGACAATGGGGATTTGCCGTTGCATTTGGCTGTGGCAAACCGGGCGAGGAGCTGACGCCATCTTTTGCTTTCTGGAATTGTGTCCTCAGGGCATTTTGGTGAAAAACCACATGGGACATTCAACTTTGGACCGGGTGATCACCTCTCGACATTCTGCTGCTCTCTGGACCAAAGAGTCACTTCAGTTGGCCTTTGGCAGCACTGATTGTCTTTTTCCGGAGAACTTTGGCTTTCTGATTAGACAAATCAACACAATGCCAGAAGCAAGAGAATGGTTGTTCGAGAAGAAGCCAGAGCTGTGTTGCCTTTCAGACTCCAAGGGACAATTCCCCTTTTCAGAAAATGTGGATGAGCATTGGCACCCCAGAGGACATGGCCAAACTGATGCAAATGATTCTCCAAAAGTGTGCAGATGCAGCGCCACTTCACAATTACGATGAGAACCGATGGTTGCCCCTTCACATTGCCACAATGCATCCATTTGATCCAACTGAGGATCCGGTGGATTCTGGAGTTCAGAAGGGTCTCATTGGTTTGTGTGCTGACCTTTGTCTGTCAAGTCAGTTTGATGCCATCTGTCCACAAAAGGTCATTGAAGGATGTCATCATTGTCGTTGTAATTTGGTTCATCCTTTCCTGTGTGTTGAAACTGACATTGATGTTAAAACAGCAGCAGAGCAGCAAAAAAACTGGAGCTGTCTTGAAACTGACAGTGACGGAAACAGAGACAGAGACAAAAACTGAGGATTTAGACCCTTGTTACACCAAAAAGCCATTGCAGTGCTGCAATCAATGCATTTGGATCTCATTTAGACCCCTCAGATGACAGTTGGACCCATGGGTCCCCTTCTTAGGGTCTCAAGACCTTTGTTCAGACACATCAACTAGACAACTGAACAAAGTCGATTTTGCTTAGATCTTGCTAGACCTTTTTTTACAGGTCCAACATAGATCTTTATTTAAACCTCCAGACCTGCAGGTCTCAACAGTTCTTTGCTGGTCAAAATGCAGGTCAACATCCTCAATTTCAACAGGGGCAGCCACAACAATGGGAACAGACAGAGTCAATGACAATGATCAACCGGGTTGGAGACAGTCCTAGCAGAACAATGGGAGACAGTGACAGCAACAGTGACAGCAAAGTAAAATGGTGAGGGTTGCAGCAATTGCACTCACAATGACAAATGGCAAATTGCAAGTCAGTGAGACAAGTGAATGTTGTGATTGCAAGTGTCATTGCAATCAAAACAACAGCTGTGGTAGCAACAGCAACAATGGTGACAGCAATGGCAATCAATTGGCAACTGCAACACCAATGTTAATGTCAATTAGCAATGACAATGTCAATGTCAATGGCAATGGCAATGACAGCAGCGATGAGAGTGACCATGACCATGACATGAGCAAGAGCATGACCAGCAGTGAGTCCCCTGTGAGAAAAGAACAAATGGAGAGGTCGCTTGCATGCCATAAAGACAGACAACGAAAAGAACCAAATGTGAATTGTGATCACATTGCAGTCTTTCAGGACTAGCTCTGTGCCATGTTCTTGACCATGGGTCCTGCATCTTTCTTTTAGCTCTGCAACATGCATGTCATTGATGCAAACAGCACCAACTAGCACACTGAAGGCATTTGGTGCGGCAGGCATGCAAGGCACATGTCATTCATTTTTGATTCTGAGGGACAAGACAAGCCAAAAATTGGTTCACAAATTGTGGTCCCTTGTGCAAAACGACAATGAAATGATTGGCAAATAAAAAAGACCATGGTTATGCACCATTGGGCAAAAATAAAACCACAAGGAAAAGAGTCACAAGGAAAATGATGTCAAATCTATTCTCGTTTGAAAACAAGGTTCACAAATGTGAAAATGCTCATGATCAGGATCCTTTCATCTGTCATTCAGAAAAACAGTTCATAATTATTTTCTCATTTTAAAAAGGTTCATAAATAAGGTAGGGTTCACAAAGAAGCATGCCAAAGCCCTGGTGGTGTGAAATGTTGACACATGGATGATTTTACCCGTGATTCAATCGGAGTCATGATGGCAATTCACGTCATTCAGACATTAATTGACCAGGCAGATGGTTTCTGTCTCAGGTTGAAATCCATCCCGTGCTTTTCTGTGAAGTTGTGTGCTAGTTTTTGCGCTGCGCAGCGTGCTGCTTAGTTCCTTTGGTGCTAACAATGATGCCTTTTGGCAACAATCTTGATGGCTGTGAAGAAAAGAAGCGGTCATTTGGATCTTCAGAGGAGACATGTTGTGTGCAGTTCTGCAAACTGTGGCAGTGAATTGTCAGAAATGAGCAGTTGATTTCCTTGAGGGCCCGGTCCATGTGATCAAAATGCACCTCAGTTCAATTTCTCATGAGTTTCTCATTTGTGACATGCACATGCAATTGCTTTGGTGAAACATTGCAGTTGGAAACTCTGCCCCAAAATGGATCA
>ENA-ORBV01011157-ORBV01011157.1-microbial-mat-metagenome-genome-assembly--contig:-NODE-11157-length-14187-cov-7.531467_pt1 | contig 14187 bp, 9 predicted proteins | sample MGYA00237777_ERZ505514 | MGnify/ENA primary metagenome ERZ505514 (study PRJEB26160, sample SAMN06269048) | microbial mat metagenome | isolation source: Oligotrophic lake microbial mat | place...
TTGCCCGCCCGCCGCCCACCCTGGCTCGTGCCTGCCGCCCTGGCGGCAAGCGTGCTGGTGGCTGTTGGCGTGGGGCTTGGCGTGTCCATGAATTCACCCTCTGACTCGGCCGATGAGACTCTCGATGGCGCCCTGTTCGCCAAGCGCGCGCGGGAGCGGCGCGAGGAGAGCAAGGTGGCGCCCGCAGCGTCTGCCGGGCAGGATGCCGAGGTGATTGAACTGGAGCCGGCGCCCCTGCCACCGCCGCCTTTCTTCGAGCTGGAAGGTTCCCAGGTCCAGGACCTGGACGCCGCGATTGCCCTGATTCGCAAGGAGCTGGTGCTGGCCAATCAGGTGGCCGCTGCCCAGGAAGAACAGGCGCTGGAGGTGCAGTCGCTCTCGAGTGCCCGGACCCCCGGCCAGCAGGTTACGGCGCCTGCCACTGAGGCCGAGGCGGCCGCGCCGGCAGCGTCCAGCGTGGTTCAGCCCCGGGAGCGCCGGCTCACCAAGATTCTCGAACTCTACGATGGCGGTAACCCCGAACTGGCCGGCGACTCTCTCGAGATTTTCCTGCGGGACTTTGAGGACGACCCGATCAGCAAGCGCATCGTTGCCCCCACGCCCAATTAATTCATGTCCAACATCGAATCCGTCCTCCATGAGAACCGGAAGTTCCCGCCGTCGACTGCCTTCACAGCAGCTGCGCGGGTCAAGCCTGCCGATTTTGCGGCGCTCAACGCCGAGGCTGCCCGGGACTCCGTCGCCTTCTGGGGCCGGCTGGCGCGGGAAGAGCTGCGCTGGCACCGGCCCTTCAGCCAGATCCTCGATGCTTCCCGGGCGCCGAACTACCGGTGGTTCACGGATGGCGTGCTCAACGCGTCGTTCAACTGCCTCGACGTGCACCTTGCTGCCCACGGGGGGGCGCGGGAGGCCAAGCCCGCAATCATCTTCGAGGGCGAGGCCGGCGATGCCCGGACGCTGACCTACGGGCAGCTCACCGCGGAGGTTTGCCAGTTGGCCAACGCGCTCAAGGCCCAGGGAATTCAACCCGGGGATCGGGTGGTCATCTACCTGCCAATGGTGCCGGAGGCCGTGATCGCGATGCAGGCCTGTGCCCGCATTGGCGCCACCCACTCGGTCGTCTTCGGCGGTTTCTCGGCCAACTCGCTCCGGGACCGGATCGAAGACGCGGGCACCAGGATGGTGATCACCGCCGACGGTGGCTGGCGCGCAGGCAAGGCGCTCGAACTCAAGCAGGCGGTGGACGAGGCGCTGGCCACTGGCTGCAAGACCGTGGAGAAGGTCATCGTGCTGAAGCGCACCGGCGGAGCCGTGCCGATGCAGTCAGGTCGGGATCTCTGGTGGTCTGACGCCGTGCGGGGCCAGGCGACCGAGTGCGAGCCCACCTGGGTGAACGCGGAGCACCCGCTCTACCTGCTCTACACCTCTGGCTCCACGGGCAAGCCCAAGGGCGTGCAGCATTCGACGGCGGGCTACCTGCTCAACGCCAAGCTCACCTCCCAGTGGATCTTCGATTTCCGGGAGGACGATGTGTTCTGGTGCACGGCCGACGTGGGCTGGGTCACGGGCCACACCTACGTCTGCTACGGGCCACTGGCCGCGGGTGCGACCATCGTCATGTACGAGGGGGCGCCGGTGTATCCCGACGCGGGCCGCTTCTGGAGCATCTGCGCGCGCCTTGGCGTGACCATCTTCTACACGGCGCCCACGGCCATTCGGGCGCTGATGAAACTGGGCGACGAGTTCCCCAACAAGTACGACCTGTCGAAGCTGCGCCTGCTGGGCACGGTGGGGGAGCCCATCAATCCGGAAGCCTGGATCTGGTATCACACGGTGATCGGCAAAACCCGCTGCCCTATCGTCGACACCTGGTGGCAGACGGAAACGGGAGCCGCGATGCTCAGCCCGCTGCCCGGCGTGACGTCCACCAAGCCGGGCTCCTGCACCACGCCGATTCCGGGCATCGATATGGCCATCGTGGATGAAGACGGCGACACAGTGACGAATCCGAATCAGGGCGGCTGGCTGGTGGTACGCAAGCCCTGGCCGTCCATGCTGCGCACGATCTGGGGCGACAACGACCGCTACCTCTCAACCTACTGGGGGAAGTTCGACAACCGCTACTACGTGGCGGGGGACACGGCGCACCGGGACGCGGACGGTTACTTCTGGGTGCTGGGCCGGGCAGACGACGTATTAAAAGTGTCGGGCCACCGGCTGGGCACCGCGGAAGTGGAGAGCGCCTTTGTCGCGCACCCCCGGGTGGCGGAGGCGGCGGTGGTGAGCCGTCACCACGAGATCAAGGGCGAGTCGATCTTTGCGTACGTGGTGCTGAAGGGCCAGCGGCCCGAGGGGCAGGATGCGGAGAAGTTCGCCGCCGAGCTGCGGGAGTTCGTGGGCAAGGAGCTGGGCGCCATCGCCAAGCCCGACGACATCCGCTTCGCTGACAACCTGCCCAAGACCCGCTCGGGGAAGATCATGCGGCGCCTGTTGCGGGCCATCGCCCGGGGCGAGCCCATCACCCAGGACATCTCGACGCTGGAGAATCCGGCGATCGTGGAGCAGTTGCGCGGGGCGGGGTAGGCGGGGCCGCGCGTCCGAGGCGCGGTGGGCGGCTACGGAATCCGACCCCCCGGGCCCAACACGCCTCAGACTGACTCCTTCACCTGCGGTCTGGAGACCGACATGACCCTGCGATTGCTGCAATCCCCTGGCCTGACCACGGAGAAGGACCCGGACCTGGATCTCGACGACCCGGAAACGAACTTCATGTCGCTGATGAAGCTGCGCGGGGACCTGAGTGGCAAGGACTTCTTCTTCGCCTTCCCCGGCCAGGCCTGGGCCATGGTGCCCCTGGAGCAGAACCGCAAGTGCTTCCGCACTTTCGGCTTCGGCTCGGGGCGCCTGGAGAAGGTCGCCGAGGGCTACCGGATCTACAGCCGGGAAGTGCTCTTCTATCTCGACCCCGCCACGGGGGAGATCCTGCAGGAGTGGAGCAATCCGTTTCTCGGCGGGCGCAAGGTGGAGGTGGTCCATATCCAGAATGACCCGGTCAACGGCGTATTCCCGCGCTCGGGCCCGGGGCCGCTGGCGCCGCCATACCCTTACGTGAGCTGCGGCGACATGGTGGCCTTCCAGTGGAACTTCTTTATCCAGCATCCGGCGGCGATGAACCGCAAGGACTACCCGCTCTACTCCTCCGGTGACATCGACCAGCATGCCGAGCTGTGGGGGCTCATCGGCAGGAAGTCCGACATCCTCGACCCGGACACCACCTCCGCCTACTGCACGATGTCCTGGAGCCGTGTTGCCGACTGGCTGCCATTCATGGAGATGGGGAACGCGCCGGGCAAGATGGTCTTCCACAGCCATTCGCTCAAACTGATGGACGGGCCCCGGGAGCTGCCCCCCAAGATTCTCGCCTACATCGAGAAGCACCACAGCCAGTACCTGGCGGCGCCGACGGCGTGGAACGGGCCGCAGATGACCAGTTCCGCGCAGGTCTTCAAGGGGATCATCGACAAGCGCCGCGCGGGGCAGTAACCGCCACCCGCACTTCAGATCCCGAACTGAGGGTGCCCGGTGACAGCGGCACGCCATGTTTCGTCGCCATCGGTGGCCCCCAGTGGCGCCTGTGCATCACTGCGCTGCCACTTGCTTAACCACTCGGCGCCGAGCAGCTCGCGCCCGTGAGGCAGCGCTGTTGCCAATGGTGACAGGGCAATGGTGGTTTCGAGTTTGGGGCCCGCGGCGCAACCCCGGGCCACGAAAAACCCGGCCGCCAATAGTGCCGCCCGCACGCTGGTGGAGTAGGTGTAGGTAAACAACTCCGTGGGTTTATGCCGACAAATAATCGCCAGTTCGCGAAAGGCCGGGAGCGTCCACAGAGCGCTATCGGTCTTCAACGAGAACGGGTCAAAGAACACGATGTCCGGCACGGGCGCATCGTGCTTGCGTCGCGTGAAGTCACCAGCCAACAGCAGCCATTCGAGACTACCGGTGGCACTTGACCAGCGATTGTTGGTCAGTAGCTGGTTCGGTGCGGCATGCCGCAGGTGCTTGAACCAACGCGTATGGCGCAGCGCCAGCTCCAGCGAATCAAGATCACTTTCAAAGCTCACCACTTGCAGGCGACGCCGCAGTAGTTCAGCCGGTAGGGACTCCACGGCATTGATCGCCGCCATAGCATTGGCAGCGGCGCCCAGGCCGACATCCCAGATCACCAGCGGTGCAGCATCCTTGACCTGCACGCGTTCCACGAGTCGTGACTGCTCCACATAGAGTGAGCGAGCCTCCTCGGCCGGATCATTGACCGAGTGCATGACTTCGCCTGAAACGGTATCGCGCATGCGGCCAATGCCGTCCCGCACCACGATTTCATAGCGCCCCTTTCTGAGATGTGACGCCTTGCGCATCGCCTGAGTGCGAAGGCGGGTCTTGGGGCCGTAACTGTCGCGGGCATCGAGTACTTCGCGCTGAGCGTGATAAAACTCCAGCCAGGTTCCAGCGAGTATGTGTTGGCGCATGGTGCGCATCAGTTGCATGTAAAAGTACAGGTTGTGCACGCCCACCAGCTGGGTGCCCTGGGAGTCGTAGGTCGCGCGCAGGTGACACAGATAGGCAATCGAGTAGGTCTTGCAAGTGGGGCACCTACAGCTGGGGTCCAGCGCACCTTCGTTGCCACGATAGGCGCCGCGACGCAGATCGCGTCGACCCTGGCTCGTAAAGGCCACGCCCTGGGCGGCCAGTGCAGTGGGCAGAATGCAGTCGAACATGTCCACTCCACGATGCACAGCTTCGAGCAGATCACGTGTGGTGCCAACGCCCATCAGATAGCGCGGCTTATACGCTGGCAGGACATCAGTCACGGTGGCGGTGCAGTCTTCGCGTTCGGCCACACTTTCACCCACGGCCAGGCCACCGATGGCAAAGCCGTCAAATGGCAGTTGGGTGATGGCCTGGGCGCTCTCGATACGCAGATCGGTGTAGCACGCGCCCTGCACGATACCGAACAGGGCCTGGGGTGAATCACCGCGCGCCTCCAGGCTGCGTTGCGCCCAGCGATAAGTGAGTTCCATGGCATGCCGTGCCGTGGCTCGATCCACGGTGGATGGCACGCACTGATCCAGCACCATCATGATGTCCGAGCCAATCGACTTCTGCATGGCAATGCTGCGTTCGGGGCTCAGACAGATGGTGCTGTTATCCACATAGCTTTTGAACTCAGCGCCGTCCTCACGCAGGTGTCGGCTGTCGGGCAGAGAGAAGATCTGAAAGCCGCCCGAATCTGTCAGCACGGAGCGTGGCCAGTTCATGAACGCATGAATGCCGCCGAGCTTTTCAAACAATTCCGGACCAGGGCGCAGCAGCAGATGGTAGGTATTGGCGAGCAGCACCTGGGCGCCACTCTCGAGAATGTCTTCGCGACGCTGGCCACGCACTGAGGCGTGGGTACCCACCGGCATGAAGGTGGGCGTCAGAACCTCGTTGTGCTGCGTGCGAAACCGGGCCGCACGTGCGCGTGATCCCGCAGCAGTCGCTTCCAGTTGAAAATGCAGGCGGGACACGCAGGGAGGATAGGGCAAACACAGCGACTTCCGGTAGCACCCTTCCAGCCCACCGCACGGCAGCCCTGGGTCCTGCGCTGGCGGGAGGCGTCCTCTTTGGTCTATCCTCTGCGCGCGATGAAAAGATTAGAGATTCAGTGCAGGGCTGACGACGGCTGTAGCACGGTTTCCTATGGGACGGCACCACTGGGGCGGTGAGATTGTTGCTGAGAACAGCTCAAGGGTCCTGGCCTTCTCAGCACAAAATAAAGTGTTGTCGCCAAGAGGGCGCCCAGAGTATCCGCCAGCATGTCCTTCTGTGCATCCCAGACATCACCTTGGCTACCCAGATAAGCCAGCCCGGCTTCCGGGGCGGCCGTCGCAGCGAACAGCCACTCGATGATTTCGTACACGGCAGCAATGCTCGCAATCACACAGACCGGATAGGTGAACAGCAGGAAGCGATTCGCTACGAGGCTGCGTCTATCCAGCCACTCGGCAATGGCGAAGGCATAGAACCCCACTGAGAAATGCGCCACGCGATCGAAGTGGTTACGCTGGAAGCCAAAGAGGTCCGTTACCCATTCGAAGGGCACCAGGGCAAAGGTGTAATGCCCCCCGATCGTGTGCAGGCCGATGAGCACAAACATAAGACTGTAAGCGAGATTCGAAAACGTCACGCCGCGCCTGGCCAGAATCACGATCGCGCCCACGATGATCCATACCGTCAGGTTCTCGGCAAACCATATGGATCGCTCATGGGGGTTAAACGCAAGGGCGGCGCAAAGCGGCACGTAGATGAGCAGCAGAATGTTCAGAAGCCTTGACTGGAACATGGATACCCCTCGCCCCGAGTATAGGACCCCACAGGTTCACCTTTGGAGCCTATCCATCAGGCGACCTGGCAGTGAGCTCCCCGGACGACCACCTTTGCCCTATCCTCTGGCGTCATGACCGGCAGCCAACCCATCAAGCGACGCCGCCGAGCCGGCCTCTGGCTGTCGCTCAGCGCTGTCGTCGCCATTGGGGTGGTCTACTGGCAGGACCCCTGGTTCTGGCGCAACTACGTCCGCTTCTTTCAGAGTGGCGACCCCACGGGCGTAGAAATGCTGCCGCCGGGCGAGGAGATCCGCGGCGACGGCTCCTACGTGCTGCCCGTGGCTGCGCCGGAGCAGCGCACGGTGAGTGCGGCAGCGCTGGCGGACATGGAGCGCTTCGCCGCGGACTACGGCTCCCACGCGCTTATCGTCATTCACAAGGGCGTCATCCAGGACGAGTGGTACGCACCCCACTGGCAGCGGGACTGGCTGGCCCAGTCCCAGTCCATGCACAAGTCGCTCATGGGCCTCTTCGTCGGCATGGCCATCGCCGACGGCAAGATCACCTCGGCCGACGATCCTGTCGGTAAGTACCTGGAGGAATGGCGCGAGGATCCGCGGGGCAAGATCACGCTCCGGCAGCTCATGCAGATGAGTTCGGGTCTCGCCCAGTACGCCTTCACCCTGAACCCGTTCACCGACGATAACCGCTGGCTCAATTCCGGCTTCTCCGGCGACGTGATGCTGCGCACCCCCCTGGCCGACTGGCAGCCGGGCACCCGGTACGACTACAACAACGTCAACTCCGAGCTCCTCGGCATGGTGCTCGTGCGCGTGTATGGCCAGCGCTATTCCGCACTGCTGCGGGACAGGCTCTGGCTGCCGATGGGCGGCGAACGGGCCTTCGTGCACACCGACCGGCCTGGCGGACGGGCCTACACATCCTGCTGTCTCATGGCCCCGGCCATGGACTGGGCGCGCCTCGGCATGCTGCTGCTCAACCGGGGCGAGGTGAACGGCCGGCGAATCGTGTCGGAGGAGTGGTTCCGCGAAATGACCACGCCCTCGCCGTCGGCTGGTTTCTATGGACTGCAGATCTGGCTGGGCTACGGCGATCCCGCCGTGCCGCCGGAGCACGCGGGCTCTTCCGGCGCGATTGTGCCCGGACCGTTTCTCGCGCGGGACACCTTCATGACCTGGGGCCGCGGCCAGCAGCACATCTTCGTCGTGCCCTCCCGGGAACTCATCGTGGTGCGGCTCGGTCCTGCGCTGGGCCGAAGCCCCATCAAGCCGGGCTTCGACGTCACCTCCCTGGTCAACACGGCAATCCGGGGTCTGGAGCCCTAGCGGCAGGGGCAGCGTCCGCCTGCCGCGCCCCGGGTGCCGGCATACCGTAAACTTGCCCATTCATGAATCTACAGGAACACAAAAATCGGCCCTTCCACCACCGGCTCGACAGCCTGCTCGAGGCCGTGGCTCCCTGCTGGGCCGGTGAAGCGCTGATCGCGCGGCGTTACCTCGGCGGTGAGCACCGAACGGTCGCGCGGGATGTGCAGTGGATCGGCTTTCAGATCTTCAAGGAACACACCGGTGGTGGCGTTTACGGGGGCCCTGGGGAAACCGTCGCGACCATTCTGCGCTCGGCCGCCCTGCAGGCTGCAGAGATCAGTCTCGCCACGCCTCCGGAGGACATCGAGCAGATTCTCGGCGATCTCCAGTTTGCTGTGGATGAGCTGCGGCACATGACCCAGTTCATCCGGCTCTACACGCTAGCCGGTGGCGATGCTCACCGGAGCATCGAGTCACTCGGGAAGCTCGACAGCGCCGGTCGACTGGCGGGTCTCCGCCACGAGTTGCGCTCCACCCCGATTGGGTTCACCGCCGTCGCACTGTCCGAGGGGGGTGGTCTCGGCCTCCATTTCGGCATGCAGGAGCACTTCAGGCTTAAACCGCCCAGCGCCCTGGCAGACCGGGAACTTGCCCGGCTCACCGATGTGATACTGGCGGACGAGGCCCACCACCTGCGAGCCCGGTTCCGCTCGATTCTCGACCTGGAAGACAGCGACAGCACCTGGCAAAGCCTGGAAAACCAGCTTGTCGCGATCTGCGCGCAGAAACTCCGTGAACGCAACGAACAGTTCTCTTTCCCGCTGTCGGAAGAGGAACTGCGGCAACTGCCGGGCAACCGGTCACTTGGCCGGCAGTACATGGAGGCCCATCTCGGGTTCCTCCAGGTTACGCCCTGACGCCCCATGGCTTCGGCAAGCATCAGCAACCCGGCCCGCTATGCCGCCACGGCAGGCGACAGCGCAGTTTCCCTGGCGGCACAGTGGTGCCGGGTGGCGCGGGAGCGCACTCCCCCAGCCAGCGTCATGGCGTTCGGTACGGCTAACTCCGTCTACCTGGTCGTTGGTGAGGCCCGGAAGCTCTGCCTGCACCGCTATCTGGAACAGCCGATCGGCTCCGCCGATCTCTGGAATCGCCTGGAAGAGTTCTGCCGGGCGGGGCAGTTCCTGGCCGGGTATGTCGGGTTTGATGCCGTGTGGGCTGACGGTGCCAGCCGGCCCATGGGCCCGGGCGGCGCAGCCGCAAGCCCGACCCTGCACTTCTGGGAGCCCGAGGCAGTCCTTCAAATCGACGCTGAGCCTGGTAGTCGCCCGCGGGTATCGGTGTTGCGCGATGCGCCGGTGCTCAAGGCTCTGCGCCCCCGGCCACTGCAACCCGCGGCGGCAGTTGGTCTTGCCCGCTTCGACCGGGAGAGTCCCCAGTTCAGCGCATCGGTTGCCCGGACCATCCAGGCGATCCGCCGTGGCGAAAGCGAGCGACTGACCCTCGCGCGACGCGTGGATCTGCCCAATGACCTGGACCTGCTCGGTTCCTTTGCCGTGCCGCCCACGTCCGGGGATCTGCACCTGACCCGGAGCTTCTACCTCGCCACGCCGGGTGTCGAAATTGCTGGCCACAGCCCGGAACTCCTGGCGCAGGGCGATAGCCGGCGCTTCACCTGCTACAAGTTGTCGGGCACGGGACCGCGACATCGGGACCCGCAGCAGGATGGCCGCCTGCGCGCCGAGCTCCTCGCTGATGCAAAGGTGCTGCAGGAACACGAGCTTTCGCAGCAGGCCACCCGCCGCGCCCTCGCCACTCTGGGCCAGGTCAGTGCCGGCCCCATGGAGGTCATGGATCGGCGCGGCCTGCGGCACCTGATGACACCTCTGACCGTCGACCTGAACGCCGGCGTTGCTTGGTCCGCGCTGATGCAGGCACTCGTGCAGACCGGTGCGGCGCCCCGGGAGCCGGCCCTCAGAGCACTGGACGAGATCGAGACCTGCAGTCGGGGCGCCTACTACGGGGTCATTGGCTTACGCACGCCGGACGGAGCGTTCGAGTTCTCCCAGGTGCTGCGCTCCCTGATCCGTGACGGATCAGGCGTCCACACGTTTGTCGGGGCGGCCGTCACCGGCCAGTCCACGGAGGAGGGTGAGAGTGCTGAAACCCGACTCAAGCTCGATGACATCGTTGCCGTCCTGCCGGCGTAGCCGGGCGGATCTGCTCGGGCGCTGACCGGAGAGCAACTACGCCAGGGCGAGCATCCGGTCGAGGACGGGATCCCGCCCCGCTATGACCCGCAGTTCATGACCCCGGGCCACGTCGAGTCCGGCGTCGAGCCGCGACCGGCCAGCGAGCAGACGATCCAGGGCGTCGTGCACGGCATCCACCGTGAGGGCTTCCCGGGGAGCCGTTGCCAAAGGCAGTGCCACCCCGAATTCCTGGCATTTGGCTGCCAGGGCTGGCTGGTCCCAGAAGAATGGGTAGGAGAGCATGGGCACGCGGTGAAAGATCGCTTCGTGGGTCGAGTTGAGCCCGTGGTGGGTAATGAAGGCATCCGCCTCCGTGAGGGCTGACCACTGGGGCACAAAGTCCAGGACGGTTACATTCCCCGTCTGGAGTTTTTCTACCCGTTCTGCTGGCACCGACGCACCGCCCAGACTCATGACCACTTCGAGATCGGGGCGGCGGCCGACGGCGGCCGCGATGGCCTCGAGTGCCGCCAGTGCCTCGGTCGCGTAGGAACGCCAGACGACAGTCCCGAACGAAACATAGAGCTTGAACGTGGCCGGCGCACCCCTGAAGACCGGCGGGCGCGCGAGCATTGCCCGCCTTGCCAGCTCCCCGGCATAAGGCAGGCTGCCGAAAAACCCGACGGGCTCGAAAACCTCACGTTCTGCCGCCGTGAGAAATTCCGGTGGCTCGCCGTAGAGGTTCAGATGGGGACTCAGGCCGGAGACGTAGGAGAACGGCGACGCATCGGCGACGCCAAGCTGCGTCCGCAGGACCTGAACGGCCTCGAGGCACTGGTCAGAGACGAACACCCGCGGATCGGCGGCAAGGATCCGCTGGAAGCGTTCGGGTGCCACATTGTGTCCGGCGCAGACGTTGACGTAGGGCAGACCCATGCGCGCCGCCACGACGCGACCAACCATGGCAAATGTGTCGTAGACCACCAGCGCGGGGCGCAGGTCCTCGAGATCCCGCTGCACAGCTGCGGCGTAGTGGCCGGCATAGGCGACCGAGCGGACTGCAATCGGAAATGACTCTGCGTCGGCAGCCTCGAGGGGGTACCGGCCAAACAGGTCGAACAACTGCCCACCGGCCGCCCGCACTTCAGCCTCGAAGCGCCGGTGGGTAAACACGTGAGCGGCCCAGCCCCTGGCGACCACGCCGGCAACGAGCGGGAGCAGCCGCCGCAGGTGCCCGTCGGCCAGCATCGAGAAAAACGCGACCGACTTCACTGCGTTGTTGCTCGAGCCCACTGAAACATCCAGGGTCCGTATAGGATGATCCATGCACCCACCAGCCGCTGAGCGCGCCGTGATTCTGTCCACCCGGTCATCCTCGCCACACCTGCTTGCCCACGCCTGGAGTGAGCTGGCCAGCCTGATGACGCTGGCGACCCCGCTGATCGCGAGCCTGACGACGGCATCGCTGATGGGCCTCGTGGACACTGCAATGCTCGGCCCGCTGGGCGCATTGCCCCTGGCGGCCGTGTCGCTGACCACCAGCGCGCTGGTGATCTTCGTGACAGGGATCTATGGCTTCCTCAGCCCGGTCGGTATCCGGGTCGGCCATGGACATGGCGCCGGGGACCCGGACGCTGTGGCCCGGCAGGTAAAGGCCGGACTGCACTGGGCATGGCTCATCGGCGCGGGAGCCGGGATTGCGATGGCCGCTGCCTTGCCGTTGCTGGCCTGGCTGGGCCAGCCGCCTGAAGTAGTGGCGGTAATTGCGCCCTACTGGCTTGCCTCTGCGGCAGGCCTCCTGCCGTTGAGCCTGACACTGGTCTACAAGCAGGCGCTCGATGCGATCGACCGGCCCTGGCTCGGCGTGCTCCTGGCCGGGGTATCGGTCGCCGCCAATGGCGCATTCAACTACGTCCTGATCTACGGCAAGTTCGGTTTTCCCCCACTGGGGCTCGCCGGAGCGGGACTCGGCACCCTGCTCGCACTGTCCCTGGGTGCGTTCGTCCATGCGGCCGTTTGCCGTCGTGCGAAAGGACTGCGCCAGCGCTTCGCACCGGTGGCGATCGATGCGCCGCTGCGTGCCCGGTTCGCTGCGGACGGCACACCGATGGGGTTGCAGTACGCGCTGGAGGGGGGCTCTTTCGCGGTGGCAGGCCTCTTCATTGGCTGGCTCGGCGCTATCCCCCTGGCAGCCACCCAGGTGGTCATGGCAGTGGCCGGCACGCTGTACATGGTGCCGCTGGGCATGGCCGCCGCGGTGGGTATCCGGATCGCCCAGGCCGCCGGCGGCGAGCAGCACCAGCGGCTACGAGCCATCGGGATGGCGGGGCTGGGGGCGGTCAGCGCGTGGATGCTGATCGTGACCCTCATCCTGACCCTGGCGGCCGACCAGATCGCGGGGTTGTTCGTCGATGACGGCCGGGTGATCACTCTGGCCGCGACGCTATTCCTGGTCGTCGGGCTGATGCAGGTGTTCGACGGTGTGCAAAGCGTGAGCCTGGGCGCACTCCGCGGGATGCTCGACACCCGCTGGCCCACGAGGGTATCGCTGATCGCCTACTGGCTCCTCGCGCTGCCCTTGGGTTGGCTCCTTGGATTCCCGCTGGGCTTGGGCGCCGTCGGCGTCTGGGCCGGTTTTGGACTAGGTCTCGCAGTGGCCGCCGCCGCCCTGCTGTGGCGTTTCACCCGCCTGACCGCCTGAGCTTCAAGGCCCCGTCCACAAGGTCGGACGCTCCGCACCCACCCAGGCGGGATTGTGGCCCGCGCCAGACTTGTCCGAGATGTCCGTGGGGGTCGGGTTCAGGTTCAGGTACCAGACGTTGCTGGCGCCGTTGGCGGTAGAGAGCGGTGTGCCCACCTCGCTCAGGATTTCAGGGACCGACAGGTTGGCTGAGTAGATCTGTATCCCGCGCAGGACACCGTTCCAGACTTCCCGGCCAGGCGCCCAAGGCGCGTCACCCCAGGTGAGTGCCGGGACTGGCGGACTCCGGTTGCCCCAGTCCGCAGGTGCCGTTCGGGACACCATATGGGCAGCATCGGTGTTCGGCAGGTCCCAGTAGAACTCGTGGTGCTTCCGCCCGGATTCGTCAGTCCACACCCTCAGTGCCTGCGTGTACCACCGGTCGTAAACGACCACGCCGTTGACGTAGTCAGCCTGCAACACCGAGATTTCCCATTGGTGAGTCGTGGCGGCGGAGCCGCCGTCCGGGTAGGGATGCGCACCGTAGTAGCTGTCGGCCTCGTGCCTGCCGGCCCACAGGAACGTGCTGATGTCCTCCTTGCCGTCATCGTTGCCCCAGAAGAACGCCGTGTAGTAGCCGGCCTGGCGCCTCGGGTACGCCCGCCAGATGTAAGTGGCGGGAAAAATGGCCAGCGGGTTGAGGAAGCGGAAGCGCATCGTCGTTGCCACCGCCGCAGAGCCTGGGAAGTTGAGTCCCGACTGGGCGACGCCTCCCGACACCAAGACCACCGCAGACGCGGTGGCGGAGCCTGTTGCGCCAGCGCAGGTGAGGGTGAAGGTGTTGCTGGCTGCCGTCAGGCCACCCGTGCTGGCTGACCCGGCGAGCGGCCGACTCCCCGACCACCCGCCGCCCGACTGGCAACTCGTGGCATTGAGCGACGTCCAGGTAAGATTTGCAGTGCCGCCGGCTGCAACGCTTGTGGGCGTGGCATTCAGGGTCACCTGCACCAGAGGGGGCGGTGCGCCGACCGTAACGCCGGTCCGTGCTTCGGCAGACAGCCCCCCGCGCCGCGCGACTACCTTGGCGGTGTAGGTGCCGGCCGTGTCGTACCGGCAGACATCGATGGCCGTAAGGGTTAGCTGAGTGGTGCCGGTCACCTGCCGATTCCAGGGCTGCGTCAGGTTCGTGCCGGTATCAGACCGGTTGCAGTAGAACGTGTACGTCGTGGTGCCCACCGCGGTCCCGGACACAGTCGCCCTGAGATCCACGCCGATGAGTGGTGCGGTGCCGGAGGCCGGCGCTGCGAAGGCGCTTACCGAAAGCGTCGGCAGGGGAGTCGTATTGGCTGTCGTGACGGTAACGGCGCCTGAGGTGGCCGTATTGCCGGCCGCGTCCCGCGCGATGGCGACCAGAACGTGCGAGCCATTACTGACCGTGGTGCTTGCCCAGACCGTCGAATAGGGCGCGCTCACGTCTTCGGCGCCCAGGTTCGCTCCGTTGAGGCGGAACTGAACACCGGTTATCCCCGTATTGTCGGACGCGGTCGCCGACACCGTGATGGTATTGCTCACCGTGCTGCCAGCTTGGGGCGCAGCGATCACCACGAGGGGAGGTGTGGTGT
>ENA-ORBV01011160-ORBV01011160.1-microbial-mat-metagenome-genome-assembly--contig:-NODE-11160-length-14186-cov-4.514778_pt1 | contig 14186 bp, 11 predicted proteins | sample MGYA00237777_ERZ505514 | MGnify/ENA primary metagenome ERZ505514 (study PRJEB26160, sample SAMN06269048) | microbial mat metagenome | isolation source: Oligotrophic lake microbial mat | place...
ACCCCTTACTGTCGCGACACCAATTCTGTAGCGCGCGAGAGGCAGCTGGTTTCAGAAGACGAGGGAGTGAAGTATGGGGTGATGTCAGGGTATAGCCGCAACGCCTGAAAGTAGACATGAAAGGTGTCTACCCCCAATTCTTGCGTCGCGAGGACACGCAATACAGAAACCCAGCCGTCAGCTAACCACGCAACGGCGTAGCGACCGGCGCGATCAGCTTCCGGGCCGACGCCGAGGGGAACCAGGCACATCGGCATGACCGGCGATTGGCGGCGCGCCGACAGAAAGCGAGTACCGATCGTCCTGAAGTGCTCGCGACTGCTCCCTTTCCATCGCGATTGCAGCTCGCTGATCGTCGCTTGCGCCGTGACCTCCCGATCTGCGATGTCACCAGCATTCCAGTCGAAGCCAAAATCAGCGTCAATTCCGTCGGCTCGATTTCGGAGACCGAAGCCAGCGGCGAAGACACCGAGCACTTGCAATTCCAGTGCGGGTAAGGCGTTCGCCAACTCACCTAGCGTTGATCGATTTGTAAGGAGCCCGCGAGGTAGAATCTCAAACTCGCGATTTATCCCGCTCAAGCCGAGCGAATCCCCTGCCGCGCTCGGCAAAGCGTTCTGACCTGCACCGACCGACGGTGGCAGCAAACAGAGCATGCAAAGGGCGACCAGCTGGACGGCACGGCACATCACTATCCTTGCTAACGTTCTTCGCTGGACGGCCTAGAACTGCGTACCGCCGCCATCTTCTCCACTGCCGCCACTCAGGCCTCCGTTGCGAATATAGTTCGCCCCTTGTGGCGCCTTGGGGTGTGTCCCGTTTTCAGTTGAAATTCGGGTGAGTGCCTCGGGAGCGCGGCTCACGCCGCCGCGCGGGTGTGGTCGGGAAGTGTGGCTTGTAAGGCACGCTGCAACACGGGCAAATGCTTGCAGCCCTTCACGCGCCGGAAGTTGGTCTCGATGTGGCGGAGCGTGGCGGCGCACCAGCGTTGCTTCTGGTCGCTCGTACGCCAGCGCCCGACGCGCTGGGTCTTCGCCTCGACCCGTGCCATGACGCTCTCAATCAGATTCGTGGTCTTGAAGCTCGTGCCGAGGGTGGCGAAGACGCCGAGCCGGTGGAGCGTGAGCGTCTCCTCGAGTCCTTCCTCAAGACTGCGTGCGGCCGACGCGTTGAGCACCGCCAGTTCCGTCCCCAGTTTCTGCAACGCTCGCTTGGCATCGGCATACTTCGGGTGCGCGTAGGCCGCCTGCAATTTGCGACGCCAGAGCAGGTGCTGCGACTTGCTGAGATAGCTGACCACATTCTCTCGCTTGTGCCACTGGCAGCGTTGGAGGGGTACGTCCGCGCCGAAGACCTCGCGGACGGCCGCCGACAAGCCTTTGGCGCCGTCCAGCACCACGAGCAGGCCCGTCGGTGCCTCGACGCCTCGCGCGATGAGCTCCCGTACGAATTCGGCGCAGACGCGCTTGTTTTCAGTCGCCGTTTGCACCAGGCCCAGCACCCGTTTCTCCCCCGTGGTGGTGACCCCCAAGGCGATCACGACCTGATCGGACGCAAACGATTTGCCATCGAGCAACAGGACCAGCCAGGTGGCATCATCGTGGCGCCGTTCGTGGAACTGCCGCAGCGCCTGCGCACTCGCGCCCACAAATCGCCGCGACACGCTCGACTTGGCGAAACCGAAGGCCTCTGGCACCGCTTCGGCGGCCGCCTCGTATTCGCGACACGAGAGGCCACCCAGGACGCGACGAAAGAGCCCGGCGTCCTGCGCGCGCGGCGTCTGCAGCTGCGCGTACGTCGCGAGGGGGATCTCGGGACCCGCGCGCCGGTCGCGCACCCGCGGCACGGTGATCGGGAGCTTCTGATCGGCGAGATAGATCGAGCCGGGCTGCGACCCCCAGCGGGCGACGCCCGCGTGGCCGTCGGCATGCGCATACCGCGCGCCGGCCAAGGCCGTGACTTCCGCCTGCAACGCGGCTTCGACCGCCTGCAGGCCGAGCGGGATCAGGGCCTGAATCATCGACAGCGCCACGGTGCCCTCGTCCAACGGCACCATGGCTTGGAGCGCACGCGACGCGGTCGACTGGTGCGCCGCGGCCTTCGTTCGTACTGTTCGCATGGGTGGTGGCCTCTGTAGTGGAGCGCGAATCCTTGCCGGGATCAACGCTGCAGTATGGAGGCACCACCCGAATTTCAACTAGCCCTGGGACAGACCCTCGCCTCACCGGCGCCACGGTCACGGTCCGCCTCACCGCGTCCATGCTGGAGATTCTGCACCGCGGCACGCGCGTCGCCGTGCATGCGCGCAGTGCGCTGAAAGGGCGATTCACGACCGAGCCGAGTCATCGCTCGAAGGCGCACGACCGCCACGTCGAGTGGACGCCGTCGCGCCTGGTCGCGTGGGGCATGAGCATCGGGCCCGCCGCCGGGCAGCTCGTCGAAGGCCTGCTGGCGCGCTACGCGCATCCCGAGCAGAGCTACCGCGCCTGTCTGGGCCTCTTCGCGCTCAAGCGGCGCTACGATGCCGCGCGCCTCGAAGCGGCGTGTCGACGCGCGTGCGACGCCGGCACGATCAGCTGTTTGTGCTAAGCGTTCTGTACTTCTCGGTCGGAAAGGCTCTGGGCAAATCGCTCCAGACATTCTGCTTCAGAACTGGCGAAGTCGTAGCTCGCGGGAGAACGGAGCGCGGTAAACAGCCCGAATAGAACCAGCCGCAATCGATCGCGTTCTACGCCAGCGTCTGCTACGGCTCCCGCAAAACAGCATCGGCTGTCGGGAGGCAACTGGGTTCTGATCTGGCTGGCACGTAGTACTGACGCACTTCAGGGCGAAGCGGGAATGCACGAAAGTGTACAAAAAAAACGGCGCTGCCATGATCATACCTCGCAAGGGTATTTAAAACGCTGACCCAACCGCCAGCAAACCACGCCACTGACTGTCGACGAATGCTGCTCTGGCTCGCTGTCGGAACTACTGCGCTCGGATCTGCTATCGGTTTCAGGCATGATGGTAACGCTGAGGCTTGGCGGAGCGCAGACAGAAACCGACCGACGGTCAGCGAGAATTGTGTCTCGTCGCTTCCGTGCCATCGTATCTCGATCTCACCTAGCGGAGCCGCCGACGTGATTTCGCGAGCATCAATGTCGCCCGAGTTCCATTCAAAGCCAAAATCTACTTCTATGCTATCTGGGCGGTTCCGAAATCCGTAGCCGGCTGCCGTAACGCCAACAACCTGCATCTGTATCTCCGGAGCCGCTTCCTTGAGCTCTTCCAGAGTAAGATCCGTGGCGAGCCGGACGCGAGTGAGTATGCGGAGCTCATGATTCAATGCTGTCAGCCCCAGAGAATCACCTACTGCGCGGGCATGCGATTTCTGGCCACGCGCATCAACGACCAAGAGTCCGGTCGACAGCGCACAGCAAGCGATCGGCAGCACGAACGAGTTCATGATCCTCCATGTCATAGTTCGGCCAATGCCTCAGAATTGCGTGCCACCACCGCCCTCGCCACCACCGCCACTCAGCCCGCCGTTACGAATATAGTTCTCGCCCAGCGGCTTATTGAGCATCTCAAGCCCTCTCTCTCGGCAATCGTCCCCAAGGTATCCTCGGTTGGCGCCGGCCAGTACGAGCGACGATATGCCCGGACGAATGTAGCCGTATCCCCACCAGAGCGTCGTGCTGATCATCGACCCGCCGAGCCTGGATGCGAGGTCGATCGCGCTCTCGGAGGTGACACGGCCCTCCATCCCTCCCGTGTGCAGCTCCCCCTGAAGTTCGCACCCGAAGAAGAATGCGTTCATCCGCGTTCGTTCAGCATAGGTCAGCGGTTTCCCCGACTGCCACGCCAATTGCTCCGCCAACGCAGTTTCAGCCAATGCGGTCGATTGCGCCTCTTTGAAGGCGTTAAAGATGGCGCGCCGTGCGCCCTCACGATAAGCGAGGCAAGTTTCTTCGAACATCTGGCAGAGCGACTGCGCATTCGCAAGCTTCGTTGCCAGCTCCCAGATCAGCTCGCGCACAACTGCGGGCAGCCTGCTGAATTCGAAGGGATCGACGCCGTCGGGAGCGAGCGCTGCTGCTGCTGAATCCGCCTCAATCGGGATTGCGATCGGCGTGCCTAGCTCAGTTCCGCCCGCCATAGTGCAGCCTCGAGAAGAGTCGAAGCCCGTACTGTAAATCGTCCCGGTATACATCGGACTGTTGGTGCCGTGCCACTGCTGAGGCGCGGTGAAAGGCACACCGTAGATGACGCCAGACCGCACGGGCGTCGAGAGTCTCGCGACAGCGCCGCCTAAAGTTACTTCGGTGCCCGGCGATGGCGCCCGAAGTTGCTCGAAACCACACCCAAACAGGTCGTACAGTGAGGCAGAAATCGAAGGTTTCTCTGGTGCCGTCAATTCCGAACACGCAGACAGCGCTGCAGACATCAATACGCCCACACAGAACCGGCCGGTCAGTGTTCGTTGCATCGGAAGCTCCACCAAAAGAAGGACGGGTGCCCGAGCGTGCGGCGTTCAAAAAAGATATAGTATAGGACTATTACGCACGGTTTTCTGTTAATAGCACCAATACGTCACTAGTCGCCGGAATTGATAGCTGGTCGAAGCTGTGCCGGACTCGTGCTGGAGCGGCCAGGCGATTCACGGCAGGCACAGCGACGAGGCACAGCGCGCCACGGTGCGCCTCTCGCGGACACAGAATCGTGTCAAGATCATGGTCGCGTCGCTTCATCGGTCACGGGACGCTGTTTCTGACACAGAGCACAGCCGATCGCCATTCCGATCATGGGGTCATCATGGGGTCAGAGTCCTTGAAACTCCGTTTCCATGCCAACGCCGATGATCAGGCACTCTGACCCCATGATCGGATGATCAAGGACTCTGACCCCATGATCGGACCCCATGATCGAACATCTGCGCCGGTCGCGATGGTAGCGTTTTTCGCACCAGTCTCCGCCGGAATGGCCGATGCACAACAGGCACACCGCACATCGGAGTTGCGCGCGTTTCGCTCCGAGGCAGACCTGTTTCGCCACGTTTGTCCTGCAGACGGACAGCCAGAAGATCGGCGCACTTGCGCGTAGGCCGTCTCGTCTTGGCCGCACTCGTTCGGGTATGGCCCCACAACGAACCACGCGCGGTCTCATGGCTGCTGAGAGTGCTCCTCGGTGGTCCGACCCACTGACGGCTTGCGTCTTCGTGCGCGAAGGCCGTTCTTCTCCGCGCGCCCTGCTCGCGATGCAGGAGTCGCCCCCCATCAGCCGGAGATGGCATCTGACGCACACCGACGAATCGTCGACCACCTGACGCAGCGATGACACGGAGTAGCCGCGTGACGCGCGCACTGTCGCTTCTGCTGGTTGTAGCCCTTGCAGTGCCAGCCTTGGCGCGGGCACAACGTGCCGAGCGTTTTGCTGACTGGACGCGCCCGACCTATCCCGCGGCGGAGTACTTCGCACGCCACGCGCGCGCGATCGTATTCCTCGGCGCGAACGATGTCCTGCTCGTTCCATCCGACGAGGGCACCAGCGGCGGTGAGACGTTCCGGCAGCGGGACGACTTCGAGTACGTTTCCGGCCTCGAGATTCCGCGGTCGATCCTGGCGATTGACGGACGGACGAAACAGACGCGGTTGTTTGTCCCCAAGACAGACCCCCGGTTCGAAAACGGTGAACGTCCGAGCGACTTTCCTGGCCGCGCACTCGCCACCGATCCCGCGCTCCGCACGATGACTGGCGTCGATACCGTGCTGGCGGACGCCATGTTCGACGCCTATGTGGCGGAGATCGCGGCGCGTGGAGCACGCGTGCTGATCAGCACGGGGAAGGCTGGGAGCGCTGTTGGCGCAGCCCCAACAGCGTTCATCACACCATCCGCCGGCGAGCTGCTGATCGCGCAGCTGGAGCGCACACACGCAGGCATCGCGGTGCAGAACGCCTTTGCGCTGATGGCACAGCTGCGCATGATCAAGTCGGACCGCGAGATTGCCACCATGCGCGCCGCCGCAAACATGACGGCCGAGGCGATCGCGCGTGGCGCTGCACGTGTGCGGCCGGGCATCGATGAACGGACACTGACGGGAGCGTTCACCGCCGACTGCATGGCGCAAGGCGCGCAGCGTGACGCCTTTACGCCGATCATAAAGTCGGGCGACAATGCCCTGTGGCCGTGGCGCATTCTTGGTGCCCACTACAACCGGCGGAATCGCACCATGCGAGATGGCGAGTTGGTGATCTACGACGTGGGGTGCGAGCTGGACCACTATGCCAGCGATGTCGGCAGGACGTTTCCCGTCGGCGACCGCTTCACGGCGCGTCAGCGCGAACTGGTCGAGATGGTGCGGCAGATCTCCGATGCCGTGATCGCAGCGGCGAGGCCCGGCGTCACGCTGGCCGACCTGCAGCGCGTAGCCGTGGCAGCGATTCCCGCGTCGGCCAGGCCGTACATGCAGGCACCGCTTTACTTCGGGCATCACCTCGGCCTCAGCTCCGGTGATCCGTCACTGCCCGAGCTACCGCTCGCGGCCGGGATGATCTTCACCATCGAGCCGTGGTACTACAACCATGCTGAGAACATCGCGGTGTTCGTCGAGGACGAGATCCTTATCACGGCGACGGGGCGCGAAAACCTGACGGCCGGGCTCCCGCGCGATGCGGCCGGCCTCGAGAAGCTCCGGGCGGGCACGCGCCCGCCGCGTCGACCCGCAGCCCTCCAGCGTTGACGGCTTGCGGAGCGTAGCGCTTGGGTCGTGATTCTGCCCACGACTCGCGGCGCCGTCGCCGCCCCCAGCATCCTGCCCCACCCAAGGAGATTCCGCGTGACGTTCACGCTTCCGCGATCCGATGCCGCACGCATCGGTGCGCTCGCCATGCTCGGCCTGCTGCCGCTGGCGCTCGACGCACAGACGGTCCGGCCTGCCGCCCGCACCACACCGGTGCGCCGCGAGGTGCCCCCGGCACCCACCGGTCCGCTGACCTTCGATTCCACCGCCTTCACCGCGCTCAAGTGGCGCGAAGTCGGCCCTGCCCGCGGTGGCCGGTCAGTGGCGGCGGTCGGGTCGGTGCAACGCCCGAACGAATACTGGATGGGCACTACGGGTGGCGGTGTGTTCAAGACGACGGACGGCGGCCAGAACTGGGCCGCCACGACCGACAGCTATTTCGGTGGCACCATCGGCGCGATCGCCGTCGATCCGCAGAACGCCGACGTGGTCTGGGTCGGCGGTGGCGAAACGGACATCCGCGGCAACACGGCCGGCGGCGATGGTCTCTGGAAGACGCTCGACGCCGGCAAGACCTGGACGCGTCTCGGGTTCCGGGATGAGCACATCGCGGCGATCCGGATCCACCCGACGAACAAGGACATCGCCTGGTTTGCCGTGTTCGGCAATCCGTTCAAGGCCAGCACCGAGCGCGGCGTCTTCAAGACGACCGACGGTGGCAAGACCTTCACGAAGGTGCTGTTCGTCAACGACTCGACCGGCGCCGTCGATCTCCAGCTCGATCCGTCGAACCCGGACATCATGTACGCAGCCACCTGGCAGGCGTGGCGCACATCGTGGGCGATGTCGTCGGGCGGCATGGGCAGCGGCATCCACAAGTCGCTCGATGGAGGCGCGACGTGGACGAACCTGACGCGCACGGCGGCCGGGCTTCCGACGGGTGTCATCGGCAAGATCGGCCTCGCGGTGTCGCCAGTGAAGCCGAGCCGCGTCTGGGCGATCATCGAGCATGACTCGGGTGGCGTGTACCGCTCGGATGACGCTGGTGCGACGTGGAGCTACATCAACCGCGAACGGAAGCTGCGGCAGCGGGCCTGGTACTACTCGAACATCGTCGCCGATCCGAAGGATACGAACGTCATCTACGCGCTCAATGTCGGCTTCTATCGTTCTCGCGACGGTGGCAAGACGTTCCGCGAGCCGATCAACGTGCCGCATGGCGACAACCACGATCTCTGGATTGCGCCGAACGATCCGATGCGCATGATCGAGGCGAACGATGGTGGAGCGACGGTCAGCACCAACGGTGGCAAGAACTGGACGGAGCTCGACTTCCCGACGGCGCAGTGGTATCACGTCGACGCCAGCAACGACTATCCGTACCAGATCTGCGGCGCGCAGCAGGACAACTCGACGCTCTGCGGTCCAAGCCGTGGCGCCGGTCGCGTGAGCCTCTCCGATTGGAAAGACGCTGGCGGCGGTGAATCGGGGTACGTGACACCGCACCCGACCAAGCCGTGGATCGTGTTCGCCGGCAGCTACGGTGGACTGCTGACGCGCAAGGACATGCGCACGGGCTTCACGCGCGACATCACGGTCTATCCGGTGAACCCGATGGGGTACTCGTCCAAGGACATCGCGGTGCGATTCCAGTGGACGTTCCCGATCGTCTTCTCGCGCCACAATCCGAACGTGGTCTACGCGGCAGGCTCCAAGCTGTTCCGCTCGACGAACGAAGGCGAAAGCTGGACCGAGGTCTCGCCGGAACTGGCACGCCGCGATCCGAAGACGATGGATGCCTCGGGTGGCCCGATCACGAAGGACCAGACGGGTGTGGAGACGTATGCCTTGATCTTTGCCTTCGACGAGTCGCCGGTACAGCCGGGTCTTCTGTGGGTTGGCACCGATGATGGGCTGGTGTGGATCTCGAAGAACAGCGGCGGTTCATGGGAAAATGTGACGCCGCCCGACATTGGCGACTTCACGCGCGTCTCGATCATCGAGCCAAGCCACTTCGCAGCGGGCACGGCGTACATCGCGGCGAACCGCTACCAGCTGGGTGACAAGCGCCCGATGATCTACAAGACGACCGATTTCGGCAAGACGTGGACGAAGATCGTCAATGGCATCAACGACGAGCACTTCCTTCGCGTGGTGCGAGAGGATCCAGCGCGTCGCGGGCTGCTGTATGCAGGTACCGAGCGCGGTGTCTATGCCTCGTTCGACGATGGAATGAACTGGACATCGATGCGCCGCAACCTGCCGATGGTGCCGGTGCATGACATCAAGGTCAAGGACAATGATCTCATCCTGGCGACTCACGGGCGCGGCTTCTGGGTGATGGACAACGTCAGTTCCCTGCGTCAGCTGACGCCGCAGGTCGTGGCATCATCGGCGCACCTGTTCAAGCCGGACGACACGTGGCGCACCGAGTGGGGCGGGGGATTTTTTGCGATGCTGCAGGAGTTGACCGGTGGCGGCGGCGCGCTGGGTGCCAACCCGCCGGGTGGCGCGCGCTTCCAGTACTGGCTCAAGGATCCAAACCAGACCGTCAAGTTCGAGTTCCTGGATGCGGCGGGGAAAGTCATCAACGGGTTCACCAGCGATCAGGACCCGGACGCGGCCGCCGACTCGGTACGTCAGGAAGGGATCAAGGCTGGACTGGTTGATTCCCTGGTCACCAAGGCCGGCTACGCGCGCGACTCGGCGGTGAAGGCAATCACAGCGCGATTCGCAAACCCGGCCGCAGCCATGGCGGGCATGGATATGGAAGAGCTCTTCTCTCGCGCGCCACGACCCGTTCGTGTGCCGAATAAGGCGGGCCTGAACAGCTTTGGCTGGAACATGCGCTACCCCGACGCAGCGCGTTTTGACGGGATGATCATGTGGTCCGGCTCGACGGCCGGCCCGATGGCGCCTCCTGGCGCGTACAGCGTGAGGATGACGGCAGGCTCCGTCACGCAGACGCATCCGTTCCGGTTGAAGAAGGATCCGCGCAGCGATGCGTCGGATGCCGACGTGCTGGCGCAGTTCAAAATGCTGCTCGCCATTCGCGATCGCACCACGGACGCGAACATGTCGGTGCGAACGGTGCGCAACATGCGCTGGCAGGTGGCGGATCGCGCACCAAAGCTGACCGGTCAGCCGTCGGTGGAGTTCCGTGCGCTTGCGAACGACATGATGGCCGAACTGACCGGGGCGGAGCAGGAGGTCTATCAGACAAAAAACCAGAGCGCTCAGGACCCGCTCAACTATCCGATCAAGTTGAACAATCAGATCGCGGCGTTGTCGGGCTCAGTGGGCGAGGGCGAGTACCGGCCGACACAACAGGCGCAGCAGGCGTTCACGATGCTGAGCGGCAAGCTGGAAGTGCAGCTGGTCTCGGTCAAGAAGAGCCTCGATACCCGACTGCCGCGGCTGAACGCGATTCTGAAGGCCGCCGGGTTGCCGGAACTCGCGCCGAGCACGGAAGAGATCAAACCGAATCGACCGAAGATCGCGATGTAGTCAACAGAGATCGAGCGCACAGACCGCGGCGTCAATGCGGCTGTGTGCTCCGATTTCCTCACAAACGTCATCGCTACCGACCACTCCCCGCACCTTTGCGCCTTTGCGTCGGAGCCGTTTACGGTCGTCGCCGCGATATCTATTTCCGGATCCCGGGCCGACTGCAACTGCCTTGCTCAAAGCTCAGCGTATCTGATAACCTCGCTGAAAAATCTTTGCGCCTTTGCGCGTTGGCCCCTTTGCGTTGAAGCCGTTTGCGATCGTCGCCGTGTCACCGAGTTTCGGATCACGCATCGACTGCAACAGCATTAGCGCAAAGGGGCCAAGGCGCAAAGCCGCAAAGAACTGCTTTGAAATGGAACCGCTTTGAAATGGAACTGCGCAGTCCTACTTGTGCGGTGCCGGCTGGCCGCGGAACAATGCGGCGTACTGGCCATAGCCCTCAGCCTCGAGCTTGTCGACCCCGATGAAGCGCATCGAGGCCGAGTTCATGCAGTAGCGCTGGCCGGTGGGCTTTGGTCCGTCGTCGAAGACGTGACCGAGGTGAGAATCAGCGTTCTTGCTCCGCACTTCAGTGCGCGTCATGAAGAACTGACGATCGGTCTTGATCTTGATGTTGGCCGGATCGAGCGGCTTCGAGAAGCTTGGCCATCCCGTGCCCGACTCGTACTTGTCGAGTGAGCTGAACAGCGCTTCGCCCGAGACGATGTCGACGTAGATGCCCGCCTCATGATTGTCCCAGTAGGCGTTACGGAATGCGCGCTCGGTACCTTCGTGCTGCGTCACCTGGTACTGCTCTGCGGTGAGCAACGTGCGGAGCTCGGCGTCAGTCGGCTTGACGAATTGGCGGGTCGTGGTCACGGAGGGTCTCCTGGCGGTCGATGCGGTGCGCACCTGCGCACTCGCGGCAAGCGGGAAAACGATAGTGGCAAACAGCAGGGCGGAGAAGCGATGCGGGCTCATGGACGTGCCTCGGGTGTTGGTGCGGCGGCGCCCCAGAGCTTTTTAAGCCGCTGGTCGCGCCCGCAGTTCCACCGGTAGAACCGATAGCGGACAGGATTCTTCTTGTAGTACTGCTGGTGGTACTCCTCGGCGGCATAGAAGGCCGAGGCGGGGGCAATCTGCGTGACGATCGGGCCGGGCAGCGTGCGAGCCGTGCTCAGGGCTGCTCTCGAGGCTTCGATGGTGCGCTGCTGTGCGGCATCGTGGTAGAACACCGCCGAGCGATACTGTGTGCCGTGGTCGCAGAACTGTGCATTCAACGTGATTGGATCGATGTTGTGCCAGAACACGTCGAGCAGCTTCTCGTAGCTGACCTTGACGGGGTCGAACACGATCTGCACTGCCTCGGTGTGCCCGGTGCCGCCGGCGGATACCTGCTCGTACGTCGCGTTCGGTGTCTGGCCGCCGGTATACCCCGACGTGACCTTCACCACGCCAGGAAGCGCGTCAAAGGGGTGTTCCATGCACCAGAAACAGCCGCCGGCGAAGGTAGCCAGCTTCAGGCCCGCAGGCGCCGGCGGTGTTTGCACGGTACCCTGCGCGACAAGTACGCCAGCGGCCAGTATTGAAAACAAGAACGAGGCGATCGGACGCCCGGATGTGCGTCGTGTCGCCGTGTTTCGTGCATCGATGTAGGTGTCCATGCCGGACGTATTCCGGCCACGGGTGCTTCGTTCCCGACATGGCATGACCGTCGGTGTTCGCGCACCGTAGGTCTGCTCTGTGAGCTTCCATCGGCCGTCACGACGGATCACGACGGGCAACCGCGCGCGTCCCATCGATCAGCGTACAGTGCGAACTTTCAGCCGCCTCACGGGTATGAGCGTGGTAACGCACGAAGCGCCCCTGGGCAGTACAGCGGGCACCAATCGTGCTGCCGCAACCGAATGTCGGTCGGTCAGGGTACTGACGAACGATTGCAGCTGATGGGCTCGAGTCGGCACGCCTTCGCGAACAGTTCGAGCGCGCGTGAAGAGTCACGTTGTACGCCAAGTCCACGACGGTGCGCAATCGCGAGGTTGACACACCCCGCGCCGAGATCGCCATCGCACGACTGCGCAAAAAGCCGAGCCGCGCGCACCGGATCACGCCGTACACCTCGCCCCTCGGCGGTGAGCGTCCCGAGGTTGAGACAGGCAGTGAGCTCACCGTCGCGGCACGCGCGTCCATACAGCGCTGCGGCGCGCTGTGGACTGACCGGAGCTCCCCGGCCAGCCTCGAAATGTGTGCCGAGATTCGTGCAGGCCGCAGAAACCTTGCCGTTGCAGGCCTTGGTCAGCAGTGCGGTGGATCGGGCGGCGTCGGTGCCCACGCCCGTTCCGGAGTCGATCAGCGTGCCAAGATTGGCGCAGCCGCGCGAGTCACCTGTCGTGCAGCCGCGATCGTAGTAGCTCGCCGCCTGAACCTTGTCGCGTGTGATTCCGGCGCCCACCTCATACATGTAACCGAGCGAGGTGCAGGACTTCGCATCACCCGTGCTGCACCCAGTGCCGAAGAGCGCGAAGGCACGTCCAGTGTCCGCCCGCACGCCAAGACCCTGGCGCAACATCCACGCGGTCTGCCCGCAGCTGCGGGCGCTACCCGCATGACACGCCTGCTCCATGAGACTGACGGCGCGCGCGGTGTCGGCAGGCAGCGGTTTGCCGGCCAGCAGCAGATAGGCCATCGACAGGCAAGGCGCACTCTTCCCCCCGTTGCAGGCGGCAACCAGTGCTGTGGTGTCGGGGCCAACCGCGGCGCGGCGAGTGGGTCGCGTGGTCTTCTGTGCACTCAGCGCAGTGGCCGCTCCCGCAAGTATCGCCAGTCCCGACAGCAAGCCTCGGGCGGAGCGGAACGGGCGAACGTGGCCGGGCAAGGTGCGCATTGGAGGCGGGACGAAAAGGTGGCCAGCAGCGGCTCGATACACAGTGCTGACAGGCAAGGAATGTACCTTCCGGGCCGACAGCCGTCACCGAAAACCAGGAGCATTAAAGCGAGCTCAGCCAGTGTTTCCACGCGCTCAGAACGCCAGCATCCTCGTCACCTTGAGCGCGATCGAGCGCTCGTTCTGCGCCCACGACTCACTGTCGCGGCGATCGGTGTAGACCAGGAAGACATCGCTCAGCGGCGCCCACCGCCAGTTGATGCGGGCGTTGGTGCTGAATGACCGGGTCTGCGTGTTGTACTGCACGAACGCGCTGCTGAGGAGCGTCGTGGACCAGGCGTAGCGCATGCGCAATCCGGCCAGATTGGCCACGAAGTCGCCGGTCGCCAGCGAAATGCTGTTGCGCTGATAACTCGTCTCGACGGCGAGCGAGGGCGAGACGCGCCACGTCACCCCGGCGCCAGCGCTGCGACGGGAGCCTGAATAGAAGTCGCCCACGGTGGCGTTGGCCGTACCCAGCAGGCGGCTGGCAGGCGCCATGGTGTACTTCACCGTGGCCTCGCGCCATGCATACGCGCCCGGGGCCACCGTGCGGCCCGGCACCAGGGTGAACGTCTGTTCGATGCGGTCGAACTGATCGCTGACGAGCATCGACAGAACCGCCTCGGACTTGAGCGTCACGTCGAACCCGCCTGCGAGGGTACGCGTGTCGAGCTGCGAGCGGAGATCGGTGATGTAGTCGACGACGAGATACGGATTGAGCTCGGCCACGCCCGGCAGTCGGGGCCTCGGGTGCGCGCCGATGGTGCCGTAGAACTGCTGAAAATCGCGGCGTCGCACGAAGCCGATGCCGGGTGCAAAGCCCTGTGAAACACGCTTCCACATGACCGAGTTGTTCCAGAGCCTGCCGCGATACGCCACCTGCGTGCGCGCGGCGACGGATCGGACCGGGATACCCCCAATCCGCTTATTACCATTCGGCGCACCGGAGCTCCGCGGTTACTGGTTGGGGTCGTGCCTGTATCCCCTCTGTCGTCCACCTGTCTCTTATACACATCTGACGCTGCCGACGAATAGAGAGGTGTAGATCT
>ENA-ORBV01011161-ORBV01011161.1-microbial-mat-metagenome-genome-assembly--contig:-NODE-11161-length-14184-cov-4.623591_pt1 | contig 14184 bp, 11 predicted proteins | sample MGYA00237777_ERZ505514 | MGnify/ENA primary metagenome ERZ505514 (study PRJEB26160, sample SAMN06269048) | microbial mat metagenome | isolation source: Oligotrophic lake microbial mat | place...
GCCCGGCATGAGCTTCACGCCGGATTCGAAGGAACTGGTCGCCAGCTATGGCAACCGGATCTGGCGTGTGGCCGTGGATGGGAGTGGGCAGACCGAGATTCCGTTTCGGGTCCAGGCAAGCATTGAAGCCGGGCCGGAGCTCGCGTTCCGTTATCCAGTCTCCGACAGCGCGCAGTTCACGGTGCGGCAGATTCGCGACGCAGTGCCGTCGCCCGATGGCAGGACGCTGGCGTTCATTTCGATGGATCGACTGTACGTGATGGACTGGCCGGCAGGCACACCACGACGCGTGTCCTCGTCGAATGCGATCGAAGCCGATCCGGCGTGGTCGCCTGATGGCCGGTCGCTGGCGTGGGTGACGTGGACTGACGCTGGCGGCAAGTTGTACAAGGCACCAGTCACCACCGCGCGCACTGGAGGAATTGTCGCACTCAGTCGCGGTACCGGAACGCTGCGCCAGCCCGCATGGTCGCAGAACGGCACGCGCATCGTCGTCACGCAGACTGCAGCGCAGGGTCGTCGCGATCAGACGGGCGTGACCGCCCCGACCAACATCGTGTGGTATCCAGCGGCAGGGGCCGGCTCCGATGGCGTCGACGGCACGATCATCGCGCGCGCGGCCGGCCGCACCAGGCCGCACTTCACCAACGATACCACGCGCATCTTCCTCTCGTCGATGCAGAACGGCCTCGTCTCGATCCGGTGGGACGGCACCGATGAACAGCGTCACCTTCGCGTGACCGGTCCCGCGGCGCCGCAAGGAAGCGATGACCACGACCTGTCCGAGCTGGAGTTGCCGCGCACACCTGAAGAACCTGGCTCACCCGGCCCGCCCGCGACACTGACACTGATGTCACCACGCGGCGGCGTGGCGCTGGCACAGATCAATCAGGACTTCTACACGATCATCGTGCCGCCGCGCGGGGTCGCGGCATCGGTCAGTGTGGCTGACGTGAACACGGCAATCGTGCCGGTGAAGAAGCTGACCGACATCGGCGGGCAGTTTCCCGCCTGGTCTGCCGACGGGAAGCACATTCACTGGTCGATCGGCAACGCACACGTGGTGTACGAGCTCGACTCGGCCCGCGTGCGAGATGCGGCGATCACGGTCTCGCGTCGCGACTCCTCGCTGACCGACTCGCTGCGGCCCAAACCATATCTCCCGCAGGAACGCCGCGTACTGCTGCAAGCGTCGCGTGACCTTCCGCGCGGCACCATCGTGCTCCGCAATGCCCGCATCGTCACCATGAAGGGTGACGAGATCATCCCGAGCGGCGACATCGTCCTCCGCGACAATCGCATCGCCGCGGTTGGTGCTACGGGTACGGTCACGGTTCCAGCCGGTGCCATTGCGATGGACATGGCCGGCACGACGATCATGCCCGGCTTCGTCGACACGCATGCCCACCTGCGCGCCGAACGCGGGACGATCCACGAGACCCAGCCCTGGGCGTACCTCGCCAACCTCGCCTACGGCGTCACCACCACACGCGATCCGCAGACGGCCACGACCGATGTGCTGACGTATCAGGACATGGTCGAAGCTGGCCAGATCATCGGCCCGCGCATTTATTCCACCGGACCAGGCATCTTCGACCAGGATCAGATCCGCGATCAGGAGCACGCGCGGAGCATGCTCAAACGCTACAGCAGCTACTACGACACCAAGACGATCAAGATGTACGTCGCCGGTGTGCGCCAGGTGCGGCAGTGGATCATCAGGGCGGCGCGCGAGCAGCAGTTGATGCCCACCACCGAAGGATCACTGGATGTGAAACTCAACCTCAGTGAAACGCTCGATGGGTACCCTGGTCTCGAGCACTCTATGGGCATCACACCGCTGGGCCGGGACGTCACGGGCCTGATGGCGTGGTCGAATCGCACCTATACGCCAACGCTGCTGGTGAACTACGGCGGACCGTGGGGCGAGAACTGGTTCTACACCAAGGAGAACCCGTACGCCGACGCCAAGCTGCAGCGCTTCACCGCCTACGAGGAGCTGGCGCAGAAGACGCGCCGTCGCATGGCCACGTTGCCTGGCGGCAGCACGGCGGGCGGCTGGTTCCGCGATGAAGAGTATGTGTTCCCCAAGCTGGCGACCGATGCAACGCACATCCTCCGCGCGGGTGGACGCCTCGGCATCGGCAGCCATGGGCAGTTGCAGGGGCTCGGCTACCACTGGGAACTGTGGGCCATGGCCAGTGGCGGCATGACGCCGCACGAAGCGTTGCGCGTCGCCACCATCATGGGCGCACAAGCAATCGGCCTTCAGGACGACGTCGGATCACTCGAAGTCGGCAAGCTCGCCGATCTGCTGGTGCTGGACCGGGATCCGCTCGCTGATCTTCGCAACACCAACACCCTGCGCTACGTGATGAAGAACGGTCGGCTGTATGACGGCGCGACGCTGGCCGAGCAGTACCCCACGAAGAAGGCCGGGCCGGATGTGCAGAATCGTCCCGCCGCTCCGCAGACCAGGGCGGGAACACGCCCCTGATGTGACCGACACTCCGCGCCAACGGTACTTCCAGCAGTCCATGCGTCGCGGTGACACTCTCTCGTCACCGCGACGCACGACCTGGCCCGTATTGGATGGAAGGACCCATGTATCTGCGAATTTGCTGGCGGGCGGCGCTCGTCTTCGCCACGACGACCGTTGTCGGGTGCGCGGCGCCCACCGCACCGGAAGGTGCCATCTCGGTCAGCACCACGACGACGACGTTCACGCGCGACTCGCTCGGGCTCGCCCGTATCTCTTTTCGCGTCAGCAACTCAGGGCCGCGGACGCTCTTCGTACCGCGCTGCGGATCGGCGGTGGCGGGGAATGTCCAGCGGAACATCGCTGGCGTCTTCAGCCTCGAGTCCTCGGGGGATCTCTGCCCCAGTTCCCTCTTCCTTGGCCCACTCGGCATCGAGGCTGGGCAAACGGTCTCCAGCACGCAGATCGTCCGCGTGCCCGCTGGCGAGTACCAGATCAGCATGCCGGTGTCGCGCAACGCCGGCGACGCCCCGAGCGGCGCCAGTCGATCGGCGTTCTTCACGATCGAATAGTCTGGCGTCGCTGAAGTGCCGTGGCGCTTGGCGGACGACTCCGCAGCACGCACGACGCGGCCCTCTGAATTCGGCAGCGATTTTCTCGCTGCCGACAGCCGCTTCCTGCGGCCCCGTTCATGGTGTAAATCGCAGGGTGGTTCCCGCCTCCCGATTCACACAGCGAGCAACACGCCATGACCGACAGCAGTCTGCCGAACAGCCGGAGAGCATTCCTCAAGGTCGCCGGCGCGCTTGCGGCCAGCTCGGCCGCCGGATGCCAGTTTGAAACGCGGACTCCTGAAGCACAGGCAGTGGCTGGCGGCGATCGCGCAACCGGATTCGACCGGTCGGTGCTCGATGCGCTGGCGGAAGTGGTGTTGCCGGGTGAACTCGGGTCCAAGGGTCGGGATGTCGCGACCGGGGCGTTCATCGCGTGGACCGATGGATATGTGCCCGTCGCAGAAGAGATGCACGGCTATGGCTATGCCGACATTCGCTATCTCCCTCCTGATCCCTCGCCGACATGGCGATCACAGCTCGAGGCACTCGACCTGCTGGCGCGCAAGACGCAGCAGAAACCATTCGCGCAACTCGGGCCACCTCAGCGCCGCGCGTTGCTCGACGTCGCCCTCACGGGCCATGGCGCTGAGCGCCTCCCTGCTCCACTCGACGCCACCCACATCGCGATCGCGCTGCTCGCACACTGGGCGTCGAGCCCGGATGCGTGGGATCTCGCCTATGGTGTGAAGATCACGCCCGAGAGCTGCCGCGTGCTTGCTGATGCGAACTCCAGGCCACTACCGATCACCGGGCTGCGCGCATGAAGACCATCGACGCCGACATCCTGATCGTGGGCAGCGGAATCACCGCGGCCCTGATGGCCGCCAGGCTCGCCGAAACGACGAAGCGAAGCATCACGGTCGTCGAAGCAGGAAAACCCAGCACGCCACTCACCGACCGCACGAAAGCTCGCGCGCGGTTTCTCGCCTATGGCGAGAGTCCGTGGAAGCAGGATCACCTCGACGACCAGAATGCCTACGGCACCACCTGGGGATTCTCGCCAAGCATGCACGTCGGAGGCCTGGCGATGCACTGGGGCGGCGTCTCGCCGCGGTACTCACCCGAAGACTTCCGGCTCGAGTCGCTCTACGGCGTCGGAGATGACTGGCCGTTCACATACGACGAGCTGGACCCCTTCTACCAGGAAGCCGAAGAGCGCATGGGTGTGTCCGGGGAACAGGGCCCCGTCGCGCTCGATCCGCGTGGCAAGCCGTATCCGTTGCCGCCGCTGCCGGTGAACTACAACCTGACGCAACTGCAGCAGTTCGCCACCCGCGCCGGCATCGCCACCTGGAGCACACCGTCGGCGAAAAACTCGGTGCCGAATGCGGGGCGTGCACAGTGCCAGCGGTGTGACACCTGTTACCCCGTCTGTCCCACCGGCGCAAAGTACTCACCTGATTTCACGTGGGACGCGTTGATACGTGAAAAGCAGGTCACGTTGCTCACGCAGACGCTGGTGCGGCGACTGGTCGCCGACCCGAAGACCGGCGCGATCGTGCGCGCCACCGGCAACCTCACCGACGCCTCCGGTGAAGAGGTGACGATCACCGCGAAGACCGTCGTCCTTGCGGCGGGCTTCACCTGGTCGCCGCACCTGTTGTTGCTCTCACGCGATGCCGCGCACCCGGATGGCCTCGCCAACCGCAGTGGACTGGTGGGCAAGTATCTGGCCGGCCATCGCAACGTGAACGCCTACCTCACGCTGCCGATGGAGCTCTATCCCGGTATCAACGCCCAGCACTCGCTGGTGTCGAAGCAATTCATGCGCGTGCCGAAAAGTGGTCGGTATCTCCGGCACGATCTGCGGTTGTGGGAGTCGAGTGTGGGACGCGAGCCGCGCCTTCGCGACGAGAAGGGCGGGCTTCAGTTTGGCGACGCGATGCTCAACGACTGGCGCGCGCGTGCCAAGGGAGCCACCGCGCGTGTCCGTGCCTATTACGACGTGATCCCTGATCGTGAAAGCAAGCTGACGCTCGATACCACCAGGACCAATCGCTTCGGCGATCCGATGCCGATGCTGGCGTTTCGGGATGCGCCGGAAAGCGCGGCGATCAAGCCATGGCAGGAAGAACAGATCGCCGCCCTGTTTCGCCGAATGGCAAAGGCGGGCAACGGGACGCTCCTCAAGATGGAGAACAGCGTCAACGATCTCGGCCAGGAGCATCCGGCTGGCGGCTGTCGCATGGGCGACGACCCTACCCAAAGCGTCGTCGACAAGTGGGGGCGTGCGCATGACCACGAGAATCTGTGGGTCGCGGGCGCACCAGCGCAGCCGAGTGCCGGGTGTTGCAACGGTACGCTGACCTTCGTCGCCGTCGGGCTGCGCACCGCGGCAGCGATCGCAAAAGGCTAGAGCGATGCAAGCTGGCGCGAGTACTGTCACGGCCACGGTCGCCGCAGCACTCGCGCCAGCCCGTCAGAACCGGATGCCGTACGACAGCTGGGTATAAAACGGAATCAGCGGCTTCGTCCTGAAATCCTCGCTGAGCACCTGCCCGGCCTTCAAGGTGAAGTCGGTCCGCCCGAGCGTCACGCCGGTCTGCACGCCAGTGAGCAGATTCCCACCGGTCGGGATGTACCATCCGGTCACCAGACCGGGATTGAGATCCCTCGCCTCTTTCGTGTGCTTCACATGGGTGACGATCGCCTTGTCGAAGGTGACCTCGCCCGCGACGAACCAGCGCCGCGTGTAGTAGCCGGCGACGCCGGCGAACTCACCGCCGAAGTTCTGCAGCAGCGCCTGCGTGTTCTCGAACCGACGAAAGATGCCGGCGATCTTCGCCGTCGCGGAGAATCGTCCCGCATGGATCACTTCGATCTGGAGACCACTGCGCACCTTGAAGTCGTCGATCAACCTGTCGCCGGCGGGAAAGCTGTAGTCGGCGCCAAGCACGATCGGGACCCGCGAACTCACGCGTCGGCCGTACGCCACGCCGAACGCGACACCGTAGTCCAGGCCGGCGTTGACGCTGATCGTCGATGCCGGCCCGGTGCGAAACGCTCTCCAGTTGATGTTCTGCGCGCTGGCCACCGAGCAGGCGCCGAGGCAGGACAGTATCGCGAATGCAACCTTGTTCATCGGTGCTTACCTCAGGCCGTTCAGATAGGTCAGCGCCAGCGGGAAGAAGTTCGCAAAGCCTCGCGGGAACGAGATCATGTCATGCCCGGCATCATTGATGCGCTCGAGCTGCACGTTTGGAAACGCACCGGAAACCTTGCGCGCGTGCGCCTCGCCGTACGCCGTGTTGTTCTGACTGTACACGAACAGCACACGGGTCCTGAATTGCGCCAGGTTCGCCGTCCAGTCTGGCCGCTGCTTCTTGCCGAGATTGTAGAGTGCGTCAAAGACCACTGCGCCACTGCGCCAGTATGGAAGTGACCCCTCATTGCCCACCGGACTGTCTTTCGCGCCATCCGTCGATGTCAGCAGCGCGAACTTGTAGTCGAGAATCTGGTGCTGGTCCTTTCGGCCAGTGAAGAACTGGTCCGCGTACGTCGCGTTGTTCAGCGCTTCACTGAGCAGGCCGAAGTCACGCGAGCGCGAGATGTAATCCTCCACGTCCTTCCATACCAGACCTCCGGCCTCGCCGATGATCAGCCCGTTGACGACCGTCGGATTCGAGTTGACGTACGCCGTGGCCAGCATCCCGCCCCACGAGTGCCCAAGCAGAAAGACCTTCTGCGCTGGCGATCGCCGGTAGTATCTGATCACCGCACCGACATCGTCCTCGAGCGTCTTGAGCGTGTAGAGGCTCTTCGGATGCCGCTGCGACAGCCCGGAGCCGCGCTGGTCGTAGAACACCACGAAATACCCCTGCGCAGCGAACGCCCTGCAGTTGAGCAGGGAGCGATAGTCGGCACCGGGCCCCCCGTGCAACACCAGCAGAATCGGATTCAGCGGATCGCCAAAGGTTTCTGCATGCAGTTTCGTTCCGTTGGCATTGATCGACGGTACGGTCGCATCTTCGTCAGCCGTGCGCGGTACCAACCGGCCCGGCTCGTTTGGTTCGTAGCCATCATAGTCGCACGCTGACAGGCCAATGGCTGCCGCGGCAATCGTGGCGAACAGATGCATCGAAAGTTTCATGACTGTCTCTGCGGGTGGTCGCGTGCGTGGCGTGGACCGCCTTGGCACGCGCTGCGTCGCACCGTGCGACGCCACAGAGACACACCAGCCGGCGGCTATCCCCTCACTCAGCTCGGACGCCGACATCCGCTACGACATCCGCTACGACATCCGCTACGACATCCGCTACCACACCCTCGCGAGTCCCGCAGCGACACTCGCCAGCGCCGCCTCCATCTCCTCCATCGTCGACCCATCCCGAAACGCAAAAGCCCACGCGCGAAGCTCGTCGCGATCATCCGTCGGCCGGAACTTCCGCGCCACGCCACGCAGCCCTTCCGTGATCGCATACGCCGTCAGCTTGCGACGCGCAACACTCTCGGCCCATTCGACGAGGGTCGCCACGAACGTGAAGTGCTGCAACCAGTGCGGCCACGGCGCGACATCCACCTGGAGTCCAAGCAGCGCCGCCCACGGTGCCGCATCACACCGAAAACGGGTCGTCCCATCATCGACCGTCAGCACGATCTCCGCCTCCGCCATCCGATCCAGCGCACGCCGGATCGCCGACGGCGTATAGCCGGTCGCCTGCGAAATCTCCGTCACCGTCGACCACGCGGTGCCGCGGGCGAGCAGGTATGCCAAGGCGTCCGCGCGTGCGCCGACACCCAAGGCCATCCGGAAACGCAGCACCAGCAGCGCGGCGCTCCGAACCGGCAAGCGGCGTCCGGAGGCGGCACCGGGGGCGGAGCGGGCGTCATCGTCACCGTCCTCCGCGCGTGCTGTCGCACCGGCGCTCTTGATCACAGGTGCCCACCGGAAATCCTTGCCCCGCTCCTGCGCCGTGATCGCCACCGCGCGCAGTTCCGCGTGGACGTCGGCGGAGTAAGATTTCGCGATGTTCCGCGTGCGTTGCACGCTCAGCAGATCGGACCATGCTGCAACCCATTCGTGCACCACACGGCGCATCCCGGGGTCGCGCGGCGTCAGCCAGAGAGACATGAGCAGGAGCGCCTCCGGGTCGATCACCCGCTGCTGCTGCACCCCGTCCGACGGCTCGGTCCCGTCGAGCATCGCCCATTGGGCGCGCGCGGCCCGGGCGGCGGCGGCCGTCATCGTGGCAGCCATGGCGGCAACCATGCGCTGGGATTCGATATACGCCGCCGTGCGGTCCGTCGGAGCCAGCTCGATGTCCATGAGACCGCGAAGTGGAGGTGAATCATCCGTTTGTGCGCTGAAGTAGCCACGACGCCGCTGTGAAAGCAATGATCGGACGCCATTAAAGCTGACTGGGCGAAAATGCCGTTGGGTCAGGGGTGACCTTACCGCCCTGGAACTCAATCCTCGGGTTCCAGACTGGCTCGCCGCGAATCGCGGCTGTTCTACTCCGTGAAGCCACAAGCCAGCTGACGGTCATGCACGATCTGCCACCGACACTCGATTCCGCTTCCTCGGCTCAGCATGCTAAACTGCGGCTTTCCTGGCGCGTTCGGGCGAATTGAGCCAACGGTCCGTCGTGAAAGGCGGCAACAATCAGTCAGCAGCAGAATGCGCCGAACGAAACGGCGCATCATTCCCACCGCACCCCGTTTCGCTCCCATGCAAATCCTCGTCATTGGCACCGGATACGTCGGCCTCGTCGCGGGCGCCTGCCTCGCCGAGACCGGCAATGATGTCGTCTGTGCCGATATCGATGTCAAAAAGATCGAGCAGCTGAAGCAGAATGTCCTTCCGATTTACGAGCCCGGTCTCGATGAGCTCGTCCGTCGCAATCAGGAGCAGGGCCGCCTCTCGTTCACCACCGACGTCCCCACTGCCGCGGCCAAGGCACAGGTCGTCTTCCTGGCGGTCGGCACGCCCCCTGACGAAGATGGCTCGGCGGATCTGCGACACGTCCTCGCCGCGGCGGAAACCGTCGCAAAGCACTTGCGCAACGAGGCCGTGATCATCACCAAATCGACCGTCCCGGTTGGCACTGCCGCAAAGGTCGCCGCAGTGGTCGGCCAGCACGCCAGGGTTCCCTTCCATATCTGCAGCAACCCGGAGTTCCTCAAGGAAGGCGACGCGGTCGAGGATTTTCTCCGGCCGGATCGCGTGGTGCTCGGCGTCGACAGTGATTTCGCCCGCTCCACCCTCGCGGAGCTGTACGCGCCATTCGTCAGAACCGGCAAGCCGATCCTGTTCATGGACATCGCGTCCGCCGAACTGACGAAGTACGCCGCGAACGCGATGCTTGCGACCCGGATCTCGTTCATGAACGAAATCGCGCTACTCTGCGAGCAGGTCGGCGCCAACGTCGACAACGTACGGCGTGGCATCGGCAGTGATTCCCGGATCGGGTCCGCCTTTCTCTTCCCTGGTCCCGGCTACGGCGGCTCATGCTTCCCGAAGGACGTCAAGGCGCTGCTGCACACCGCCGCCGAGAACGGCGTCGCGCTCAAGGTGGTCGAAGGTGCGGAGCAGGCCAACGACCGACAGAAGACGGTCATGGCCACCCGACTCGCGACCGCACTCGGTGGTTCCGTCCGAGGGAAGCGTATCGCCGTCTGGGGACTCTCGTTCAAGGCGCGCACCGACGATCTGCGCGAGTCGCCGGCGCTGATCCTCATCGAGCAACTGCTCAGGGAAGGCGCGACCGTCGTCGCGCACGATCCGGTGGCGATGCCGCACGCCAGGCAGCAACTCGGTGAGACAGTGACCTTCGCGGCCAGCGGCTACGATGCGCTCGCCGGCGCCGACGCCCTGGCGATTGCCACTGATTGGAACGAATATCGGCACCCGGATTTTGCACGCATGCGCGCCGCGCTTGCCAGCCCGATCATCGTCGACGGCCGGAACCTGTACAACCCCGGGAAGATGTCGTCACTCGGCTTCACCTATTACTCCATCGGACGGCCGCACGCATGAGAGTTCTGATCACTGGAGGCGCAGGATTCCTCGCCTCCCACCTGACCGACAAGTTTCTGGAAGACGGACACGAAGTGGTCGGCCTCGACAACTTCATCACCGGCAGCACGGATAACATCGCGCATCTCGCCGGCCATCCCGGCTACAAGTTCGTCCGGCACGATGTGTCGAACTTCATTTTCATTGATGGCAAGCTTGACGGTGTGCTGCATCTCGCATCGCCGGCCAGCCCGATCGATTACCTCGAGCACCCGATCCCCACCCTGAAGGTGGGCGCGCTGGGAACACACAACGCGCTCGGCCTGGCCAAGGCAAAGGGTGCGCGGTTCTTCCTTGCCTCGACGTCGGAAGTGTACGGCGATCCGCTGGTTCATCCGCAGCCCGAGACGTACTGGGGCAATGTGAACCCCGTCGGCCCGCGTGGCGTGTACGACGAGGCCAAGCGCTTCGCCGAGGCCATCACGATGGCCTACCATCGCTACCACGGCCTCGACACGCGCATCGTCCGTATCTTCAACACCTACGGCCCGCGCATGCGTCCCCGCGATGGCCGCGTCGTGTCGAACTTCATCGTGCAGGCGCTCAAGGGTGAGCCGATCACGATCTACGGCGACGGCTCGCAGACGCGCAGCTTCTGCTACGTCGAGGACGAGGTCGACGGGTTGTACCGGCTGTTCATGCACGGTGACTCCGAGCCCACGAACATCGGAAATCCGGTCGAGTTCACCGTGCGTCAGCTGGCGGAGCTGGTGGTGGAACTGACGGGCACCAAGGCGCCCATCGTGCACCATGAATTGCCGGTGGATGATCCGAAGGTGCGTCAGCCGGACATCACCAATGCCCGCAAGAAGCTCGGCTGGGAACCGAAAGTTCCCTTGCGCGAGGGGCTCGAGCGGACGATCGCATACTTCAGCGGCGTCATCGCGGCCGGAGCGAAGTAAGCGGACGTGTGCTGCCTGCAGCGCCCGGCGTTCAGATGCGTCATCACGCCGACCTGAATTCCGGGCGCTCTGCCTTCTGGTGCCTCACCTTCGTGTCACCGTCGCCAGCACCGACTTCGGCAGGCGCGCCGAGACGCCGACCTGCGTGCCGACGAGGTCGGGAACATCATAGATCAGCGCGAACCCCATGATCAGCGCGGCCTCGGTGGACGTCAGCTTGTCGTCCGCCTCCAGCCACCGGGCGAGATCCGAGGTCGCACGACGCAACGCCTGGTCGACAGATCCCCCCACACCGATGCGCATGATGTGATCCGCCGTTTCCGCACGCGGAATGTCCGCAAACTTCCAGCGCGCGACATCGACGCTGAACGTCACATCCATGCTCGTCTCCATCGCGTCGCCGGTCAGCTCGCCATCACCCTGCGCGGCATGGCCATCGCCAAGATACAGGTATGCACCAAGCGTCGTGACCGGGAGATAGGGGGTCGTGCCTTCACGCAGCTGCGCATACTCCATGTTGCCACCGAACGTCCCGGACTCGCGTGAGCTCGGGACGACACCGTCACCCGGCGCGACGGCGATCACGCCGAGGAACGGACGGAGTGGAATGCGCAGATTCTCGAGTGCAGGTGATGGTTTCTGTAGTCGTGCCACACCCGCGATCGTATCGAGCACCCACTTGTTGTCGTGCTGCACCGACTTCCGTTCGGCAGCGTACGACGGCTCGATTGCCGCATCCACGATCTGCGTGCCACTGAACGCCCAGTCGCGGTTCAGGCGCACCCGGTGCAGTCGCACGATCAACACGTCGCCCGGCACCGCCCCTTCCACGTAGAATGGTCCCGTCAGCGGATTGCCGCCGCGCGACACATGATTGGCTCGATCCTCGAACGCGCCTCGCGCATTGCCGCCGGCATCGATCGTCGTCGTGTGCACGGTATCAGCGGGGTAGAGCCGGAGTACTGGCGGTGCATCGGTCCCGAACTGGCGCTGATAGGTGGTGGGTGTGAATTCGTACGAGCGCGCCAGCGCGGGTGGACGGAAGCGTCGGGCACTCCAACGGCTCGAATCGGTCCCGATGCCGAGTCATCCGGCGAGTGAATCACCTTTCAACGTCCCGCGCCACCGGAAGTCACCGACGCGAAAGGCGAGGCGTTGTGCCGCGAGAGTGGCCCCGAACGCCTGGCCGGAGACGCGGCCGCGCAGCGTGTCGCCGTCGGGAGTGAGTACCACGCGTTGCGGTTGCTGGTCGCCATCCATCACGAACACCCATTCGCCGGCGGCCTGCGAGATTCTGCTCGGCTGCGCCTGGGTCACGAGTGGCGCGGTCAGCATCGGCAGCAGGAGCAGGCCGCAGGTGCGATGACGAAGCAGACGCAGAGGCATCGCGGGTCTCGGGCGTTGGGGGAGGTGACGTCATGGTCGGTCGGCATCCGAGGGGTCGCTATCGCCGAGCCCTCGGATGCAATTACGCCGAATTGTAACGACCGCTCTGTCCCTGCAACCGTTCTGCAACGGACCGAGGCTATCCGACGTTATCTCGGTTCGGCTGCACTTCAAATGCCTGAACACGGCGCCGCGTGATCCGCTCGCGAGCCCGGTCTATTTCACTGCTCTCCATGCACACCTTGTCATACGCCGGCCGAGTGATCGGCGGGCTCGCTCTTGTCGCAATTACGCTCGGCGCGCAGGGCGGCCCGCCACCATCAGGTCCACCGGGCCGTCCCGGCGCCCCCGGAGATACCAGTACGCTGCAATCGCAGGCGATTCGCGTCTTTCTCGATTGTCAGGGCCGTGTCCGGGGCTGCGACCGCGATTTCTTCGTGACCGAGATCGGGTTCGTGAACTGGATGCGTGATCGCTTCGACTCCGACGTGCAGATCCTCGTCTCCGGCCTGCAGAACGGCGGCGGCGGTACCGAGAACACAGTCACCTTCATCGGGCGCCGCAAGTTCGAGGGAATGGCCGATACGCTGGTGCTGAACACGTTGCCGAATGATCCCGATGACCGGATTCGCCGCGATCTCGCGCGCACGTTCACGCTCGGCCTCACGCGGTACGCCGCCAGGTCGCCGATTGCGAAGCAGTTGCAGGTGACCTACGGATCGCCAACCGGAGCGCGGCCACAGCGGTCCGCCGCCAGTCTCAAGGATCGATGGAACCTCTGGACGTACACGTCGAACGTGAATGCCTTCGTGCGCGCCGAAGAGCTGCAGCGCAGCGTGAACGGGTCGTTGTCGTTCTCCGCCAACCGTGCGACCGAGAAGTGGAAGATCAATCTCTCGACCAGCGGCAACCTGAACAGCCAGCGCTTCACCATTCCCGCGCGGGGCACCACGCCGTCGTTCGACGTCAAGAACGATCAGCGAACCTACAATGCGAACGCACTCATCGTCCGCTCACTGTCGCAGCATTGGTCGGCTGGCCTCAAGGCAGGCGCCGGGTACTCCGACTTCCTCAATCAGGATGTCGCGCTTCGGCTGCAGCCGGCGATCGAGTACAACGTCTTCCCGTGGACCGAGCAGACGCGCCGACAGCTCACTTTTCTTTACAATGTTGGCCCGAACTACTACAACTACCAGCGCACCACCGTTTTCAACCAGGATGCTGAGGCCCGGTTCAGTCAGCAGCTGACGGCGTCCCTCGTCGCCCGGCAGCAGTGGGGCTCGAGCAACGTCTCGCTCGACTGGCTCAACTATCTCCACGACTTCAACCGGCACGCGCTCACCCTCAGCGGCAGCGTCGACCTGCGTATCGGGCGCGGGTTCTCGCTCAACGTCGGCGGATCGGCTGCCAAGATCAACGATCAGATCTACCTCCCGCGCGCCGGCAACACCGAAGAGGAAATCCTGCTCCAGCGCCAGGCGCTGCAGACCGGTTTCCGCATCACGACCAACATCGGGGTGCGCTACACCTTCGGCTCGATCTACAACACCATCGTCAACCAGCGCTTCAGCAGTCTTGGCGCCAGCGGAGGGCGGTTCTCCTTCCTGTTCTTCTGATCGGCTGAGCGGTACGGAGCGAAGCGGGGCTCCAGTCAGCGCGGGAGCCCCGCGCAGCGTGGGGAGGCGTCGCTTCCCAGGGGAATCCGCCTCCGATGACGGATCGCTCGGAACGACTCGCCAGTGTCACACCCTCCGCTCCCGCCCGAGGCCGACGAGCGCCATCTTGTGT
>ENA-ORBV01011162-ORBV01011162.1-microbial-mat-metagenome-genome-assembly--contig:-NODE-11162-length-14183-cov-5.499078_pt1 | contig 14183 bp, 10 predicted proteins | sample MGYA00237777_ERZ505514 | MGnify/ENA primary metagenome ERZ505514 (study PRJEB26160, sample SAMN06269048) | microbial mat metagenome | isolation source: Oligotrophic lake microbial mat | place...
TGCTAGCAGTCTGTCTACTTGATCTGGTGGCTTTGGAGCCCCCGCTGCAGCTAGGAAGCCTGCAAATTCAACATTCCATGTTGTTCACGAGTGCAAGAAGCATCAGCAACGATGTGGCATTCTTGTGGCTGAACATGTCTCACTGTTGCAGTCATCAACAATCTTGAATTGTGCAAAAGAGCATGATGTTCGAGTCATCACCACCTTTGAAACCTGACCAAAGATCCTTGGTTCACAAAATTCTCAATTCTTTGAAAACAAGCATGAAAAAGCCATGAACAAAGACACCATCGTCCAGCCAATTGCTCCCATTGAGCGAGACGCGCAGCGCGAAGATAAAAACCATCTCGCCACCCGTGAACTAGTTTCTGGGCATTTCAGATCCTCCCGCCCACTGCCGATGAACTGCTTCTCCAGAAAAGAAGAAGCTGGATCAGGGCTTCATTGCCCTCCATCAGCACACAAGTCCCGTGCCAACAATGACAAGTCCTCGACAGCAGGCTGCCAAATGCATTTGTCCATCCAGCCCAAACAAAGTGATTTTTTTGTCAAACTAACAAAGAAGACACATGCAACTAGAAGCAGATGCAAGACAGCAGCAATTCAGTGGCCTGGATGGCAATGTTTGTTAACAGGAGCAGGAGCACCATCAAGAAAAAAAGAGTCTGAGTGCCAACCATGCTCTTCCTCACACAAAATTGCTGTCAGTGCAAATGCAAACCTTGTCCAAGCTTCTTTGGTGGAGGAAGCAATCACTCCAGTGATCATTGTTTCAGAGAGGGCGGGAATGGCTGTCCATGATCAGAGGCTTCAAAGGAATGTCAACATCAAACAGCTTGTTTGTCAAAACATGTTGTGAGAACCATGAAAATGATTCAAAGTGTCACATTTGAGTCAAGAAAATGACAATGATCAATGTCACATCAACAAGAAGAATTTGTTTAAGGCAAAGAGGAAATGACTGCATTTTGAAGTTCTGGCCCAACCAATGTTTTTGGTCCAGCCAGAACATTTCTGCAACACACAAAACCAACAAAATGCTGTTTTTGGCATGGGAAGGGAAAGGGACAGCAACACCTGCTGATCCAGAGAGTCATATAAAAAAGAGAATGATGACCATCAATGGCAGAACAATGGGAACAATTTGTTCCAGCCAAAGAAGAATGACTTCATTTTGCACTTCTGGCCCAACCAAAAATGTTTCCCCTGACCACAGATTTCTGGAACACACAAAAACAAGCAAAAGCACACAAACTGAAAAGGGAAATAGAAAACAACCACATGCAGGATTTGGCAACGCCAAGAATAAGTCACACAGAAGAAATCATTTTATGTTTCATTAGTTTTGTGGCTAAGGGCTGTGCCACAGCACTGTGACCTTGTCTTTTTGCTATGCAAATGGTTGCACACTCACAAATCCTCATCTAGCAGTTCAAGAGTTTTTGAATGGCATGATCTCACATTCAACAGAAGATGTTTTAACAATGTTGTAGGATGCAAAGCACTTTTGTATTGATTCTATCAATGCTTTTTGCTGGAGACTGATGCAACATGAGCAATGCAACTGGGGTCATCCAACTTAAAGTCATTCTCTAGGCGGGGATGAAAGTTACCAAAGGGCCTAAAAAATCAGCAAGTGTCCAAACATTGACATTCTAAGAAAGTCTCAATGAAACATCACTTCTTCAACTGTGAGTTCTATTGCAAATACAAATTCAGGAATTGCCTACCAATCATTTTCCAGAAAAGGAGTTATGTGATGTAGGGCATAACAAACAACACTTGTCTTTCAAGAAAGTGACATTGCCTCATTTTCCTGCTGTGCCTTGAACATGTTTCCTTTCTTTTAGAAGTAACTTACTTAAACATTCCTCTGTTTCCCCCAATTTTCCTTCTTTTTGGCCCTGTCTGTGTTTGGCTGTTGGACCCAACAAAACTGAAAATGCAACCTAGGGCAAACATCACATGAAATAGGGGACTGTCAACATAACAACTTATCAACACAAGGGCAAAACAGACCCTAACACATTTATCTGCCATAACTGTCATTTTGTGTCTACAATTATCATTCACTACAATTGGTGCTCATCTGGAACATTGTCATGCAAAACCTGGTGTGCCAGTAGCAACAAACCTTGCTCATGCTCATTTTCTCTTCTTTTTAACCTTGCTCATTCTCATTTTCTCTTCTTTGTAGGGTTGACTCCAACAATCAACTCAGACTTTGCTGACTTGTTGCAGGGCTCTGTCAACAATTGAAACCCCCTCTTTTTGCCCCCTCTTAAAGGGAATGGCACGTCATGGAGAAGTGACATACACTCTTTGAGTCTTTTTTCTTTTGCCAATAGATCTTCCCGAAGTTTTGTTACACTTTCATCTTCTCTAGCATTATCAAGAATCGTCTTGGATCTCAAAACAGATTTCTCTACATAGTCCGTATGGCCCTCAAGCAAGATGAACTTCAAGTTTTTCAACAGAATGTCCACAAAAGTCTTTTTTTCAACGTCAAAGTTAGCCTTGACCGCTGCGAAGACACGCTTCTTCTGTGTTTCCATGATGTCGGTGTGGACTTGCCGTGATGATACCTCGGTCCGCGCTTCCTTCAAACATGCTTCCAAGTGATCGACATCGACCGCACGGTAACCACTAGAGCTGGGGTGCAGAAGTGCTCTAGCTTTCTGTTTGAACAGCCCAACCAAATCATCAGGGCAGATTTCGTCTTCTCGAAACTTCGAGTCGAAGTAGTGGTTCGTTGTTCCATAGCTTCCTTCGTGGCGAAGGGCTTCATAACACGCATCTTTAAGCCGGGGAAGGACAACATTTGTAATGTACTCTTGGTCTGCACGATTGAAATAACCAAGTTAGAAACGACCGAGGAGAAAAATGTGCTTGGTACATCAATATTGGGTCTACTTACGCTCAACTTGAATAGTAGAAATCAACCGTCCGTAAACATTGGTCGAGGCATCGGTTCGCAAACACTGAGTGGATTCGAAAACGACTTCAGTGGCCTTCTTTATGAACTCGACTAGGATCGGTTCCCATAACTCCTGAATAGTTTTTACCGCTTCTTCAAAGGTACGCTGGCCTTGAAACAACACACAATGAAATGAGTTAGTTTCAAAGCCAGAGGTCGCGAATTCAAATGTAACCTTTTCCTTGGTTGCATTGATTTCATCTCTCATCGGTAGAAAGCAACTCTTTGTGAGAGCCTTTTCAAGTTCCTCTACCTTTTCCTTCAAGACCTGATAACATCGATTCACGATATCATTAGGTGACAGTGGTTCTCTGCCAACTTTCTCAAGCGTATGTTCGGTTTTGTTTAGGTTGGCGGACACATTCTGCTTCAACACAGGTAAGTTCTCCTTGATGAGACGCGCGAACAGCGGCTGCAGGCGGTCCATTAGAGTCATAATACCTGCACGGTCACCGGGAACCTTGTACTCATTCACAAGCTGCTTTCGTTCTTTGTCATCGTCGAGCTTGCCCGTGCGTAGTTTTCCGTTATCCCCAATAGATATAATGGCGTGCGGACCCAAGTTAAGGTTTCCTGTTATCTCTCTACGTCCGGGACCACGAAGAAGGCCGTCTTGGATTATTTTGACCGCCCTAAGTCGAGTTTCATCAGTATCAAAGTTGTCGAACTTTGAAAGGACTCGAATCGTCCGACTATGATCAGGGTCATACTTCTCCGCAATCTCGATTGCCTTTGTCAGTTCCGCATCTTGTTTCGCTTCGGAGACAATGAGGTTCAACGTTTCTGGCTTCTCAATGTTGCTCTCGATCAATGTGAGAATGGAATTTACGGTTGGTCCTGCATGCTGAATTCCTGGTAGATCGACGATAATGATATCAATGACATCGGGACTGGTGACGCGGAGCTTGATTGACTGATCCGTGACAATGCAGTTTTCATCTTGATTCCATTTTTTTCCGTTTCTTCCAGACATTTTTTTTAGCAACTTGTTTTGAGTATCTTGGATCGCTTTTTCGGTAGAGGAAATTTCATTGTACTTTCCCGGATTCATCCAATCCTCAATTTCGTACTTTGGTTTGGTCAATGAGGGGTCGCGGCTGCAAGTCACGACAACCGCAGCTTTGGTGCACATTTTTCCTGCGGTGGGAAACCGGACACCCGTCAATCGAGACAGGAAACTGGACTTGCCGGAACTCTGGTCCCCTATGACACAAATTTGAGGAAGGTTGATCTCATCTGTTGCCTTGATCGTATCTCGAATCTTTCGGACGATTTCCAGTTGTCTTAGGTAGTCTGAATTGGAAACAATCATGATGGATGACGCCAATGTGATAAAGGACTTGATGCTCCTCCCTAAAGTGAAGATTGCTTCAGATAGCTTCGGCTGCATTCAGCGATTATTTTTTCCAAGATTCTAAAATGATCTAGATGAAAATTATCTACTAAGATAGATTCTACCGCTTATTCAATAGCACAGCTTTTCAGCGAGATTTCACCTGAAAATCTCAGACTTTGAACTAAACGGTATGCTACTAGCATTACCAACTTTTGAAATTTTCAAAAATTGCGTTGTCGTTCACTACACGTGTATACTCTTGGCTAGCTAGATACAATAATAGAAGAGAAATACAATACCAGAAACACAAGCTTATGTATTACTAAACAACCTCAAAGAACATAAAGAGCGAAGGCCTCTCATCGCTCAAGCCGTCTCGAGCCTCTCGACACCTCCATCTTCATCACTTTTCCCTTTTACTGGCTTTCTCGTCCGCATCCACTTCCACTTCCACTGGTTGCTCTTTGATCATGCCTGCATTCTCTTCCTCCTCCTCGTCCTCGGCACTCACTTCTAAGGCAATCCGTTATGTAACTTCTGCCACTGCCCAAGAGGCGGAAAAGGGACCAATAGGTAAGAACCTATCGCGACAACTATCGTTTCGCGGTCAAACTGAAAAACAAAGAAAAGGTGTGCGACTCGCATGTTTAGGACCCGCACACAAGCTCGCAATCTCATTACGAACTGTACGAAAGATGGCGAAGTACGATTGACTCCCCCCGCGTGAAGATATCTTCAACGTACATTGTGACAACCTGGGACTCGTAACTGCAGATTTCGTTCGCCTATCTCGGCCTTGACTGGCTTATAACGTATTTAGAGGTGCATGTGTCTGTGACGTACCACTAAGAAATTTGATGCCAACCAGCAACAACCGGCCTCATTTTTCTGCCGTTTTTGGTCTTCAGTTGGATAAGGAACCACTGAACAATTTTGGCTAGTAGTACCTGTTTGCCGTTCAATGACTTTGAGATAACACGTACTATTGTTTTCATAATAATAACAACAGTTCTTTTCAAATTGAGAATTGGCATTCATAATCCACACACAAAAAGAAATTTTAAAAACAACACAATGAGATTATCCACAGGAACCTCCACTTTGCTGGCCGCTCTCTGTTTGGGTAGGACTTTGGCACGGGAAAGCTACCCAGTGAGCTTCACCTTGGATGTCGATGTCGGCGAAGATGAACGGATGCTTCGTGGATCTATGGAGAATGATATCCAACAGAATGCAGCCGTCCCTTCTACAGGAGGAATCCGTTCTTATTTGCCTCGTTTTTTGCAATCTCCTACCGACATTGTCTTTGGGGCCTTGGTCGACGTATTTGTGCCTGCCTTGGCCACTCAAATTGAAAATGCCGTGGCCCCAACCTTGGATCCCATCGGTCTCGGTCATTCCGCCACAGAGGACTTGGGCCCTGTCGAATTGAGCATGAATGCTACCTTTTGCAACGACACTAGTGCCACGGCCAGTTTGCTCTGGCAACTCGGTCAAATGACGGGATTAAGTTCCTTGGATATCACTCGATTGGAATTGGTTCCTGGCAGTCAAGAAATTGATATTGGATTGGCCGCTCTCTTTGGTGCAGCGTCGGCCAATTGGAAAGGCACGTGGGAGATTGATGCCAAATTTGGTCAAAATTTCAATGCTGAAACGACCACGACCTTGAAAACCAACATGTGTAACTTTACCTTTGAAGATATGCTGTCGGGCACCAGTACCGTCACGTCTCCCACCGCGTACATGAAAATCAAACTCAAGGGTGAAACCACCAATATCTATGACTTCCAAGCCTCATCATCCTTGACGGAAGCCAACATCAAGGAGATGACTGTGGGCTTTGACAAGGTCCAAACCAGTTTAGGCATGTTTGGTGGCATGGCGAAAGTTAATGCCGATGAAGCGGCGACCAATAGCATTCAAACGGGATTGGATGGTGGATCCTTGGTTCCCATTATTCAAAGTAAAGTACAACAGTCCATTAACAATAACCTCCCCTACACACTCGGAGGGAACACAGCGGTGCAAAAGGTGCCACCCACATAATAATCTATCCAAAATGTTGGCTATTGGATGGATAAAGAAAGCGAGAAAGATTCTGTAACGCAAGAAAGTTAAATACCAAAACATGCGCATATTGGATTTGGCTAACAATAGGAATACTAACTAAATAGAGAGCCCATTACTGTGTTACATAATACTTTTTTGATCAAGCTGTGCGAATGCTTCAAGGAAATAGCTTGTCGACACCCACCAATAAATAGGAGTAGAGGTTACCGAGGGCCTCTAGGTCCTCAACTAAGTGAAGAAGGATGTCATTTTGGGAGATCAACTCGTCCACCCAGCGCACTCGCGACCAGGTTGCACGGCCCTGGCGGTTGAGACGCAAACACAGGTCCACGAATTCTCGTCCGTGAGGAATAAGGCAATTGTACCGCACATGGCATAAAGAGGGGTTCCCACGGACCATTTCCTCCAATGCTTGGATACACTTCCATGACAATGGTTGCGAAACGATGGCGATCTCGTTGAGATTTCCAGTAGTGTTGTGTCGAATAGCTCGTGCCAATGGGATCAAATACCCCTCCCTATCATCTGCCGTCGCCATGAGGGGGCTGTTACGGTTGTCACCGCTACTAGTACTCGCAAACATAACATCGTCCAAAACAAGTCGCCTCAAACTAGTGTTTGTCTGAAAACTCGAACAGAGTTTTTGGATTTGTGCTGCGGTTCCACATGGTTGCACGGATTTCAAGCACAACGACTCCAGTGGGCCGTGCGTGTGCGAATCCAAAAAAATAGCCAACGAAACTGCTGGGATTCGTACTTCATACACGGACACTGCTGTGGCGCGTGGAGTCCCCAAGATACAAAGATGGCGAAGAACGGAAAGGTCACTCAAGGATTTTATGACTTTGGCCATGAATGGTTCCGTATTCGGCCAGTGTCCCTGTTCGTGGAGTGTGGATTTCTCGATAGAGATAGTTAGGTCCACTAGGTTGTCCTGACAGGCAAAAAAACGGTGCTTCAAGTCTTCTACGTGAAGATCAACGCCATTTTTAACCACCACCAGCTGGATAGGGTCGTGCAAATCCATCACAGATGTTGGGGATGGTGATGTCACCAAGTCTGGAAAGCTGCGCTGCAGAGGAGAATCGTGTTGTGGGGGCAATAGTGGTCTCCGTCTTGTCCTTTCTTGTCGGGATATCCAGATGGCCAGACAAATACCCCCTACCCCCGCTCCTGTAGTGACAGCCACTGTTCGCCTTCGGTCCGCATTGGCGACCGACTGCACCATTTTTTCCAAAAGAGGACGCACAATACGATACGCGAAAGAGCGCCAATATGATGTCATTGCGACAAGGGGGCCGAGAATACGACTTGCAAAGGGACGCCAGTTCTCGGCCACAAGATTGGGAACGACAATGGAGGCCAATGCCATGTCAAAATTACTACCGTCACCGTCGTCATCATTTGTTTCAAAGGAAAAGTTACTCTGGCGCAGTCCCATCCAGGCTGCCACGAGCTGATCACGAACCATCGCGGCGGCTTGGTATAGAAGGTCCATCGTGTCACACTTTAATGTATTGTGGAAAAGAAAGCCCAAGGATCAAAATTGGAAGTATATTTTTTATGGATTCATGTTTACGTTTGGGAAGGACCAGTCGAATTGCGAGGAGGATATCGTAGATTCACATGCAGCAAAGTCGGGTGCTAATCACTGGTTGATATTCCTTGAATTTTTCGACTCCCGTGGAAAAATGTGGAATGGCCCTGTTTGAAACACTTCGACGCACATCAGATCATTAAATGAATGTACCGCAAAACCAAAAAAAATGAGGGTGAGCGTATCTGTGTGCGTCTAGAATGGATTCTTAGGCACTTACCGCCTTTAGCGGCTCTAGCTACGTCGTAGCTAGCTAGTAGCTAGCTACAGCTATCAACTCATTTTGCTAAGGAAGTAAGGAATTATCACGCTGAAAAAAAATTATTGCTATTCAACAACTAGGATCGCTATTATAGTTTCGTGGATTGGTAATTGTTGCAGGTTGTCGACAGTTTTCCTGGGTTCGCGGTGTACGGCATCAGATATCCGATGCAGCGAATTTCAATGTTTCTACAACTGCTTGGATTTAATCTGTTTGAAAGCAAACTTCTTGGATACCTTGTAGGCAGCAATTCCGCCTCCAACAAGAGCGACAAACCCAGGCAAATTGGCAAACACCACATACTCCAAGAAGGCAAAGAAGGCGAAGAAAGCACCAAAGACAGCCAACATGATGACCTGAGTAAAGATAGAAGCATCGGCCGCATAGGTAGTCACACCCATGGCAAACTTGACCCAAGGTTGGATGTCATGGTCCTCAGTAACGTCGCAGGTAGTGAAGGAGCAGTACAGGCGCAGAGGGGCCAAGAACATGTGGGCTCCAAATTGTTGGGAGAGGAAAGGCATAGGAATGTGCATATCCGTGAAAGGGACATTCAAGTTGGCATATTCGCCATGGGTCTGCAAACCAACATAGGAAGAAGCAGCAACACCGTTGGCCACAATGGTGCCACTCTTGGCAGTGAGAGGAGCATAAATTCCTTGGCGCTTCACCATGGCAACCTTGGCGACCTTGACCAATTTCTTGGCTTCGTTGGGCTTGCTCCGGATGAGCTCATCTCCAACTTGGACAGAGTCGGCACGGACAGCATCACCCTTGCCAGCCACAAAAAGCATGTGCTCTGGGGTCAATTCCAAGGATTCAGAGGCTCCAAAAGAAAGTTTGACAAAAGAAGTCTTCATGGTAGGATCATGGTGTCCAAAGGCCACGACTTTCTCAAACTCTCCTTGAGGGGTCCAGACAGAGTCTCCCACTTGCAGATTCTTCATCTTAATATTGCCAGAAGGAGTGAGAACCTCCGTGTTGCCGTGGAAGCAGGCACCACCACTGGAGCCTTCCCAACGGCAACCCTCTTGACCTTCACAAGTGCTTTCAATGAAATACCGGTCGCATGCATTCTCCGTACCAGTGCAACTACTGACCAAGTTAGTAGTAGTCCAACCGCAGCCGCCCTGGCCTTCACAAGTACCCTGGGAAAAGAACTCTCCACAGTCCTTTGCGGTACCTGCGCAAGACGCAGCGCTGGCGCCAGAGAGGGCGACGAGAATGGTAGCAAAAGAGACGATAAGCTTCATAATGATGTCTACCGAAAGAAAATAAAGCAGATAAGAGGAAATGGGTTAGAAAATTCGAAACATTCGACATGGTGGAGGGAAAATATACATGCGGTTGTGGGTCAGTGCCGAAACAATTATATTTCCTTACCAAAAAAATGGGGATGCAGAAAAGGTGCGTTTTTGCTTTTCGTTTGGCAAATTTGTGAGAGATAGGAATGGTTGCGTTTTTTCGATTTCTTTTGCCAAGTACGGAAAATCTAGGCAGCTGGATTGTCCATCATAACTGATGTTGATCTTGCCAGTATCTTGATAAATGGTTAGATTTGTACCAGTTCTTGTAGACTTGTACCCATTCGTCCGTAGGGAAGGGAAAAGACACACTAAGATTTTTTCTCTTCCTTCGGCCAAGGAAATTTTCCTGGACCGTGATTTCCCTGGACCGTGATCAAAAGGCTTTTGCATTTTACAGTCCCAGTAGATCATGCAAGTAAGTAAATCTATGCATCATGTAAGTAAATCTTTCCACAAAGACTGGGATTGACGTGCCTTACCGCTATGCAGACGATCATTTAACCTTCGGATTGCTCTCACGGGATCAACACTTGACATGTCACATACAACTCCATTGATAATATGTTAGTGAAACCATATTCCGAATGTGATGCTCCTCACATTATTTTGATGGGTGAACCTTCGAATGACCTCTCGCTGGTCGAAGAAAAGACCTGTCACATACAAGCCGAATGATGTTATATCTTGCCGGATGAGTTGCTGGAAGTCGTCGGAACCCACTTCATTATTTTTCGGAACCCACTTCATTCCCTCATCACCGACTTGCCATGACCAATAAGATGACTGCACGTAATGATTTCGACGCACATGAGATCCAACTCCGCAAATCTTGGGAAGCGCAAATACTTATTCAAGTAATGTACAACAAAGATCCGTCCGTGCTACTAGTAGCTAGCTAGCTAGATGAGTAGAAGGGAATCTTGTCTAGCCATGTCCAGGGTAGCTCAAAGCCTCGTCAAGAATACCGCCAAGAACATCAAAGGGGAGGGGAGGCAACCCCATCGCGTGGGACAGTGGGGGCGGTGTGTACCGGTAGTCTCTACAGTGCTTCATACTTACCACATGGTTGGGGGGTACGTGCATGAAAAAAACATGCTTCTATTATTTCACTATTTTACCAAATATTGATTCGCCTTGTTTCATATACTGGAAATATATCAACCGGCAGTGGCGTATGCTCTACAGTGCTTCATCGTTACCAACATAATGGCTGGGTTGTACGTACGTCTCTGACTGTGCAAGAATAGACGAACTGACTTGGTTTGGTGCTCGCACTCTTACCCAAATTATAGAATTTGATTTGTTTTGTTTCCGAGGATACCGTATTGGCCCGGGAACGCGAGAAGTTCTTGAAGAAACTAAACATGCAGAAGAAAAATTCGAAACAAGCATCAGTGCGTTGGACATAGGCGGCTTAGCTCGATCACGCAACTTGTTGGCGAAGTTTGCTCATTCATTTTTCTTCATCAGTTGCGCTAACATGATTTCAATATTCCCCACTTGTCTCCGCATTTCTTCCTGTTCATCATCTTTCTTCATCAGCCCCCCTAACTTCTGTTCGACTTGTGCATCTTTCTTCATCAGTACCCCTAACATGCTTGTCATATCCCTCATTTGTCGCTGCATTTTTTCCTGAGCTTCTTGTACTTCTTCTATCTGCAATTGTAAGTATCTGCTATCTTTGTTTTGGATGATGGGCTTGGTTTTCTTAGCTGCGAATGACCGTTCCGCCCCGGTTACGCTGTGCCGGGCGTTACCGTTACCGTCACCAATCGCCGCCAATGCTCTATCCATAATTACACTGCTCAAGCGACGTTGCGGCCGCAAAGGCGTCGACGGGGCTGACGGTCGTGTTTGGTAATCTGAGTCCTCGTCCTCAAAAAGTACGTTGAGCTCATGTATTTCGCGCGAATTGAAAGAACGGATCCCATGCTTTCGTTCTACCTCTGCTACGTCATCTTCCTTCTCCCATTTTTCATCGTCAGCCATATCAACCTTATATCTTCTTGCTAGTCTCTCTCCCAAATTGATAATCACTGCCATTATGACGGACACACCAGTCAGAATATAATGGAGGAAAAAGGTACCTGCCATTTGCTCTATGGACAATCGGCTGGACTCATCGGTGTCGCTCGAATCAGTGTTGAATATATCATCCCTGGTAAGTCCGCTCATCTTTAGCTTTCGACGATCAGTCCGTTGGCGTGGCTTTCGTTGGAGTCGTCTATTGCGATTGAAAGGAATCACCGTTATTGTCGTGCCCGTCGGACGCGGGTTGTCGCCTGCAAAGATGTTACTGCTGTCAGATACTGTGGAGGGGGTATCCGCTGAAGCTTCTTCTTCTTCTTCTGGGTCTGAGAAATCCTCTGAATCTTCTTCTTCTACTGCGTTGTCGGGGTCGTAAACGGCACAGTTGATATCTGTAATGCGAGTTAGACTTTCCTCCCACGCATTATATAAGGATGAGTCCTCTTCCATTTCAACAAAATGCACATTAAGAACATCCCGAATCAGGCCAGAGCACAAATCACCAGAATCTGCTTTGGTGGCAAAGCCAGCAGAAATATCCAGAACTGGGCTGCCTAATAGCACAGATTTTGCAGAAAATGATAAGATGCATTGCGTGCGTGAAACGTTTAGCAGCCGAAAATAAAAAGTGCAATGCGACAGACAGCTACAACAACTAGTCGTACCAACAGCCTCGAGGTCACAATAGGGGTTATTCTTTCGCGTTCGCGCAAACTGATCCCAGGTCCCCTGAGCAACGGCCGCCACATCACACTTCCCTGTGCGAAGATCATCAAAGTTTTCTTCTTCGCTGGTTCCAGGTACTATGATGGCCTTGGGATATTTTTCTCTAATGTATTCTCCCGAGAAAGCAGTAGAGTATGTGCAGATTGACAATCGCTTCGCTATAGCATCTTCAATGCTTTCAATAGTAACCGGTGCGTCCACCTGCGCAACAAAGAGTGACGCTAGATTCGCTGTATACGTTGCTGTCATAACCTGGACGTGTGCATGACCAAATTAGAAAAAAAGCTGTTAGCCCATGCACTTATTACGTTGAATGTCCACAAAAACAAAAAAACATGCAGCGCTGACGTACAAGAGCCCATATCGCCATGGAAACACCAAAGAGCCTTGTCGGTGGAGTTCTTGGCTGTTCATAATATGGTAAGCAATGAGCAGGGAGAGGCAAGAGTCAGAACATGATTGTGTCAGTAAAAAGAACACGACAAAAATCGGACCTACCTGATATTCATAATTCTGAAAGGTCGATTAAAGAGGAAAATAGCAATTGGATGAGTCCCCACCGATTCAATACAAATACACACTATTCATCACATTGCACCACGACTCATCGCAGCTGATTTTTTACACTTACCTGTGTGAAGTTGAGAAGAGAAGCGTATATACTATCACTAGCCCATCGCCCCCATGTCCGCTCATCTCGTTCACCTGCCATGTACTCCAACCAAAGGTGTATGAATCCACTGAAAAGGACTGTTCCGAGAATAAGCCACCAAACATATACATCAAAGGGAAGCAGCCAGTTCCATAGATCGATATCACGTTTGGAGGTGGTTTCAGATTCGTCTTTCTTCATGATCAGAATGATGGAGGAATCATACCACGGATTTAAAAAGGTCGCACCCCGTTGCATTCGTTCTACTCCATGATCCCACCGGTTCGCACTGATGTCATAGACGTCCACACTCCACGCCAGGACATCTGTCCAAGAGACATTTCCTTCTTCTGGTCGATACAAGGCAGCAAAACTATTTCGCCAAGTAAAGCCGGCCCGTCGACCCAACTCGTCTAAAATCACCGCCGCAATGCCCGGATAGGTCGCGTCAATTCCTTTATCTCGTTCGTCGAGTATAAAATAGGGACCTTCCCGTACACCCACACGAAGTTCCAAGCCTCTCAGGGCATCTCGGAGTTCAATGGTTTTATTCTGAAAGGCATTATTTCGGTCGCACAAGTCTTGACGAAAGGTTATTCCTTCCGTCAAAGGTACAAGATCCAAGGTCGCTTTCTCGCCCCCAAATGCGGATACCACTAGCCTATTCGGAGGGGCCAACAACAAAGCGTATAGCAGTAGGAATATGTAGAAAATGGCCCTGGGACAGGCGGGGAAGGTCCTCACCGCTCGAGCCTTCTTCGCCGCTCGAGCCATTGTGATGGATGAAGGAAGGAAGCAAGGAATGCTATAATAAGGAGCTCCCCGAACTTCAATTTCTCTGCACCTTTCTTTGATTTCAATCTTTGTCCCAGAGATAATAACGTTACGTTGCCAGACCAGATAGCCTTCCCATTTGCTCTACTCGTCTTGGAAGTTTTAATACTGTAGCATCACCTCATTATTGTTTATTATTAGTTTGTTGCTTGTCTGCACTCAATGGGCTGTGCTGTGCAGCGCGACTTACTGGCTCATTCCGGCTGCGCATTAATAAGCAAAAGAAGCGAATACCCAAAAAACCTTGTGTGCGTCAAATTGCTGTCAAATGATCGTCAAGTTCACAAAAAAAAGAAAACATCATTAATTCGCGCGAAGCGCGAAAATTTGCAAAAGATCACAACGGTTTTGATGGCTGGTCAGACCGATCGTCACAGTTACTTCTGATTAT
>ENA-ORBV01011163-ORBV01011163.1-microbial-mat-metagenome-genome-assembly--contig:-NODE-11163-length-14183-cov-4.013044_pt1 | contig 14183 bp, 15 predicted proteins | sample MGYA00237777_ERZ505514 | MGnify/ENA primary metagenome ERZ505514 (study PRJEB26160, sample SAMN06269048) | microbial mat metagenome | isolation source: Oligotrophic lake microbial mat | place...
TCACGCCTTCGGGTCGTGGGGAACGCAAGGGGGCCCCTCGATCCAACGCACGAGGAGGGCCGCGGCGCCATCGATCATGGCGCCGCGGCCCTCCTCGTGCGTTGGATCGAGTGGCCCCCTTGCGTTCCCCACGACCCGAAGGCGTGATGGTCCAGGCTGATGACGGTCCCTCTGGCGCGAATCGCGGGGTGCCCGGAAATCGCGGTTTTCACACCCTCGAATGCTGAGGGCAGGATTGCCGATGGATTGCTGACGGCGTTGCATCTGACAGGCGTTCGAGAAATCTACCGGATAGGCGGTGTGCAAGCCGTGGGTGCCATGGCCTTCGGCTCCGTCACGATGCCAGCGGTCGACAAGATCTTCGGACCGGGAAATGCCTATGTCTGCGAGGCGAAGCGGCAGGTCTTTGGAACGGTCGGGGTGGATTCACTTCCTGGTCCCAGCGAGGTCATGGTCATCGCCGATGCCTCCGCGAACCCGGCATTTGCCGCTGCCGATCTTTTGGCTCAGGCCGAACACGGGAGTGGCCGGGAGAAGATCTATTTGGTGGCTACCTCACGATCGCTGGTTGACGCGATTCGAACGCAAATGTTACTTCAATTGAAGGCGTTGGCCCGAGACGATAAGATTCAGAATGTCCTCGCGGCCGGTTTCTTGGCAATTGTGACACCGGATTTGGCCAAGGCGGCGGACGTGGCCAACTACGTTGCTCCTGAGCACCTTGAGCTTCTCGTTTTGGAGGAGGAATACGCAACCCTTTGCAAACTGGTGACGACCGCCGGTGCGATCATGTTGGGCAACTTTACGCCCACGGCGCTGGGTGATTTCGTGGCTGGTCCCAGCCACGTGCTTCCTACCGGTCGGGCCGGACGTTTTTTCAGTGGATTGCGGGTGGCTGATTTCATGCGGCGAACCAGCGTCCTGCGCTACGACAAGGCGGCGATCAAGAAGGCCGCACCTCTTGTTGCCGCATTTTCTGCGATGGAACGTCTCGATGCCCACGGTCGGTCCGTGTCGATTCGGAATCGGTGATTCGCGCCGGCTTCTTTCCTCAAACGATCCCCAGGTGAAGTCGCTTCGGGATTGTCGCTTTTCGCTCCATCATGCCTTCGATCTCCTCTCTAATTCTGCCCCATGTCGCGCGTTTGCGAGGGTACACGTCCGGACTTCAACCTGGAGAGTCGGGATGGGTGAAGCTGAATACGAACGAATCGGGTTATTCGCCCAGTCCACGGGTGGCTCAAGCCCTGTGCGCGGAGATTGGTGCAGACGGCGATGTCCTTCGCTTGTACCCCAATCCGACCAGTGCGCCCTTGCGGGCGGCGGTTGCGGTTTACCATGGACATGGACTCACCCCGGAAAATGTTCTGATCGGCAATGGATCCGACGACGTCCTTAATCTCTTGGTCCGTTGCCTGGGATCATCCGAGAGCGAAACTGGATTCACCTTTCCGAGTTATTCCCTCTATCCAGTTCTTGTCGAAATCCAAGGCGGCCGCAGTCGGGTGATTGAGTTTGAACGGAGCATGCGCCTTCCCGTCGAGCTCATTGGGGCATCGACTGCCCGGGCTTTTTTTCTGACGTCGCCGAACGCTCCCACCGGCGTCGCCTTCAGCAACGCGCAGATTGAGATGATCCTGGCGGCCTTTGATGGCATTCTGGTGGTCGATGAGGCGTATGCCCCCTTTGCGCGTGAGAGTGCGGTTGCGCTCTTGGCGAGGCACCCGCGCTTGGTGGTGGTACGCACGCTTTCGAAGGCCCATGCGCTGGCCGGGATTCGGGTGGGGTATGCGTTGGCTCACCCGGAGATGATTGGATTTCTCGATCGCGTCCGCGAGAGTTACAATGTCAACCGGCTTTCGCAGGTGGCGGCCATCGCGGCTCTGGAAGACACGCCGTATTATGCGGCGATCATCGAAAAAATTAAGGCGACTCGTGACTACTATCGCGCCGAGTGGACCTCCAGTTTCGGTTGGTTTGTATATCCCTCGGAGGCGAACTTCCTCTTTATCGAACCGATGACGCCGCGGGGGCAATCGGGTCCCGCGATTGCCCGTTCACTCTTCGACGCCTTGTTGCACCGGCGAATCCTGGTCCGATCGTTCCCCAACCATCCCTTGACCGATTCATTCCTTCGCATCAGCGTGGGAACGGACGGCGAAATGCTTGCCGTCCACGAAGCCTTAAACGCATGGCACCGAACCGCACCACAAAGCTGACCCGAAAAACGGCGGAAACAGACATTGTTCTCACGCTGACGATCGATGGCACCGGGGTCTCGACGATCGATACGGGAATCCCGTTTTTCGATCACATGCTCACGCTCTTTTCGAAACACGGTCTGTTTGACCTCCAGGTTTCGTGCAAGGGTGACGTGGACGTCGACTACCACCACACCGTCGAGGACGTGGGCTTGGTCTTGGGGGAGGCGTTTCGTCAGGCGCTGGGAGATAAGAAGGGAATTCGTCGGTATGGTTTCTTTTTTGTTCCGATGGATGAATCGCTCGCCCGTGTCGTGGTCGATCTGAGCGGCCGCGCCTGTCTGGTTTACGAGGTGGTGGCTCCGACCATGTTTGTGCGGGATTTCAATTTGGTGCTGGTCAAGGAATTTGCCCGGGCTTTCAGCAATGCACTTGCCTGCAATCTTCACGTGAAACTTGAGTACGGGGAGGAGCCACATCATGTGGCGGAGGCGATCTTCAAGTCGTTCGCTCGCGCGCTTGATGTTGCGACGCAAATCGATTCCCGCGTGGCCGACCAGCTCCCGTCAACCAAGGGCAGACTCTAGCACGTCGCGTGCGTTCTCGTCGGTACGTTCCGTTCATCAACGAAGCAACGGATTGGACGGCGTGGCCGACGTGGTGGCCCCTGACTCCCATGAGTAGCGTCCTGACCATTGCAGTGATCGATACCGGCATTTGCAACCTCCGCAGTGTGACCAAGGCGATTGAGGCCGCGGGCGGAGTGGTTCAAGTGGTCCGCGAGCGGAGCGAACTGACCGAGAGCTCCGCGGCTGGGTTGGTTCTGCCCGGTGTGGGTGCTCTGCGAGACTGCGTCGCCTCATTGCGACGCAGTGGTCTTGGCGACTCGGTTCGGGCCTGGATCGAGGCGGATCGACCATTCCTTGGAGTTTGTCTGGGAATGCAGGCCCTTTTTGAAACATCTGAGGAAGGTGGGACGAAAGGGCTCGGGATTTTCCGGGGAGATGTCGTGCGGTTTCAAAGGCCCCCTGAGTTCAAGGTGCCCCATATGGGCTGGAATACGGTGCGCTTTAACCAGACGCGTTCGGCGCTGGCGAAGGATTTGGCTGCTGAAGGCGAGGCCTTCTATTTCGTTCACAGTTTTCATTGCCGGCCAACCGATCCCTCGCTGGTTTTGGCCGAATGTGACTACGGCGGGCTTTTTTGCGCAGCCGTGTCGCGGGGGAGGATGTCCGCCACCCAGTTTCATCCTGAGAAGAGCCAAGCCGCTGGAGTACAAATTTATCGGAATTTTGTCGCGATCGCGAACTCCGATACGCGCGTCCCGCCGGTGTGACCCTCCGTCTCTCCGGCCTGAACGTGCCGGTCCGCGGACCAACCTGAGGTCGATTTATGAGCCTGCGGAAAAGTCTTGTTGAAAGTTGGGCAACTTTTCTTTGCAAGCGGAGCAGATTTTGCTGTCCTCTTTATCCATGGCCACGACCGCTACCCTGAAAATCGACGACAAGGAGCTGAGCCTCCCAATTATTACGGGCACTGAAAACGAGAGGGCGGTGGATATCTCAAAGCTACGTGCCGAGACCGGGGTCATCACCTTCGACGATGGATTTGGCAACACCGGCTCCTGTCAGAGTGACATCACGTATATCGACGGTGAGGTGGGCATCCTTCGTTACCGTGGGTATCCCATCGAGCAGCTGGCGGAAAAGTCGAACTTCATCGAGACCGCTTACCTGGTGATTCACGGTGAGCTGCCGACGCCGAAGGCCCGGAGTGATTTCTCTGCGTCGCTGACCCGCCATGCTCCCTTGCACGAGGGCATGTCCCGACTTTTCGAGGGTTTTCCGCCTGACTCCCATCCGATGGCGGTACTTTCGGCGGTGATGAACTCCCTGGGGTGCTATTACCCTCACTTGGCGACCAACAATCACCTGAGGGATCTCGAGCATTTTGATGAGGCGGTCGCGATTGCGATTTCCAAAGTGAGGACGATCGCGGCGCATTCCTATCGAGTTAGCCGTGGGCTGCCGTTGAATTATCCGAAGCGTGCGCTCAGCTACTGCGATAACTTTCTCCATATGATGTTTTCGGAGCCGTACAATGAGTACGTACCCACTCCGGAAGTCTCGTCCGCCTTGAATCTGTTCCTCCTCCTCCACGCCGACCACGAGCAAAACTGCTCGACGTCCACGGTGAGGATGGTCGCCTCCGCCGGAGCCAATCTCTTCGCTTCGGTTTCGGCCGGGGTAAACGCCCTGTGGGGCCCCCTTCACGGTGGCGCAAACATGGCCGTGATCGAGATGCTGAAGGCAATTCACGCCGATGGCGATGACGGCACCAAGTTCATCGCCGCCGCCAAGTCAGGCAAGGGTGACCGGTTGATGGGCTTCGGACATCGTGTCTACAAGAACTACGATCCCCGGGCGAAGATCATCAAAACGAGTTTCTACAAGGCGCTGGCGTCGCTGGGCATCAAGGACGACCCGCTGCTCAACATCGCGATGAAACTGGAGGAGGTGGCGTTGAGCGACGACTATTTCATCTCGAGAAAGTTGTATCCGAACGTCGACTTTTACTCCGGTCTGATCATGCGCGCCCTTGGCATCCCTGAGGCCATGTTCACGGTCATGTTTGCGATCGGGCGGATGCCGGGCTGGATTGCCCAGTGGCATGAAGTGGCAAAGAATCCGAAACTCAAAATCTATCGTCCCCGGCAGATCTACACCGGGCCGCCGCTGCGCGACTACGTGCCGAGCAACCTGCGCCAGTAGTGATCGCCGGCGCGGGCCGGCCCGCAACCGGCCGGAGCAAAGTCATTTTCCGCCAGCCGGTTCGCGCGTCCGGAAAATCTCATCGGTGGAAAGGCCGGTCAGCCGGGTGATTCCCCCGATGAGCCTCCAGAGGGTGAACATCATCATCGCCATGCTCGGGACCACGATCACCGGCCAGCTCCAGAAGTTCATTTTTCCCAACTCAGTGTTGAAGTCGGGAGTGCCCGTGTCGCTACGAATCAGGTAACGGGCGAGGGCGAAGTTGAGTGCGGCGCTGATGACAAAACTGCTTGCGAGCCACACGCCCGCCTGCGTCAACTGGCTCGCGAAGGCGCGCTCTGAACCGCGGGATGCGAGTGCGTTTTCGACCCGCACGACATCGATCACTTGGTCGTTGTAAAGCAGCTGGCGCACCAGGGGGTTCCTCGACTTAAGGGAAAGAAGGACGGTAAGACCGATGACGGAGGGAATGGCCGCCTCCTTGACGGCGAACCAGAAACGGTCGACTTGGATCAAGGCGAAAACGCCCGTGAGCAGGACGCTGGAGAACCCGATGACCGAAATGAAGTTTGCCTGCCGCCGGCGAATGAAGTCCGTGACCCCGTAGCCGAGCGGAAAAGAGAGTGCCACGACCAGTCCCCAAACCGGACCGAGTCGCTCGGGTTTGCTCAGCCACGAGAGCAGTACGGAGGGCAGAATGACGTTGAAGAGAATATTCAGCAGAAGGTTCTCTCGTTTGGGAGTGGCGAGCGGCATGGGGACGTTCAACGAACTATTTTGCACGGCAGGAAGAGAAATCCCTCGGCACATGGGGCTTTGCGCTCCAATGGAATGTTCTCATTGTTTCGAAAAATGATCCTACTTGGAGTAAATATCGATCACGCTGCGACCCTTCGTCAGGCCCGATACCGGCAGCATGCAGCGCCCCACGGTGGACCGGTTGAGCCCGATCCGGTGGCGTTGGCGTTGGCCGCGGAGCGGGCTGGAGCGGATGGGATTACGGTGCATTTGCGGGAGGATCGACGTCACATCCAAGAAAAAGATGTTTGGCGATTGCGCGAGTCAATCGGCACAAGACTTAACTTGGAGATGGCTTGCACGCCGGCGATGGTCGCCTTTGCGCTAAGCCTCCGTCCCGATTCCGTCTGTCTGGTGCCAGAAAGCCGGGAGGAGGTTACGACCGAAGGTGGTTTGGACGCTGTTGGCAACCGGTCTCGGGTCAGGGACGTGGTCGATGCGATGAACGCTGCGGGAATTGTCACCAGCCTCTTCATTGATCCGGAGGGGGCCCAGCTCGAAGCGGCCGTGGATCTTCGTGCTCCTTGGGTCGAGTTGCACACCGGATCCTACGCGAACGCCTACCATGGTCCTCTCGCTCGTCGTCGCGCTGAGTGGGATCGTTTGCGGCTGGGTGCCGTCCGTGGGAATGAACTTGGTTTAGTCGTAAATGCTGGACATGGAATAAATTACGTGAATGTTTCCGAGGTCAGAACCTTGCCCAACTTGCATGAGTTTAACATTGGCCACAGCCTGATCAGCCGCGCTCTCTTCTGCGGAATTGAAGAGGCGGTTCGGGAGATGAAACGACGAATGAATCCATGATTCGTGGACGCTGGACCTCGGCCGATGCGGTCGGTTACGCTGCCGCGAGTGGACGGTGATCCTTGGTTTTACACTCCGATATGAATATCGAACTTCCGCCTGGAGGCTTTTTGGTCAGCCTTGGAGCCGATCTGGTTGAGGTCGCCCGTATTCGGGGTGTGCTGGAGCGCCAGGGGGAACGGTTTCTCAATCGGGTGTTCACCGAGGAGGAGCGGGCCTATTGTAGTCAGATGAAGTTCCCCCACAAGCACTTCGCAGCTCGATTTGCGGCCAAGGAGGCCGTTTCAAAGGCCTTTTCGACTGGGATCGGTGCCGAACTGGGATGGAAATCGGTCTCGGTTTATCACGGTCAACGTCACGATCCTCGGGTGCGACTTGATGAAAGGGGAGAGGCTTTGCTTCGTCAGGTAGGTGCGACGCATGTTGTTATCACCCTTTCTCATACGGACTCGGTGGCGATGGCAGTGGCGGCCTTGGTGCGAGTTTGATCATTTCCACGTATGGGCACCCAAGAAATCAAATCGGACCAAGGGAGCGCCGAATTGTCCAAAGTGCCTTCTTGGATTCTTTTGGGTTTCTTGATCGGGGCGGCCTTCGTTTTTCTCCTGCGGCGAGAATTTATTCTCGGTGGGGATGCGGCAGCCGCCACGTTGGTTGAGCCAACACCCACAGTCCCAGTTGACCGGCCGACGTCTTTGACCGCTCGAAAGGGGGAGCCAAGTCTGTCGGCCATCGAAGCCCTTTGGACGGCATGGGGCGACCACGCCGTTTGGATGGGTGAGCTGAGCGAAGTGGCGATGTGGAACACCCAAAGTCTCGCATTCAGCGACTATGTGGAGGTCACACGGCGAGGTGAGTCCTACTTTTTTCGCAGTATACCCAAACTCACCCGCCCGATTGTGGACCGCGGGCTTGGAATCAAGGCGCCGATTCAGTTTACGGGTCCTCCAACGGCAGCCGCGAAACGCCCATGACTCATCGATTGGCCGAATCCGTTCCGGTGTTCAGCTCCGAGGAGGCTCGAGCCTATGAGTCCCGGTTGCTGCGCGGTGAGGAAGGGCGCGAGTGGCATGCCATTTCCGCCGCTGGTCTGGGGATCGCTGAGGCGGTTCTGTCCGATTTCGGTGAGCTGGGCGGATTCGGACCATCGATTCGGATTTTGGTCATTGTGGGAAAAGGGCACAATGGAGCGGATGCGATGATCGCCGCGCGTGAACTGCTCAGGCGTTTCCCAGGCGCAAAGTCGGAGGTTTGTTTCGTCCTCGGTCAACGCCACCTTCGTCCCTTGGCTCAGAGGGCCTGGCTGGAACTGGCGCAGTTTGGCCTGGATCGGGTGGTACTGCGCGGGCCTGGCGACGCCCTCGGTCGGTATGATCTGTGCCTCGATGGTCTCTTTGGCTTTCAGTTTCGACCGCCACTTGATCGTGAGACCGCATCCTTTCTCGCGCACGTCAATCGTCAGGAGATTCGCCTGCGCGCGGCGATCGACCTTCCCTCGGGTCTGGATGATCCCAGTGCGTTTCGAGCCGACTTTACCTATGCGACGGCCTTGGTGAAGCACCCGGTCCTCTCGCTGCCCAACGCGGGGCGAGTGCGCTTGATCGATCTGGGATGGCCGATGGATACGGAAGGCACCGTTGCAGGACCTCGAGTCCTGCGGCCGGATATCCTTAGTCCGCTGGCCCAGCTTCGTCCTGCAGCGGTGGACAAGCGGAGTTTCGGTCATCTCGGTTTGGTCGGCGGTTCCCTGCAATACCCCGGGGCGGTATTGATCGCGGTTCGTTCCGCACTGAAGAGTGGCGTGGGTCTGGTCACGGCTTTCGTCCCAGAATCACTTGTGCCCGCGTTTGCAGCGGCGGCCCCGGAGGCGATGTGGGTCGGCTGGCCGGAAACCCCGAAAGGTGGACTTTCGCTTGAGGGTGCTCATTTGCTCCACGAGCGCACCGAACGCATCACTGCGTGGGCGATTGGTCCCGGGTTGGGGCGTGAACCCGAGACGCTCGCATGGGTCAAAGACTTCGTTTGCTCCGGCACCAAGCCGATGATTCTCGACGCGGATGCGCTGCAACCGGACATCGTACGGGAAGGGAGTGCGGCAAGAATTCTCACACCCCATGCGGGTGAGTGGGACCGAATATCCCGTGGACGCTCTCCGGAATCATGGACGAAAGGATCGAACGCGGTTTTGATCGCGAAAGGTCCGATGACTTCGGTCTATGCGGGGAACGAGCACTATTACTCGCTGCATGGTGGACCTGTCCTTGCCCGAGGAGGCAGCGGTGATCTGCTCGCGGGTTTGGTCGGAGGTCTGTTGGCGCGCGAACCGGATGATTCACTTCGTGCGGCGGCGCGGGGTGTCGTATGGCATGGAATGGCGGCTGACTTGCTCGCCCGGCACCATGGACAGACGGCAGTGTCGGTGACTCAATTGCTCGACTATCTTGCCCCGGCTTTGCGCGAATCACTCGAGAGAATCGACTGATTTGTTGGATTCCGCAGAAACCACCGGCGCTCCGCCCGGTTCGCGTGTGGGAAGGGCTCAGTCGTTGGTCGGTGAATCGGCTTTGGCGGGCCCTGTGGGCTTCGAAGGAGGCAGTGACTCCGGGCCGGCGCCCGGATCGGATGATTCGTTGCCCGGATCGGATGAGTCGGGACTCGTTTCTGATTCCGGGAACTCTGAATGCGTGTCCGAAGGGACGTCAGAGAACGTCTCCAGAGGCGGCGGGGCGGGCGGGGGAAGCATCGCCTGCCTCTTGATCGGCACGGGAGGCTCTTCCATCGCGCGCTTGATTTCCTCTTCGACTCCGCTGGTCGCCTTCTTGAACTCTCGAATCGATTTCCCCAAGCCCCGGGCAAAATCGGGCAGTCGCTGTCCACCGAACAACAACAACACCAATACAAAGATGAGCAGGAGTTCTGGACCGCCAATATCACCGATAAGGCCAAATGCCGGGTAGATCATGAAAAAATAGGACGCCTAAGCTCTTCGAGAAAGTGGATGAAATCGAAACTCCGCCGACATCAGGAAATACGACTGAGGGCAGAGAGCAAGCCGGGCGGGTGCAGGCGGTGTGCGTTTAGGTTACGGCGACGTCGACGACGAAGTTCTGTGTCTGGCCAGGTGCCACCCACGACAATCCCAGCTTGTGCTCGGCCGCATTGGGCGGCCCCATCCATGGTTCCACACAGTAAAATGGGGAGGTGTCATCAAGAGTCCATGTAACCATGGTCGCCTCTGGGGGAGGCGTCCTCTGCGTGCCGAGGCGGATCCGGACTTCTCCAGGTGCCTTTGAAGGTCCAAATACGACCTCGTGATGCCGCAGTCCAAGATGGAGGGCGTCGATCAACGCGGGATTGTCGAATTTCTCCTCGGGCGAGAGTGGAGGTCCCGGGACCAATTGCCCTGCCGCGTCCTGTCGAAGCGTGCGCGCCGCAGGAATGCGGATAGAATAGTCGCTGCGTTTCAGGCCCTCCATCCATGGCAGCGTGAAGTAGAAGTGATGCCCTGCGCTCCAGGGAATAGGCTGGGTATCGTGATTGGTGAGAATGAGTTCGCAGGAAAGCCCAAGGGTCGAAAATCGGTAGACCACCGAGAATTCGTAGTGGAAGGGATAGACCGCCTGAGCTGTCTCGTCCGGTTGCAGCTGCGCGGTAAATCCTCGTTCGTGGAGATGGATCACCTTGAAGCGGCTTTGGCGGGCGATGCCATGCATTGGCATGGGTCGAGTGACGCCGTCTGGCCCGCGCCAACTGAAAATCTGCCCCCGATCGAACGTGCGGGCGTTGAAAGGGAACAGAATGGGGTTCCCTCCACGAATCTTGGCGATGGAATCGATTTCGGTGAGCTCGGGCCAGTAGAGTACGTCGCGGATCGATCCATCTGCATGAGTCACGTGCCAATTCATCAATCGCGCCCCCCGTTCCGGGATTGCGAGGAAAGTCGAAGAACCGACGCGCCAGCGGGTGAGCGTTTGACCGAGGTAAGGCACCGATTCCATCACGCAGGCGTGATAAGCCGTCCGGGGACCTGTCGCCAAGGGTTTTATCGAAACGGGAGCTTATTTTTGAAGCGTGTGGTGCTTGCGCATACCGGCAGGGGGAAGTAGTTTTCGCTTTTATGGCGGTCACCTCCCGGTTCTTACGTTGCTTCCTCGGATCGATCCTCGGCTTCGGCTTGGCTGTTTCTGCTGTGAGCGCCGCAGACGAGGCGACCGATCAGGCTGTTGGAGCCGCGGCGACTTCTCCGGTTGAGCTGAAGCGTGCGCCGATCCAGGTGGTGGTGATCCCAGTCCGCGAGGAGATCGCTACTCCGATCCTCTACATCATTCGTCGTGGACTCAAGGAAGCGATCGAAGCCAAGGCGGATGTCGTCGTCCTCGACATGAAAACGCCCGGCGGCGCCTTGGACGTGACGTTCGAGATTATGGAGGCGTTGGGAAAGTTCCCCGGTCGCTCGGTGACCTTCGTCAACACCGAAGCCATTTCAGCCGGGGCCTTTATCTCGGCGACAACGACCGATATCTGGTTTTCACCTACGGGGGTGATCGGGGCGGCAGCGCCGGTGATGGCGACGGGTGGCGAAATCGATGCCTCGATGAAGCAGAAAATCGTCAGCTATCTGCGTGCGCGGGTCCGGGCGATTTCGGAAGGAAAAGGTTATCGGGGGGAGGTCATTTCCGCGATGATCGACGCGAATTTCGAACTCAAGATTGGGGAAAAGGTGATCAAGCCGAAGGGTGAGCTGCTCTCCTTGACCGCCAGCGAGGCCAACACCCTGTATGGTGATCCCGCGCAGACGCTTCTGGCAGCGGGGATCGCGAATGATCTCGATGACCTGCTGTACAATAAATTGGGCGCAAGTCCTGAATCCGTCCGGCATCTGAAGATCACGTGGTCCGAGGATTTGGCGGTACTGCTGAACGGTTTTCGCACGATCCTGCTCGGCCTTGGCCTTTTGGCCGCCTTTATCGAGTTTAAGACGCCCGGTTTCGGAATTTTTGGGATAGCGGCCACGATCCTACTGAGTGCGGTCTTTTTCGGTCATTATATTGCCGGCTTTTCGGGTCACGAACCGATCCTGATTTTCCTATTGGGTGCCGTGGCGGTGCTGGTCGAACTGCTCTTCTTTCCGGGCATTGTCGTGCTCGCGCTTTCCGGGGTTGTGCTCATGTTGGGGGCTCTCGTGTGGTCGATGGCTGATATTTGGCCGAACGAGCCCATCCAGTTCTCGGGAGATCTCTTCTTGGCACCCTTGGCGAATGTTGGTGCCGGCCTGCTGATGGCATTCGTGCTGGCGATTGCCTTGGCTCGGTTCATTCCCCGCGGATGGATTTGGGACCGGATGGTGCTTACGGCCAGTGTTGGCGAAGCCGCCCAACGAACCGGTGCGGCTCCTGCAATGGCAGGCTCCCTTTCGGCGTTGATCGGGGCCCACGGGGTGGCCGTGACCGGGCTGTATCCGAGCGGGCAAATCGAGATCGGCGGGCGGCGCTATGAAGCGCGGGTTGAGGTCGGCTCGGTCGAGCGTGGCGTGCCGGTGATCGTCAAGGGGCGGACTGAATTTGGCTTGCTGGTCGAAAGGGAGAACGCATGAACGCGATCACCCTTCTGTTCGTCACCGGCGTGATTCTGCTGGGTTTTGAGGTCATCGTCCCCGGGGCGATCCTCGGTATCTTGGGTGGGCTGGCTTTATTGGCCGGGGTCGTCATCGCGTTTGTTTCGTATGGAGTATCCGGTGGACTCGGAGCCGCGGCCGTGGCGATCGCCTTGGTGGCGATCATGCTCGTGATTGAGTTCGTCATTCTCCCCCGTACCTCCATGGGCAAACGCATGTTTCTTCGCGCCAGCATCACCGGGATCAGCCAAGCCGCACCGGCAGATGAAACGCTGATTGGTCGAACCGCCGAAGCCTTGACGCCTCTGGTCCCCTCGGGTTTCGTGAGCATCGCCGGTCGGCGCTACGATGCCTTTTCACAATCGGGTCCCGTGAGCCAGGGCGACCAACTCCGAGTGATCGGAGTCGACAGTTTTCGTGTTATCGTAACCAAATCCTGATCTCCCATGGAAATATTCCGCTCCTCATTCTTCTGGTTGGTGCTGATCTGCGTCCCGGCGCTGATCCTTCTGTTCATCATCCTCTCCTTTTTCAGCGTCTGGTTGAGGGCTTGGTTGGCCGGCGCTTATGTCAGCTTCCTTGACCTCGTCGCGATGCGGCTACGGCAGGTGCCCTACGGCTTGGTCGTCGATGCTCGAATCACCGCGAAAAAGGCCGGCATCGAAATCAGCATTGATGAGATCGAGGCTCATTACCTTGCGGGAGGTAACGTGGTTCCGAGTGTCCATGCAATCATCGCCGCCCAAAAGGCGGGCATCGAATTGAGCTGGCAGCGTGCCTGTGCGATCGACTTGGCCACCAAGGGTTCAGGCAAGAGTGTGGCCGAGGCGGTCAGGACATCGGTGGACCCCAAGGTGATTGATTGCCCGAATCCGGAGGGCGGCCGCACCACGATCGACGGCGTGGCCAAGGACGGCATTCAGGTCAAGGTGAAGGCACGGGTGACCGTGCGCACCAATCTGGACCGATTCGTTGGCGGCGCCAAGGAGGACACCATCATCGCCCGGGTGGGCGAAGGCATCGTGACAACCATTGGTTCAGCCGAGACTTACAAGGTGGTACTTGAGTCTCCGGACAGTATTTCCAAGACGGTTCTCAAGCGCGGCCTCGATGTGGGGTCCGCGTTTGAGATTCTTTCCATCGACATTGCCGACGTGGATGTCGGTGAGAACATCGGTGCCAAGCTTCAGGTTGCCCAGGCGGAGGCCAACAAGAACATGGCCCAGGCACAGGCGGAAATCCGGCGAGCGGCCGCCGTCGCCCTTGAGCAGGAAATGAAGGCGCGTATCCAGGAGATGCAGGCCAAGGTGGTCGAGGCGCAGGCGCAGGTGCCGCTCGCGCTGGCCGAAGCGCTTCGCACGGGGCGTCTCGGCGTCATGGACTATTACAAGATGGAGAATGTCCAAGCCGACACGTCGATGCGACAAAGCATCTCGGATTCCGATCTGAAGAAGTAGACGGTGCTTATTGCCCCATGAAATGGGTTTTCGATCATCTCAATGTCATCATCGTCGTTGCGACGGTAGTCGCAGTCTGGTTGAATCGGCGGCGACGCGACAAAGCGGGAGAGGCCGTCGATTACGACGACGATGGCATTCCCGACAATCCGAACGGCCGGCGCAAAATAGACTCCGACCAGCCCGATCCGGAGGAAGCGGAACGCTCGCGTCGCATTCAGGAGGAAATTCGCCGGAAAATTGCCGGGCGTCGTGGCGGAGCCGAACTTCCTCCTCGTTTGCCCGCAGAAACGCTCACACGCTCCGACCCCCGTCCGTCGGCGGCTGGCCCGGTGGAGGCACCGCGCCCGACGTTTTCGAGCCCACTCGAAGAAATGCTGCGTCGATTCGCGGATCCGCGCGAAGAAGAAGCGGCCCGCGCACGGGCAGCGGAGGCGGAAAAGGCGACCCTCGAGCGCCAACGCCATCTGCAAGAACAGGTGCGTGCGTTGGAAAACAGTCGGCAACGCGACGACGAGCGCGCCGCGGTTTTTCGTCA
>ENA-ORBV01011166-ORBV01011166.1-microbial-mat-metagenome-genome-assembly--contig:-NODE-11166-length-14181-cov-5.633154_pt1 | contig 14181 bp, 10 predicted proteins | sample MGYA00237777_ERZ505514 | MGnify/ENA primary metagenome ERZ505514 (study PRJEB26160, sample SAMN06269048) | microbial mat metagenome | isolation source: Oligotrophic lake microbial mat | place...
ACGCTGAGAAGCGTATCTTTCGTGAATGACCCTGACTGAGTCACGACCCTGTGAGTCCCGTATGAGGATACTCTATGCATAGCCAATTATAGGCAAATTAGGGCATTGCACATCATGTCTTCAATTCTTTAGCACAACATCATGTTCACAGTCTCTTGTTTTGTGAGGCCAACATTCAATGTGCAAGTTGCAACACTGGACATTCCTGATTGATGAAAAGCATCCCATGTGTCAATGCTCTGACAAGAACGCAAAAAGTGTAGCCAAAAACAAAACATGAATGCAACCATCCCACTTGGTGATCCAGCTGAAAGTGAATGAGCCAATTCCAGATGTCACTTTACTACTAGAACCTACGGCACTCCTCTAGCTAGCTTCCAGAAGAAGTCTAAAATGTTAGGTTTAGCTAGCATTTGATTGCAGACAACACCAGCACTCGTGGCTGTGTTTATGGCTGCGGTCGTGGCTCCATTCAAGTGCCCCTTGAATAAAAACGCGAGGATGGCGTTTGAGCGTCACATATGCTTTGCGCTGCGTCGTCTGACCGTCGTACGCTACCATGAAAAGAGAATCGCGTTGAAGGCGACACCATGACGGCGGGTGCGCCGTTTTCGATCCGATTTCAACTGTTTAGGCGTCATTACATGGGCACCGTCTCACCTATTGAAAGGCAACGAGATTTATTCTATTCTAACATCAGTTTGGGGGGTATTGTTACAGGGTCCATAAGTCGAAATTTTCGATGGAGAGAAAAAGAAAGAGAAGCGAACTGGGTTGAAGGCCAGCGGGCGGGCAAGTGCAAGCACTATCCGGAAGGCTCCTTGTAGCCCAACACGTTGGGGTTCCCGGCGCTTGCGGACTCTAGTCTAGCCGGGCCAGAGAGGGCATGAGCAGTGCTGGAAACGCAGGAAGTATAGGTATTCTCCACTTCCGAATGGGTGTCATCACAGCCAGAGAGAGCACTTCGGGGCAAATAATTTTAAAAATCCTAATAATAATAATCAATATTTTCTATTCGAAAGCTTGGTGCTTTTGCAAGGAAATCCGATCACACGCTTGTATAATTTCCAGCGCAAAATGTAGCAGGCTCAATCTTCCGACCGACACAATACATTTTCCACCATTCCACATAAAACTCCGGAATCAATCGCAAATCTTTTTCTCCAACGTTCCATTCGCCTATCGTACAAACGCCTTTTCAAAATTCCTTTCTCCTCATCACCATTCGAATATCCCTTTATGAAACATCTGAGTGGTACTGGAAATTCAGAGAGAAAAAACAGCACATGGCGTCAGTGAAGATTGTACACAGTGTAGGATCCACACATCATACAGCACGATATAAAACAGGAGCGAGAGCAACACTCACGTGATCAGGTCGGAGAGATCGGTCCGCAACCAAAAAGTCGCGGCCTTGTCCCTTCTTGTCCTTCTTGTCGGGCTTCTTGCCTCCTGTTTTCTTGGGCTCTGCTTCGGGCATGTTGTTTGTTGTTGTTGTATTTTTCAAATGAAAAATTTATGAATGAAGCAGTAGTACCGGACGATCAACAGATCCTCCTCCAAAAAGAAGGTGTCAAGATCGTGTATTCTTCTCATTTTTGCCTTCTACGTGTGAATACGTAAAACTGGTACTCTACTGTAGCTAGCTACCCCTGCTCATACTGGGTAATAACTACTCCGAGGGAGAAGATAGAGAAATCACGAGTAGGTAGGATACAAACCGAACGGTTCCGTTTGTTCTCTGTGGAACAGACAGATGACAGACTAGTTGAGAACCCCTAAGGGTCACTGGGTCATACTACAGTAGTACAGTAGGAATTAAAGCCTAGCTTGGTTCGCACAGTTGACAGATGTCAATTTTCGGTCCCCAAATCGACCAATAAGAAGGGCTGGTCAAATTCGGTCTGTCGTGCACACGAAACCTGCGTCAGTCCCGCCAGGCACTTGGACGTTGTCGGTCTCCAACGTACGAACCCGGTGATACACGCTGATTTCTACGGCGGTCAGCATTTCCCCAGCAATAACAGCCGCAACCACAACTTCTACTATTGTAGTACGTAGTACGACGTACCGGTGGTAGTTACTTGCAGCATTTGGTCAATATGTATTACCTGGTAGCACTCGACTAGCTATTAGCAGTCTGCATCAGTAGTAAATACAAGTTAATGCACTGTATTCTTTCGTGTTCAAGACCGTAGAGTGTGAAGAAATAATATGGCCGTCCTCGCTACTCCATCATCGGGAGTCAACAAGGGTGAACCTTCCTTTTCGCATGCCGTCTCGCGTTCGGTCGAGCTCTTGTCGTGCGCCAAGACCGCCTTGAAAATTGGGAAGGCCCAGCACGCCAATGACGATGATCACGGTGGATCGATGTGGTGGGCATGCCAGGAACCAAATTATCTTGCCCTGTGTGCTTGGAAAGACCAAGGCGCAAATTCGGAACTCGATGGATTGTGTGAAGACGGTCTCGCCTTGCTTCGCACCATGGACGTTGAATTGACCCAGTTGGAGTCCCTCGTTCGTCGTCGTGGTCACACAAATGATCCAACCGAAGAAATTGCAGCCTCAGTTCGACGGCTTGAGACCGATGCAAAAGAATTATCGTCGTTGGTCAAGACTGGTTTTGTCTTTCCACGAGCATCCTCTCAATACCAACGCCATTCTCAATTGATTGCAACGTGGTTGGAATCCGTGGCCAATCAACAAATGGCGAAATTAAAAGAAATTTTAAAAGTTAGAGGAAACGTCTTGGCAGATCAAGCTCAAAGGCGAAAATTGCTCAATCCACAAGGTCCAGGAAATAATACCAACAATAATCACGCGGAGAAAAGTGGCTCCTCATCCATGTCCGCGACAGCTATGAGCCGAATGGAACCCAAAAAAGTCGCACCCAAAGCCATCAATACTCCGCTATTTACAATGTCACCCCCACCAAAGCCTCTAGGCTATGCTAACACCAACAACCAAAATAATGGAAACGCTACTGCGCCATTCACCTCACCTGATCCCACCACTGCAAACGGCTACAACAACAGCAACAGTGCCACATCTAGTTATTATGCCCAAACACCTGCCGCAACGACTACGCCTGCCTATGCCAAGACAAATCCTTATGGTGGTGGTCCTTCCACTACGGGAGGTTATGGTGGTGGAGGCTATGGTGGTTACGGTGGAGGAGGAGGTGCCGCGGCAACGGGAAGCTATTATGGAGGAGGTGCTGGTGGTCCAGCCACAACGGGAATGCGACAACGACGAGCCAAGACCACCAACAACTACAATTATTACGATGGAAATAATAATAACGGCGACGGCAACCAACAAGAAGATGAAGCTGCACAAATTCAAATGAGAATGCAAAAGCGACAACAACAACGTCAGACCGAAAATAGGTTGCAAGAAGCCCATGAGGCAGAGCATAAGCTGGCGGAATTGGGAACGATGTTTAGCAAAATGACATCTCTCATTACGCAACAGGGAGAAGTCCTGGAAAAGGTAGAAGATGACATGGAAGCCGGATTGTCCGAAGTCACAGCAGGACAGCAGGAAATTACAACTTTGTATTCTCTCAAAAAGGGGAATCGAGGATTGATCATCAAGCTATTTAGCTTGTTGATCTTTTTGATTATTTTTATGCGATTCTACAAAAATTAAAAAATGGCGCAATCGCCAGCGAATTAGTATTTGTCTTCGAATTCCGAGTTACACGCAAATATTTTGCCATGTGTGATTCCAGTGTACCTGATGTTTCTTTATATCAATGATTCAGAGAGATCGCGTCGGTATGTACTTTACCACAACAAAACACCCTGGGACTGCATGGTTCAACTTTGCATGTAATAGAGCTAGACATAGGTTGTAAGAACCTCGGGAGATGATGTCTCCAAACATTATTGAAGATACAGATTGGATATGGAAAATCTGTCACAAAATTTCAATTCCATCATTTCAGTCTGATCCCTTCCAAGTTTTGTTCTACGCCAACCATAAAAAAAGGCATTGATTGCTTCTACTATCGGAGTGCATCTCCGTACTGAAAGGAGAACTACTAGTAGTTAGTCTATGGTCTGTCCATACTGTCAGCAGTTGGTCCTGGTGCCAAAATAATTATGGCTAAATAGGATTAGCTAGTTATTACTAGCTAGCTACTAGTGGTTCACGAACACAACTTCGACTAGGGACTAAGCTGACTGACTCACTCACTCACACGTTCAAAATTGCCGCCGACACATCCAATGAATCAATGAGCGTTACGACGAGTACGCTGTGAACTCTACTTCGTCATACTTGTAGCGTGCCAAAGCATCGTATCAAACAGACTAAATACACGAGCAACAACACTTCCAACAGCATTGCATCTTGTAGCCCAGGAATCGGTGGCAAAAAGTATATCAATATGCGGATTATTATGCTGAAATATCTTGTCGTGTTTGCTGCGAGCATTTCATGCGCTCGTGCATTTTCTTTGTTAGAGAATGGATCAACACGACAATTAAGAGGGCAAATACTCCTAATGGCACCCACAGAAAGCGAAGATGTTACAATAAAAGACGAAAGAATTGGCAATGTTCCTCGTAGGCGCTTTCTGCTCTCCACCGCGAGCTCTCTTTTGGGAAGTGCTCTCTTCACGTTGAATGTTCCTACTTCCCAAGCTTCCGAAGTCCGAGGACCCGTGGAGCTACTACGTCCAGCCACTCGGATCAAATTGTACATTGATGATGCTATTAGCATTTGCTTGTGCATTCTCAAAAAAGAAGCGAGTACTGGTGTTGGAGCAACAACAGTATCGCGAAAAGAATCTCTGCAACCACTTGCAGAATTTCTACTGAATAATGCGCCAACATCCTACCTCACCCCTGACGAAGAAAAATTGAGCAAACGATATCTGGAGATCGACACCAGCACTGCTTGGCAGGCAAGACGTCTCAAGGAACGAGAAGTGAAAGGGGCTGAGCTTGGAATTGATTATACTACGTAAGTTAATCAGGCCGAAAAAATGTATGGAGAGGTTCTGAATTGATTCACAATCAGTTTGAATTATCATGACGTTGCCTATATTATGACTCAACAATTTGTTTTGTTCGACGAACACACCAATGGATGCCGCAACAGTCCCTATGATCGCCTCAATACTGCCGTGCAGCAATGGGGGGACCGGCGAACATTTCAAATACTAAGAGGTCGACAACGGCAATTAGAAGAAAGCAATGGCATGCGGGCGGCCTTCAATGCGTACACCAACAACCTTGTCTTCAGCGACAACTACCAATTAAATGTGGACAGTTTGACGAAAAAACAATTGGTTCGCAATGACGCATTACCCGATGTCAATGCTGTGGTTGTGAGTGACCTGGATTTAAGAGACTTGATTCGCAACCAGGTGCTACAAAATATGGATGACGCTAGAGCTGAATTAGTCTACCAGATAAACAGCGACAAGGAGCAGGACATAGACGTAGAAGAGATTTTGACATATTTGCGGCAAGCCCAGGGCTCTTGCAAGGAATGGTTTGATTTCATCCCCAAATCTGATGTAGAGGAGGCCCTCCAGGCTGTACTTTCTGAGAAAAAGGAAAATTAGATATGCTGACAAAAAATGCCTAGGAATTTCCATAAAAAATGCTAATAGCCAGAAGTAAAGTAGAAGCTGTAAGGGTACGCTTGGTGGTCTTCTTACCTATAGGCAGTTGCTAGCGGCTTCCACAAGTGGTTCCAGTCGATATTGGCTTCTTCAGCGAGCATAGCCATGAGTTCTTCATGTCTCTGTTTTGCATACCAGTACAATTGTATGGATTATCACGTGCACCTTTACTTGACCCCCTCAATAAAGCACCAACGTATACCAGAGAGAACTACAGTAGTATGTTGTAGTGACCTACTATACTACTACCAAGCTGTACAGTAGTGCATCCGACCCGCCATGGCGCCTACAGTAAATGATATTGGTTTTCCGCGGCACTGTGCGTCCACGGATTTGGGTTCTCAATCGTGCCTTGGATCTTTCCCGGCGTGCAGCATCGAGAAAAAGAGGCGACGCCACTATCAAGCACTTCAGAATTCGCACAACAACAAGCATACCACATCGATAACAGAGACAGAGCGGTCATCACCATGAGTAGCAGCATCGTTATTGTCAGTATTGCCAGGACCCCAATCGCGAAATTCTGCGGATCTTTTCAGTCACTGAAAGCTTCAGAACTAGGATCGATTGCCATCAAAGGTGCGCTTTCTCGTCTTGGAGGTGCCAGTGTCGACATCAATGAAGGATTTATTGGAAATGTCGTCGGTGCTGGCATGGGTCAGGCACCAGCTCGGCAAGCCATTCTTGGAGCAGGTCTTCCTGAATCCACTATTGCAACTACGGTGAATAAGGTTTGCGCATCTGGTACCAAATCCATCATGCTGGGCGCTCAAACGTTGCTCTGTGCAGGAACCTCGACACCGGGATATGCTGTTTTGGCCGGCGGAATGGAATCAATGAGCAATATTCCTCATTACTTGCCAAAGTCGCGTAGGTAAGTTAATCGGAAAAGCAACAAAGCGACGAACGTTTGAGTATGAATGTGAAAGGAATGTTGTATTGAAGAATGATTTGAGTGTTCACGCAAGTCTTACACTCTTTTTTTTTGCGTTGCAGTGGTACCACACTGGGACACGCCCAGCTTATCGATGGTGTGATTTTCGATGGCCTCTGGGATGTTTACAACAATCAGCACATGGGAATGTGCGCTGAGAAATGCTCCCAAGATTATTCCATTTCCAGAGAGGATCAGGATGCTTACGCCATTGAATCGTATCGACGTGCTCAAAAGGCTTTAGAGGATGGTGTGTTTGAGGAAGTAGTTCCAGTGGAAATTCCGCAACGAAAGGGCCCTCCGAAAGTGGTTGACAAAGATGAAGAACCTCATTCTGTGAATCTTGATAAACTTCCTTCCTTAAACCCTGCTTTTGATCGTAAAGCGGGCACAGTCACAGCCGCTAATGCGTCCTCCCTGAATGATGGAGCTGCAATGATGATTCTAATGACTGAGGAGGACGCCAAAAACAAAGGACTCAAACCATTGGCAAGAATCTGCGGTTTTGGAGATGCAGCTCAAAATCCTATTGACTTTACCACTTCACCAGCCAAAGCTGTCCCAGTAGCCTTGAAGAATGCCAAAATGCAGTTGACGGATGTGGAGTACCACGAGGTGAACGAAGCTTTGTACGTGAATAATCATCACTGTGCTGATTGAGCACTACCTTTCCTGCATCACCATTCAAGTATCCTAACTTTTTCTCCACTCTTTTCTCATCGCAACAGCGCTGTAGTGGCATTGGCCAATATGAAGCTACTCAATGACTTGGACCCGGCGAGAGTCAATGCATTTGGAGGAGCTGTTGTAAGTCTGCCGCAAAATAAGAGATTAAAAAACAGTTACTGGTGTCGGCGCCGGGAAATGTTTGGTACGACCCCCCACTTGCTCTTACCTTGCTTACCGAATCTTTTGAATAGGCCTTGGGGCATCCCATTGGTATGAGTGGTGCCAGAATTGTGGGAACGCTGTATGATGTCCTAAAACATAATGACGCGACCATTGGTTGTGCTTCAATTTGCAACGGAGGTGGCGGAGCATCTGCGATTGTAATTGAGCGCTTGAACTAAGGAGTGCTTGTGAAGTTGAGGGTCCTTTAAATCAGAAATGGATGGAGGAGCATCGATATGCTTGGTTCAAAATAGTGAGAAGACTTCCTAAAGAAATAGTAGTATCGAGTTTGATAGTATTTTAACATGTTTGCTACAAAATTGGTTCCGACAGTGCAGCACTGCTGCCCTTCCGATATAATGAAGTGTTTCTGGGTCTAGGAGCTGAGGGTGGGTTCCCTGTGGCAAGGCCTCCCGCGGAAATATCATGTTCTCCAAAGATCGTCGAATACTCCATCTCTAAAAGTTCGCCCAAGGCAGTTTGTAAAAATCTCGATGTGTTGCTATTCGCCAAGCCTACGAGTGCTCGTTTTAAGACAACATCTGCAATCTTCTCGATAGGTTGATAGATTGCGGGTAAACCATTCTCATCCAATAACGAACTCGGTGGACACAGCTCGGAGGAGCGCAGTACAATCTCACCTATACCAATCGGTTTGTTCCATAATGCCCCTAGACCCTGACTCTTTTTGGTCGAGGCCCCCGTTTCATCTGGGTCCCGATGAGGCAGAGCTTGGTCTGAAAGTGGCGGTCGCTTATGGAAAGTGGTGGTGCTTGTAGTTGTGCTAGTTGCGGTCTCGGTGGTCGATGCAACCGTCGCTTCGGACGAAAGTCCAATCGAAACACCTTCACTCGATATGTTATTGGTTCTCGTGAAAATTCTCGCATCTTCAATGATGACTCTTCCAACACGCGCATAGACCGGTGCTAAATCAGGTTCTCGTCGCGGTGGCATCTTGGGAATGGCAGTTTTAATATCTTTGGTTTTCTTGGCAACGGCCTTCCCCACTCGTTTGATGACTTTCACACCCTCCTGCATGGCTTCCGTTTTGTTTTTAGATCCTTTGAACTGCTTTAATTTGGAGGTCAACTGCGCCCTTTGTTCTACCAAGGCACTCGCCAAGGAACCTCGTTCTCGTGCTGCCCTTCCAAAGGATTTCACGGCACTAAACATTTCGTCGACGAGTTGTTGCGCCTGGCGGTGTACCATGGCGTCATCTTCTCCATCTGAAAGCTCGTCCGTTGCATTTCTACTGATGGAGGTAACGCTGTCTCGATTGCGTTTATGCATGGCACCTTCCCCACTAGTAGGGTCTTGATGATCACGGTTCAAAATATCCAGAGAAGCTTCCGATAGAGTGTCATTGTGCGCATTGGCTTCTTGACTGTTGCAGGCGTCTTGTCGCTGATTCTGCTGAGATTGTTGTGGCTCGGGCTGCTGCAGATCATGTTTGGCGCGAGCTTCCTTTTCCTCTTCCAAAATCTTCGAGGGGTCGGGTAAATCCATATATTTATCCATGAGATAAAAGTTGAAAATATGTTGCTTTCGTTCAATAAATCCTTGAATATCTGACATTTCGATCGTATAAAGCTCCAAAACTTGTTTTTGACCTTTTCCACAAACCATGCGCACGAGCATTGTGAAAAAGGATGAAAACCAATTGTGCTCCACATATAGTCTTCCAATGCGGCAAATGAGCGGTGATTCCCATTGCCATTCGTCTCGTCGAGGTGTATGAATCACCACATTGGTGGCCCAGACTCTTCCACGGATGAAATCGATCTCCAAAGACCCAATTGTAACGGGTGTTCCATTCCACAACATGGTTGCTGTTTGTTCTAATATCAACCATAGGAGCCGTTGTACCCAGCCAAAAGAGTAGGCCAATGAAATGAAAAAGGAACACCACAGGACGGAACGAACCAGGTGGGTTAACAAAATGGTCAATTTGTCAGAGAGAAAATAAAATAGTCGAAAGATCATAATGGAAATAATTCTATGCAATATGAACGGATTGTCGTGTAAGGGTGTTGACCACTTGCTCTACTGATTTTGGAGAAAGTGTTGAGTAATTCGTGTTGGTTGTTATGTAAAGGATGATAGATTTAGAACTTGCACTTCATGTCCACGCTTCCACCTATCGGGTACTGGAAGCTAGTGCTTAGTGCGAGATGTGCTATGTCTATAATTGTATTCTCTAACACAATTAGATGTGGTGAACTAATCAATCATAATGCGTGAGTGTTGTTGTCATTGTTCGTTTGAACCGCGTGTTTTAGCCCGGATTTCTCTACCCACAAAACTTTCGAATTTAGTCGCTCTGTTGATCGTGTGAGGGGTTCGGATGTAGCCGTTGCAGAAGGAGCGCCGACTTTTGCCAAATTAGTCACCAAACGCACATCATTCGTGACTCATGGTGCCGCGAGTCTTTTTCGGTTTTTGTGACTGCCCATGGGGTGAGCTGTATGCATGAAGAAGTCGCTTGTTTGCTTTGAGAAAGTTAGAACGACCGAGTCCGCAAATTATGAACGACAGAAGTGGTGACTACAGGCATCAAGACTAGGTCTTACAAAACGATACATGAATGCCTTTCCATCTAATAGTCAATAGATAGTTCAGCGCAATTAGAAGAGACGAAGAGAATAAAGAGCGCTCCAGAGTAATTCGACCAAGAAGGGAGGGAGGAGTGTGAAAGGTCATCGTTTTCATGGCCACAGCTCGCTCTGCGGCAACGTTTTTCCAAGTGATGAAGAAAATGGCGGACCATAAAGGAGGGAGAATTCTCTTTTCAGTTCTTGTGGTATTGGTATTTCAGTTTTTTCAACTGTTTCGTCATGAAGCACGCAATTTGACTCTTCCAATTTGGCAAGACACTTCTGCGTCCGATGCTCCCGTTGCAGCAGGAGGTGGTTCGTCTCAGAATTCCTATGTACAAGTCCATGTAGATGTCAGTGCCAACCACAACAGCAATCCCGCCGCCAACTTTGACGATGGTGGCCAGTTACAAACACCCAATCAACAACTGGAACCAGGAGCGCTGGCATCATTACCTAGCTTTGGTGCAGTAGGAGGATCACCTGGGCAGTTTTCGGCTCATGTGGACGTGCGTGCGGCAATGGGGAATTCCAACCCTCCAGGTAGTAGTGGCACGGGGTCCAGTGACGAGCTATTTCGAAAATACCAACAAGTGCTGCAGCAACGACACCACGATCGGCAGCAAGGCTTGGCACAGTTCAATAATTTTGCTAAACTTCAGAGATCGCCCAAACCTTCCATTAAGGACTTTGATCCAGCCACATTCAATTATAGTCAACCGGCCATCCCATTCGACTACACGCTGCCTCCACCCAAACCAACCAATCAATCTACAGTTATCGTCATCTTGACGGCACGGAGAAATTTCGAAAGGCGCAATACCATACGAGAAACATACGCCAAAGATAATGACAACGTCTTCTTCATAATTGGTGGCCCTCAGCCATCCGATCATGAGGGCATGGACATGTCAAATCCAATGAGTACATCGTCCCTCTTGTTTATGGAGCAACAGCGGTTTGGGGATATCATTGATTCCATACACCCCGAGAGTTATCGTTCCTTGCCCTACAAAGTACATTATGCGATGCGCTATGTTATGTGGAATATGCCGCATGTCAACTGGATTGTCAAGGCAGATGACGACACCGTCGTGCGTGTACGGCGCCTGGATTTCTTTGTTCTGCAGAAATTCAACCCCAACCTTCCCATGGTGATTGGGGCCATTGCAGAGGGATCCAAACCGCATCGCACCGGTAAATGGGCAGAAGATCCCAAGTACACCGCGGATGAGTACCCACCATGGGCTTTTGGTTCGTCTGGTTATGTTGTAAGTCGACCGGTGGCACAATATGTAGCGAACCATGATCTTTACTACTACCAGGGAGAAGATGCTGGTCTTGGTATATGGCTAGCTCAGAGCCCCCTTCAAGTCACTTGGGTCGATACACCAGAATTCCGAAAAGACGAGCCATGCCATGACAAGCTGTATATCATAGGACACGACTTGACCATCGACGCAATTCGCGAGTGCTTCAATTATGTTGGAGATACCATCCCCGAACGAAAGCACATCATTGGTTTCCATGCAGGGAGAAAAGGCGAATTCCTCAACCGAATAAGAAACCCAACTGGGAAGGTTTAGAATCGAAAAGAATGATGCGCCACACCTGCCAATGATGGAACGTGGCCTTGGGGCATTTAGGCCTACAATCTATCAGCTCCGTGATTGGCTATTCTTCTTCTAGTTCTTGATTCACAAGAGCTTGAAGTACCGTCCGCTCCACAGTTCATATCTTAGCACCCCAAACAATAGTTTCATGAGGCTAACATTACAAGAATGTAAGAATAAGTGTCTATGTAAATACTCAAGATAAAAGAGAAAGTTGAAGTCACTAGTGTGCTGTGTGTTAGGGCTCGCCCACTTCTTGACAAGGGACAATGGTGCAATTGCTTTTCCAAAGTGTGACGTGCCTGTGCATTGGAGGAATGAGTCTGCAGACTTGGAAGCAATACCTGCAACAATAACAAAAGTGGTATGCATTTGTGCTGGTTTTGTTAAAAGGGGTGGTAGCCCCTTGGTACAGCTTTAATGGTCCTGTGTCCTGCAAAGGAGTGTCGGCAGCTAGCAATGCAGTGCCAAGCTAGTTCTGTAGTTTATCAATGTGATTGTGAAGACACAAAATAATGCATCAGTTAAATTGACTACTAGCCTTAACAGCTCCCTTGTTGTTATTTAGTCTACTAGCTAGCTAGTTAGCTATTCTACTTCAGGCTACTTGTGGGGTAGTCTACAAGAGCTTCTACAAGTATCAGTGGTAGCAGACTAAATATTTGAGGTAGCACAGTTGTTCCAGGGCTTCAACGGTAGTGAGAAACTAATTTTTGCGTGGAACGGTCACAACTTCTTTTGCCGGGGTCACAGGTCGATCGTTCAATCGAAAACGCAACAAACTAACTTGCCAGATAGCAGCCCTCTCCTGTAGCTAGCCCATCGCAGCTACTGAACTCTGTCTCCAAATCGCTACCAATTCAAATAGAGCCAAGTCATGACAAGACGAACTAGAAATACTGGTGGAGGGGGCAATTCCCTTGATGCTAATAATAGAAGGGATCGACGGAGAAGGAACCGAACCACAAGACAGGAAGAATCGCCGCAGCGACAAGGCGTCGTATGTTTCGCATGGATTGTTGCCACTATGTGGCCCATTGTTCTCTTTCTTCCAGATCCTTCCTCGATATTCCCTCTTCTTTTCGAGAGACCGCCAATAGTAGTTCAGAACATGCCAGATCCTCATGCAGATAATAAAGGTGTGTTCGCTTCCGTCATGGATCAACTCAATGGACGAACAGAGGCACCCTTTGAGCAGTCCAAGTACCAATATGGCTTTCCTGTGAAGGCTACAGAAAACACGTTGCCACCGCCGATGCTTACCAACGAAACCACAGTGGTGATGGTATTGAGTGCTCGAAATCACTTTGAGCGGCGGGCCGCGATTCGAGAGAGTTGGGCAAAGGAGAACGACAATATTTATTTTGTGATTGGAGGGCCAAATGTCACGAACAAGGACGACACGGATAGGACCAACCCTCTCAGTGTGTCCTCGTTGCTCTTCAAAGAACAAGAACTGTATGGAGATTTGATTGATTCTATACACATTGAGGGTTACAAGAGCTTACCATTCAAAATCCATTTTGGAATGAAATGGATTGTCAACAATTTGCCTCAGGTCCATTGGGTTGTCAAAGCTGACGACGACCATATTGTCCGTATTCGTCTCTTGCAGTTCTTTGTCTTGCGAAAGTTCAATCCCTCCCACCCAATTGTCATTGGCGGTGTCGTGCTCAATGCCCAGCCTCATAGGTCTGGGAAATGGGCCGAAGACCCCAGATTTACAGCTACAGTATATCCTCCCTGGGCCATTGGTTCAGCTGGATATGTGGTTAGTAGAGCCATTGCCGAATACATTGGAAATCAAGATGATCTATATTATTACCAAGGAGAGGATGCTGGTCTAGGTATTTGGCTTTCGGAATCTCCGTTGAAAGTGACTTGGATGGACACTCCCGAGCTCAACAACTTTCGAAACTGCGAACCAAAATACTACATTATTGGTCATGATTGGAGCGCGCAAGATATAAAGGCATGCTTCGGTCTCTTGGGCGACAACGTACCAGAGCGAAAGAGCATTGTAGCCTTTGCCGCTGCTCGCAAAGATCAACATCCAGGGAAAATATTAGGAGCTTAGCTCCAACCCCCATTTTTTGGCAGCCTTGAGTTGTGGGCCGTCTTGTTTGACTTTTGGAAATCAATAGTCATTCAATCTTGTAGCAATAAAGCCGCATAACTTACTGTACACGCATACATACTTTTCATTCTGCCATCTTTCAAACTGACTGAAATGTCTAGGGCTCCTTTATTTGAATGCTGTGTTTAGTGGTGTCAATTCAAATCGCTTCCGTGAGTACTGTGGTCCACAACTTCAATAATTTGTTCCAATGTGAATGCTTCTAGAAACTCAGCCTCTCCCCTTCTGCAGTGACTTTGGGGCTTAAAGAGCCATGTTGGCAAGCTAGTATCGTAGGGCATTTCCGGTCTGAATCACTCCTGCCCAGTATTGCTTATTGTGAAGCTGCCCGTCCAATAGGTGGGGTAAACAAAGCATGGTAGCTACAATAAGGT
>ENA-ORBV01011173-ORBV01011173.1-microbial-mat-metagenome-genome-assembly--contig:-NODE-11173-length-14178-cov-6.195093_pt1 | contig 14178 bp, 11 predicted proteins | sample MGYA00237777_ERZ505514 | MGnify/ENA primary metagenome ERZ505514 (study PRJEB26160, sample SAMN06269048) | microbial mat metagenome | isolation source: Oligotrophic lake microbial mat | place...
CGCTGACCGCGCGTGCATCCAGGCTGGTCAGCCACAAGGTCAGGGCCACCGAATGCGACAACTGGCCATAGGCAAAGCCGCCGCCATTCTCAGGGTCCTGCCAGGTGTCGCGCGCCGGGCGGAAGAACATGCTGCTCCAGCGCGCCAGGCCGACATTGCCTTCGAACACCGCCCGGGTAGCGGACACGAAACTGCAGCTGACGTGTTCGATGCGGCCGACCGCGCCATCGTGCAAGGCGTGGCGCACATGGGCCAAGCCCGGCAGGTAGTGGTAGCCGTTGGCGAGCACCAGCGACAGCCCGGCGCTTCGCGCCTGCGCTTCCAGGGCCCACGCATGTGCGGGATCCAGCGTCATGGGTTTTTCGCACATCACATGGGCGCCGCACGCCAGAGCTGCCTCGCAATGCTCGAAATGCATTTTGTGCGGCGAGGCCACCACCACCACATCCGGCTTGCGCGCCAGTACCTCGCGGTAATCCTCCGAGCCGAACCGGAAACCGAAGTGGTCGCGAACGCGCTGCAAGTCGGCGCCACCCAGGCGGCATACGCCGTCGAGTACTACGTCGGAGCGCGAGGCCAGCGTCGGAATATGCGATTGCGCGGCGTACCAGCCTGCGCCGATCACGGCGGCCTTGATGGATCTTGAATTCATGATGGTGTGTCTGCTGGGAGTTTGCGCTCAGCCAACATGGCCTGCATGTTGCCGCCCAGCACCAGTTGCATTTCAGGCGCGTCGATGAAAGAGCTGCAGTGCGTGCGCACGATGTCGAGTGTCTGCCGGTAGGTCATGTAACGTTGCGATACGGGATAGTCCGAGCCCCAACACAGACGCGCAGCACCGAAGTGTTCGTACAACGCCTGCACCAGCGGCCGTGTTGGCGTGCACGGGAAGTCCCAGCCAGCTTCCAGCGCATAACCGAAGCCGGACAGCTTGACGTGGATGTTGGGCGATGAGGCGGCGGCCAGCAACAGGCGCAGGCCATCGTCATCCATGGGCGCGGCCTTCACGCGTCCCAGATGGTGGATCAGAAACGGCGTGTCCGCAAAACGGTTCGCCAGCGCAGTCACCGTGGGCATCTGCCGCGCGCCGCAGGCCAGGCTCACGATCAACCGCAGCTCGCTGGCAGTTGCAAAGAACGCCAGTCCATCGGGCGATAGCAGCCAGGACGGATCGTGGTCCTCATGCAGATAGTGCGTGAAACCGATGGGGTTCAGGTGCTGCACCACGGCGCGCAGCCGTTGATCCGCACCTGGCGTGTGGTGCGAACTTTGCCAGCGGCAGTCCACATCCGGAAACGCCAGAAGCCGGCCGCCGGATGACTGTGCGCAAGCAGAGTTGTATTCGCTGTTGTCCGGGTTGTGGTCGATCCCAGCGCAGATCAGAACGGCTTTGGCGACGCCGGCTTGGTCCATTTCCCACAACAGCCGCTCTGCGCGGGCACGGCTTAACGGGTCGGGTACTGCCGGCTGGTACGGCCAGTGGCGCCAGGCGTGGCAGTGGGCGTCGATGATGATCGTTGTCATGCCGGCAAGGCTTGTGTGTCCAGGCCCCAATCGATGCTTGGGTCGGGCGGAGGCACGGCCGCGACCAGCGCGCGCGTGTAAGCATGTTGCGGCGCGTGGATGACGCTTTCGGGTTCGCCCTCTTCGACGATCTGGCCGTTGTACATCACCACGATGCGATCAGCGATTTGGTAGGCGGTCGTGAGGTCATGGGTAACGTAGAGCAGCGACACCTGCTGTTCGGTCTTGAGCCGGTACAGGCTTTCCAGAATGGTGGCGCGCAGCGAAGCATCGACCATGGACACCGGCTCGTCGGCCACGATCACTCTTGCCTCCAGCGACAAGGCGCGCGCAATCATGATGCGTTGCCGCTGCCCGCCGCTGAGCTGGTGCGGATACCGCCCCAGCGTATCGCCCGGCAGCAAGCCAACCGCCTGAAGGCACTTTTGGATACGTTCGTAGGCTTCTTCGCGGTTTTTGACGAGGCCGAACCGCTGCAGCGGCAGCAGCAGGCTGCGGTCAACCTTGTAGAAAGGGTTGTAGACGCTGTAAGGGTCCTGAAACACGGCCTGCACCTCGCGCCGGTAGCGGGCAAACGCCTGCCGATCCAGTTGCCGCAGATCGAGCCCGTCGTAGAAGACCGTGCCCTGCGTGGGTTGGAGCAGGCCCAGCATCAGGCGCGTCATGGTGGTCTTGCCACTGCCGCTTTCGCCCACGATGGCCGTGATCGATGGCTCGGCTGGCAGCACGAGCGATACCGCGTTCAAGGCCAGCTTGAGCGACTTGCTGCGCGGCGCGCCGAACGCAACGGTGGCGGCACGGACTTCAAGCAAGGGCTTCTCCTGCGGCGTTCACGGGTGGCAGTTCCCGCGCAAAGTGGCAGCGCACGTGGTGGCCCGGGGCCAGCACGTCATCCACCGGTATCTCGCGCGAACAGCGTTGTTCCGCGCGCGGGCAACGCGGATGGAAGGCGCAGCCCGACGGCGGATTCACGATCGATGGCGCCACGCCAGGTATGCCGCGAAACACCTTGCGTGTGGCAAAACTCGGCAAGCTGGAAATGAGCATGCGCGTATAGGGATGGCGCGGGTTGGCAAAAATCTCCTGCACCGGCGCTATCTCGACCAGGCGGCCCGCATACATCACACCGACCACATGGGCGAACTGTGCCATGAGGCCCATGTCGTGGCCGACCAGGATGATGGCCGCGCCGACTTCCCGCTGTGCATGGATCAAGGTCTGCATGACCTGTTTTTGCACGATCACGTCCAGCGCGCTGGTGGGTTCGTCGGCGATGATGACTTGCGGCGACAGCGCGATGGCAATCGCGATACACACGCGCTGCTTCATGCCGCCGCTGAGCTGGTGCGGGTATTGATCAGCCACGTTCTCCGGCAGGCCCACGCGTTGCAGCAGGCCCGCCACATGGCGAGCGCGCTCCTTGGGCTCGGGCTTCTGGCCGTGGGCGTCCAGCAGGTCGTCGATCTGCGCGCGCACGGTGAGCACCGGGTTGAGCGAGTTCATCGCGCCCTGCGGCACCAGCGCGATACGCGAGAAGCGGACACTCCGCATCTGCTGCGCGCTCATCGCGAGCAGGTCGTCGCCTGCCAGTATGGCCTGGCCGCCGCTGATGCGACCAGGCGCCTTGATGAGTTGCATCAGCGCCAGCACGGTGGTGGATTTGCCCGAGCCGGATTCTCCGACCAAGCCCAGCCGCATGCCTTTGTCGAGTGTGAACGAAACTCCGTCGACGGCAAGCGCCGGTCCAAGGGCGGTTGGGAATTCAACGTGCAGATCGCGCACGTCGAGAATATGGCCCCCACGCTCGTCACTTCGTGTACTGCGCTGCCCCCCGAGGGGGCGCATTTCGCCTTGGGGCGGCCCGGCGGCGAAACCTTCGCCCCCACGCTCGTCATTCATGCTTCCACCCGCAGTCGCCGGTTCACCAGCCGGTCCATGCCGGTCGATGTCATGAGCAGGCCGATGAAGATCAGTGCCATCATGGCCACCGGCGGCACCCACCACCACCACAGGTTGCGCAGGATGGCGCCATAGTACTGGGCCCAGAAAATCATCATGCCCAGCGTCAGTTCGTTCTGCGGCCCGAGGCCGAGCGCTTCCAGCCCGATGGTGGCCAGCATCGCGCTCGACACTGCGGTCACGAAACTGGCCGCGATATACGGCAGCAGGTTGGGAAATATCTCGGTGAACACCAACTCCACGCCACCCACGCCATTGAGCCGCGCAATATCCACGTAGGGGCGTTCGCGCATCGACAATGTCTGCGCGCGTATCGTGCGGGTGGGGTACATCCAGGCCAGCCCGGCCACGATCACGGCCATCAGCGCCACGGTCATGCTGCGCACATTGGTGGCGACCAGCACCAGCACGGCGATGCCGGGAATGGTCATCACCACATCGGCAAGGGTGCGGATCACGGTGTCGGTCCAGCCGCGGAAGTAGCCCGCCAACAGGCCGAGTATCGTGCCCAGCCCCAGGCCCATCACACCCGCGAAAAAGCCGATCTTGAGCGTCTGCGGCGTGGCTAGCACCAGCGCCGCCAGGATGTCGCGGCCTTGTACGTCGGTGCCCAGAAGGTATTCGGCGCCCGGGCGCTGGCGCGGCACGGCGGCGCCGATCTGCGCCATTTCGACGTTGATGACCAGCGGCCCTACCAGGGCGAACAGTGTGATCAATACCAGTAGCGTCAGGCCGGCGGTCAATAACGGCTCGCCACCCAGCAGGCGGCCGGTGCGCAGCAGTAATCCGGGCGACTGCTTGTTCACGATTGCCTGGCCGACTTGATGCGCGGGTCGATAAGCGGGTAGACCAGGTCCAACACGAGCATGGTGAAGGCGATCGACACCGACAGCAGCAGCACGATGCCCTGGATCACGAAATAGTCCTTCGCGTGTATGGCCTGGTACAACCGGTAGCCGATGCCCGGGTAGGCAAAAATCACCTCGACCAGAATCGCGCCCGACACGATATGGCTCAGGGTCAATGCCAGATGCGTGAGCTGCGGCAGCAAGGCGTTGCGCAGGCCGTAGGCGAAGAACACGCGCCGCGCCGACAAGCCTTTTGCCTCGGCCAGCATGATGTAGTCCTCGCCGCGCACACTGATGACCATGCCGCGCATTGCAATGGCCCAGGTGCCGATAGACGCGAGGATGATCGACAAGGCCGGCAGCACGGCGTGCAGCGCCATCTGTCCTACGGTGGCCCAGTTCCAAGCCGGCATGAAACCGAACGAATAACCGCCAGCCACCGGCAGTAGCGGGTAGGTCAATGCGAACACGAACATCAGTACGATGCCCAGAATGAAATATGGCACGGCCGATAGCAAAATAACCGGCACGCCCAATATCTGCACCCAGCGGCTGCTGTCCGGCCAGGCCAGCACGCCACCCAGTATGGTGCCGACCGAGAAGCTGATCAGCGTGGCTGTGCCGAGCAATGCCAGTGTCCACGGCAGGCCGGCAAGGATGACGTCAGACACCCGTTCGGGGTAGTTGACCAGTGAAAAACCAAAATCGCCGCGCGCTACGTCGTACAGGTAGTTCAGGTACTGGCGCCAAAGTGGCTTGTCGAGACCGAAACGTTCGCGGTACGACTGCACCATGGCCTGGATGTCGCCTATGTTCCCGCCAGAGCTGGCTGACAGCTGGCTCAGCTGCTGCTCGATCGGATCGCCAGGCATGGCGCGCGGAATCAGAAAATTGATGGTGATCGCGAGGAACGCCACCAGCAGGGTCATGCCCAGGCGTTGTGCGAAATGTGCCAGCACCGGTCGCAGCCTTCAGACACACATGCCGGTGATGTCTTCCATCGTCAGGCCCATTCCGAAACCAGGCGAGTCGTCTGGCCGCACGATGCCGTTTTTTGGCGTTTGCATGTTGGGTGTGAGTCGCACTTCGTTCAGCGGAACGCCGGGCGCGGAGGCAACGAAGTATTCGCCGCAGGGGCTGTTGGGCATCGCCATGCCGAAATGCTGCCCGTAGGGCGTGTTCATGCCCGCATGGGGAATCACGGATATCCCGGCACCTTCGGCGATATGGGCGATCTTGATGCAGCCCGTCAGGCCGCCGGCCCAGCCGATGTCGGGTTGGAAGACGTCCACACTGTGCCTCGCGGCAGCATTGGCGAAGGGCCCGAGCGTGTACCAATGTTCGCCGCTGGCCAATCCATCCGCGGGCAGGCGGCGCCGCATTTCGGCCTGGCCGTCCAGGTCGTCGGGCATCAGGCAATCTTCGATCCAGCGCAATTTGTAAGCGCGCATGCGCTCGGCGAAACGGACTGCATAGTCAACATCGAACGCCATCCAGCAATCGACCATGAGCTCGACCGCGTCGCCGATCAGCTTGCGTCGGCCCGCAATGAATTCCTCGTTCATGGCCAGTCCGCGCAGGCCGTCTGCCGGGCCGTAAGGGCAGGCGACCTTGGTGGCGCTGAAGCCCTGCTCCATATGCCAGTCGGTGTCGTTGCCGGTGGCGTAACACTCGACATGCTCGCGTGCCGGGCCACCGATGACCTCATAGACCGGCCGATGGAGCAGCTTGCCCTTCAAGTCCCACAAGGCCAGATCCACGGCACTCATGGCATAGGATGCGAGCCCGCCGCCATAGGGAGAGGTGATGCGCAGCATCATGTCCCAGAGCTTCTCGATCGCCATGCACGGTTCGTCGACCAGCAACGGGCCCAGGTGCTCGTTGATGATGTCGATCACCGGGGCGCCGTAGCGCGTCATGCCAAAGCCCCAACTGCCGTCGGTAGCGGTCACCAGGCAGCCCACGGACGGCCACTGCGGACGCCAGGTCGAGCGCAGCCTCTTGTAGCGTGGATAGCGCGACATCGGGTTGGCGATTTCCGCATCGTTGGTCCATACCGGGCGCCGGGGCGGCGTGATCGCGCTGTTGCCCACCAGATCGCTGCGGATCGCAAAGGCCTCTATAGATCTGATTTTCACGATCGCCTGCTCGACTTTTATTTGCGCGGTTTCAGGCGCATCACGACCTGGTTGAAACCTTCCCAGGGTAGCGCCGCCGCAATGTACGGGTCTTGCGCGTTGGGGTATCCGGTCCAGAAGTTGCTGTTGAACACCACCACTTGCACCTCTTCGGCGAGCGTCACCTGTGGCATGTCGGTCAGCACGATACGTGTGGCCTCTTTCACGAGCTTCAGATATTCCGGATCCTGCGGCGATGGGCGGCTGGCTTCCATCTTGTCCAGCAAGGCGTTGTAGGCCGGGTTGTTGTAGCGCGTCAATGCGCGGATGTTGGATTGTTTCTCGCCCGCCGGCGCCACATATTTGCCGTGCATGTGTTCGAGCGTCTGCCACGGGTCGTAGAGGCTGCCGCAGTGGAAGCTCACGGCCGCCTCGAAGTTGCCGGTGCTCATGGCGTCCCAGTACGCGGCGTCCTGCATGTTACGGAACACGGTGTCGATGCCGGCCGCCTGCAGCTGGCGTGCCAGCACGGGGCCCAGGGCGTCGCCGGGCGGTGTGAGTATCGTCAGCGACCAGGGCTGGCCACCTGGCTGCGCCCACTTGCCGTCGGTGCCCTTCTTGTAACCCTTGCCATTGAGCAGCGTTTCCGTCTTGCGTAGATCCAGCTTGTCCACTGCGGCGGCGGTCATCACGTCCTGCATCTGCGTCGTATAGGCCTTGAGCGTGCCGTAGGACGAGAAGGGCGCGCTGGCCTTGGGCATGGAACCCTCGAAGGCCAGATTGACGAGCTGATCGCGGTTGATGGCGCTGTTGACAGCCTGGCGCACCTCGGTCACGTTGAAAGGCGCCTTCTGGTTGTTGAACACAAGCCGGAGCGTGCAGCCGTTCGGACTGCCCCAGACCGGGCCGGCCGTGTTCCAGGATTGCAGGCGCGGGTTGCGCGCCTTGGCGGCCTCGAAGTTGCCCACTGAAAGGTTGCGTCCGATGTCGATCTCGTTGTTGGTGTACAGCTGCGGCAGCGCTTCCACGCTGGACGGACGGTAGATGATGCGCTCCGGCACAGGCATCGCGGGGGCCACCTTGGCTCCCACGGCCCACCACGCGGCACGGCGGTCGAACACCAGGCTGCCGGAATCCGCCTTGACGAGTTTGTAGGGGCCAGTGCCGACGGGCCAGCCCTTGGACAGATCGAAAAAACCGAAGGTGCGCGGGTTCTGGTCTTTCCAGATGTGTTTGGGCACCACCACGAAGCGGCCAGCCTGGCCGGTGGCCAGGAAATCAGACACCCAGCGGGGGCCGGGCTTGTTGAGCTTGATCTTGACGGTGAGCTTGTCGGGCGCTGACTCGGAGGCCACCCATTCCTTGATGGCGCCGGACATGATGATATCCGGCGCCGCCGCGCGCAGCATGCCCAGCGTGAACACCACGTCTTCGGAAGTGAACGGCTGGCCGTCGCTCCACAGCACGTTGTCATGCAGCTTGATCGTGATCTCGGTGAAATCCTTGTTGTACTCGAAGCTGTTCGCCTGCCACGGAATGATCTTGTTGTCATTGTGGTTGGTGTAGAACAACATCTCGTTCACGGTGTAGTGCAGGTTGTTGCGCTGGTGCAGTAACACGCCGGAGTACGGGCTGAAATTGGCCGGCGACGGGACCTGGTTGTAGAAGTCCCATCCCTGGCTGATGAGTGTGCGCTCGCGCGGTACGTCGGGCAGATTCTGCGCCAGTGCGCTGCCCAGCGCCAACTGCGCGAATACGCCGACGAGGGAATAGGTCAAATCGGTCAGCTTCATGACTGTCTCCGTTCCTGAAGTTCGTGCCGCTGATCGCGGCTTATGGGGGTCGATCCGGATCGCGTCAACCTTGAAAACCTGCTTCAATGTTAACGATCACATTTCACCATGTCTAACGAACCCGGCACCCCGTGTTTACCCTAGTAGATTGGATCAGGGAGATCGCTGTCAAGCGGCTGGCAGGCGGCGCGGCAGGCGAGTTTCAAAACACCGGCGGACTGCGGATACGATGGCTGTACTGCAAAGGTCAAGATCGATGGCAAGAAGTCCGGTTCGAATGAGCGACGTGGCGCGTCAGGTGGGTGTGTCCACCATGACCGTGTCGCGCGTGCTGAACCAGCCAAGCAGCGTGGCGCCGGAAACGCGTGAACGCATCCTGGCGGCCATCGGCGCCCAGGGGTATGTGCCGAACGACGTCGCGGGCAGCCTGCGCGCCCGGCGTGGGCGGGGTGTCGTGTGTATCGTGCCGCATATCGCCAACTCGGTGTTCAGCGACACCTTGCAAGGCCTCAACGACGCACTGCGGCCAGCGAGCATGCATGTGATGCTCGGCACCTCGGGTTACTCCTCGATGGAGGAGGCGCGGTTGCTGGAGGAGTTTGTGCGGCTGCGGCCGGAAGCCGTGGTGTTGTGGGGAACGCGCCGGCACCCTAAAAGCCGCGCATTGTTGCGGCGGCTTGGCGTGCCGGTGATGGAAGTGTTCGACTTGGTGCCGGACCCGTTCGACCAGGTGATCGGGTTTTCCAACGAGCTGGCGATGCGTGCGCTGGTGGATCATCTTTTGACCCGAGGCAGGAAGCGCATTGCGTTTCTCGGAAGCACCAACGAACGCGACGTGGGCAACGCGCAACGCGCGGATGGCTGGCGCATGGCTTTGAGCAACGCCGGGCTGGAGCCGGACGGCCTGATGTTCGAGGCAGACGGCACCACCGAAGGGGGGGAACTGGCTTTTCGCCAAATGGTGACATCGGGCGTGGTTGTCGATGCCGTGTGCTGTGTGAGCGATTTGCTGGCGATTGGCGTCCTGATCGAGTGCCGCCGCATGGGCATCACCGTACCGGGGCAGATCGCGGTCGGGGGGTTTGGAGACAACCCGATCGCCAAGGCGTTCGACCCGCCGCTCAGTACCATTCGTTTGCCGCGTTACGCCATGGGCAAAGTGGCGGGTGAGCAGGTGTTGCGGCGCATGGCCAGCGAGCCGGTGCTGCAACGTTCCATCGACCTGGGTTTTGAAATGCTGGTGCGTTCCACTACATAGTGGCGCCCAATGCAAAGTCGGCCATCGGCCTGGCCGCTTCGAACCACGAATGCGCAAAGGACGGTTAAAACCATACCCCTGGCTGAAGCTGCCGCAACCTCACGTCGCGCGCTTCGCCAAGTCAAGAGAATGGAGTTGCGTGCGAGCCGAAGTAAGTGCCATTCCTACTAGAACGGCGCAGTGTCGACACTCACAGCTCATGTGGGATGTCAGCCCCGGTCGAGGATTGCAACTTCCGAGCAAAGCACGCAGAAATACCGCAGCAAATCGATACGTGCCACCCATTGCCGGCACCATCTTGCCCCATTCGGACGATCTTCTGGCCCTTTGGCACCGGCATTCAGTACAGGAGTGTGTGACAACTCCACAGCCGCGACGGTCTGAGGTCGGCGGGACTTCATCCCGCACCACCGCGACGGACTCCAGCGCAACGAACACCAAAAACCCAGCGTCGCGGCAACGCCAAGAACAACGCCGATGCCAAGGGCCAACACCGATACCGATGCTCCGTTATAGTCATCGCCGCCACCGAACGGCCCCACCGGCCATTCCGCATCCCGACCTCGACCCGCACCATGCCCGACACCGTCTCCACCAGCGCCTTGCGCCTGCACAGTTTCCGCGCCCTGCAACCCGGCCCGCGCCTGATCGTCACCGGCGCCGTGCATGGCAACGAGACCTGCGGCAGCCAGGCCATCGAACGCGTGGCGCGCGAACTGGACAGTGGCGCGCTGGTATTGCAACGCGGCAGCCTGACCCTGCTGCCGGTGACCAATCCGCTGGCCTATGAACGCGGCCAGCGCATCGGCGAGCGCAACCTCAACCGCAACCTGGTCCCGAACGCCGCGCCACAGGACTACGAGGACCAGATCGCCAACCTGCTCTGCCCGCTGCTGGCCGAACACGACGTTTTGCTCGACCTGCACTCCTTCCATGCGCCCGGCGAACCGTTCGTGATGCTGGGGCCGCAAAACAACTCCGGTGCGCTGGAACCATTTGCGCATGCCGAAAACGAACAGGCGCTGGCGCTGCGCCTGGGACCACGCCGCATCGTCGAAGGCTGGCTCGAGACCTACGCCGAGGGCGTGCGCCAACGCCTGGCGCGCACCCCCGCACAGGACCGCGCCAGCCTGTTATCGACCGACCCGCGTTACGGCGTGGGCACGACCGAATACATGCGCAGCCAAGGCGGTTTTGCGCTGACGCTGGAATGCGGGCAACACCAGGACCCGGCGGCACCCGAGGTGGCGTGGCGGGCCATCCACCGCACATTGGCGCAGTTGCGGCTGATCGACGCGACTGCGCCGGAGCCGGTGACCAGGCCGCAGCTATTGCGGCTCACTACCGTCATCGACAAGCACCATGCAGACGACCGCTTCGTGCGGACTTGGTCAAGCTACGACCCGGTCGCCCAGGGCGAGACCATCGGCTTGCGCCACGACGGCACGCCAGTCCAGGCGCAGCACGGCGGTTTCATCGTATTTCCGAACGTGGGCGCTTCGGCCGGCAACGAGTGGTTCTATTTCGCCCAGGCCGGAACCCGTGATCTTGGCGCCTGAGGCGCAGGCTCTGGCGCCGAGCCGGTCCGGGTTCCTGGCAGTGCCGCAAGCCAGATCCCGGTTCCGTGACAGTCGCTGCGCTGCCACTGCGCAAAACCGTTCCGGAACACCCATGGCAAGGTAAATTTCCGGTAAATGCAGACCTCGACGATTGTTCGATCGGTACTGATCCGCTATATTACTAACCGATCAGTCATTAACATGTCCGTGCCTGCCCCTCCTTCCGACCTTACGGTCGAACCCCATCCCCACCCTCGGCCGTCGCGGCGCAAGCAGGCCCGACCGGGAGAACTGCTCGCCGCGGCGCTGGACCTGTTCGTGGAAAAGGGATACGCAGCAACACGGGTGGAGGAAGTGGCGCGCCGCGCTGGTGTGTCCAAGGGCACGTTGTTCCTGTATTTCGCGAGCAAGGAAGATCTCTTCAAGGCCGTTGTCCGCGAGAACATCTCCGGGCGCTTTCCGCAGTGGAGCAGCGAACTCGATGCCTTCCCTGGCACCAGCGCCGAGTTGCTGCGGTATGCGATGAACGCCTGGTGGGCACATGTCGGCGACACCAAGGCATCGGGAATTTCCAAGCTGATGATGAGTGAAGCAAGCAATTTCCCCGAACTTGCCATCTTTTACAACCATGAAGTGATCGAACCCGGAAACGAGCTGATCCGCCGCATCCTGCACCGGGGTGTGCAGCGCGGCGAGTTTCGTCCGCTGGACCTGCAATACGGCGTGCACACCGTGCTGGCGCCGATGTTGTATCTGCTGGTGTGGAAACACTCCTTCGGCGCCTGCACGGCGATCGATGAACCCCTGGTGCCGCGGGACTACCTGGCGGCGCAGATCGACACCTTGCTCAACGGGCTGCGCATGCCGCCGGCACCAGCCACCGCAACGCCATGAAGCTCCCCAGCCTGACACATTCCTGGAAGTGGCTGCTCACCGCGCTGGTGATCGGCGCCCTGGCTGTCGGCGCGACACGGATCGTCGGCCAGCGCAAGGCGCAGCAAGAACAAGCCGCGCAAGCTGCTGCACGGATCGAATCGGTCATCCAACTCGTGCCCGCCGATCTGGTCAAGGTCGAGCAACGCGAACTCACGCAGCAGCTGGCGGTGTCCGGCACGCTCAAGGCCACGAAATCGGCCATCATCAAGGCCCGGGTGGCAGGCGAACTGCAGGACCTGAACCTGCGCGAAGGCGACATGGTCCGGGCCGGTCAGGTCGTGGCGCGGGTCGACGCGACCGACGCCCAGGCCCGGTTGCGCCAGGCCCGGCAGCAGGCCGAGGCCGCAAAAGCCCAGGTCGAGATCGCGCAACGCACGTTCGACAACAACAGCACGCTGGTTGAAAAAGGCTTCATCTCCAAGTTTGCGCTCGACTCCGCCAGCGCCAGCCTGGCCGCGGCCCAGGCCAATTACCAGGCGGCCGTCGCCGGTATCGACGTGATCTCCAAACAGTTGCAGGACACCGTGCTGCGCGCGCCCATCAGCGGGCAGGTCGCGCAGCGCCTGGCACAGAACGGCGAGCGCATCGGCATCGACGGCCGGGTGCTGGAACTGGTGGACATCAGCCAGCTCGAGCTCGAAGCCAGCCTGGCGGCCGCCGATTCCGCGCTGCTGCAACTGGGCCAGAACGCCGAACTGCAAATCGAGGGCAGCAGCAGCGCGGTGCGCGCCCGGGTCGTGCGCATCAATCCCACCGTGGTCGCCGGCAGCCGCTCGGTGCTGGCCTACCTGGCCCTGGCGCCCGCCCAGGGCCTGCGCCAGGGTCTGTTCGCACAGGGCACGCTGGTCGTGGGCAGCCGCAACAGCCTGTCAGTGCCGGTCAGCGCCGTGCGCAACGACCGCCCGCGGCCCTATGTACAGATCGTGCGCGACAACAAGGTCGTGCACCAGGCGGTCGACCTGGGAGTCCAGGGTGAATCAGGCGGCCAGTGGATGGTCGCGGTCGAGGGCCTGGCGGCGAACACGACGGTGATCGCCGGTTCGGTCGGCCGGTTGCGCGAAGGCACCGCGGTCAAGTTCGCGGGCAGTCCGCTGTAACCGCGACGCGCCCCACCCATGTGGTTCACCCGCGTCAGCTTGCAGAATCCGGTCTTTGCGACCATGGTCATGCTGGCCCTGGTCGTGCTGGGCCTGTTCTCCTACCAGCGGCTGCAGATCGACCAGTTCCCGAACATCGACTTTCCGGTGGTGGTGGTCATCACCGAATATCCGGGTGCCGCGCCCGAGATCGTCGAGAGCGAAGTCACCCAGCGGGTCGAGGAAGGCGTCAATTCGATTGCCGGCATCAACGCGCTGACCTCGCGCAGCTACGAGGGTCAATCGGTCGTGGTGATCGAATTCGGTCTGCACATCGATGGCCGCAAGGCGGCCGACGACGTGCGCGAAAAGATATCGGCGGTCAAGCCGCTGCTGCGCACCGAGGTCAAGGAGCCGCGGGTGCTGCGTTTCGATCCGGCCGCGCGCGCGGTCTGGTCAGTGGCGGTGCTGCCCGACAGCCGCAGCACCGAAGGCAAGCCTGCCGCCAGGCCCATGAGCGCGGTGGAGCTCACCAACTGGGCCGATCAGACGCTCAAGAAGCGGCTCGAGAATGTGCGCGGCGTCGGTTCGGTCAGCGTCGTGGGCGGCACCAAACGCGAGATCAACCTGCTTCTGGACCCGCGCGCGCTCGAGGCCTACGGCCTCGCCCCAGACCAGGTCGTGGCTGCGGTGCGCAGCGAAAACCAGGAACTGGCGATGGGCGCGATCCGGTCGCGCGAACAGGAGCGCGTGGTGCAGATCGACGCGCGCATCGAGCGGCCGCAGGACTTCGGCCGCATCATCGTGGCGCGGCGCAACGGCACGCCGGTTCGGCTCGAGCAGCTGGCGCAGGTGGTCGATGGCGCGCAGGAAATCAACTCGCTGGCGTTGTACAACGGCGAGCGCACGTTGCTGCTGACGGTGCAAAAGGCGCAGGACGAAAACACCATCGCCGTCGTCGATGGCCTCACGGCTGCGCTCGACGAGGTCCAGAAACAGCTGCCACCCGGCCTGCGGCTCGAGCCCATCCTGGACGGTTCGCGCCAGATCCGGGTCTCGGTGGCCAACGTGCGCCAGACGCTGATCGAAGGCGCCATCCTGACGGTGC
>ENA-ORBV01011175-ORBV01011175.1-microbial-mat-metagenome-genome-assembly--contig:-NODE-11175-length-14175-cov-6.130444_pt1 | contig 14175 bp, 13 predicted proteins | sample MGYA00237777_ERZ505514 | MGnify/ENA primary metagenome ERZ505514 (study PRJEB26160, sample SAMN06269048) | microbial mat metagenome | isolation source: Oligotrophic lake microbial mat | place...
GTGTTGGGGGTGGTGGGGCGGTTGCGGTAAAGCGTTGTGCGGATATCCACCGTGGGAGCACCTGCAATGCTGCCAGGGGAAGTGTCGTCTTTTGGCAGGAAACGCGCCGCGTGCGCAGGTCGATGCGGCAACCCGGCGGCCGCAAGCAACGACAATCCGCGCATGGCTCAAGGCAAACGCATTTCTGCAGACATCGGCGCCGATGCCCTGCAGGCCATCAAGGACATGGGCGCCGCGGCCAAACAGGCCCGTACACACGCCGGTGATGGCCAGGCCGCCGCCGCGGCCCGCCTGGGCGTGCATGTCCAGACCATTGCCCGCATCGAATCGGGTGAACCCGGTGTCGCGATCGGGCATGTGGTGGGCCTGCTCGCGCTTTACGGCATCCATGCCGCGCTGCAGCCAGCGCCTGCTACGATGCCCGCGTCAATACCGCCCCGTCACCTGGAAACCCCATGATCCCGCCCGATGAAGACCCGTCCATTCCCGCAAACTCTGGCGTGCTGCGGCTCCTGACGGCGCTGGTGACCATTGCGCTGGCCTGGATCCTGCTGCCCTTTTACGGGACCATCATGTGGGGCGCCATCATCGCGCTGATGTTTGTGCCGCTTTACCGCCGCATGTTGCCGCGCCTGCGCCAGCGGCGAACCCTGGCTGCGTTGCTCACTCTGCTGCTGGTGCTGGTGCTGGTCATCCTTCCGCTGGTGTTGGTCGCCGCCGCGCTGGCGCGCGAGGCATCCCAGATCTACGAGCAGCTTCAATCGGGCGATATGAGTCCGGGGCGTTACTTCCGGGGCCTGTTCGATGCCTTGCCGGCCTGGGTGACGTCATGGCTGGACCGCTTTGGCCTGATCGACTTCGAGGCCCTGCAAAGCCGTGTGTCCGAGCTGTTGGCAAAAGGCAGCCAGTTCATCGCCACGCAGGCGCTGAGCATCGGTCAAAACACATTCGAATTCGTGGCCGGCATCTTCATCGCGCTGTACCTTGCCTTCTTCCTGATTCGTGACGGCGACGACATCTCGCGCTCGCTGCAGCGCGCAATTCCGTTGGCGCCGTCGCACAAGCGCGAGTTGCTGGAAAAGTTCGCCACCGTCATCCGCGCGACGGTCAAGGGCAACCTGCTGGTGGCATTGATACAGGGCGGCCTGGGTGGCCTGGCATTCTGGTTCCTGGGTGTCGGTGGAGCCCTGCTGTGGGCCGTGGTCATGGCGTTTCTGTCGTTGGTGCCGGCCATTGGTGCGGGGCTGGTGTGGGTGCCGGTTGCGGTCTATTTGCTCGTGACCGGTGCGATCTGGCAAGGCATGGCATTGATCGCCTACGGTGTGCTGGTGATCGGTTTGGTCGACAACCTGCTGCGACCGATCCTGATTGGCAAGGACACGCGCATGCCCGACTACCTGGTGCTGATCACCACCCTGGGCGGCATGACGGTGTTCGGCATCAACGGATTCGTGCTCGGGCCGACGATCGCAGCCATGTTCATCGCGGTCTGGCACATCGTCGGGCAGACCAGCGACGACCCCGGCTGAGAGCAGACCCCGGTGCATCGCACCACGCCGTCCCGGACCACGCCGTCCCGGACCACGCCCGTCAGGCGTAATACGCCGCGACAAAGTCGGCGAAGCTGCCGGTGTCCTGCGCCTCGAGGCGGCTTTGTTGCGCCAGCGATTCCCGCGCCGCGGTTTCGAAACGGGCCTGCGCCGGCGCATCCAGCGGCTGCGCCAGCAAGGCCTGCTTGTGGTGCTCCGACGCGAACATCGTGTACTTGAAGAAGCCGCCATGCGCACGCGCGGCTTCCAGCACCTGGGCCGACGGGGTCAGGTCCGGGTCGTCGATGCGCTGGCGCAGCAGCCGCATCGCGCTGCTGTGGCGGCTGCCGCCGTAAGCGGTGTCCAGCATCTCGGCGAACGGCGCCATGTCGTCGAACAACTCATGCGCCAGCGGACGGAACGGCTGCTCATGGTTGTGCACCAGCAGATGCAGGTCGCTTTGCCGGCCGCGGTTCACGACGCGGCGCTTGTTCTCGTCGTTCTCGCCCTGTTCGCGTGCGCTGATCGGCGGGCTGTCGCGAAACAGGCACATCAGCAGCAACACGTCGACAAAACTGGCCTGCTCCGGTGTGATGCCGATATCGACCATCGGGTTGAGGTCAAACAGGCGCATCTCGATATATTCGACGCCGTGCTTGCGCAGACCCTTGGCCGGACGGTCGGGCGAGACGCGTTTCGGGCGCATCGGCGCATAGAACTCGTTCTCGATCTGCAGCAGGTTGGCACTGAGTTGTTTCCAGTGGTCGCCATCGCGCACGCCGAGTTCCTGGTAATAGGGGTCCGGCGTGCGGATCGCTGTCTCCAGCGCCTCGGTGTATTCGGCCAGCGAGTTGAAGTTGACATTGAGGTTCGACTGCGCGCTGTTCTGGTAGCCCAGGTCGCTCATGCGCAAGCTGGTGGCATACGGTGCGTACAGGCTTCCGGGCACCAGTTGCTGCAGATCGGACTTGCGGCCTTGCAAGAAGGATTCGCAGATCGCCGGCGATGCGCCGAACAGGTAGGGCACCAGCCAGCCGTACCGCAGGAAGTTGCGAATCAGGCCGAAATAACGGGTGCTGATGAAATCCTGCCGGTCGCCGCCGGCCTCGCAGCAGTCATACAGAGCGCTCCAGAAATCGTCGGGCAGCGACCAGTTGTAATGCACACCGGCGATGGCCTGCATGTGGCGACCGTACCGCAGGCCGAGCCCTTCGCGGTAGACGCGTTTCATCCTGGCGCGGTTGGAGCTGCCGTAATCCGCCAGCGGAATGCTGCTGTCGCCGCCGATCACGCACGGCATCGAGCTGGCCCACATCGTCTCCTCACCCAGCGCCGGCGTCACGAAGCGGTGGATTTCGCGCAGGAAGCGCAGCGGTTCGTCGAGTTCGGTGCTGGGTGGCGTGATGAATTCCAGCAGCGCCTCCGAATAATCGGTGGTGATCCAGGGGTGGGTGAGCTTGGAGCCCAGCGCGCGCGGATGCGGTGTCTGCGCCAGCGAGCCCAGGGCGTCGATGCGCAGGCACTCTTTCTCAAAGCCGCGCTGGATCCCGCGCAGCACCTGGGCCTGTACCCGTTGGGAGAATTGCCCGACGGCGTCGCAACAGGTGAACTTCAACATAAGGCGGTCTTCTTCCTGAACATCGAGGGGCTGGCAGTATGGCAGTTTTCCGGTGCGCGCCCCGCGGGCGCGAGTCACGACCGGCGCCGTAACCGGATTTTGCCCATCGCCCGGGCGTCGCTGGCCCGGCGATGATCACAACGCCGGCACCCGGGCGAACCACGGCGCGGCCAACTCGATCTGCGCCGCCAGTGCCAGCAATTGTGCGTCGGCGCCGAAACGCGCGACCAGCTGCACGCCCACCGGCGAACAGGCGGCGGCCGTGGGCCAGCGGCATGTCCCGCACCGGCGCGTGCAGGTCCTTGATGCAATAGGGCACGCCGGCAAACGGGCCGTCGGCACCCAGCACCGGCGCGTTGGGCGCCAGCGCCGGCTGGTGCAGGTACGGGACCGCATTGATGGTCGGATTGACGGCCCGCAGCCGCTCCAGCGCGGCCTGCATCACCTCGGCGCGCGAGACTTCGCGCTTGCGCACCAGGGCGGCCAGGCCGAGCGCGTCGAAGGATCGATAGTCGTCGAAGGTCATGGGCTGTCCACCGTGGGGCAGGCCCGGGCCGGGTCTGGGCCACAATCTTAATCAGTTCGCGCGACGGACCGGCGACTGACTTGCAAGAAATGGGGGCGTGCATGCAGGTATTGGGTGCGGCTGCGATCGAAGGCTTGATGCCCATGGAGCGTTGCATCGGTGTCGTGGCAGACGCCATGCGGGCTGTCTCGCGTGGCGAGGTGCTCGCACCGCTGCGCAGCATCGTGCCGCTGGCGCCGCCCAATGCGATGGGCATCATGCCCGGAGCGATGCTGGCGCAGGGCCGCTTCGGTGTCAAGGTGCTGAGCCTGTACCCTGGCAACGGCGCGCGCAATCTGCCCAGCCACGCCGGCATGGTGGTGTTGTTCGATGCGAACGACGGCGCGCCCATCGCCGTGCTCGAGAGCAACAGCCTGACGGCGTTGCGCACGGCCGCGGCGAGCGCGGTCGCGACACGGGCCCTGGCGCGGCCGGGCGGCGAGGTGCTGGCCCTGCTGGGCGCCGGGCACCAGGCGTTGTGGCATGTGCGGGCCTTGATGCAAGTCATGCCGCTGCGCCGACTGCAACTGTGGAGCCGCAGCCGCGCCAGCGCCGAGCGATTGTTGGCGCGCCTGGATCTGCCAGCTGCCATCGCGACCACGATCGCGCACGACGCCCGCTCGGTGGTCCAGGGCGCGGATGTCGTGTGCACCGTTACCGCTTCGCGCGAGCCGGTGTTGCAGGGGGACTGGTTGCAGCCCGGGCAACATGTCAACCTGGTCGGCGCCAGCGTCGCCAGCGCCTGCGAAGCCGATGCCGCAGTCGTGCAGCGCAGCCGCTTTTTCGTCGATGCCCGCGCCAGCGCGCAGGCGCAGGCGGGTGAATGGCTGCAGGCGCTGGCCTGCGGCGCGGTCACGCAGGATCACCTGCGCGGTGAAATCGGTGCGGTGCTGCTCGGGCGGCAGCCGGGTCGGCTCGCCGATGGCGACATCACCGTCTATAAATCGCTTGGCCATACCGCGCAGGACCTGGCCACTGCCGATGCCTTGGTTGGGCTGGCGCGCGCGAGCGGGCGTTATCCCGAAGTCGAGTGGTGAAGGCTGCCACGGGAGCGGCAGCCATGGCTGCGTGCCGTTCAGTTCGCCGCTGGCAGCGGCACCGATCCGAGTGAGACCGCGGTCACGCCGTTTTGCGGCGAGCCATCGATCAGTTTGTCCGAATAGGTCAGGTAAACCAGGACATTGCGTTTGCGGTCGAGCATGCGCACCACGCGCAGCTTCTTGAACAGCACCGAGATGCGCTCGTTGAACATCTCTTCCTGCGCGTCCATCGCCTTGCCGGTGAACGAGATCGGTCCGACCTGGCGGCAGGCGATCGACGCCTCGGCCTTGTCCTCGGCCAGGCCGATCGCACCCATGACCCCGCCGGTGCGGGCCCGCGAGACATAACAGGTGACGCCATTGACCTTGGGGTCGTCGTAGGCTTCGACGACCACCTTGTGGTTGGCGCCGATCAGGATGAACGCGGTGGAGACCTCGCCGACTTTTTCGGCCTGGGCCAGGCCGGTGAACAGCAGGCCGGCGAGCAAGGACAAGATGGGGCGCATGGCGGTACCTTTTGTTGCGGAACAGTTGCACTGTGTGATGCTGCGATTGTTGACCAAGTGTGAAGAAAGCCCCCGGCGGCCATGAAAAAAGCGGGCGGCACGGGTCCGATTCGTTGGCTTAGGCGCCGCTTTACGCCAAAATCGGGGCTTATGTCCGCAGCCAAGACGCCGATAAGTCCACCAGGGGGCCCATACCGGGAGTCCACCTTCGGGATTGACATGAGCGCCACTGCCTTGCCTGCCGATCATTGTCCGTCGTTCGACTTTCGCTCGAGCCAGTTTTGCGCCGATGCGCAGGCACTGGCGCGCGCCACCGGTCGATCGGTGCAAAGCTGCCGCCAGGAACTGTTCATCGCCGAAGGCGACATGGTGCTGGCCCATCAGTTGCTGACCACCGGTTACGAGCTGGAACCAAACCTTTCCACGCTGCACTGAGAGCGCCCCCAACCCTGGCTTCGCCAGGCCCCCCGAGCCAGACACGTCCCGCACAAGTGGCGCACCGGCGGGCTCGTTGCTTACGCCGGATGCACCACCACCAGCCAGCCGCTCGCCGCAGCCTTGCCGGGATTGCGGATGCAATGCGGCTGGTCGGCCGCATACCGGGCGGTCTCGCCGATCTTGAGGCGTTGCACCTGGTCGCCCGAGCGCACCTCGAGCGCTCCCGACATCGCGCTGAGGTGTTCCCGGGTTCCGTCCTCGTGCGGTTGCGATTCCAGCGCGCCGCCGGGCTGAACCGTCAAGGCATACCACTCGAACTGACCGGCCAGTGCGATCGGGCCCAGGATACGCAATTCGCACAGGCCGTCCGGGCTACGGATCGCCGGCGCCGCATGCGCCGCCAGCAGTTCGATCGTGGCCGGGCCGCAGGCGGGGGTGCCACCGAGCAACTCACCCATGCCGACGTTCAGCGCATTGGCCAGGCGCCACACCACCGCGACCGTCGGGTTGGCCTGGCCGCGCTCGATCTGGGACAACATCGACTTGGACACGCCAGCCTTGCGCGATAACTCGTCCAGCGACAAGGATGCGCCGTGGCGCAACGCGGCCAGCGTGTCGCCGACGCGGGGAGGTTCACTGGCAACCGATGGGGGCTTGCGGATGGGCATGGTGCTTCGATATACTGCACATGTGTTCGATATACTGAACTTTGTTCTATTTCCTGGTCAGGCGGAATTGTGCCTGACGAACCCGACTCCAAGGTGACACCATGCGCAAGCCGCTGGACTTTTATGCCCATCTGGCCCAGGAACTGCAAGGCATCCGCGATGCCGGCCTCTACAAAAGTGAACGTATCATCGCCACGCCGCAGGGTGCGCGCATCCGCACCGTGGCGCCCGATGGCACGACCCGCGAGGTGCTCAACCTGTGTGCCAACAACTACCTGGGCCTGTCGTCGCATCCCGCCGTGGTGGCGGCGGCGCACGAGGCGCTGCGCACCCATGGTTACGGTTTGAGTTCGGTGCGTTTCATCTGCGGCACACAGGACCTGCACAAGACGCTGGAGGCCCGACTGTCGCGTTTCCTCGGAACCGAGGACACCATCCTGTACGCGGCAGCCTTCGACGCCAACGGCGGCTTGTTCGAGCCGCTGCTCGGTGAGCAGGACGCGGTGATCAGCGATGAACTCAACCACGCATCGATCATCGACGGCATCCGCCTGTGCAAGGCAAAACGGTATCGCTACAAACACAACGACATGGCCGACCTGGAGCGCTGCCTGCGGCAGGCCTCCAGTGACGGTGCCCGTTTCACGCTGGTGTTCACCGATGGCGTGTTCTCGATGGACGGCACGATCGCCCGGCTCGACGCCATGCGCGCCTTGTGCGATACCTACGGCGCGTTGCTGGGCATCGACGAATGCCACGCCAGCGGCTTCGTTGGCACCACCGGGCGCGGCACCCATGAATACCGCGGCGTATTCGGCAAGATCGACATCATCACCGGTACGCTGGGCAAGGCGCTCGGTGGTGCCTCCGGTGGCTTCACCAGCGCGCGGCGCGCGGTGGTCGAGCTGCTGCGCCAGCGTTCGCGGCCCTACCTGTTCTCCAATACCGTGGCGCCCAGCATCGTCGGCGCGTCGATCGCCGTGCTCGATCTGCTCGAAGGCTCTACCGCGTTGCGCGACAAGCTGGCCGGCAACACCGCCTGGTTCCGCGCCGCGATCCGCGCCGCCGGCTTCGACATCAAGGACGGCGAACATCCGATCGTGCCGATCATGGTGCATGACGCGGTGACGGCACAGCAACTTGCCGCCCGGCTGCTCGAACTGGGCATCTACGTGGTGGGTTTCTTCTTCCCCGTCGTGCCCAAGGGACAGGCCCGGATCCGGGTGCAGATCAGCGCCGTGCATGAGCGCGCCGACCTGGAGCAGGCGGTGGCCGCATTCGCGCAGGCCGGGCGCGCGCTCGGATTGCTGCCCGCCGCCCCCGGCCAGTCCTCGGGCCTGACGCCATGACCTCGCCGCGGATCCTCATCATCGGTGCCAACGGCCAGATCGGCACCGAACTGACCCATGCACTGGTTCAGCAGCACGGCCGCGGCGCGGTCGTGACCAGTGACCTCGCACCCGACGGGCGCGTGATTGGCGTGCAACACGAGGTGCTGGACGCCACCGAAGCCAGCGCACTCACCGAGATCGTCGAGCGCCACCAGGCCACACAGATCTATCTGCTGGCGGCGGCCTTGTCCGCGCGCGGCGAGCAACACCCGAAGTGGGCCTGGGATCTGAACATGAAGGGCTTGCTCAACGTGCTGGAGCTGGCGCGCACGCACAAGCTTCAGCGCGTTTTCTGGCCCAGCTCGATCGCCGCGTTCGGCCCATCGACGCCGCGCGACCACACGCCGCAAAAGGCGGTCATGGACCCGACCACGGTCTACGGCATTTCCAAGCTGGCCGGCGAAGGCTGGTGCGCCTGGTACCACCGCAACCATGGGGTGGACGTACGAAGCCTGCGGTATCCGGGCCTGATCAGCTGGAAGACGGCGCCCGGCGGCGGCACGACCGACTACGCGGTCGAGATCTTCCACGAAGCGCTCAAGACCGGGCGGTACACCAGTTTTCTTGCGCGGGGCACCGCTTTGCCGATGATGTACATGCCCGACGCGATCCGCGCCACACTGGAGCTGATGCAGGCGCCACCCGAGGCGGTGCGCGAACGCCAGTCGTACAACCTGGCCGGCATCAGCTTCACGCCGGAAGACATCGCCGCGGCGATCGCGCGCCAGCTACCGGGTTTTACGCTCGACTGCAAGCCCGACTTTCGCCAGGCGATTGCCGACAGCTGGCCGCGCTCCATCGATGACAGCGCGGCGCAGCGCGACTGGGGTTGGCGCGCGCAATACGACCTCGATGCCATGGTGCACGACATGCTGCACAACCTGCGGGCGCGAGCGCTTGGCCTGGGATGCCGCCGCTGGTGATGGCATCCGGGCGCCGGGTCTTCGGTCGGACCGGGGCGAGACCTTGCAGCAGAGGTGGACAATAGGGCCAAGCGAGGGCCTTGCCATGTACTTCCATCCGATCTCCCTGATACTTGGCGCGGCGCTGCTCGCCGGCTGCGGCAGCACCTCCGTCAACCCGGTCACCGGCCAGCAGGAACGCACGGTGATGGACGAGGCGCAGGAGGTCGCGCTCGGGCGCAAGGAACACCTGGCCGTGCTCCAGCAGATGCCGGCCTACCCGGACGCGCGGCTGCAGGCCTATGTCGATGCGCTGGGCCAGAAACTGGCGCGCCAGTCCCACCGTGCCAACCTGCAGTGGACGTTCACCGTGCTCGACAGCCCGGACATCAATGCCTTCGCCTTGCCGGGAGGCTTCGTCTACGTGACCCGCGGCATCATGGCCACCATGGAAAGCGAGGCTGACCTGGCCGGTGTCATCGGCCATGAGATCGGCCATGTGACCGCCCGCCATGGCGCGCAACGCGCGACACGCCAGCAGACGGCCGGCATCGGCGTGATCGCAGCGACCGTGCTGGGTGCGTTGCTCGAAAACCAGGGGGTCAGCGGCGCTGGCAGGGTCGCCAGCGAGGTGTCGCAAGTCGCTGCAGCCGGTTATGTCGCCTCGTATGGCCGTGAGCAGGAACTGCAGGCCGATCAGCTCGGTGCGCAGTACCTTGCAAGCAATCGGTATGACCCGGCCAACATGGTCGATGTCATCCGGATGCTCAAGAGCCAGGAGCAATTTGCCGCCGACCGGGCGCGCGCGCTCGGTCAACCGGCGCCTTCGGGTGGTGGCGGCTGGCTTGCCTCGCATCCCAGCAATGAGCAACGCCTGCAGGCGATCTCCGGCCTGGCTGCGCAGATGCGCGGCCAGGGCGCCTATGCGGACGATGGCCGCAACCGCTACCTGCAGGCGATCAGTGGCATGCGTTATGGCGAAGCCGATACCCAGGGCCTGACCCGGGGCAGCCAGTTCTACCATGCGGGGCTGGGGCTGACGATCACGGCGCCGCCGCAATGGACGATCCAGAACCTGCCCGACCGCCTGATGCTGGTCAATGCGGCGCGTGATGCGGCGCTGGTGCTGCGTACCGCCCCGCCACAGGCCGGCCGCAGCCATGACGAGATCATCCGCAACCTGGTTCAGCCCGTGCGTGGAAGCACCGATTCGCTGCGCATCAACGGCCTGCCGGCCACGCATTTCAGCGGTGTGCGCAATAACGCCCAGAGGCAGGCCGAGCCGGTCGAGGTCACAGTCGTCACCGGTCCCGGCGACAACCGCTTCCTGCTGATGTGGAGCGCGCGCGACGCCCAGGCGTTGCAACGTGCGCGCGCCGGCCTGCAGCAGGCACGCGATTCGTTCCGCGCCATGACGGCGGCCGACCGGGCGCAGGCGCGACCCTGGGTGATCGAGCTCGCGCCATTTCCGCGTGGCGGTTTCCCGGAACTGGCGCGCGGCTCACCGCTGGTGTTGGCCGAGCAGCAATTGCGCCTGATCAACGGCGCTTACGGTGGCGGTGAACCGCGGATCGGACAGATGGTCAAGGTGGTTGTCGCACAACCCTGAAGGAGTTTTTTGCATGTCGGATGTCGATGTCGATTTGTTCGTGATTGGCGGGGGCAGTGGCGGCGTGCGCGCTGCCCGCATGGCTGCGCAACGGGGCGCCCGGGTGATGCTGGCCGAGCAGGGCGGCACTGCCGGGCTCGGCGGCACGTGCGTCAACCTGGGCTGTATCCCCAAGAAGTTGTACAGCTACGCCGCGCACTATGCCGAGGCGTTCGAGGAGTCGCACGGTTTTGGCTGGGAAGGCCGGGCACCGAGCTTCAACTGGGGCACGCTCAAGGCGAACCGGCGCAAGGAGATCAGCCGCCTGAACGGGGTGTACGCCAAGCTGCTGACTGGCGCCGGTGTCGAGGTGATCAACGCGCGCGCACGGTTGGTCGGTGCGCAGCAGGTCGAGGTCGACGGGCGCACCGTGAAGGCCCGGCATATCCTGGTGGCCACGGGTGGCACACCCTTCGTACCGGATATTGCCGGCAGGGAGCATGTGCTGGTGTCGGACGCGATCTTCGACCTGGACCCGTTCCCGCAACGCCTGGTCGTCGTGGGTGGTGGCTACATCGCCAGCGAGTTCGCCTCCATCTTCAATGGCCTGGGCGCGCAGGTCACGCAGCTGTATCGCGGCGAGCAGATCCTGCGCGGCTTCGACGACGAGGTGCGCCATTTCGTCGCCGCGGAGATGCGCAAGCAAGGTGTCGACCTGCGCCTGAGCGCCGACGTCACGTCGATCACCAAGGTTCCCCAGGGCCTGGACATCGCGATCAAGGACAGCGCAGGCAACACCTCGACGCTGCTGGCCGATGCGGTGTTGTACGCGACCGGGCGGGTGCCCAACGTGCGCGGGATCGGGCTGGAGGAGGCCGGCGTCAAGCTCGGCTGGGGCGGCGCGGTCGAGGTCGACGAAAACTTCCGCAGCATGGTGCCGTCGATCTACGCCGTGGGCGACGTGACCGACCGTATCCAGCTCACGCCAGTGGCGCTGGCCGAGGCCATGGTGGTGGTCGACCAGTTGTTCGGACCGGCCACGGGCAAGACGGCGCGCAGCATGAATTACGAGTTCATTCCCACGGCGGTGTTCACCCATCCCAACATCGGCACGGTCGGCCACTCCGAGCAGGATGCACCCAAGCACTACGGCGCGGTCACGATCTACCGCAGCGAGTTCCGGGCACTCAAGCACACCTTGAGCGGTAGCAGCGAACGCACCCTGATGAAGCTGGTGGTCGAGGATGCGACCGATCGGGTGGTCGGCCTGCACATGGTCGGGCCGGACGCCGGCGAGATCGTGCAGGGGTTTGCCGTGGCGATGAAAGCTGGTGCCACCAAGGCGATCTTCGACAGCACGATCGGCATCCATCCGACCGCGGCCGAGGAATTCGTCACGATGCGCGAGTCGGTCAGGGCGGTACCGGCCTGAGCGCCGTCAGTCTATTGCGCAGGCTTGTCAGCCGGCCGGCCATGGCCGCTCATGCCTGTAATTCAGCCGGTAGCGTGACTTCCAGCAGCAGCAGGTCCGCGCTCGGTTCAGCCAGCGCGTAGGGCGCTCGGTCGGGAATGGTGATGCTGTCGTCGCGCGCCAGGTCGTGTTGCCGGCTGTCCACGTCGAACCGCACCGTGCCCGACAACACGAAGAAGAAGCAGAACTCGGACCGGTGCGATTGGCTGCGGGGGGATGGTTGCGGGCCGGGTCGAACCACCCGGATACCGGCCATGCCCGCGGTGGCGTCGCCAATACCGGTGTCGCGGGCCTGGAAACCATCGATCCGCCACGGCGTCCAGTGACCGGATGCGGCCTGGTGGAACACGAAGCGCTGGCCATCGAAATCGCGGCCGGGTTGCAACTCGCCGTTGGGCAATTGCATTCGGCGCTCGGTCATCGTGACATGTTCGGCCGGCGCCCCGATTTCGATCACCTCGGCTCCGGCTGAACTCTCCAGCACCCGGTGGCGGATCAGCGGTGGCTGCAACACGCAGTCGCCGGGCCGCATCACCAGCGGCTCGCCCTGGCCTTCATAGGCCACGCGCACCCAGCCGGCGCGACAGTAGATCGCCTGGAAACGGATCCGGTGGAAATGGACATAGTCCGGTTGCGGGCCGCCGTCCAGGATGCGGATGTGCGAGGCGATGAAGGCGCCGCCCAGGCGATCGGGTATCAGGTCGCGGTATTGCATGCACCAGGGCGAACATTGCGTCGAGAGCCTGCTGGCACGCCTGTCGGCGCAGGCGAACGGGTGACGGCGTCTTACATCGTGCCGGGGTAACTTCCGCCGTCCGCCAGGATGTTCTGGCCGGTGATGTAGCCGGCATGCTGGCTGCACAGAAAGGCGCAGATGGCACCGAACTCCGGGCCGTTGCCAAAGCGTTTGGCGGGTATTGCGCTGGCGCGTGCCGCCAGCAACTCGTCCATCGGCTTGCCGGTTTTCTGCGCCAGGCCCTGCATCGTGGCGCGCAGCCGGTCGGTGTCGAAGGCGCCGGGCAGCAGGTTGTTGATCGTCACGCCAGAGCCGGCGATGCTGCTGCGCGACGCCCCGGCCACGAAGCCGGTCAAGCCGGAGCGCGCGCCGTTGGACAGGCCCAGGTTGTCGATCGGCGCCTTGACCGCGCCCGAGGTGATGTTGACGATACGCCCGAACCCGCGCCGGGCCATGCCGTCGACGGTGGCCTTGATCAGCCAGATCGGCGTCAGCATGTTGGCATCCAGCGCCTTGATCCAGGCCTCGCGCTCCCAATCGCGGAAGTCGCCCGGTGGCGGGCCGCCGGCGTTGGTGACCACGATGTCGAAGTCGACGCCCGGCCCGCCCTGCACGCCGAACACCGCTGCGCGGCCCTGCTCGCTGGTGATGTCACAGGCCACCGCCAGCACCGCGCCAGCGCCGGGAATGGCGCGCAATTGCGTAGCCGCTGCCTCCAGTGCGTCTGCGCCACGGGCGTTGATCACCAGGTTGACGCCGTCAGCCGCCAGTGCCTGCGCGCAGCCCAGTCCCAGGCCCTTGCTGGCGCCGCATACCAGCGCCCATTTGCCCTTGATACCCAGATCCATGTGATGCTCCTTGTCGTGAAATCGTTGTCCCCGTCGCGGGGGTGGTGTCCGGCCCTGTGGCCGGCGTCGTGGTGAACCTACAAACGTCGAGGCCAAAACTGTCGGTGTTCATCTGCGTTGCCCGCGGAAATCAAGCGCTCGACTGCCGTTTGTAGGTTCAACGGCGTTGTCCGCGGCGTACCGGAACCAAGGCTTCAGCGTGGCAAGGTGCCCAGCACCTGTGCCAGGAAGGCGCAGCTGTCGAACTGCCCGCCGCGGAAGGTCCAACCCAGGCGCACGATAACAGCATCGCGCGAGGGCACCATTGCCACCACCTGGCCCCAGTGCCCGCTCATGGCCAGCGTGTCGGGGGGCAGGCCGCTGGCGCGGCATCGCCCGGCCTGCGGGTCGGCGATGCGCCAGGTCTGCGCGCCGTAGCCCGTACCGTCGCCCTGGGGGGTGGCTGGCGTCGAGGCGAAGGCCCACCAGCCCGGTGGCAATACCTGCTGCTCGCCCCAGCGGCCGTCCTGCAGCATCAGCTGCCCGAGTCGGGCCCAGTCGCCGACGCTGGCCCACAAATACGAGGAGCCGACCCAGTTGCCGGCCGCGTCGGTCTCGAGCGTCGCCGTGCGCGCGCCAATGGGGTCGAACAGCACGCGTTTCGGGTAGGCCCAGTACTCGGCGTCGGTGCGCAGCCGCGCCCGGTCGACAGCTGCCAGCAGGTTGGCGGTCTGGCTCAGGTAGCGCCAGCGCTGGCCGGGGGGCACCCCGGGTTCGACGGCGGCGGCAAATGCAGCTGTATCGCGGTTGCCCCACAACATCTGCGGCACCGAACCCCAGGGCGCGTACTCCTCCTGGCTGTCCAGGCCGTCGCGCATGTACATCAGGTCGGCCAC